>Ga0081538_10000119_pt1 | contig 79144 bp, 87 predicted proteins | sample TabmetS5T2R1_FD_71022 | JGI IMG/M metagenome (GOLD analysis project Ga0081538, IMG submission 71022) | Tabebuia heterophylla rhizosphere microbial communities from the University of Puerto Rico - S5T2R1 | ecosystem: Host-associated > Plants > Roots > Rhizosphere ... | reverse complement strand
GTGCCGTAGCTGCACGCGCGTGGGCGCGGGCCGCCCACGCGCCGCCACAGCGAGCACGAGTCCGGCGAGCAAGAAGACCAGCGCCGCCCCGCCGAGCGGCGGCACCGTGTCGACCATCAGCTTCATCGCCGGAATCGCCGAGCCCCAGCACGCATAGAGCGCGAGCAGCAAGAGCACAGTGTGGTCGGGGGTCGACGCCGCCGTCCGTGCAGCCACCCGCCGCTGCACGGCTCGTCCGGCGCGGCCACTGATCCGGCTTGTCGCCGCGCTGATGATCATCGCGCGTCGTCAGCCGATCGAGGGCAGGTCGTAGCCGGTGCCCGGCCACACGCGCGGCATCACGTGGTTGCGGCCGCGCTGCACGCGACGCAACTGCTGCGCGCGCTCGACCAGCAGCGCCACGAGCTCGCCGGCGGGCTGGAACGGGTCGGCGACACGTGGGAATCGTCGAGCCGGATCGCAGCCCACAGCTCGCCACCGACCTCGGCGACAGGGACCACGCCACGCGGCGCGCGTGCCGAGTCGAGCTGGGCGAGGCCGTCGATCGCGTCGGTGTCGGACGGCACGGCATAGCGCAGCGTCAGCGCGGGACGCACGGGCTCGATCGTTTGTGTCGGGCCGAGCATGCGCTTGAAGACGGGGATGTGGGTTGTTGTGCCGATGGGACCATTGTCGATCTGAGAGGGCGGTGTCACATCGGGCAAATGGCGCCTCCTCACCTACAGCCGGCCTTAGTTGCCGGCCGACCTCTCTTACAGCGAAGAGACCCCGCGCTCCGGGAGAGAGCACGACGGTCTCGTCAAGGTGCGCGACTCCTGCGACCGGCAGCCGGCGGCTCTCCGCGACGGCCGCCGGCTGCCCTGGTGAGCCGCGCCGCGCTACGCATCTGAGCGAGCCCGGACCCTGATACCGCTGCGTGACGCAACGCACACAAGCTTTGGGGTCCGCTCGCAAGCCTTGGTTGTGTGCTCAAGCGCCTTCCAGACGGAGCCCCGATCCTGATCCGGCCGATCCGCGCGGACGACAAGCGCATGCTGGAGAACGGGCTGCGGCACCTTTCGGAGGAGAGTGTGCAGCGGCGCTTCCTCACGCCCAAGAGCAGCTTCAGCCGGGCGGAGCTGCGGTACCTGACCGAGGTGGACGGCCGCGATCATGTGGCGCTGGTGGTGGAGTCTCCGGCCCCGCCGGCTCGCCGCTTGATCGCGGTCGGACGCTTCGTTCGCCTCAAGGATGACCCCGAGGCGGCCGAGGTGGCCGTCGTCGTTGCCGACAGCTGGCAGGGCCGCCGGGTGGGATCCACCCTGGCCGAGCTGCTCGCCGACCGCGCACGCGAGGTCGGCATTCGCCGCTTCACGGCCACGATGTCCGGCGACAACGTGCCCGCGCACAGGCTCATGCGCCGCCTGACGAATCATCTCGAGCTCCACCATGCCGGCGCCGGCATCGACGAGCTCGTGATGGACCTCGCCGCCTGAGCGGGGCCTAGGCGACGGTCCAGGTCTCGCCGGAGTGCAGCAGCTGCTCTAGGTCCTCGCTGCCGACCCCCTCCCGCGCGTCCTCGAGCGACGCCGACAGCTCCGCACCGTAGACCGGGCGCTCGACGGCACGGAAGACGCCAACCGGCGTGGGACCTGTTGGCCGCTCCGCGAGGTGGGCCAGCTCGAAGGCCAGGCTGGGCTCCTGGCGCTGGGCGTCGTGCACCAGCACCGCGTCCTCGCCCACCTCGGACACCTCGGCGAACTCGAGCCGCCCGTCGGCGCCGCGCACCACGCAGCGCTCATCCTCGGCGCCGAAGCGAATCGGCTGCCCGTGCTCCAGGCGGATCTGGTTGCGCTCCTTGTCGCCCTTCGCGCGCACGGCGTCGAAGGCGCCGTCGTTGAAGACGTTGCAGTTCTGGTAGATCTCGACGAACGCGGCGCCCTCGTGGGCAGCCGCCGCGCGCAGCGTCGCGGCCACGTGCTTCTTGTCCGTGTCGACCGTGCGCGCCACGAAGGTGGCCTCGGCACCGAGCGCGAGCGAGACGGGGTTGAAGGGGTGGTCCTGCGAGCCGAAGGGGGTCGATTTCGTGACCTTGCCCTCCTCGCTCGTCGGCGAGTACTGGCCCTTCGTGAGGCCGTAGATCTGGTTGTTGAACAGCAGGATCTTTAGTGGCACGTTGCGGCGCAGCGCGTGGATCAGGTGGTTGCCGCCGATCGAAAGCGCGTCGCCGTCGCCGCTCACCACCCACACGGACAGGTCGGGTCTCGAGGTTGCAACGCCGGTAGCGAGCGCGGGCGCGCGGCCGTGGATGCCATGCATCCCGTAGGTGTCCATGTAGTAGACGAAGCGGCCCGCGCAGCCAATGCCGGTGACGAACACAATCTTCTCCGGCGGCACGCCCAGCTCCGGCATGAAGGACTGGACCGAGGCGAGGACCGCGTAGTCCCCGCAGCCGGGGCACCAGCGCGTCTCCTGGTCGGACGAGAAGTCGGCCTTGGTCAGGGGCAGCTCGACCGTGCCCTCGCTGACGGCCTTCTCGCCCGGCTGACCGAAGCCGAGGTCGGCGTCCGGCCCGCTGCCGTTGCCCCCGGGGCGGCCGTTCGTCCGCTCGCTCATCCGATCCGTGCCTCCACCTGCTCCATCACGTCCCGGGTGAAGATCGGCAGGCCGTCGACCTTCGTGTAGCTGTCCACGTCGACCAGGTACTCGGCCCGCACCAGCCTCGATAGCTGACCCAGGTTCATCTCGGGCACGAGCACGCGCTCGTAGGAGCGCAGCACCTCCCCCAGGTTGCCGGGGAGCGGGCTGAGGTGACGCACGTGCGCGGTCGCGAGCTTGAGTCCCTGCTCGCGCCGCAGCCGCCGGGCGGCGCCCTCGATGGCGCCGTAGCTCGAGCCCCAGCCAAGCACGAGCAGCGACGCGTCGCCGTCCGGGTCGTCCACCACCACGTCGGGCACCGCGACACGCGCGATGCGCTCGGCGCGCAGGCGCGTCATGTGGTCGTGGTTCTCGGGCTGGTAGGAGATGTTGCCGGTCACGTCCTCCTTCTCGAGGCCGCCGATCCGGTGGCGCAGCCCAGGCGTGCCCGGTACCGCCCAGGGGCGCGCGAGCCGCTCGTCGCGCAGGTAGGGCATGAAGCGGTCGCCTTCGTTCGGCTCGGTGGCGAAGCCCGGATCGATCTCGGGCAGCGACGCGACGTCGGGCAGCCTCCAGGGCTCGGACGAGTTGGCGAGGAAGGTGTCGCTCAGCAGGATCACCGGCGTCCTGTGGGTGACGGCGATGCGGACCGCCTCGATCGCGGAGTTGAAGCAATCGGACGGCGTGCAGGGCGCCACCACTGGCAGCGGCGACTCGCCGTGGCGGCCGTAGAGCGCCATCAGAAGGTCGGCGGCCTCGGTCTTGGTGGGCATGCCCGTCGAGGGGCCGGCGCGCTGGATGTCGACCACCACCAGCGGCAGCTCCATCGCCACCGCGAGCCCGATCGTCTCCGCCTTGAGGTCCATGCCCGGGCCGCTCGTGGCGGTCACTCCCAGGCGGCCCCCGAAGGCGGCGCCGAGCGCCATGTTGGCGGCGGCGATCTCGTCCTCGGCCTGAACCGTGTGGACACCGAAGCGGCGGTGCCGCGACAAGGCGTGCAGCAGCTCGGAGGCGGGCGTGATCGGATACGAGGCCAGGAACAGGCCGAGTCCCGAGCGGACGCTGGCCGCGATCAGCCCGTACGCGAGCGCCTGCGTCCCGTTGACGTTGCGATAGGTGCCGGGCGGCGCCGGCGCCGCCTCCACTTCGTAGTGGACGGCGAACAGCTCAGCCGTCTCGCCGAAGTTGTAGCCGGCGCGGAAGGCAGCGAGGTTCGCGTCGCGCACGGGCTCCCTGTCGGCGAACTTCTTCTCGATCCAGTGCGTGGACGGCTCGGTCGGGCGGCCGTACATCCAGGAGACGAGCCCGAGGGCGAACAGGTTCTTGCACCTGGCCGCGTCGCGCGAGCTGATTCCCTCGATCTCCTCGGTGGCGCGCACGGTCATCGAGGTCATCGGGACCGCGAACACCTGGTAGTCCCCGAGCGAGTCGTCCTCGAGGGGGTTGGACTCGTAGCCGGCCTTGCGCAGGTTGTGGTCGCTGAAGCCGTCCTCGTTGACGATCAGCGTCCCGCCCTTCTCCAGGGCGCCGAGCTGGGTGATCAGCGCGGCCGGGTTCATCGCCACGAGCACGTTCGGGTGATCGCCCGGGGTGAGGATGTCCCGCGAGGCGAAGTGGATCTGGAAGGCGGAGACGCCGTGAGGCGTGCCGGCCGGGGCGCGTATCTCCGCGGGGAAGTCCGGGAGCGTGGCGAGGTCGTTGCCGACCACGGCCGTGGCATCCGTGAAGCGGCTTCCGGTGAGCTGCATCCCGTCGCCGGAGTCCCCCGCAAAACGGACGACGACGCGGTCCTTCTTCTCGAGCGTCTTCTGATCCATGAACCCGGCGCAGGCGGCGCCGGATCTACGAGTCTAGCCGCCTCAGCGGCTGGGGCTACGGGGCTCTGAAGCGAGCCCCGCAAGCAGTGCGGCAGGCCCACATCGGGGCGCATGGCCACCACAGGGAGGGCATTCGGATGCACTCGCAGCGGTCCCGGTAGCCGCGCCACGGCAACGAGGCGCTCGGTACGCGGAACCGAGTCAGCTAAGGAGCCGCCCCCCTTCTAGTCGTCGTCGCCGTTCTCGTCGTCCCCGTCCTCGTCGTCGCCGTCCTCGTCGTCCTCGTTCTCGTCGTCGCCGTTCTCGTCGTCGCCGTTCTCGTCGTCGCCGTTCGGGTCGTCGCCGTTCGGGTCGTCGCCGTTCTTATCGTCCCCGTTCTCGTCGTCGCCGTTCGGGCAACCCTTGACCGTCTCGCGTTCGCCACCCTTCTCGCGCTTCTTGCCGTTATCGCGCTTCTTGCCGTTATCGCGCTTCTTGCCGTTATCGCGCTTCTGGCCGTTCCGACGCTTATGGCCGTCCTCGTCTTGCTCGCCGTTCTCGTCTTTCTTGCCGTTCGGGCAGCGGGGCGGGCAGTTGAAGACTTCGTGGACATTTCGGGCTGCTCCAAAGGCCCCCGAACCGATGGCATGGATCTGGGTGCCCGTGGAGACATCGCCCACGGCAAATTCTGAGCCGGGCGTCGGCTTGCTCGGAGCGGTGTCCCATGAATTGGTAGCCGGGTCGTATGCCTCGTTCACGGCCAGATTTGCGCGTGCGTTGTCCAGACCGCCGATGACGAAGATCCGGCCTCCACAGACCCCCGCTACCGCATTAGACCTTGGTGTGGGCATCGGAGCACCCAACGTCCACGAGTTGGTGGCCGGGCGGAAGATTTGCACCGCCCCGCTCACGCTGGTGCCGTCGAATCCGCCGAAGACGTACACCTTGCGACCTTTCGCGACGGTGGCATAGACGTCCATCATTGGGATGGGCATCGGGGCCCGCGACCTCCAAGTGCCGGTCCTGGTGTTGAACACCTCGTTCGCGCTCAGAGGTATGCCGCTATGAGGAGTAGCGCCGGTGCTGCCGCCTTCCACAAAGATTCTGCGGCGGATCGTCGCCGCGCCGAGACCGCGGCGTGCCGTCGGCATCGGAGGGCCGGCGCTCCAGCTGTTGATGGCGGGGTCGAATATCTCGACCGTGCTCTGCGCCGGTCGCCCTCCGATGGCGTAGTGCCGACCTCCGGCGGACGCCCCAACGAGCTCTGAGCGCGCCACGCTCGCCGAGGGCCCTGCCGACCAGCTGTCGGCTGCCATGTCATAGATCGACAGCGCTGCCGAGTCACCCGGACGGTTCCCGTGGCTGACATAGATCTTGCCGTCAATGATCGATCCGGCGAACCCCTCACCTTGCAGCGGAGCCTTCGTCACCCAGGTCCCGCCCACAGCTCCCCACGCTGGCGCGGCGAGCAGCAACCACGTGACCAGAAGTGGCCCTCCGCAAACTCGTCTCGCCCACCTCAAACGGGCCGAACGTCTTCGGATTTCTCCAGCATCCATGCGAGACCCCCTTCGGGATTGCGGGTCTGGAACGGTCCAAGGAGGCAGTCGCCAGGAGCCACGTGATCGGTATCGGCGCACTACCTGCGCAACCGAATCAGATGGGCCTGCTCCAATGGTCGCGTTCGAACCGCTGTGAGTCAAGGTGCGTTTAGCCAGCCGCAGCGTCGTCGATCAGCGTCCACGTATACGGCGCTACGCGCCGGCGCAGGCGGGCCGCCCCGCTCGGCGCGTTCCGGGTCGCTCTCGGCTAGAGTGCCGCGCCCCCGATCCCTCGTCGAGGGCACTCAATGATCGTCTCCGTACCCAAGGAAACAGGCCCGGGCGAGACCCGAGTGGCACTCGTCCCCGAGGTGGCCGGCCGCCTGGCGGGCAGCGGTGTCGAAGTCACCGTCGAGGCTGGCGCGGGCGCCGCCGCCCACCATCCGGACTCCGATTACGTGGAGGCAGGCGCACAGGTCGGCGACGGCTTCTCGGGCGAGGTCGTGGCGAAGGTGGCTCCTCCGAGCGCCGAGGAGATCGGCCGGCTCGGCCAAGGCTCTGTGCTCGTCGGCTTCCTCCAGCCGCTGACCGCCGGGGACACCGTGCGGGCGCTGGCCGACGCGGGCGTCACGAGCTTCGCGATGGAGGCGATCCCGCGCATCACGCGCGCGCAGTCGATGGACGCGCTCTCCTCGCAGGCCACGGTCTCGGGCTACCGGGCCGCCCTGATCGCCGCCCAGGAGCTGCCGCGCTTCTTCCCGATGCTGACGACCGCGGCGGGGACGGTCCGGCCCGCCAAGGTCCTGGTGCTGGGAGCCGGCGTGGCGGGGCTGCAGGCGATCGCGACCGCGCGTCGGCTCGGTGCGGTGGTGCAGGCCTTCGACGTCCGCTCCGCGGTCAAGGAGCAAATCGAGTCGCTGGGTGCCCGTTTCCTCGAGCTCGACATGGGACTCGAGGACGCAGAGGCCGCCGGCGGGTACGCGCGCCAGCTGACCGAGGAGGAGCAGGCCAAGCAGCGCGATCTCTTGGCCGTCGAGATCGGCAAGATGGACGCGGTCATCTCGACCGCCGCCGTGCCGGGCCGGCGCGCGCCGCTGCTCGTGACCGAGCAGGCGGTGAGGAACATGAAGCCGGGCTCGGTGATCGTCGACCTCGCCGCCGAGACCGGCGGCAACTGCGAGCTCACCGAGCCCGGCCAGACGGTCGTGCGCGAGGACGTGACGATCGCCGGCCCGCTCAACCTGCCGGCCTCGATGCCCGACCACGCCTCGTCGCTCTACGCCCGCAACGTCCAGGCGCTGCTCGAGGTGATGGTCAAGGAGGGCGAGCTGTCTCTCGACTTCGACGACGAGGTGATTGCGGGTGCATGCATCACGCGCGACGGCCAGATCGTCCACGAGGGCGCCCGCGCCGCGGCGGGGGTCGCCGCCTGATGGATCTCCTCACCGAGCTCACCATCCTCGTCCTGGCCGCGTTCGTCGGCTTCGAGGTGATCTCGAAGGTGCCGAACACCCTCCACACGCCGCTGATGTCGGCGACCAACGCGATCCACGGCATCGTGCTGGTCGGCGGTCTGCTCCTGATCGGGGAGGCGGGCGGCTTCCTGAACGAGCTGCTGCTCGTGATCGCGATCGCGTTCGGGACGATCAACGTGGTCGGCGGCTTCCTCGTCACCGATCGAATGCTCGAGATGTTCAAGCAGCGCAAGCCGCCGCCGAAGCAGGCCGAGGCGGCCGAGGAGCCGCCCCGGCTCGAGGAGGCCGCGTGACGTACACGGCGAGCTTCTTCCAGGACCCGGACTTCATCCGGGTCCTGTACATCGTCGCGTTCATCTGCTTCATCTACGGCCTACGGCTCCTCAACCACCCGCGGACCGCGCGGCGCGGCAACATGATCGCAGCGGTCGGCATGGCCTTCGCGGTGGTGGGGACGCTGCTCTACGACTTCGTCTCGGACTATCTGCTGATCGCTGTTGGCATGGCGGTCGGAACCGTGGTCGGCGTGCCGGCGGCGCGCAGCGTGAAGATGACCGCGATGCCGCAGATGGTGGCGCTGTTCAACGGCGTCGGCGGCGGAGCGGTCGCGCTGATCTCGTTCGTCGAGTACCGCGAGGCGCTTGCGGCGGGCGGCAACCCCGAGCTCGAGCAGCTGATCCCGATCCTGTTCGCCGCGATCGTCGGCTCGATCTCGTTCTGGGGCTCGAACATCGCGTTCGGGAAGCTCCAGGAGATCCTGCCCGGACGTCCGATCCAGCTCCCCGGCCAGCAGGTTCTCAACATCGCCCTGCTCGCGGTCGTGCTGGCCTGCGCGGTGATCATCGCCGCGGGCACCGAGTCGGAGCTGCTCTTCCTCGCGATCCTGATCGGCGCCGCGCTGCTCGGCAACATGTTTGTGCTGCCGATCGGCGGCGCGGACATGCCCGTAGTGATCTCGCTGCTGAACGCGTTCACCGGCCTCTCGGCCGCTGCCGCCGGCCTGGCGCTCGACAACGTCGCGCTGATCGTCGGAGGCATGCTCGTGGGCGCCTCCGGCTCGATCCTCACAACGCTGATGGCCGAGGCGATGAACCGCTCGATCCCGAACATCGTGGCCGGCGGCTTCGGCGGCGTGACGGTCGCCGGGTCCGGGGCGGGCGACGGCGAGGCCAAGCCGGTGCGCTCCACCGACGCCGCCGACGTGGCCATCCAGCTGGCCTACGCCTCGAAGGTCGTGGTCGCGCCGGGGTACGGGATGGCCGTAGCGCAGGCACAGCACACCGTGCGCGAGCTCGCCGACGAGCTCGAGAAGCGCGGCGTGCGGGTCGACTACGCGATCCATCCTGTGGCCGGCCGCATGCCCGGCCACATGAACGTGCTGCTCGCCGAGGCCGACGTGCCCTACGACCATCTCAAGGAGATGGACGACATCAACCCGGAGCTCCCGCAGACGGACGTGGCGCTCGTGATCGGCGCCAATGACGTGACCAACCCCGCGGCACGCGAGGAGGAGGGCTCCCCGATCTACGGCATGCCGATCCTCGACGTCGACAAGGCTGCCCAGGTGATCGTGCTCAAGCGCTCGATGAACACCGGCTTCGCGGGCATCGACAACCCGCTCTTCTACAACGAGAACACGGCGCTCCTGTTCGGGGACGCGAAGGAGTCGGTGGCGGCCGTGCTTGCTGAGGTCAAGGAGCTCTAGGCCCCGCGGACGGCGCGGCGGGGCCGACCGGCCGGCCGCGCTGCGCGATAGTTGACCGCATGTCCGCGGGTCCAGAGGACCTGGCGCGCGTGGTGCGTGCGGCCGGCGTGCGCGACGCCCGCGTGCTCGCGGCGGTGGCGGCGGTGCCGCGCGCAGACTTCGTCCCAGCGGGCGCGGCGCGGGTCGCGTACCGGGACGAGCCGATCCCGATCCCGTGCGGTCAGGTCACGACCCAGCCGTCGCTGGTGGCGCGGATGCTCGAGGCGCTCGCGCTGGAGGGGCACGAGCGCGTGCTCGAGATCGGCACCGGCTACGGCTACCAGACCGCTCTGCTCGCGCGCCTCGCCGCCGAGGTCACGAGCCTGGAACGCCTGGCCGATCTGGCTCAGGCGGCGCGGCGGAACCTCGATCGCGACGGCGCCGCCAACGTCGAGCTGCTGGTGGCGGATGGGAGCGCGGGCCTGGAGGCGCGGGCGCCGTTCGACGCGATCGTCGTCTCGGCGGCGTTCACGAGCGTGCCGCGGCCGCTTTCGCTGCAGCTCGTGCCCGGAGGCCGGCTCGTGCAGCCGATCGGCTCCGGCGGACACGACGAGGTGGTCCTCTTCGAGCGCGCGGCTACAGGCCTCGTTCGGCGACGGAGCGTGACACCGGCCCACTTCGTTCGTTTGTACGGGGCACACGGGTTCGATGCCGAGCAGCGCTGACGGCCCCACGATCGCGCTGCTCGGCGACGTCATGCTCGGCCGCAAGGTCGCGGAGCGCCTCGCCGGCGGTCCGCCGGACAAGGTCTGGTCGAGCGAGCTGGCGGACCTGTGCCGCTCGTGCGACGCCGTCGTTTGCAACCTCGAATGCTGCGTGTCGGAGCGCGGCAGCCGCACCGGCCGCATTCATCGCAAGCCCTTCTTCTTCCGCGCGCCGCCGGCCGCGACGGAGGCGCTTGCCGCCGTCGGGGTCTCCGCGGTCTCGCTGGCGAACAACCACGCGCTCGACTTCGAGGAGGAGGCCCTGGCCGATACGTTCGATCACCTCGCGGCGGCGTCGATCTCCTGGGCGGGGGCCGGGCTCGACGTCGAGCGGGCGCGGCGCGGTGCGGTCATCCCGGCGGGCGAGCTCCGGCTCGGGATCCTCGCGGCAACCGACCATCCGGGCGAGTTCGCCGCGTCGCAGGGCTCGCCGGGCGTGGCATTCGCCGACCTGCCCGCCGGGCTCCCGGGTTGGATACCGCCGGAGCTGGTGCGGCTCCGAGAGGAGGCGGATCTGGTCGTGGCCTTCCCGCACTGGGGCCCGAACATGACGAGCGAGCCGGCGCGCTGGCAGCGCGCGCGTGCGAGCGAACTGATCGCGGCGGGCGCCGATCTCGTGGCGGGCCACTCCGCCCACGTCTTCCACGGGATCGAGTGGATCGCCGAGTGCCCCGTGCTCTACGACCTGGGCGGCGCACTCGACGACTACGCCGTCGACTCCCGGCTGCGGAACGACCTCGGCATCGCCGCCCTGTGGCACCTGCACTCCGAGCCGCAGATTGAACTGCTGGGACTGGAGCTCCGCTTCTGCGATACGCGGCTCGCGCGCGGTGACGCGGCGGAGTGGATCGCCGCCCGGCTGGAGCGGGCGTGCGCCGCGCTCGGCACGCGGGTCGAGCGGGTCGGTGAGCAGCGGTTTGCTCTGGTTCCGCCCTAGAGAAGCCGAGCTCCAGCCGCGGGGACGACGGCCAGGACGTCCTCGGGCGGTTGGAGCCCGGGCGGGAAGAGGGCCAGCACGGCGCCCCCGAAGCCGCCGCCCATGATCCGCGCGCCCGCGGCCCCTGCGTCCTTCATCCGGGCGATCGTGTCCTCGACCGCGGGAACGGACACCTCGTAGAGGTCACGCAAACTCGCGTGCGAGGCGTCGAGCAGAGCGGCGAGCGCGGCCAGATCGCCCGTCCGGAGCGCTTCGACGGTGCTGAGCACGCGCTCGTTCTCGGCGAGCACGTGCAGCGCTCTGCTGCGCAGCGGCTCAGGCAACTGCCGCACCTCGGCCTCGCCCGCGTCGCGCAAACTCTCGATCCCCAGGGCCCGGCAGGCCGCCGCGCACTCCCTACGGCGCTCGTTGTACCCCGACTCGGCGTGCTCGTGGCGCGCACCCGAGTCCGCCACGCAGAGCGTCCACCCACCCAGATCGAGGGCCACGTGCTCGACGCTCAGGTCGCGACAGTCGAGCAGCATCGCGTGCCCCTCGCGGGCCAGCAGCGACGCCATCTGGTCGAGCAGCCCGGTCTCGGCGCCGGCCCAGCGGTGTTCGACGCGCGAGCACAGGCGGGCGAGCTCGCGGCGGTCGGGCTCCGGCCGGCCGGCAAGCGCGATCAGCGCGAGGCAGAGCGCGGACTCGAGAGCCGCCGAAGAGGACAGGCCGGCGCCGCGGGACAGGTCGCTGTCGATCCGGAGCCGAGCGCCGTCGACCTCGATGCCCGACGCGCGCAGCTCCGCGACCACTCCCCGCACGAAGGCGCGCCAGCCCGAAGCGGGCTCGGGGCCGTCGGCGACGAAGCGATCGCTCTCCCCCAGGTCCAGCGCCAGCGCGTCGACGATGCCGGGCTCGCCCGGCTCGGCGACGACGGTCACGCCTCGCTCCACGGCGAACGGCATGCACAGCCCGTCGTTGTAGTCGGTGTGCTCTCCGATCAGGTTGACGCGGCCTGGGCCTCGCGCTCTCACTCGTCGAGCCGGAACAGCTCACGCGCCGCGAAGGCGGTGTTCGGGAAATCCGAGAAGACGCCGTCAATCCCAAGCTCGTAGAACTGCAGGTACTCCTCGATCGGGTTGCCCTCTACAGCAGGCTCTCCTGCCCCGGCGCACTCCGCCGGCGCCGCGGCAGGCCCGCTGCCTCGGCTAGCGCCGTCTCCACATCGGCGAGGATCGCCCGCTCCGAGCGCGAGGCCACCACCGGCTCCGTAAGGCCGTCGACGTGCACGTACGTGCGCCGTCCGTCGCGCCGGTCCGCCCCCTCGAGCGGCACGAGCGCGTAGACGCGGTCCGCCCGCACGAACTTGCCGTAACCGAGCGGAATCATCCTCGGATCGCGCTTGGGCATCCATGTGACGATAGCCGCAAGGGCGGCGGGGCTGGGGTCCGCGACCCCGGGGGCCGACGAACGAGTCACTCCTCGTGTCACGCGTGGGGAGCGTTGGTCTCCGCCGGCCAGGCCAGGGCTGGGGAAGGGGTCATGGACCGGGTCCACATGCGGGATCCTCTCCGGCGAACAATCTTCGGCCAACTGTCGATCTACTCGAATCTTCTTGAGAACGGAGAAGGACCGCCCCCGAAGCTGGCGCCACCATTGCTGGATTGACCACACAATGTGTGGGTGATCCAGGAAAGCTCGCGTGTCCGGAGCGCAGCGGCCGAACGATCTTCGATCACACCCCGGGCCTGCCACCGACCGCCGAGCACGACCCCTTCCCCAGCCCCATACGCGAGACCGACCCGGCGCCACCATCCACCGAAAGCGACAGGGGGGAGGGCCCGCTAGCCCGTGCGGGCCGGCGCTTCCTCGGCCGCCGCCTCACCGCGAGCCGCCACCGCCTCGCCGCCGGCGCCCAACGGGCGTGAGGCGGCCTTCACGCCGCGCTCGTCGACGTCCGCCTGGAACAGCGCTTCGGCTTCGGCGGCGCGGTCGTAGGAGGCCATGTCGAAGAGCGGCGCGACCGCGGTGCGGAGCACAAGCAGCGCCTTCGCCCAGCCTGGCACCACTACCCAGCGGCGGCGGCGCTCGATGCCGTCGGCCAGTGCCTGGCCCGCGTCCGAGAGGGGGTACGTCTTGCCGAATGGCCAGGGCGCTTCGGTGCGGAACTTTCCGAGCGGGTGGGCGTCGGCGCCGCGCACCATGTCGGTGTCGATGAACAGGAAGTAGCCCACACCCACGCCCACGCCCAGCCGCTTGACCTCGGCACGCAGCGAGTCCGCGAATGCCTCGGCCCCGGCCTTGCTGGCGGAATAGGCGGCCATGCCGGCGCCGTGGAGCGCCGCCGCCATCGACGCGATCACGAGCACGTAGCCCTGGCGCTCGATCACATGCGGCAGGCAGGCCCGGACCGTTCGCCACACGCCCAGCAGGTTGATCTCGATGGTGCGCTCGAAGGCGTCCGGATCGGTGGAGCGCACCAGCCCCCCGGTGGCGATGCCCGCGTTCGCCATGCAGACGTCGATACCGCCGAAGCGCTCGGCGGTCGCGCTGACGGCGCGGCTCAGCTCCTCGTTGTCCGTCACGTCGCACTCGAACCAGGCCGCGTTCCTGCCGCACTGTGAGGCGACGCGCTGGAGCTCCTCGGGCTCGAGGCCCACCAGGGCGACGTTCGCCCCACGCGCCGCGACGCGCCGCGCCGTCTCCGCGCCGAGCCCCCGGGCCGCCCCGGTGATGAGCACCGTCTTTCCACGCACGGTCCAGTCGTCCATGCGCGGCAGCCTAGCCAAGCCCCTCGCCCCTCAGCGCCGGTCGTTAACGTCACTGGCTCGTGCACGCCCCAGACGACATCGCCCCCGCCCGCGCGGCCGAGCTCGTGCGCGACAGCGGCGCGCAGCTCGTGGACGTGCGCACGCCCGAGGAGCACTCGGCGGGCCGGATCGCCGGGGCGCTCCACATCGAGCTCGAACGGCTGCCTTCCGAGGCGGACGCGATCGAGCGCGAGCGCCCGGTCGTCTTCTACTGCCGCTCCGGGAGCCGCTCGGCGCTCGCGACCGGCGCCTTTCGCGCGGCCGGCTTCGAGGCCTACAATCTCGACGGCGGGCTGCTGGCGTGGGTCGAGAGCGGGCTGCCGATCGAGCCGGAGGACGGCTCGGTGGCCACGCACTAGGCCAAGCGCAGCTGCCCCTCGTAGGGGCCGGCACCGGTTGCGGTGGCCGCGCCGCAGCGCGCGGCCAGCTCCGCCGCCCTCTGTATGTCGCCGTACCTCCCCATGCCGTACGTGAGCCCGGCAGCAAAGCTGTCCCCGGAGCCGTAGACATCCCGCATTGGACCCGGCAGGGGCGTGGGCTCCCAGCGTCCACGCTCGCCGGAAGGCGTCTCCCACTCGCCCCCCGAGGATCCCAGGGTCCGCACGACGAACCGCGGTGGTGGATCCAGTCCGCCGGGCTCGTAGCGCTCGCCGGGATCCGTGCCGCTCGAAACGAGGACGTCGAGCTCGATCCCCGACTCCGGGAGCGTCGGGAGCGCACGGGCACTGGCGACGAGCGCGCCCGCCTGGCGGGCGTGGCGAATCGCCTCGGGATCTCCAGCGGTCACGTAGACGGCGTCCGTCGCCTCCAGCCGCTCCCACGGCAGCGGGTCGTCGCCGCGCGGCCCGAGCCGGGGGCCGAGCACGGTGATCGTCCGCTCCCCCGTCCGGTCGAGGTGGACGAATCCGCGCCGCTGGGTCTCGGGGCGGAACACACATTCGACGTCGAGCCCGAGCTCTCGCAGCCCGCTCTCGGCCCGATGGCCGATCTCGTCATCGCCGAACGCCGTGAAGAGGGCGGCCGATCCCGCCAGCTTCGCGAGCTGCACGGCCGCAACGGCGCCGCCTCCGGCCGGCAGCTGGAAGGTTCGGTCGGCGTGCACGATCTCGCCCGGCACGGGCACGTGGTCGACCTCGGCGAACTCGATCCACTCGACATGTCCGACCACGGCTACGCGCATCGGCGGGCAGCCTATGCCGGGGGGAGGAACGCCGTAATCCGGCGCGAAGCTCGCCGTTGGAGGAGCATGACCGCCACCACCGATACCGTTCGCGAACAGGGGTTCCTCCCGCTTGAGTGCGACGTGCCGGCGGGGCTCACGCTGCGCGAGTGGCGTGCCCGGCGCCGCCGTCACACGGGCCGCCCGCGTAGGCGGCGCCTCCTGCGCCGGCGCTGATCCCCGCTAGCCTGCCCGCGGCCATGGACGATCCGATGCCCATCGGCCACGGTGCGGCCGTGCCGCTGTCCGAGGTGGACCTGCGCACCAGCCGCTCGTCGGGCCCCGGCGGCCAGCATGCCAACGTGACGGCCTCGCGGGTGGAGGCGGTGTTCGACGTCGAGGCATCGCGCGCGCTAAGTGACGAGCACAGGCGCCGGATCGCGGCGCGTCTCGGGCCGGTCGTGCGGGCGGTGGCGCAGGACACCCGCAGCCAGACACGCAACCGCGAGCTCGCGCTCGAGCGCCTGCGTGGGCGGCTTGAGTCCGCGCTCCTGATCCAGCGGCCGCGGCGGGCGAGCAGGCCCACGCTCGCCTCGCGCCGGCAACGGCTCGAAAGCAAGCGTCGCCGAGGCGAGCTCAAGCGCTCCCGCCGCCGACCCGTGGACGACGACTGACACCCGGCGTACCCACCGGCCACCCGGCGGCTATGGCCGGCGCCCCTAGCCGTCGCCCGGCGGCGCCACAGCGCCGCCGCCCTCGCCCGTCTGCGGCGTCGGGTCGGGTGCGACGGGGACGGCCTCGCCGCCACCCTCCTGTTGCGGCGGCTGCGGGGTGACCGGCGCGGCCGGCTCGCCGCTGGTGCCGCCGCCGGTGGTGCCGCCGCCGGTGGGCGGGGCCACGGGCGTCGCCGGAACGCCCCCGACCGCTCCGCCGCCCTCGGGCGTCGCCTCGGTCTCGGTCCGGTCGCGGTCGGTCTCGGTCTCGGTGTCGGTCTCGCGAGCCTCGAGGGTCGTGGTCGGGACGCCGAGGTCGGCCGGCGCGTTCCCCGGGTCCTCCTCGTCGCTCCCGCCCGCGCTCACGATGAGCACGATCAGCAGCAGGAAGACCGCACCGAACACGGCGGCGGCGATGAGCCGCCGGCGCCTGTAAACGGCGTCGGCCTCTCGTCCCGGGGGGCGCCGGGGGCCGCCGGGCGGCCGCCCTGTCTCCAGACGGCGTGTGGGCTCGTCCTCCACGAACGGCGGAAGGTAGCAGTCGCCACAAGCCCGGCCGCGGTGCCGAGAGGGAGCGGCTCGGCCCCCCGAGACGGCTACGCGTAGTGCAGGTCCGCTGCCTCGTCCCCGTCCACCGGGCGCTCGCAGGTGGGGCACCACCAACGGGCCTCGACCGGGGTTCCGCACGCCTCGTGGCGAGGCGGCTCAGCGGCGTCGCGGTGACGAGCTCCCCAGTCGGCGAGCAGCCGCAGCGCCCCCGCCAACTCGTGCCCCGACGCGGTCAGCTCGTACACGAAGCGCTGCGGGCGTTCCGAGTAGGGCTGTGCGAGCACGAGGCCCTCGCCCTCGAGACGGCGCAGGCGCTGGCTCAACACGTTCGGCGCGATCCGCGGCAGCAGCTCCTGGAGGTCGCCGAAGCGCCGCGGGCCGTCGAGCAGCGCCTCGATGATGAGAAGCGTCCAGCGGTCGCCGACGCTGTCGAGGGCGGCCGCAAGCGGGCTCGGGGAGTCGTTCACGGGCTCCAATGCTCGCACACGAACCGTGGGTGTATAGTCACTAGCAATTTGCAAGTGACCCTCGATTTGGGCCCGTTGAGAGCCGCGAGGGTCCCCAGGGAGTGAGACGGGAGACCGAGATGGCTGTACAGACTTTGCAGGACACGATCGCGGAGGTCGCCGGGAAGGTAGGGCCCTCCGTCGTCGGACTCGGCCGGGGTTGGGGCCTCGGTTCGGGAGTAGTGATCGCGGAGGGCCAGGTGCTCACGGCGGCGCAGAACCTCCGTCGCGACGAGCTCACCGTGGTGTTCGAGGACGGCAGGCGTGAGGCGGCCGAGCTGGCGGGCGTGGACTCGGACCTCGGGCTGGCGGTTCTGACGCTCGACACCGGCGCGGCGCCCGCGATCACGTGGGAGCCGGGCGACGAGCCCGGAATCGGAACGGCGGTCGTAGCGCTCGCCAACCCGGGCGGCCGCGGTCTGCGAGCCACGCTCGGGTTCGTGTCCTCGGGAGCACGCAGCTTCCGTGGCCCGCGCGGGCGCCGGGTGCGCGGCGCCATCGAGCACACGGCGCCGCTGCCGCGCGGATCGTCGGGAGGTCCGCTGGTGGATCCGGCGGGGAACCTCCTAGGGATCAACAGCATCCGCCTCGACGGCGGGCTGATCCTGGCCGCGCCCGCGAACGCCGCCGTCAAGGAGCGCGTGCTGCTCCTTGCGCGCGGTGAGGCGCCCGCCTCGCACCGGCTCGGCGTAGCGGTGGCGCCACCTCGGGCGGCGCGCCGCATGCGCCGCGCGGTGGGCCTGCCCGAACGCGAGGGCCTGCTCGTCCGCGCGGTCGAGGAGGACGGGCCGGCCGACCAGGCGGGCATCGAGCGCGGCGACCTGATCGTCGCCGCGGGCGGCCAGGAGATCGACGGAGTCGAGACGCTCTACACGGCGCTCGACGACCTGCCCCCCACCGGCGGGGAGCTCGAGCTCACCGTGGTGCGCGGCACCGAGGAGCGCTCCGTGACCGTGAGCTTCGCCGCGGCGAAGGAGGCGGCGTGAGCGCCCCGGGGGTCGCCGAGCCGCCGCCCATCGAGCCGCGGGAAGCCGAGGCTCTCGACGCCTACTCACGCGCGGTGATCGCCGTGGCGGAGCGGCTGTCTCCGTCGGTTGCGAGCTTGCGGATCATGAGGCGCACACGGGGCGGCCAGATGCCTGTCGGCGCCGGCAGCGCGGTGGCGCTCACGCCGGACGGCTTCCTGCTCACCTCGGCCCATGTCGTGGGCCGCTCGGCCGCGCGCGGCCGGGCGAGCTTCGCCGACGGCCGCGAGGAGCGCTTCGAGGTGATCGGCCGCGACCCGCTCTCGGACCTCGCGCTGCTGCGCGCCGAGGGCGTTGCGCTCGTTCCAGCCGAGCTCGGCGACGCCGAGCGCCTCAAGGTCGGCCAGCTGGTGGTGGCAATCGGCAACCCGAACGGCCTCGGCGGGTCGCTCACGGCCGGGGTCGTCTCCGCGCTCGGCCGCTCCCTGCCGGCGCGCTCGCGGCGCGCCCAGCGGATCATCGACAACGTCATCCAGACCGACGCCGCCCTCAACCCCGGCAACTCCGGCGGCGCGCTCGCGGACAGCCGCGGTCGCGTGGTGGGGATCAACACCGCCGTCGCGGGTGTCGGGCTCGGACTGGCGGTGCCCATAAACGAGGCGACTCAGCGCGTGATCGCGTCGCTGATGGCCCACGGGCACGTGCGGCGGGCCTACCTGGGGATTGCGGGCGGCCCGCGCCCTGTTCCGCCCGCAGCCCGGTCTGCCACCGGCGACGGCGGCACCTGCATCGAGGTGGTAGAGGTCGTGGAGGGGAGCCCGGCGGCGCGCGCGGGCCTACGCGCCGAGGACATGATCCTGGCCGTGGACGGCACGCGCACTCGGCGGGTGGAGGACCTCCAGCGGCTCATGGTGGCCGACCTGATCGGCGTCCCCGTGACCGTCGAGCTGCTCCGAGCCGGGCGCAGGCATGATGTCGAGCTGGTGCCCGGGGAGCTGAACACGTGAGCGACGAGGTCCCGACCCTCTACGAATGGGCCGGCGGCTCGGGCACCTTCGAGCGCCTGACCGAGGTCTTCTACGGCAAGGTGCGACGGGACCCGCTGCTCGGGCCGGTCTTCCGCGACATGGATCGGAACCACCCGAAGTACGTGGCGGCGTGGCTTGCCGAGGTCTTCGGCGGTCCCCCGCGCTACACCGAGGAGCGCGGCGGCTACCCGCACATGCTGAGCAAGCACCGCGACCGCGCGCTCACGGAGGAGATGCGCCGCCGCTGGGTCAATCTCATCTGCGACGCCGCAGACGAGGCCGGCCTGCCCGCCGACCCGGAGTTCCGGTCGGCCTTCGTCGCTTACATCGAATGGGGCACACGCCTCGCCGTCGCGAACTCGCAGCCCGGAGCAGACCCGCCTCCCAAGGCGCCCGTGCCGCGCTGGGGCTGGGGCGAGGCGCCCCCCTACCAGCCGGGCTAGGGCTCCCGGAGCCCGGCGGCTTCGAGGGCCTCGGCCGGAGGGCTAAAGCCCCGGGACGTGGCGTACGGCGAACCCGGCCGTCGAGACCGACTCAGCCTGCCAGCGCGTGCCGGCGCGGCCCTGGCCGCTCGTGTCGAAGCGCAGCCCCGCCACGGTCATGAAGACGTGGCCGGGGTTCGTGTAGATCGTGATCCACCTGCCCGGACCGGCCGCGCCGTAATTCAGGAATCCGCTTGAGGTGAGCGGGCTCCCGAGCAGCCCGGCACCCGCGAGCGCGAACGAGACCGAGCCCGAGCAGTCGTAGCCGTTGTCGCGCCAGGCGCCGTGGCCGCCGCCCCACTTGTACGGGAACTTGGCGATCTCGTTGGCCGCGAGGATCACGCGCTTGACGATGTCCGGCGCGTTCTCGGGCGCGACGGCGGTCCCGTCGGGGAGCACTCTGGCGCGCGGCCCCGTCGCGAGGAACGCGGTGGTGTTGAGGTGCTTGCGGAAGTCGGCCAGCGCCGCACGCGCCTCGCGTAGCTCGGCGCGCACCTCGGCGTCGGTGGGCGCTCCCGGGCTCGGCGCGTCCGTATATCGGTCTGTGCCCGAGTCAGACGGCGCGCCGGCGCCGCGCAGCTCAACGACGCGAGCCTTGCTCGGAGCGGCGGGCGCCTCCTGCTCGCGCAGCCGCTCGCGGCCCTCGCGTGCCGTCTCGGGGGTGAGCACGACCTCCCCGGCAGCCGTGGACGCACCGGAGCCGTCCTCGGGCTGCGAGGACGCCTTGCCGCAGCCCACGAGCACGGCCGTGAGGGCGACGACGGCTAGCGCGTGGCGCGCTCTGACTGGTGCTTTGACTTCCACTCGGAGTAGGGCATCCCGTAGACGATTTCCCTCGCCTGCGCGTCGTCGATCTCCATGCCCCGCTCCTCTGCGGCCTCGCGGTACCAACGGGACAGGCAGTTGCGACAGAAGCCGGCCAGGTCCATCAGGTCGATGTTCTGAACATCGGCTCGCTCGCGCAGGTGCTTGACCAGTTGACGGAAGGCGGCCGCCTCGAGCTCGGTTCGGGCTTGCTCGTCCATGGATCTGGAACGATAAAGACGATGACCGAATCAGAACGCCAGTCGCCCGAGATTCCGCCCGACCCGAGCGGGATCGAGGAGCCCCACGACGTGCTCGCCGCCGAGGAGTTCGGCATCGGGACCCGCGACGACCGCTACCCCGCCGATCCCAGCGGGATCCAGGAACCGCACGACGTGCTCGCCGCCGAGGAGTTCCCGATGCCGGCCGGGGCCGAGCCGCACGACGGCGGCGGGCTCGACCCGCGCACGTTCGTGCCGTTAGTGCTGCTGGTGGCGACGCTCGCGCTCATCGTGCTGCGCCGCCGGCGCTGATGCCGGAGCTCTCGCGCCAGAACCGCATCGAGGTGACGGTCGACCGCAGCCTCTGCATCGGCTCCGGTGACTGCGTCGACACGGCGCCCGACGTCTTCCAGCTCGACGAGGAGGACAAGGCGGTGGTGGTGGATCCCGACGGCGCGTCGCTCGACGACGTACTCACCGCCGCGGGCAACTGCCCCGTCAGCGCGATCTTCGTGATCGGCGAGGAGGGAGACCTGTATCCGTAGTCCGGACGAGGCGGCATGACCCTCGTCCTAACGGCGTCGCCGGGCCGTGATCAACCAGGAACGCGAATCGAGGACCACGCCGCGGTCGTGGCTGTGGTGCGCCGCGAGCATCTGGCGCAGGCGCTCGACGGTACGAGCCGCCTCCGCGTCGCTCAGGCTCGCGAGGGCCGTGCTCGTATTCTGAAACCCCCGAACGAAGGCGAGCGCGGCGTCGAGGTCTTGTCCGTAGAGGACCGGCTCGTGTACGTCCTCGAAGCGCACCTCGTCGAAGCCGGCGCCCTCGAGGATGCCCGCGGTGGCCTTGGCATTGCCGAGCGAGAAAGGGTCCATGCCCGGCTGCGGTGGCTGCGACGCGTCGCCCAGCGCGGCGTCGATCGCCCGCGCCCATTCGTTGTCCTCGTGTCGCTGCCAGACGAGCATCACCAGGCGCGCCTCGGGTCGAAGGGCGGCGGCGATGTTGGCGAACGCGGCGGCCGGATCGGAGAAAAACATCGTCCCGAAGCGGCTGATCGCCACGTCGAAGCCGGCGGGGTCGAAGCGATGCACCTGGGCGTCGCCCAGCTCGTACCGGACGTTGTCGAGCCGTTCGGCCGCCGTCACCTGACGGGCGCGCTCAAGCATGCGCTCGGACACGTCGACGCCGACAACACGGCCGGGCGCCGCGGCGCGCGCCGCCTCGCGAGTCGTGAGCCCGGTTCCGCACCCGATGTCGACCACCTCGTCGCCGGGACTGACCCCGTAGGCGGGGCGAAGGTGCTCGTGGTGAGCGCGCAACTCGTCGTCGTAGAAGTCCAGCCTTTCGGGCGAGGACACCGACGCGATGCTAGGTGAACCAGAGCGGCGCGCCGCGATGCGAGACACTGGGAACGCGGTGTCACGGGAGAACGTCGAACTGGTCCGCCGGCTCTACGCGGAGCTTGCGAGCGAGGGCTCCGCACAAGAATTCGAGCAGCGCATGTCCGATCACGCTCTCGGTCGTTTCTTGGATCCGGAGATCGAGTGGGTCCCGGTGACCGAGTCATTGCTTGCCGTCGACAGTTATCGCGGCTTTGACGGCGTGCGGCGCTTCTGGGGTGAGTTCCTCTCAGCTTGGGAGAGCTACCGGGTTGAGACGCTGAGGTTCGACGACGCCGGTGATCAGGTAGCGGTCGTCGTGCACATCGTCGGCCGGACAAACGAGCTCGAAGTCGATGAGACCCGATCCTCACTCTTGACCGTCCGCGATGGGCGGGTCGTCCGCGTCCAATCCTTTGCCGACCCCGACGCGGCGCGCGAGGCCGCCGGGTTGCCGCCCTAGCAGTAGGCAGCTGAGTGCCTTGAGCTATGCGTCGTGCTCGCCGGCGAGCTCGGCCTTCTCGGGCCGGCCTGCGAGCCCAGCCTCCTGGAAGATCGCCGGGACCTCGGGATCGGACATGAGCGGTCGAAATCCTCGACCTTCACCGTGGACAGGATCATCGCCTTCCTCCTCAGCGTCGGTTGCGCAGCTTCTTCAATTGATGGGCCAGGACGCGCGGCAGCAACCGCGGGCCGGGCACTACGACTAGACCCAGCTGCTGAAGAAGCGTGAGCGAGTCCAGCTGGAACCAGTGCTCCGCCACGCGGCCGTCGACGAAACGGTTGAGCTCGAGGCCGGAGAACGTGACTTTCCTGTTCGTAGGCGGGAGCCCTTGGAACTCGCCCGTGTGGGTGCCAGCGAAGTGGATCCGTTGGGCGACCAGGTCGCCCTCGCCCACCGCGTCCTCCACCGTGAGCTGAAGGTCAGGAAAACCTTGAACGAAGCCGGCCAGAAACCGGGTCCATGCCTCGGAGTCCAGCGGGGCAGGCTCCAGACTCGCCGGGGCATAGGCGACGTAATCTTGGCCACGGACGTCGGCCTCCGCCGCGTCGTCGCGCGCATTGAATACCTCGATCCACCGGCGCGAGACGGCCTTGTTGCGTTCTACCGAGGTCGCGTCGCTCCCCTCGGTCGGCTGGTCGGCCGTTGCATCCGGAGCGGGTTCGTTGGTCACGCTGGTTGCCCCTTTCCTGGGCCCAGAAGGTGGGAGGACACTGATGCTCTCACGAGACGGATGTACTGTCGCTGATCGTGAAGCTCATGGTCCGCCGCTTCGCTGACCGTCCGGGGAGTTCTGTGATCCTGCTGCTCGCGGCGGCGGGTTGCGCGCTGGTTCTCGCCCTGAGTGGCTGCGGCGGGTCCTCGGCGGCCGTGCCGCCGGCTGCGAGCTCGACGTTCACGTTGATGCAGATGAACCTGTGCCTGTCCGGTCTGGCCGACTGCTATGGCAAGGCGGAATACCCGGCCGTGGTGGAGGAGGCAGTGGCCCGGATCCGTGAAGCGCGCCCGGACGCGGTCACCCTCAACGAGGCCTGCCAGGGTGACGTCACCCGGATTGCCCGGCGGACCGGTTACCACCTGCGCTTCTCGAGAGTGATCTACCGCGGCGAGCGCCTGCGCTGCGTGCGACCGGGCGGCCGCGGACTCTTCGGTGACGCGGTGCTCACCAAGGCAGCCATCGAGGGGACCGGCAACCGCGACTTCGAGGCACAAGCAGGCATTGAGCGGCGGCGCTGGCTGTGCGTCAGCACCCGAGTCGACGTCGACGTGTGCACCGCCCACCTGAACACACGCTCGACTATCGAAGTCGCCGGGAACGACGCGCAGTGCATCGAACTCGCGGTGCTGCTCGGACGCCGCGCGGCGAAACGCACCGTCACCTTCGGCGGTGACGTCAACCGTCGCCGATCCTGCGCCCCCGACGGGGTCTGGACCCGCACCGACAGGTCCGCCGACCAGGCCCCCGGACTCCAGCACGTCTACGGAAGCGGCACGCTCCGCTCGCCCTCGGCGGAGGTAGTGCCGGCCACGCACACCGACCACGACGTCCTGCTGGTCCACGCGCGGCTCACCGCGCCCGAGTAAGGACTCAGCTAGGACTTACCGCGGCCGTACACGAGCTTCAGCAGCTTGTTCACGACCTTTGTTCGCCGCGCGCTGTAGGGCATCATGTGGAGGTCCTGCTTCAGCGGCGCGAAGCTCGTGACGAGCAGCGCCTGCCTCTTCGTGTACTTGCGGATGCCGTCCGCGCCGTGGCGGGTGCCGAGCCCCGACTCCTTCCAGCCGCCCATTGGGAGCTCGAGAGCGAAATAGTTGACCTGGGCGTCGTTGACCGTCACCGCGCCGGCCTCGACCCTGCGTGCCAGGCGCTCTCCCTTGGCGGCGTCCTTCGTCCACACCGAGGCCTGGAGACCATAGGGAGAGTCGTTCGCGAGCCGTACCGCCTCGTCGGCATCCTTCACCTTCATGATCGGCACCGTCGGCCCGAATGTCTCCTCGCGCATGGCGGCCATCGAGTGGTCCACGTCCACGATCACTGTCGGCTCGAAGAAGTGGCCGCCCTCGTCGCGCCGCCCGCCGCCGCTGAGCACACGCGCCCCGCGTTCGACCGCGTCCTTCACGTGGCGCTCGACGATGTCCGACTGCGGCGGGTGGATCACCGCTCCGATATCCGTCGAGCCGGGCTCGCCGGGTGCGCCCTGGCGGAGGGCCTTGACCTTGTCGGTCACGAGCCGCACGAACTCGTCGTGGATCGGCTCCTCGACGTACACGCGCTCGGTCGAAATGCAGGTCTGGCCGGCGTTCTGCATCGAGTAGTGCACGGCCGCAGTGGCCGCACGCTCGAGATCGGCGTCGGCGCAGACGATCATCGGGTCCTTCCCACCGAGTTCGAGCGCGACTGGTGTGAGCGTGCGCGCGGCGCGCTCCAGCACCTTCTTGCCGGTGCCGGTGGAGCCGGTGAACATGACGAAGTCGACCTCGTCGATCAGCGCCGCGCCGGTTTCGCCGTAGCCCGGCACCACCTGATAGACGTCTTTGGGCAGGCCGCACTCACGCAGCATCTCGCCCATCAGCATCGACGTGAGCGGCGTGACCTCGGAGGGCTTCAGCAGCACCGCGTTCCCGGCCGCCAGGGCGGGGATGCAGTCGCCGAACGAGTTGTTGAGCGGGTAGTTCCAGGGTCCGATCACCCCGACCACGCCGACCGGCGCGTAGCGCAGGATCAGCTTGCGGCCCTTGACGAACGGCGACGACGTCTTGACCTTCTCCTCGGCCAGGTACTTGCCGGCGTTCTTCGCCCAGAAGGCGAACGCGGTCTCGGCATAGCCGATCTCGGCGGTGAGGGCGTCCTCGTAGGTCTTTCCGGTCTCGGAGACGATCGTCTCGATCACCCGCTCCGAGTTGTCCGATATCCACTTCTGGCAGCGCTTGAGGACGGCCGCGCGGCCGTCGAAGCCGAGCGCCTCCCAACCGGGCTGGGCGCGCCGCGCGCGGGCCGCGAGCTCCGCGACCTCCTCGGGCGCGACCACCGGCACGCTCGCGATGTTCTCACCGGTCGCCGGATTCACGACCTCGATCGTCTGTGCCGCGCGGGTCTCGGCCGCGGGGATGGTCGTCGTCTCGGCCACGTCGTTCCTTTCGTCGCTGTGGAGAACCTAGCTTGCGCGCGCCCTCTTGCGCTCGCCCTGTCTGCGAAGCGCGTCCGTGCCGTGAAGTGCGTGCCGGCCGAGCATCGCGGTGCCGCGCGCCACCCAGCCCCGCCAGCGCGGGATCACAGCCACCAGCTCCTTCGAGTCGAGCAGGCGTACCGCGCGGTCGGCCACCTCCTCGGGCGCCAGGAGCCGCGGCGCGGCCCAGATGATCGCCGCGTCCTCGTCCGCCGAGCGCTCGCGCAGCATCCGGGTGTCGGCGGCGTCGGGGCAGACCGCATGCACGGTGATCGGGATCCCGGCCAGCTGCAGGTCGCCCTGCAGCGAGCTCGTGAATCCGAGCACGCCGTGCTTGGTCGCGGCGTAGACGGCGAGGCCGGGGACGGGGGTCAGCGCCGACAGCGAGGCCAGGTTGATGATGTGACGGTTGCTCCCGGGTCCGGTCCGCATCGCCTCCACGGCGGCGCGCGAGCCGTAGATCACCCCGAGCAGATTGACCTCCACGAGCTGGCGCACCTCGTCGTCGGAGTGCTCCCAGGCCTTGACCGTGCGCAGCACGCCCGCGTTGTTCACCCAGACCTCGAGCGGTCCGCGCTCGGTCGCGGCGCGGGCCGCGGTGCGGTGTGCCTCGGGGTCGCGCACGTCGAGCTGCATACCGAAGCCGCCCACCTGCTCGGCGCCGGCCGCGGCGGCCTGCCCGTCGACATCGGTGCACAGCACCGTGTAGCCGCGTCCAGACAGCCGCCGCGCGATCTCCAGGCCAAAGCCGCGCCCGGTGCCGGTGACGACCGCGACGCCCGCCATCAGGGCGCGGACGTGGGATCCGCGGAGCCGGCCTCGACGCGCGTGCCGAGTGGCCGCCGCACGCCCTCGGTACGGCGCCGCTCTGCACGCAGCAGCCGCATGTAGGGATGGAAGTCCACCTGGATCGTGTGCCGCGTGGAGGCCACGTAGCGGCGGCGCATGGCCTCCTGCTCGGCCGCGATCTCGGCGCGCATGGTCGCGGCGTCGGGCAGCGCAGCCCTGCCTTGGAGCACATCTGCGATCCACTCCGACTGGAGCTCCGCGATCGGCATGATCGCTCCCAGCGGCTGTACGAGCCCGATGAAGTAGAGGCCCGGGTGCTCCGGGTGGACCACCCGGCGGAAGAGCGGCACGCGGTTGCCCTCGGTCGCGATCAGTTCGGAGGAGAGGAACGGGAAGGTGATCCTGTAGCCCGTGCACCAGATGATCGTGTCGACCTCGGCGCTGGTCCCGTCCACGAAGTGGACCGTGCCGCCCTCGATGCGCGCGATGTTCGGCTTGACCCTGATGCGGCCGTGACCGATGCGCGGCAGCAGGTCGGACGAGACGGTCGGATGCGCCTCGCCGAGTTTGTGATCGGGCTTAGGCAGGCCGTACGACTCCATCTTCCCCTGCACCTGCTTGAGCCGCTGGGAGAAGAGCCAGCGCGTGACCCGGAATGGCAGGTGCGAGAGCCACGCGGGCGCGAGCTCGTCGGTCGGCTTGCCGCCGATGTACTTGGGGATCACGTACGCGCCTCGGCGCATCGCGAGGTAGGTGATCTCGGAATGGCGGGAGGTCTCCACCGAGATGTCGGTGGCGGAGTTGCCGATGCCGAGCACGAGCACCCGCTTGCCCTGGATGCGCTCGTCCGGCTCGCGGTAGAAGTGAGAGTGAAGCTGCTCGCCGGTGAAGCCGTCCTGGCCGGGGAAGGGCGGATCGGGCCACTTGGGGTTCCAGTGGTGGCCGTTGGCCACGAAGACGGCGTCGTACACATCGCGCGAGCCGTCGTCGGTGCTGACCTCCCAGCGTCCGTCGCCGGCGGGGCCGACGTGTTCGACTTCGGTGTTGAAACGGATCCGGTCGCGGAAGCCGAAGTGATCGACGTAGTCGTCGAAGTAGGCGGCGATCTGCTCGTGGTGGGGGTAGTCCGGATAGTCGTCCGGCATCGGGTAGGTGGCGTACTGCATCATCCGCCGCGACGTGTTGATGAAGAGCGAACGGTAGGCCGACGACATGCCGTTGTCGTTGTCGTAACGCCAGTTGCCGCCGACTCCGGAGCCCTTCTCGAAGCAGTCGAAGTCGATGCCGCGGGCCTGAAGGACCTGGCACGAGGCGATGCCGGACGAGCCCGCGCCGATGACGCACACCTTGCCCATTGAGGAATGACGAGCCTACCAAGTTGGCTGGCCAGCCAGTAGGGTTCGGCACCTCGGGAAGCGCCAACAGGAGGGAAGTTGATGCCAACGGCCGAGGCGAATGGCCAGACGCTGTACTACGAGGTCCACGGGGAAGGGGAGCCGCTGCTCTGCGTGATGGGCCTCTCCGCGGACGTCCTCACCTGGACCCTCCAACTGCCCGCGTTCTCGGCGGCGCACCGGACGATCGTCTTCGACAACCGCGACGCCGGCCGCTCCTCGCTCGCGAGCGGCGACTACGAGATCGCGGACATGGCGCGCGACACCCTGGCTCTTGCCGACGCGCTCGAGCTCGAGTCCTTCCATCTGCTCGGCTACTCGATGGGCGGGGCTATCGCCCAGGAGATCGCCTGCCGGGCACCCGGGCGCGTGCGGACTCTGACCCTGGCCGTGACATTCCCGGCCGTCGGCGCCTGGGGCCGCAAGCTCGGCGAGGTCTGGGGCTCGCGCGTCCACAAGATCAGCTACGAGGAGCACATCGACGAGCTGATGCTCCTCAACCACTCCGAGCAATTCTTCGAGAACGCCGACGGCGTGGCGTTCGTACGCAACATGGTGCTGCAGCACCCCCATCCGCAGGCGCCGGAAGCCTTCGTGCGCCAGCTCGCCGCCTGCGGACGGCACGACACCTGCGACCGGCTCGGCTCACTGACCATGCCCGTCCACGTGATCGGTGCGGAGTACGACATCCTGGTCCCGATCTGGAAGTCCAGGGAGATCGCCGCGCTCATCCCGGGCGCCCAGCTGACTGTGCTGAACGGCGCGCCGCACGGGGCCTGCATCGAGTGTGCCGAGGAGTTCAACGCCGCCGTGCTCGACTTCATCGCCGCGGCCCGGGAGCCCGCGGCCGCCTAAGAGCTCCGCTCAGGCGATCTCGGCGACCGCGGCCTCGACGTCCGCCCTGATCGGCGCGGCGCGCTCGAACTCGACGATCTCGAGGACGCGCGCGACCGGCCGGCCCCTAGGCGCCACTACACGGAGCTCCTGACGGCGGCTCGATAGCCGGCGCACCAGCCCGAAGAGCATCGCAACGCCGCTCGAATCGATGAACTCGAGCGTGCTCATGTCGACCACGAGCCCACGCGCGGAGGTCGGGACCGCCTCGGCGATCCGTTCGCCGGTATGCGGAGCGCCGGCGATGTCCAGCTCGCCGGTCACATGCGCGACCACGACCTCCCCCCGCTCCTCGATGTCGAGCCCCACCAGCCCATTCTTCACTCGACCCCTCCGTTGCTTTCGAGTGCCCGTCGCAGCCTAACCGCGGTTCCCTGGGGCGACGGCGAGACCTCAACGGTATCCATCAGGGCCCGCATGAGCGCGAGACCCCGCCCCTGGTCTCCCTCCCGCGGAGGCCGCCAGCGACCCTCGTCGCTGATGGTGATCTCGACGTCCGCCCCGCGGAGCCGGCCGCTGACCTCGAATGGAACTCTGCCGGCGGCGCCGGCATGCTCGATGGCGTTCGTTGCCGCCTCCCCGCAGGCGGTCACGATCTCCGCGAGCTCGCGGTCGGACGCGCCCGCGTGGTGCAGCCAGCGCCGCAGGATCGAGCGCATCTTCGATAGCGCCTCCGGCTCGCTCGTGAACTCGAAGCTGAAGTGCTCGACGAACGGCAGGTTGCGGAGCGTGAGGATGGCCACGTCGTCCGAGGCTCCCCCGGACGGCACGAGCGTCTTGAGGAGGTACTCGCAGAGCTGCTCAGGGTCGTCGGGGGCCTCTCGCACTCGCGCGGCGAGCTCCGCCAACCCGTCGTCGAGGTGCTCTCCCGGCCGTTCGATGAGGCCGTCTGTGTAGAGCACGAGCGAGCTGCCGGGCTCCATCGTCGCCGACACGGTCTCGTAGCTCGGAAACGGCAGCACTCCGAGCGGGACCGAGCCGTTGCCCTCGAGGAACTCAGGCGGGTCTGAGCCGTTAACGAGGAGCGGTGCGAGGTGGCCCGCGTTTACCCAGTCGATGCGGCTCTCGCCGGGCTCGACGACCATGTAGAGCAGGGTCGCCATCTGGCTGTCCGGCGCCTCGGTCCATACGAGCCGGTTGAGCTGTTCAACCACCCGGGCGGGAACGTGGCCTTCGAGCGCGTAGGCCCGAAGAGCGTTGCGGAGACGACCGACCATCGACGCGGCGGCCAGGCCCTTGCCCGCCACGTCGCCCATCACGAGCCCGACCCCGCCGCTCGCCGTGGGGATGACGTCGTACCAATCCCCGCCCACCCCCTCCTCGGCGGCGGCCGGCTCGTAGCGCGCCGCCACCTCGAGCCCCGGCATCTTCGGCAGATCTTCGGGCTCGGTCAGCAGGCTGCGCTGGAGCGTCTCCGCGATCTTGTGCTCGCGCTGATACACGCGCGCGTGCAGGATCGCCAGCGCCACGCGGTCGGCTGCAAGCCGCAGCAGGGCGAGGTCCTCCGGGGAGAAGCGCCGGGGCGCGACCGACGCCACCACGAGCACGCCGGTGACCCTGTTCTCCGCGAGCAGCGGCACGCCGATCAGCGAGTCGATGTCGAGGGCGCGAAGGGCCGGGGTGGGCAGGTCCTCCGGCGCTGGGTCGTGAGCGAGCATCGCCTCCCGGGCGCTTGCCACCCGCCCGGCAAAGCCCTCCCCGATCGGTATCGAAGCGGCCTGTTCTGCGGCGGCGTCCTCGCCCTCGGGCGGCTGGGCCCCGGAGGGCGCGGCCACCGTGAGCCGCTCGTCGTCCTCGGCAAGCAGGATCGTGGCGGCGTCGGCGTCCAGAACGCCACGCACCTTGAGGATCAGGTCGTCGAGGATGGCCTTGAGCGTCCGGTGAGCGAGCGCGGCGTCGACCAGCAGCTGCATGCCGCTGATCAGCTCGTTGACCCGTTCGGCCTCGGCGCGCGCTGCCTGCTCGCGCAGAAGTGCCTCGCGCTCTTGTTGGCGGCGCACCCGCTCGGTCACGTCGCGGACGAAGCCCGAGATGAACGGCTCTCCCTTGATCTCGATCTTCGAGACGGTCGCCTCGGCGGGGAAGCGACTGCCGTCGCGGCGGAGGAGCTCGACGTCGTAGCGCTGGGTTGCGACGACCCGCGGCGTCTCGATCAGAGCCCGCCGGCGCTCGTCGTGGCGCTCGCGGAACTCGGGTGGCGTGATCAGCGAGCGCATCGGCACGCCCACTGCCTCGGCGGCGGTCCAGCCGAAGAGCCGTTCGGCCGCCGTGTTCCAGGACGTGATCACCCCGTCGCCGTCCAGTGAGATGAAGGCGTCGGGAGCGCCGTCGAGCACGAGTCGCGTGCGCGCCTCACTCTCCTGCAGCGCACGCGCGCGGCGCTCGGAGTCCTGTACCCCCGCCCCAATCCGCGCGAGCAGGCGGGAGATCAGCAGGCCCGCCACCAGCGGCGTCCCGACTGCGAGCAGCCAGAGCACCACCGGACTCGAGGGCTCGACCGCGATCAGCACGATCGCGTAGCACACCGCGATTAGGGCCACGTGCGCGAGCGCCACGTCGAGCCGGAAGAAGTAGAACGCGAACAGCGCCGTCCACGTGTACAGCAGCGGGTAGAGCACCGTGGCCTCGACAAAGTAGTTCGCGAGCGACAGGATCACCGTGCCCGTCGCCAGCGCAGCGTGCAGCTGCCACGTGCGCATGCGGTCCGCCCAGACCCAGATCGCCACGGCCATAGCCGAGGCGACAGCGGCGAGGATGATCAGCTGGCGGTCCTTGATCAGGTCCGAGTGCGGAAACGCGAGCGTGAGCAGCCCGAGCGCCGAACCGGCCAGAAAGAGGTACGCCAGCGATCGCGCCTGTACGCGAACGTCGAAGAGCTCAGGGAGACCCTTCACCGGCCACAAAGACTAGAAACCTGGGCCGCCACCTCGCGCCGACAGGCGGGCGAGTGCCTCATGACACTCGACGACCCGTCGCTTGACCGGGTCGTCGTCGGGGCGATCGTGGACCAGGTCCCAGGTCTTGTCGGCAACGTCGCGCGCGGTCTGCGGAGTGGCCTGTGCGCAGAGCATGTCGATGAGCTTCAGCTCGAAGCCGTTGAGCTGCTCTGCCGGCTCGCCCGGCGGCATGCGCGGGAGCGGCTCGTCGGTTGCCTCGCGCCACATCTGGGTCGCCATCACGAGCCGGTTGCGGAGCTCCATCTGGTCCACGGGACCGGCAGGGTACCCGCCCCAGCCTGGATCCGCCGGGACTGGCGAGCGTTTGCGCGCCGGGGGCCGGATCCAGGCCTAGCCCGGATCGGTGGATCCAAGCTCAGCGAGCGACGCGTCTTGCCAGCCTGCGCAGCAGTGGCAGCGGATCGTGGGGCCGGCCGGTGGTGCCACGCCCGCGCCGCAGCTCGAGATGGAGGTGGTCGCCCCAGCAGGAGCCGGTGCATCCCACCGCTCCGATGCGCTCCCCCGCCCGGACGCGCTCGCCGGGGTCGAGCTCCGTTGGCCGGCGCATGTGCAGGTAGACGAACGTCCGATGTCCGGCTCGACTCCAGATCGCGACGTAGTTGCCGCGTCCACCGTCGTCGCCCGTCTCGACCACCTTCCCGTCGCGCACGGACACGAGCGGCGTGCCCGCCGGCGCGAACACGTCCTGCCCCTCGTGGGCGTGCCCGCCACGCCCGGCGCCGAAGCGCGCGCCGGCCTCCCCAAAGTCCACGTGTCCACGCACGGGGAATGCCGACTCCGGTGGAGGAGGCTGGATCTCGCCAGCAGCCGGCACCGCCGCGGCGAAGACCGCGGTAATGCTGGCGAGCTTCACGAAGCGGAGGAGGGTAGCTGAGGCGGTCCGAGATTCATGTGGAGCGATGGATTTCGGCGGCGGCAGGGGTCTTAGTGGTCAGGAAGACATGAGCTACGCCCCCACAGCGGTCAGCGCTCCCCAACGCGGGCTGATCGAATCCGCCCGCCGGGGCGACGAGTTCGCCTTCCAAGCGATCGTCGAGCCCCACCGCCGCGCGCTCCACGCGCACTGCTACCGGATGCTCGGCTCGGTCCAGGACGCCGAGGACGCCCTCCAGGACACGCTGCTGCGGGCATGGCGCGGACTGCCGCGCTTCGAGGGGAGAAGCTCGCTTCGGTCCTGGCTCTACCGGATCGCGACGAACGTCTGCCTGAAGCAGATCCAGCGCCGCTCCAAGCGCGTGCTGCCGGTCGACTACGGGACGGCCGCCGATCCCCACGACGGGCCCGGTCCGCCGCTCGCCGAATCGACCTGGCTGGAGCCGTACACCGATTCGGCGCACGAGGCCGACGAAGGGCTTGCCGCGCCCGACGCGCGCTACGAGCAGCGCGAGAGCATCGAGCTGGCGTTCGTCGCGGCGCTCCAGCACCTGCCGCCGCGGCAACGGGCGGTGCTGATCCTTCGCGACGTCTTCGGCTTCTCCGCCGCGGAGGTTGGGGAGGCGCTCCACGCGGCGCCCGACGCCGTACACAGCATTCTCCAGCGCGCTCACAAGGCTGTGCACGAGCGGCTGCCCGAGCGGAGCCAGCAGGCGACGCTGCGCTCGCTCGGCGACGAGCACCTACAGCGCCTCGTGGACGGCTACGTGGAGGCCTGGGAGAAAGGGGATGTCGACGCCATCCTCGCCATGCTCACCGACGACGCGGTGCTTGCAATGCCGCCGCGACCGAGCTGGTTCCAGGGGCGCGAAGCGGTGGGAGCATTCTTGGCGGCCTGGCCGCTGGCGAAGGATCGACGCTGGCGGCTCGTGCCGACCGTCGCCAACGGGCAGCTCGCGTTCACCACCTATCTCTGGGACCGCGAGCGCGGCTTCTACCGGGAGCAGGGCATCGCGGTACTGACGCTGGCCGAGGACGGGCGGATTCGCGACCTCACGGCCTTCCATTCGCGCACGGAACGATGGATCGCGGGGACCTCCGGGATCTCTACTCGCAACGGCGGCTCAGGCCGCCGGATCGCGAAAGGAGATGCATGGACCCGCACAGCCCCGCAGCCAGCCGATCTACACGATGGGTTCTCGCCCTAACGGCGGTCGGATCGTTGATGACCGCGCTCGACACGCTCGTCGTGTCGACGGCGCTCAGCACGATCCGGCTCGACCTCGGCGCGTCGATAGAGGAGCTCGAGTGGACCGTGAACGCCTACAACCTGAGCTTCGCGGTGCTGTTGATGACCGCGGCGGCACTGGGCGACCGCTTCGGCCGAAGGCGCCTGTACGCCGCCGGCCTGGGATTGTTCGTGGCGGCCTCGGCCGCCTGCGCGGTCGCGCCCGGCGCGGGCTCGCTGATCGCGGCGCGGGCGGTCCAGGGCGCCGGCGCGGCGTTTGTCATGTCGCTGGGCCTGGCGCTCTTGAGCGCCGCCTTCCCGCCTGAGCGGCGCGGTACGGCGATCGGGATCTTCAGCGCGATCACGGGGCTGTCCGTGGCAAGCGGTCCGCTCGTGGGCGGCGCGGTTGCCGAAGGGCTCGCATGGGAGTGGATCTTCTGGCTCAACGTCCCGATCGGGCTGGTCGCGATCCCGCTCGTGCTCACGCGCATGGAGGAGAGCTTCGGCGGCGATACTGCCCTCGACATGCGCGGCCTCGCGCTTGTCACGGGCGGGGCGCTCGGGATCGTGTGGGGCCTCGTACGGGGGAACAGCGCGGGCTGGGACAGCCCCGAGGTGGTCGGGACGCTGGCACTCGGGACGCTGCTCGTGATCGCCTTCATCGCGTGGGAGCTGCGCGCCCGCCAGCCGATGCTGCCGATGCGCTTCTTCCGTTCGCGCGCGTTCTCCGCCGGCAACGCGGCAATCTTCTTCACGTTCGCATCCCTGTTCGGCGCCGTGTTCTTCTTCGCGCAGCTGCTGCAGACGGCACTCGGCTACGGGCCGCTCGGGGCGGGACTCCGGCTCATGGTGTGGACCGCCACCTTCATCACGATCGCGCCGGTCGCCGGGGCGCTGGCCGACCGGATTGGCGAGCGGCCGCTGCTCGTGGCCGGCCTGACGCTGCAGGCGCTCGGGCTGGGCTGGATCGCCCTGATCGCCGAGCCCGGCCTCGGCTTCTCGGAGCTGGTGCTGCCGTTCATCGTGGCCGGGGTGGGCGTGTCGATGGCGATCCCTTCGGCGCAGAACTCCGTCGTGGGGTCGGTGGGCATCACCGAGGTCGGCAAGGCGGCGGGAACGAACTCCATGATGCGCGAGCTCGGCGGGGTGTTCGGCATCGCGGTGCTCGTCGCCGTGTTCGCAGGCACGGGCAGCTACGCCTCTCCCGTCGGGTTCCTCGACGGATTCGGGCCCGCCATCGCGGTCGGGGCCGCGCTGTCGCTCGCCGGGGCGATCGCCGGAGCGCTCGTGCCCGGGCGCGCCGCGACGAGCGCCGACGCCGGCCTGGCCCCCGCCCGGCCCGCCCTCGAATCCGAGGGCGGGGGTTAGCGGGGGGCCTGGCTCTCCTGCTCGTGGATGGCGTCGTTGACGGCTCGGACGACGCCGTCCGGGTTGTTCACCCAGTCGAAGCGAAACTCCGAGTCGTCCGTCCCCGCCGTGTCGAAGTCCACCGACCCGACGCCCAGCATGCGGTCGATGAAGCTCTGATCGAAGTTCACGTTCTGCACTCGGTCGAGGCGGGTCTCCTGCACCCGGCGCCGCACAACGCCGCGCGAAATGCGAAGCCGCTGGTTGGTGATGAGGTAGACGGTCGAGACACGACGGAACCAGCCGATCAGCAGCGTCAGCGCGGCCAACGCGGCGCCGGCGACCACGCCCAGCGCCACCTCGTCGATCAGCAGGCCCACGACGACGAACACCAGCACGGCCGCGACTAGGCCGATGAGGTAGAAGCCCATCAGCGCCCGCCACGAGGGATGCCCCTCGTACACGCTCGTCTCGCCCGCCCTCAGTTCGATGTTGGCCATCGTGGCGAACCCTAGCGCCGGACGCCGAGCACATAACGTTCGGCTCGTGACAACCGTTCACCTGCTTCGCGTGTTCTGCTCGGAGGACGGCAGCGGCGGCAATCCACTTGCCGTCTTCCTTGACGGGAGCGAGGTCCCAGCCGGAAGCCGCCAGGGCGTGGCCGCCGACCTGGCGCTCAGCGAGACCGTGTTCGTGGACGATGCCGAGCGCGGTGAGATCCACATCTTCACGCCCTCGGTGGAGCTCGACTTCGCCGGTCACCCGAGCGTCGGCACCGCCTGGCTGCTCGCCGAACAGCGCACGCCCGTCGAGGCGCTCAACCCGCCCGCCGGCGAGGTGGCCGTGCGCTACGAGAACGGCATGTCGTTCTGCACCGGTCGGCCGGAGTGGGGTCCCGCGTTCGAGTGGGTCGAGCTGGGCTCGGCGGAAGAGGTCGAGGCGCTGACCGGGCCCCCGGCCGGCTCAGACCTCATTGGAGCGTGGGCCTGGATCGACGAGTCGGACGGTCTCGTCCGCGCGCGCGTCTTCCCGGTCGGGATCGGGATCGCGGAGGACGAGGCGACCGGCGCCGCCGCTGTCGTGCTTGCGGACCGTCTCGGCCGCCCGATCGAGATACACCAGGGCCGCGCGTCGCGCATCCGTGCGCGTCCACGCCACGCGGGTTGGGTCGAGATCGGCGGGCACTCGGCGCTGGACGAGGTGCGCGAGCACGTCGTCCCCTGAACGAGCGGGGCGAGGAGCAAGGTAGGCGCGGACGCTCGCCGCGTCAGTATCGACCTGGTCTCGTCTGGGTCTCAGACGGGGCCGCTGACCCGAGGACGGCCTCAGTTGGTGAGCCGGATCGAGCGCCGCCTCGTGGTGGTGTTCCCGGCGCTGTCGCGAGCGCTGACCTTGACGCTCGCCTTGATGCGACGACCACGCCTCGGAGCGGCCTTGACGGCACCGCGGGCCTTGCGCGACAGCTTGAGCTTGACGGTGAGCCTCTGCCCCGCCTGCGCCTGGCGACGGACGGTCTTGAAGCGGAGCGTGCGCGCGGCGCCCGGAACGTTGACGGTTCCGCTCACGGTGAGAGCGGCCGCCTCCGACAGCTCCACGCTGATCGCCACCTTGTCGACGTCCTGACGCGCCTTGCCGCCGAGGCGCGCACCGGGTGCGGTGGTGTCCGCCGTGCCGCCGGTGCCGCCGCCACCGCCACCACCGCCGCCAGGGGTACCGCCGCCTCCCCCGCCCCCACCGCCACACGCAGCATGGGGTGCGTCGGGGGTGGGTGGGGCGGCGAAGACTCCGCACGGCGACTGGAGCCGTGCCGACTGGCCGGGCTGGAGCGCGACGCCGGCGAGCTCGAGGCAGTGAACGGATGCCGTCGGGTTCATGAAACAGACGCGCGCAGCGGTGGACGGGATGGCGAGCGTCAGGGAGGCGTCCGGCATGCTCACCGCGGGACCGCCGAAGAGGAACGGGGCGGTACTCAGCCCAAAAGGAGGCGGCTGTGGCGTGATCGTTTGAGGTGATGCTCGGCGGCAGCCGGCGCGGTCAGGGCCAACAGCGCGACGACCGTGATGCTCGCAAGGCGACGCATACGCGCTCGGCCGCAGCGTAACGCCGGGCCGGGCGGGCAGAGAAGGTCAGATTGCGCCAGGTCCGGGTGTCATGAATGCGACCGCCGGGCCGAGACCTGCCTCGCGGCGCAGGGTCGCGATGCGGCGGCCGGGCTGGACGGCGTCGCGTGGGGTGCCGAGCAGGTCGCCCAGCGCCGCGGCGGTCGCGTCCAGGTCCGGCACGAGGAAGGAGATACCCCATAGCCGCGCCGGGCCGGCCGGATCGGCGGCCAGCTTCGTGCCGTCGGGCGCCTCCACCACCTCGAGGATCACCTCGCCCATGCGGAAGAAGGCCTGGCGCACGGAGCCGCCCGGAGTGGGCCCCTCGCGCAGGCGCCGGAAGTCGAATCCCGCGCCTCGCAGCGCCTCAGCCGTGCGATCGAGGTCCGGCGTCATCACCACCAGATGGTCGATCGATTCGACGCCGTTGGGATGCGCCGCGCCGGCAGCCGGCGGGCTCTCGGAGGCGACCGTCGGAAGCCCGTCGAGCTCGCGCGACGAGAATCCGCGCAGCGACCACTCGACGATCCCGCGCCGCTCGCCGCGGCCCACGAACCGGAGCCGGACGCTGCCGACCGCGCAGGCCGCGCCCTCGACGTCGAAGCCGACCGCGCGCCAGGCGGTCGGCTCGTCTGCGATCACGAGTTCGCCGATTTCGGGCGGGCCGGCGCTCAGAGGCGCAGCACCCCCGGTGCGCCGTCCAGCAGCTCGTACGGGAACGCCTCGACGCGGTTGCCGTCGCGCCCCTCCATTGCGGTGGCGGAACAGAGCGAGTTGAGCACGGCCTCGTGCACCAGCTCGCCGGCGGCCTCGAAGAGATCCCGCATGGCCGCCGAGTCGTCCCGCAGGAAGCGCAGCTCGACGTGCGTGTCGTCGCTCCGGTGGGCCAGCCGCTGCGCCGTCGAGAAGGCGAGGACGTACTCGCCGCTCGCGTTCGTCGCGAAGGAGCCGGCACGGCCGAGCCCGAAGGCGCCGCGCGCCGCCAGGCGGCGGAGCTGGCGCTCGGAGAGCGCTGCGTCCGTGGCCAGCACGATCATGATCGAGCCGCCCTGAGCCGGTGGCTCGGCCGCTGCGCCGGCGAGGGCCGTCTCGACCTCGCCCACGAGCATGTGCAGGTCGCGGCGCGCGCCGTAGTTGGACACCAACAGGCAGCCGAGCGCATACCCGCCCGCCTGCCGCGATGCGGTACCCACGCCCGACTTGAAGCCGAAGCAGGTCGTGCCTGTGCCCGCGCCCACTGCACCCTCGCTCGCCTCGCCCGGGGCCGCCGCCGCGATCGCCTCGAGGGCGTGCTCCGGCCGCACGGCCAGCGCGCGTGCGTCGGACAGCCAGCCGTCGAAGCACTCGCCCACGATCACGTTGATCGTGTCCCGGTCGCGTGCGGCGTCCGGGTTCTGCGCGAGCACATGGCGCAGGCCGCCCTCCCAGACCGGCCCCACCGAGAGCGTGCTCGTGAGCAGGATGGGGCTCTCAATGCTGCCGAGCTCCTCCAGCTGTGTGAGGCCCGCGGCCTTGCCGTAGCCGTTGACGACGTGGCAGGCGCCCAGCACCTTCTCGGCATAGAGGTTGCCGCCGTGCGGCAGGATCGCCGTGACGCCGGTGCGCAGGCGCTCGCCCTCGGACAGGGTGCAGTGGCCCACGAGCACGCCGGGCACGTCGACGAGCGCGTTCAGATCGCCCGTTGGGAAACGGCCGACGGCATAGCCGAGCTCGCGCATTCGCTGGCGCACGGGGCGGCAGCATAGGCGCGCCGGCCGCGGCGGCGCTCCCGGCCTAGTGACTTGAGTCGTTAGTTCGCGAGCACTTTCCTGGCGTCTGGACGCGCCTCCCGCCACATCTGGTTGGGCGTTTCCCGGGGCTCGGTGGGGTGGCGCCGGGCCGGGCTCGCGCATGGGGCTGGGAAAGGGGAACAGTGCTCGTCGGCCGCGGCTGACTGGACGTGATCGAAGATCGTTCGGCGGCTGTGTCGGGAAAGCGGGAGCAGTCCTGACTTTGACGGCCGTGAGCCGACAAAGTCAGGAAGATGGCGCCGGATTCCAAGCTGGAGCTTGCCGGTGCCGATGAAGATTCGACAATCCCGCCATTGATCGAAGATCGTTCGCTCGGAGAGTCACACCCGGCCGCTTGCCCACACCTCCTTTCCCCAGCCCTGGCCGGTCGGTGGAAACCAACCCCGGATGAAGTGCCACAGGCCGGAAGACTCCCAACGAAGCGACCAGGAGCCACGCCGAGCCGCTCGAGAAGCTGACGCCGAACTTCCGGCTCAGGTCACCCCTCACTAGCCGCCGCAGGCGCGCGGGGTGGTCACGAGTTGCTCTCGCGACGGGCCGGACTGGCCCGCCACCTTGCAGAACGCGTAGCGGCCGGTGTCGAAGTCGACCTGGGTCCGGTACGGGTGGCCGAGCACAGCGCCGACACTCTGCTCGCTGCGCTCAATCTCGGAGGTGACCACAAGGCAGGAGTAGCGGCCGCGGCGGCGCGAGAGGTTCTCGTGCGCTCCCACGCCATCGACGGTCCGGGGAAACGGCTCGCACTCGACGCGCAGGACAGGGCCTTCGAGCGAGCCAAGCCGGACCCGCCGGCGGGCGTCGGCCAGGATTGCCGCGGGCACCTCCTCCATCACGGTGGCGCGGGCGGAGAGCTGCTCCGCGGCGGCGGCACCCGCGGGCGCCACGGAGACCGAGCGCCGGAAGCGCGGGCGCTGCTCGGCCTCGAGCTTGGCCACGAGCTCGGCGCGGGCGGCGGCCCGCTCACGCTGCTCGACGCGGGCCTGGTCCTCCTTGCTTTCCCGGATTCCCGGAGCCAGCGCGATGCCGACCCCGATCGCAGCGAACAGGAGGAGAGCGGCGCCGACCCGAAGCGCGGTGCCGGTTCGGCGCCACAGCCAGCCGGGCAACTCGCCCAGTCCCGGCATCGGCTCATACCGGTCGGGCTGTGTCTTGCCTGGCCCGATGGAATCGTTGTGCGCCATCCGCGACTCCAAGTATCCGGAACCGAGTGGGAAGCACAAGCACCGATGGCTTCAGCCAAGCGTAAGCTCTGCTAAACGATGCTCGACCTGCGGCGACTGCGACTTCTGAGCGAGCTCTCGCGTCACGGCACGATCGCGGCGGTTGCACAGGTCGTGGGCTACACCCCCTCGGCGATATCGCAGTCGCTCGCGCAGCTCGAGCGAGAGGTCGGCACGTCGTTGCTCGAGCGCGACGGACGGCGCGTCCGGCTGACCCCCGCCGCCCACGGCCTGGTCACGCGCGCCGAGCGCGCGTTCGCGGAGCTCGACGCCGCGGAGGCCGAGCTCGCCGCCGAGCACGAGACGGTGCGCGGCGAGATCGTTATCGGCGCATTCCCGAGTGCGGCCGCCGGCCTCGTCGTCCCCGCGCTCGCCGACCTGTCGGCGCGGCACCCGGAGCTCTCCTGCACCGTGCGCGAGCACGAGCCCGAGGACGGCATTCCCCTGCTTCGCTCGGGCGGGCTCGATCTGCTGGTGTCCGAGAGCTACGAGGCGGTCGACCCGGCACCGATCGGGGGGCTCGAATCGACGCTGCTACTCGCCGAGCCGCTGCTGCTCGTCCTCCCGCGCAAGCACCCCGCACGCGAGCCCGTCGCGCTTGCCGCGCTTGCGGGCGAGGAATGGATCGCCGGGCTGCCGGGCACCCAGTTCGCCGCGATGCTCGAACAGACCTGCCGTGCTGCCGGCTTCAGCCCCCGGATCGTCCACCGCGCCGACGACGCGCGCCTCTTCCAGGCCCTGGTCGCAGCGGGGCTCGGAATCGGCCTGCTTCCCGCGCTCGCGTGCGCCCGCGCGAGGGGCGTCCGCTACGCCGAGACCGCGAAGCCGTCTCGCCCGCGTCGCCACGTGAGCGCACTCGTGCGCCGCGGCGCCGCCCGCCGCCCGGCGCTCGCCGCGGTGCTCGAAGCGCTGCTGCTCCGCGCCGCCGCTGCGCCGACGCGGGCGTCCTGAAACGCTTCCGAGCCCGTCCCCACGACCTGAGAGGGAATCCATGGCAAGACCAGTCACCCTGTTCACCGGCCAGTGGGCCGACCTTCCGCTCGAGGAACTCGCCGGGAAATGCGGCGAGTGGGGCTTCGACGGGCTCGAGCTCGCCTCCTGGGGCGACCACTTCGAGGTCGACGCGGCCCTGCGCGACGAGGCCTACTGCGGTGCGAAGCGGGAGCTGCTCGAGCGCCACGGGCTCGACTGCTGGGCGATCGGGGCGCATCTCGTCGGGCAGGCGGTGTGCGATCGGATCGACTCACGCCACCAGAGCATCCTGCCCGAGGAGGTGTGGGGCGACGGCGACCCCGAAGGAGTGCGCCGGCGCGCCGCCGAGAGGATGAAGGACACCGCCCGCGCCGCCGCGCGCCTCGGGGTCCAGGTGGTCACTGGCTTCACGGGCTCGCCGGTCTGGCACATGCTCTATTCGTTCCCGCCCAACGACTGGGACGAGGTGGCGCGCGGCTACGAGGAGTTCGCCGAACGCTGGAGCCCGATCATCGACGTGTTCGACGCCGAGGGCGTGCGCTTTGCCCTCGAGGTGCATCCGACCGAGATCGCCTACGACTTCGCCACGACGCACCGCGCGCTCGACGCGATCGGGCGGCGCGAGGGATTCGGGATCAACTTCGATCCCTCCCACTTGGCCCATCAGTTCCTCGACTCGGCCGCGTTCGTCGAGGAGTTCGCTGACCGGATCTATCACGTGCACGTGAAGGACTCGAGGAAGCGCCTCGACGGGAGGCGCTCGATCCTCGGCTCGCACGTGGACTTCGGCGAGCCGGAGCGCGGCTGGACCTTCGTGTCGCCGGGGCACGGCGACGTCGACTTCGAGGAGCTCTTCCGCCAGCTCAACCGGATCGGCTACAGCGGCCCGCTCTCGATCGAGTGGGAGGACTCCGGCATGGACCGGGACTGGGGCGCCCGCGACGCGCTCGCGTTCGTCCGGCGCACGGACTTCGCGCCGTCGGGCGTGGCGTTCGACGCGGCCTTCAGCGAGAGGGTGGAGGGCTGACCATGGCGGAGGAGACGATCGGCGTCGGGTTGCTCGGTTACGCGTTCATGGGCAAGGCGCACTCGAACGCATACAAGACGCTCCCGTACATGACCTGGCCGCCGCCCTACCGGCCGCAGCTCGTGTCGATCGCAGGACGCAACAAGGAGGCGGTGGCCGAGGCGGCACAGCGCTACGGCTTCGAGGGCTACGTCACCGACTGGCGCGAGCTCGTCCAGGACGACCGCATCGCGCTGTTCGACAACTCGGGGCCGAACAGTCTCCACACGGAGCCGTCGATCGCCGCGGCCGAGGCCGGCAAGCACGTCATCTGCGAGAAACCGCTGGGGCGCGATGCGGAGGAGTCCCATGAGGCCTGGCAGCGGGTCGACGCTGCCGGCGTCAAGCACATGTGCGCCTTCAACTACCGCTTCGTGCCGGCGGTCCGGCTCGCGCGCCAGATGATCGAGGCGGGCGAGCTCGGCGAGATCTTCCACTTCCGTGGCCGCTACCTGCAGGAGTGGGCGGTCGACCCCGACTCACCGCTCGTCTGGCGGCTGTCCAAGGCCGCGGCCGGGTCGGGGGCGCTCGGCGACCTCGGTGCCCACGTGATCGACCTCGCCCGCTACCTGCTGGGGCAGGAGGTCACGACGGTGTCGGCCCTGACCACGACCTTCATCGAGGAGCGCGAGGGCACGAAGGTCGACGTCGACGACGCGATCGAGGCGGCGGTCGAGTTCTCCGGCGGCGCGCTCGGCACCCTCGAGGCCTCGCGCTTCTGCCGCGGCCGCAGGAACGGGCTGGGCTTCGAGATCAACGGCTCCATGGGATCGATCGCCTTCAACCTGGAGCGGCTGAACGAGCTCGACGTGTACATGACGGGCTCAGAGCCCGGCGCCTCGGCGCAGGGCTTCCGCAACGTGCTCGTGAGCGAGGCCGACCATCCCTTCTGGGAGTGGTGGTGGCCGCGCGGCCACATCATCGGCTGGGAGCACACCTTCGTGCACGAGCTCCACCACCTGCTCAGTGCGATCCGAGACGACGGCGACGTGGCGCCCCACGGGGCGACCTTCGAGGACGGCTACCGCTGCGCCGAGGTGTGCGACGCGGTGTTGCGCTCGGCGGAGAGCGGCCGGCGCGAGGAGATCAGCTACCGGGACTGAGGCGCTCCTGCAGCCGGTCCAGGAACTCGGCCTGGGCGGGATTCAGCTTCTCGCGGGCGGCGTCCACGCCGAACCACTCCGCGCGGTCGATCTCGGGAAACTCGGCCGTGCGGCCGGAGCGCGGCGGCCACTCCATCGTGAAGGTGTTGCTGCTGACGCTCTCGGCGTCGAGGTTGCCCTCGGCCCCCCAGGCGGTCACGAGCTTCCCGCTCTTCTGTCTCACCTCGCCCAGGTCGACCAGCCGCGACTTCGGGAGCGCGGTGCCAGTCTCCTCCTCGAACTCGCGCAGCGCGCAGGCGAGCGGATCCTCGTCCTCGTCGTACTCGCCCTTCGGGATCGACCAGACACCCGCGTCCTTGCGCGCCCACAACGGCCCGCCGGGATGGACGAGGAGTACCTCGGGTGCCTCTCCCGTCAGCCGGTAGAGGAGGATGCCGGCGCTGCGCCTCGGCACGGAGCTCAGGCGGGTACGCCGGCGGGGGGCGACGCCCGGTCGAGCGCGACCGGATCCTCGAGCGCCTGGCGCCGCGACAGCGCCACGGCCCCCCTCACGGCCGCCTCGCCGCCGAGCCGGGCCGCCAGCACCCTGCAGCCGGAGCCGTCCCCGGCCAGCAGGCGGTTGTGCAGCTCGGCCTCGATCGGCTCGCGCAGCCACTCGGTCAGCGGCGCGAAGTAACCGCCGAGAAGCAACGCCTGCGGGTTCAGCAGGTTGACGGCCGCCGCCGCGGCGATCCCGAGCGTGTGGCCCACCTGGCTGAGCGCCTCGAGCGTCTTCGCGTGGCCCTCGAGCGCGGACTCGGCGAGCATCGCGCCGGGCCACTCCGGCCGCGCTCCCGGGCGTTGGACGCGTGCGTCCCAGCCCGCGAGGCGCAGCAGCGCGTCCTGGCCCGCCAGCCGCTCGAGGCAGCCACGCGAGCCGCACGCGCAGGGGGGCCCATAGGCGTCGATCGTGAGGTGCCCGATCTCGCCGCCGAAGCCGCTGGCGCCGCGGAACAGGTCGCCGCCAATCACGATCCCGGCGCCGATCCCGATCTCACCCGAGATGTAGACGAAGTCGCTCAGCCCGCTCGCGGCGCCCTCGGTGAGCTCGGCGAGCGCCCCGAGGTTGGCCTCGTTCTCCACGATCACGGGGCCGATGCCGTCGCTGAGCATGTGCGACAGCGGCACGTCCTCCCAGTGCAGGTTCGGCGCCACCACGAGCACGCCGTCGTCGTTGACGATTCCCGGCACCGCCAGCGTGGCCGCCACCGGGCGGCGCCCGGCGGCGAACGGTTGCTCGAGCGCGTCGCGCGCGAGCAGCTCCAGCCACGAGATGACCCGCTCGGGCTGCTGCCGGTTGTCGCTTTCGACGAACGCGCGGTGCCTCACCGTGCCGGCGAGGTCGGCAGCCCACACGGCCAGGTAGTCGACGTTGATCTCGAGACCGAGGACGAACGGGCCGTCCGGGTCGAGCTCCACGTTCTGGGCCGGCCGGCCCACCGCCCCGGGACGCTCCTCCTCGCCCGACTCGCGCACGAGCCCCAGCTCGGAGAGCTCGGCCACGAGGCTCGAGACCGTGCTCTTGTTGAGCCCGGTCTCTAGCGCCAGCGTGGCGCGTGAGCGTGGGCCGCGCAGCGCCACCTCGCCCAGCAGGAGGCTGAGGTTGTGTCGGCGTACGTCGCTCGGGTCGAGTGGCCTCATCGCAGCCCCAGCAGAAGATCGACGACAAGCTGATCGAGCCGCTCGTTGAAGCGCTCGCGCCCGCGCAGGGCCTCGAGGTCGTGCGTCTCAGCCAGCAGCGCGTCGGCCGCCTCGGGGGAGTAGGGGCCGATCGTGTCCAGGGCGAGCTCGGCCACCTTCGCCGCCTCCAGGGCGGCCTGGATCTCGCCGTTCTCGTCCATGTTCGCCGCCTTGGCGCGTAGCGCGAGGTAGGTGCGCATGCAGCCCGAGGCGAAGTCCCAGATCCCCTCCTCGGACTCGAGCCGCAGCGGCCGCGCGTCGAAGTGACGCACTCCGTCGTAGCCCGAGTCCTCGAGCAGCTTGACGAGGAAGAGGTCGTCCTTGACGCCGACAGCACCAAAACGGAAGTCCTGGTCGTAGCGGCCGATGCGCTGGGCGTTCAGGTCGATGTGGAAGAGCTTGTCCGCCCAAAGCGCCTGGGCGACGCCGTGCAGGAAGCTGAGCCCCGCCATCGTCTCGTGCGCGACTTCCGGGTTCACGCCGACCATCTCCGGATGGCCGAGGCGCTCGATGAACGCGAGCGCGTGCCCGACCGTCGGCAGGAAGATGTCGCCGCGCGGCTCGTTCGGCTTCGGCTCGATCGCGAAGCGCATGTCGTAGCCGCGGTCGAGCACGTGGCCGCAGCAGAAGTCGATGGCCTCGCGGTAGCGCTCCAGCGCGTCGGCCGCGGGCTTGGCGGCGTCGGCCTCGACGCCCTCCCGCCCGCCCCAGAAGACATAGATCGGTGCGCCGAGCTCGGCGCCCAGCTCGATTCCGCGCAGCGTCTTCTGCAGGGCGTACCGGCGCACCTCGCGATCGTTGGAGGTGAACGCGCCGTCCTTGAACACGGGGTCGGTGAACAGGTTGGTGGTGGCCATCGAGACCTTCATGCCGGTCTCTTCGAGGGCCTGCCGGAAGCCGGTGAGGATGCGGTCGCGCTCGCTCGGCTCGGTCCCGAGCGGGATCAGGTCGTTGTCGTGGAAGCAGACCCCGTAGGCGCCGAGGTCGGCAAGCCGGCGGACGGTCTCGGACGGGTCGAGTCCCGGTCGGGTGGGCTCTCCGAACGGGTCGTTCCCCTTGTGGCCGACCGTCCAGAGCCCGAAAGTGAATCTGTGCTCCGGACGCGGCGTCAGATCAGGCGCGGCGGCACCGGCTTGCGTATACGTTGCCACTCACCCCTGTCTTCCCCATATCGGCTGCAATTAGTCCATGCTCCCAACAAATCAGAGGGCGCGCCCTGCCCGCCGCTGAACGGATTGCCGACGGATGAGTCCACTCGTCGCGGGCGTCGACTGCTCGACGCAAGCCACCAAGGTGCTCGTGGTCGATCCCGATACCGGGTCGCTCGAGGCCACGGGCCGCGCCGCCCACGAGGTCACCGGCAGCGGCGGTGCTCGTGAGACCGATCCGGAGCTCTGGTGGGACGCCCTGCGGGCGGCGCTCGCCCAAAGCGGGAGGGCGGCCGAGCTCGACGCGATCTCGGTGGCGGGCCAGCAGCACGGCCTCGTGGTGACCGGCGCCGGCGGGCGTCCGCTGCGCCCGGCGATCCTCTGGAACGACACACGCTCGGCGCCCGAGGCGGCGGACCTGACCGCGGCGCTTGGAGGGCCCGCCGCGTGGGCCGAGCGGATCGGGCTCGTTCCCGTGCCGTCGTTCACCGCCACCCGCTGGGCGTGGCTGCGCTCAAACGAGCCCGAGGTGGCCGACGCCGCGCGCGCCGTGCGGCTGCCGCACGACTTCCTCACCGAGAGGCTCTCCGGCCGCGCGGCCACCGACCGCGGCGACGCCTCAGGCACGGCCTGGTGGTCGACGCGCGACGAGCGCTACTCGGACGAGGTGCTCGGCCTGATCGGACTGGACCGGGCGCTGCTTCCGGACGTACTCGGCCCGGTTGAGACCGCGGGCGAGGTGAGCGCGTCCGCCGCCGAGGCACTCGGACTCCGCGCCGGCGCGCTCGTCGGCCCCGGGACGGGCGACAACATGGGCGCGGCGCTCGGCCTCGGCGCCGCGCCGGGCCAACCCGTCGTGAGCCTCGGGACGTCCGGAACCGCGTACGCGGTGATGGAGGAGCGCACGGTCGACCCGAGCGGAACCGTGGCGGGCTTCGCCGACGCCAGCGGCCGCTTTCTGCCGCTCGCCGCCACGCTCAACGCGACGCTCGCGGTGGACCGGGTGGCCGGGTGGCTCGGCATCGACCGCGACGCCGCCGCGGAGAGCACGAGCGTCGTGGTGCTCCCCTACCTCGACGGCGAGCGCACGCCGAACCTGCCGCACGCCGCCGGGATGATCGCGGGCCTGCGCCACGCGACCACGCGCGAGGAGATCCTGCTGGCCGCCTATGAGGGCGCCGCCGCCTCATTGATCGAGGCGCTCGAGCTGCTCGAAGGCCTGGGCTCAGGCCTGGACCCGGAGGCGCCGCTCATCCTCATCGGGGGCGGCGCCCGCGGCAGCGCGTGGCAGCGAACGGTGGCGCGGCTCTCCGGCCGCCGCGTGCAGGTGCCCGACGCCGACGAGCTCGTCGCCCTCGGCGCCGCCACCCAGGCCGCGGCGTGCCTATCGGGCGAGCGGCCCGAGGAGGTGGCGCGGCGCTGGGGCACGAGCGCGGGCACTGGGATCGAGCCGCCCACGGAGGCGGACAGCGAGACGCTCGCGCGCATCCGCGCGGCCCGCGAGGCGACGCTCGCCCTGCACGAGGGCGCCTGAGAATCAGCTCGCCGCGCGGGTCTCCGGCTCCGGCTCCGCGGCTCCGGCCCGGCGTGGCCGCAGCAGCGATCCGCCGACCCACAGGAGCGAGACCAGCAGGCCGAGCAGGGCCAGCAGCGCCACCAGCCGGAACGCCCACTGCATGCCCGCCGCGAACGCCTCGCGGATCAGCTCGAGGAGGCGATCGGCGGTGCGGGCCGAAAAGCGGGCCAGGATCTGGGCGGCCGACTCGGTGCCCGCCAGGGCGCCGTGCAGCGTGTCGAGCTCGTCGGTGCGGAGCCGCGAGGCGGCGAGGTCCTTCTGCAGCCGGTCCTCGGAGGCGGTGACGAACACGCTCGTGGTTAGGCCCAGGCCCAGCGACCCGCCCCCGATCTGGGCCATGAACAGGATGCCCCCAGCCAGGCTGGCCCGCGCCGGGTCGACTGACGTGACGCCCGCCGTGGTGATCGACGAGTAGAAGAGCCCGACGCCGATCCCGGTCACGACCATGCCGGGAACGAGCGAGCCAAACCCGGAGTCGCGGTCCACCAGCGAGATCAGGAACGCGCCGAGCACGAGACACCCGGCCCCCGCGCAGACGATCAGCTTCGCGCCGATCCGCGCGTAGAGTCCTCCCGCCACGAACGAGCTGACCGCGAAGACCGCCATCATCGGCAGCAGCCCGGCCCCGGCCTCGAGCGGGCTCCAGCCCAGGATCTTCTGGAAGAACTGTGGCAGGAACAGGAGCGAGGCGAAGAAGACGCCCGATGCCAGGGCCGTGGCCAGGCACGCGGCGCGGAAGCCCACGTTGCCGATGACGTCGCGCGGGATCAGCGCCCACGATCCGGCGCGCCGCTCGAGTAACACGAAGGCGGCGAGCGTCAGCGCGGAGAGCGCCAGCAGGGCGAGGCTGCGCGGATCCCCCCAGCCCCAGGCCGTGACCTGGTCGAGCGCCACCAGCAAGGCGATGAGTCCGATGCTGATCGTCGCGATGCCCGGGTAGTCGATGCGCTCGCGCCCCGTCCCCGCCGCCGCGGGGATCGCCCGCCAGGCCGCGAAGCAGGCGATCGCGGCGATCGGAAGGTTGATGAAGAGGATCCAGCGCCAGCTGAGCGCATCCGTGAGGACGCCGCCGAGCAAGGGCCCGGCGGAGTTGCCGAAGCCGGCCACGCCGATGATCAGGCCGCCGGCGAGACCGGCCTTGTCGTCGGGAACCACGTCGTAGGCCATGCCGAGGACGGCCGGCCACATGATCGCTCCGCCGATTCCCATCAGGGCCCGGCAGCCGATCAGCCACCAGTCCCCTTGGGCGGCACCGCCGAGGACGGAGAAGAACGCGAAGATGCCGGCACCGACGAAGAAGAGCCGACGCCGACCGAACATGTCCGCGAGCCGCCCGCCGGTCACGATCGTCACGGAGAACACGACCGCGTAGGCGTTGATCACCCACTGGACCGTGCTGACGTCAGAGTCGAATTCGTTCTCGATTGCCGGCAGCGCGACACTGAGCGAGGTGAAGTCGTTGGCGATCACGAACACCGCGAGCGCCACCGCAACGAGGGCCAGCAGGGTGCCACGGTCGAGGCCGCCCATCTCGGGAGCAAGGTACCGCGCCTGAGCAGTACGGTTCGCGCCAATGCATCTGCGCGGCCTTGGCCGGACCGGCATCGAGGTCTCCGAGGTCGGCTACGGCGCCTGGGGGATCGGTGGCTCCGTGTGGGAGGGTGCGGAGGACGACGAGTCGGTACGCGCGCTCCACCGCGCGATCGACCTCGGGCTCAACTTCGTCGACACCGCGGCCGCATACGGCCGCGGCCACAGCGAGCGACTCGTCGGCCAGGTCCTTCGCGAGCGCCCCGAGCGGGTGTACGTGGCCACGAAGGTGCCGCCGAAAAACCAGGTCTGGCCCGCTGCCGGGGGCAGCACGGTCGAGGACGTCTTCCCCGGCCAGCACATACGCCGCTTCACCGAGCGCAGCCTCCACAACCTGCGCGCCGAGGCGCTCGACATCCAGCAGCTGCACGTCTGGCGCGACGAGTGGCTCGGCGAGGGCGACTGGCTCGAGACCGTCGAGGAGCTGAAGGGCGAGGGCAAGATCCGCTTCTTCGGCGTGTCGATCAACGACCACGAGCCGGCGACCGCCATGCGGGCGGTGGCGAGTGGAGCGGTCGACACGGTGCAGGTGATCTACAACGTCTTCGACCAGTCCCCGGTGGACGAGCTCCTACCGGCGTGCGCCGAGCTCGGCGTCGGGGTGATCGTGCGCGTCGCGCTCGACGAGGGCGGGCTCACGGGCACGATCCCCCCCGAGACGACGTTCCCCGACGGCGACTTCCGCAACGTCTACTTCGCCGGCGACCGCAAGCGCGAGGTGCAGGAACGCGTGGAGGCGATCTGCGCCGACCTGGGCATCTCGAGCGACCAGCTGCCCGAGCTCGCCCTGCGCTTCGTCCTCTCCGAGCCCTCCGTCTCCACCGTCATCCCCGGCATGCGCAGCGTCCGCAACGTGGAGCGCAACATGCCAATCGGCGACGGTCAGGGCCTGCCGGCCGAGCAGGTCGAGAGGCTCAGAAGCCACCGCTGGGTGCGCAACTTCTACGACTGACGCCTGGCTCCGCTCCCCTACGGGTTCTCGGCGGAGAACGTGTCGCAGTCGCCGGGCTCGCCGCGTTCGCGGCCCGTGTTGAACCAGCGGGGGCGTTTATAGAAGGAGAGGTCGATGTAGACCCGCTCGTCGCCCGGGCAATAGAACGGCCCGACCGCGGAGGACGCCGAACCACAGGCGGTCGACCCAGGTCGCGCTCCGGGTCCTCGCCGGCTGGAATCGCCTGGGCGTCCGGGACCTGCGGCGACTCGCCGAACTGGTTGTCGACCCCGAATGCGGGCCCGCCGCCGCCCGAGAGCAGCTGGAGGAGGACGAAGATGAGTATCCCGGCCAGCCCCAGACCGCCGGGAATTGCCATGCGCCCGCCGGGTATTCCGCGGGTCCCGGCCCCGCGGGCGTCTATGACATCCGGGCTCTTGCCCGGCCGCCGCCAGCGCACGACCGCATTCATACTCCCCCACGTGGTTTAGCGCCATCGGTACGGGCAATCAGGGGGGTGTCAACCGCCAGGGAGGTGGCCCGTGTACATCGGCGTCGGCACGATCATCGTAATCCTGCTGATCATCATCCTGATCCTGCTGCTGTAGGAACGGAGAGAGGACGACGTAGCCCTAGCGCTCGAAGTACTCGAGCCTGCCCTCCACCGGCATCGTGGCCGCGAGCAGCGGCGACGGTGAGTCCGGGTCGTCCTGGTCGCAGACGAATGTGAAGTCGAGCACGCCCGTGTCGATCGCGGCGTGCACGCCCTCGACCTTCCAGCGGCGGTCGATCGTGCGCAGGCGGTTGACGCTGCCGTCGAGCTCGAGAGTCCCCACCACCGACCCTCGGATGCCTCCGTCGTCCGCCTCGGCGGACGCGGTGAACACGAGCAGCTGCTCGGCGATCGGCGTGGCGTCGCTGAAGGTGAGCGCGACGCCGTCGATTCCGCCGAGGTCGTAGGAGCGCACGTTCTCGAGCTCGTGCGCGCCGATCGTCAGATCCTCGCGCAGCGAGCGCAGCACCTGGTCGAGCGACAGCTCGGCCACGACGTTCGATCCGAGCTCCGAGTTGCCGCGCTGCAGCAACCAGAGGCGGTCCCCCATCGTCGCGGCGCCCTCCACGTTCAGCTCCGCGATTTGCTCGCGCAGCAGGGTGTAGACGGGCTTCAGATCGATTTCGCGGGGCTGCTCTCCGAGCGCGCCGTCGGCAGCCAGCGCGCACACGAAACCACGGTCGCGGCGGGGCCCTGACCCGGAGCCGAGCCCGAGGAGCGCACCGTACGGATGCCCCTCGAACGGCGGCAGGAGCGTCAGCGCCTCGAGGTCCGGCTTCTCGTCCGAGCGCTCGCGGTGCCCGTCGGGCAGCTCGCCCTCGAGTACCCGCTGGAGCCGGCCGGGGCGCCCCGAGGAGAGCTCGAAGACGCCGAGGTGGAGCTCGTCGTCGCCGATCACGTAGACGTGGTCCGCCCGCCGCACGACGCCGCTGGCCGCGCTGAGGTGCGCCGGGCGGCCCGGCCCGGACGGCTCCTCGACCTCGAGGTCACGCAGCTTGCGCAGCTCGAGCGGGGGCAGGTCCTCCGGGGCGGCCGACTCGCGATCCACCCCCATCGCTTGCCCGGCGCGAGCCGGCGGCAAACGGCGCGCCGACTGTGTGACGCGCGACACACAACGGGCGGGCGGCGAGCCTTAGCTTCGGCGAATGGCCCCGCGGCTTCCACCCGGCCCGCGCCTCCCGAAGACGCTCCAGACGGTCGCCTACTGGAACCGGCCGACGCCGTTCTTCGAGAGCTGCCGGGCGCGCTACGGCAAGCGCTTCACCCTGCGCCTTCTGTCGCTCCCGACCTTCGTGCAGCTCGCGGACCCCGCCGCTGCGCGCGAAGTGTTCACCGCGCCGCCGGACGTGCTCCACCCCGGCCGAGGCGCACGCCTGCTCGAGCCCGTGGTGGGCGCGAGCTCGGTGATTCTCCTCGACGAGGACGCGCACATGAGACAGCGCAAGCTGATGCTGCCGGCGTTCCACGGCGAGAAGATGCGGCGGCTTGCCGGCGTGGTGACCGAGGTAGCCGAGCGCGAGGTCGCCGCGTGGCCGCTCGGAGACCCGGTGCCGCTTCATCCACGGCTCCAGAAGCTGACGCTCGAAGTCATCCTGCGCGCCGTCTTCGGCGTCGACCCTGGTGGGCGCTTCGAGGCCCTCCGCGGCAACCTGACGAACGTCCTGGCGGTCGGCGCGACCCCGGCCGGGATGCTGCCCGTGCTCCAGCGGGGTCGCCGCTGGGCCGCTTTCCTGCGGGCGCGCGAGGAGACCGACGAGCTGCTGTTCGAGCTGATCGAGGAGCGTCGGAAGGCGGACGACTCGGAGCGCGACGACGTCCTTGCGATGCTGCTCGCGGCGCGGCACGAGGACGGCTCGCCGATGTCGAACCAGGAGCTGCGCGACGAGCTCATGACGCTGCTCGTGGCCGGCCACGAGACCACCGCCTCCGAGCTCGCGTGGGCGTTCGAGCGCCTCGCGCGCACTCCCGCCGTGCTGCGACGGCTGACGCAGGCGGTCGACCGCGACGACGACGAGTACATCACCGCGACGGTCCAGGAGACGCTCCGCCGCCGCCCGGTGCTGCCGATCGCCGCGCCCCGCTACGTGGTCGAGCCCGTTGAGATCGGCGGCTGGACCTACCCGGCCGGCGTCAGCCTCGCGGTCAACGCCTATCTCATCCATCACGACGCGACGATCTATCCCGATCCCTACGCCTTCAGGCCCGAGCGCTTCCTGGACGAGGCGCCCGGCACCTATACCTGGATCCCCTTCGGCGGAGGCCGCCGCCGCTGCCTCGGCGCCAGCTTCGCGCAGCTCGAGATGAAGGCCGTGCTCCGGGCCGTCCTCATCCGCACCGAGGTCGTTCCCGCGGGCGACCGCCTCGAGCGGGCCCGCCGCCGCGGCATCACCCTGAGCCCGCGCTCGGGCGCGCTGACAGTCCTGCGCGAACGTGTTCGCGAGCCGGTTCCGGCTTAGTAATCAGCCGGCGGGGCGCGGGACGACCGTCACGCAGCAACGGCCCGGCTGCGGATCAAGCCCAACCTCGGGGCTCGTCGTTTCGAGACCTTCGAGCAGGCCCTTCACGAACGCGACGTTCATTCCGCAGACGAGGTCACGATGCTCGGCGGCGAGCTTGTGGAACGGGCAGTTGCGCGCCCGCAGCACGCCCTCCTCGTCGTAGAACGGCTCGTAGCCCCGCTCGCGCAGCGCCGCCTCGATCGAGCGCGACCTTGGCAGAGCGGTACCGGCGAGGCGACCGGCACGCTCGGCGACCTCGTGGAGCCGTTCACGCGCCGCCCCGGTCTCGTCCCGCTCGGCGGCGTCGGCGAGCAGCCCGGCGGCCAGCTCGTACTCGCGCTGAGGCACGCTCACGGCGACCTCCCGCTCGGCGCGCTCATAGAGCTTCGCGGGGCGGCCCGCGCCGGGACCGGCGCGCCCCTCGGGCCGCCGATAGGTCGCCGTGAGCAACCCTTGCTCGACCAGCTTGTCGAGGTGGTAGGCCGCCAGCGTGCGCCCGATGCTCGCGGCGGCTGCCGCCTGCTCGCGCCCGACCGGCTCGGAGCTCCGGGCGACGAGGTCGTAGAGCCGCCGGCGGAGCGGATCTTCGAGGGTGGCGAGCCGGGCGATATCCGCATCCTGTGGGCGATCTGGCGACATAGCGTCAAACTCTAACACCAAAAGGACTTGACAAACTGCCGAATACGCGCTGTCATATCTCCAATCAGGGTTGTTTTTAGAGAGAGGAGACCAGATGGCCACCAGCTCTGCACACCTCCCCCAAACGCCTACGGCGACGACCGCGTCCGCCTGGGCCGATCCGCGCTACCAGGCGTACGCGTTGCTGCGCGTCGGCTTCGCGGTGGCACCGATCCTGTTCGGGCTCGACAAGTTCTTCGAGGTGCTCGTCGACTGGCCCGTCTACCTGGCGCCCTGGATCAACGACATCGCGCCCGGCAGCGCACAGGACTTCATGTACTTCGTGGGCGCAACGGAGATCGTCGCCGGCCTCGCCGTGGCGGTCCGGCCGCGCTACGGCGCGTACATCGTGGCCGCCTGGCTGGGCGGGATCATCATCAACCTGCTCACGCACTCGGGCTACTACGACATCGCGCTGCGCGACTTCGGCCTGCTGATCGGCGCCCTGGCGCTCGCGCGCCTGGCCGCCAGCTATGACACGGGTCAGCCGGGCGAGGGCGGTGCGTAGGTCCCGAACGCCCAGAGATTGCCCTCGGGGTCGCGGACGGTGAAGTCGCGCGAGCCGTAGTCCTGGTCGGTGGGTTCCATGACGACCTCGGCCCCCGCTGCCTTGGCCCTTTCGAACAGGGGGTCGGGGTCGTCGACGACCGCGTAGATCGAGGTCCGTCCCGCTCCCTGGCTGTAGACCTCGTCGCCCTCGCCCGTGGAGCTGAGCATCACGTAGGTCGCGCCGCAGCGAAGTTCCGCATGGGCGACGCCGCCATTCTCGCCCTCGTGGACCTCCAGGCGCTCGCAGCCGAAGGCCTTCTCGAGAAAGTCGATCGCGGCATGGGCGTCCGCGTATCTGAGGATCGGAAAGATCGTCTTCATGCCAGGCAGGGTAGGACGCCGGCGGGGGCGCGTCTTGGACGAAATTTTCAGCCGCTGACGCCGCCGCCCTCGGGCAGGCGAGCGGCGAGGAACGCGCTGGGGGTGGTCCCGGCGAACTCGCGGAAGTCGCGGTTGAGATGCGCCTGGTCGTAGTAGCCGCAGTCGAGCGCGACCTCCGCGAGCCGCGGCTCCGGCGTCTCCCGCCGCGCTTTCGACACGTGCTCGAAGCGCAGGACGCGCCCGATCGTCTTGGGCGGCAGCCCCACTTGCTCGCGGAAGCGGGCGATCAGTCGCCGGTGGCTCCAGCCGAGCTCTTCGGCAAGACCGCGGACCGCGACCCTGCCACGCGTTTCGCGCAGGCGCCGCCACGCCCACGCGACGCCGGTCGACGGCGGCCGCGCTTCGGCCGCGCGGGCGCCGATCAGCCCGTCGATCAGCTCGAAGCGCGGCTCCCACCCAGGTAGGTCCCAGAGCCGTCCCACGAGCTCGTCGGCGCCGCGGCCGAGCAGCTCGTCGAGCTCGACGACCCGGTTGGTCAGCTCGTGCATCGCCAGCCCGAACAGGGCGTGCGCCCCCTGCGGAGTGAGGCGTACCTCGATCCCCTGCTGGAAGCCGTCGTGCTCGACGAGTGCGTACCTGTCCGAGAGCGCGGCGACGAACGAGGTGTGCCGGGCGGCAGGCCGGGCCGGGTTACGCACGTCCGGCAGACAGAGCTCCGAGTCCGGGCTGATGATCAACGTCACGTCACCCGACGGGACCTCCCGCCTGCGGAGCGGCTCGGAGGCGCGCTCGACGTAGCCCGTGTAGTCGCGCACCAGGCCGCGCAGGGGCGCCGCCGCGCCGCGCGTGACCATCTCGAAGCTCAGCTCGTCCGACTCGTGCCGGGCCACGTGCGCCATGGGGCGCAGGGTACTCCCGCCAACCCGCTCCGTTAGCGTGCACACCCGTGCTGCTACAGAGCTCCTCCCGCACCGCGCCGCTGCTGGCGGAAATCGAGCGAGCCATCCCGGAGCGACCGTTCTCGATCGTGCTCTGGGACGGGAGCCGCCTGCCCTCGACGAACGGCGGCGGTCCCACCTTCACGGCCCGCTCGCGGTCCGCGCTCGCGCACGTGCTGCGCGCGCCGGGGCAGCTCGGGCTCGGCCGCGCCTACGTTTCGGGTGCGCTCGAGGTGGACGACATCGACGCGGTGCTCGCGGTGCTCGGAAGCTGGCAGCCGCCCGCGCTCGACGGCCGCGACCGCGCACGGCTGTTGCTGGCGGCGGCTCGGGCCTGCGGCGTGGTACGGCCGCCGAGCATTCCTTCCAGCGAGCTGCGCCCGCGCGGCCGCCGCCACAGCCGCGAGCGCGACGCGCGCGCGGTGCGCCACCACTACGACCTCTCGAACGAGTACTTCGCGCTCTTCCTCGACGAGTCGATGACCTATAGCTGCGCGATCTTCTCGCGCGGCGCGACCACGCTCGAGGAGGCCCAGCAGGCCAAGCTGGCGCTCGTGTGCGACAAGCTCGCGCTCGAGCCGGGCCAGCGGGTGCTGGATATCGGCTGCGGCTGGGGCAGCTTCGCGATCCACGCGGCGCGGGGCCGCGGCGTCGAGGTCACGGGGATCACCCTCTCGGAGCCGCAGGCCGAGCTGGCGCGCCGCCGGGCGGCCGACGCGGGGGTGGCCGATCGCGTCGACATCCGCGTCGCGGACTATCGCGACCTCGACGGCGAGCCCTTCGACGCGGTGGCCAGCATCGGGATGGTCGAGCACGTGGGCAGCGTCCAGATCGACGCCTACGCGAAGCAGGTGGCACGCCTCGTCCGCCCCGGCGGACGCGTGCTCAACCACGGCATCGCCCGCGTGCGCCACGGCGAGCCGGAGGCGGGCGCCTTCTCCGAGCGCTACGTGTTCCCGGACGCGGCGCCGCTCCACCTGTCGCGCATCGTGACCGCGATGGAGCGGGCCGGCCTGGTCACCGACCACGTCGAGGGCTTCGCGGCCGACTACGCGGAAACGCTCTCACACTGGGCCGGGCGTCTCGACGAACGGATCGGCGACGCCGTCCGGATCGGCGGCGCCGAGCGCGTGCGCGTCTGGAGGCTCTACCTGCGCGCGGCGCGCAACGGCTTCCTGAGCGGCTTCACCTCGGTCTATCAGGTGCGCTGCACGAGGCCCTGAGCGTCAGCTGAGCACCCGCTCCGCCACGAGTTCCGGCCGCTCATCCACGATGAAGTGCCCGACCCCCGGCAGGACTTCGAGCTCGAGCGCCGCACAGCGGGCCGCCTGCGCCCTTACGGTGCGGACCGGAGTCACCACCTCTCTCTCGCCGTACAGGAGCAGCGTCGGCACCCGCAGCTCCGCCGGCGAGTAACGGCCAAGGGCGACCGGGACGAGCTCGCGCAGCACGAAGGTCCGGTAGAGCAGCTCGGTCGCCCGTCCGCGGTCGCCCCTCAGCCGATCCGTGAATACCTCGAGCTCGTCCCCGTCGAGCGCGCCACGCGTGTCGCGCGGAACAAGGGCGGCGATGGCGCGGGTGGCCGGGCCGCGTCCCAGCCCGGGCGTCGACAGCGCGAGCTGGTAGGCGAGCCGCCAGACCGCGAGCACGCCGCGCGGATCGCGCACCGGCCACGGAGGCGGGGCCCCCAGCGCGAGGAGCCGCTCGACGCGCTCCGGCTCGCGCAGCGCGAGCAGGAAGGCGATCCAGCCGCCCCAGTCGTGCCCGGCCAGCCTGACCCGCTCGAGGCCGAGCGCGTCCAGGAGCGCGAGCACGTCCCCGGCCATCGTCTCCTTGTCGTAGCCGCCCGCCGGCACCGCGCTCCAGCCGAAGCCACGCAGATCGGGGCATATGACGCGGGCGTGCGGGGCGAGCCGCGGGATGACCTCGCGCCACATGTACCAGTGCTGGGGCCAGCCGTGCAGCAGCACGACCGGCTCACCCTCGCCCGCCTCCGCCACATGCAAGCGCACGCGGCCGGCGTCCACGAAGCTGTGCCGGCATCCGGGGATCTGCGGAAGCTCGTCCCCATCCGTGCGCGCTGCGTTGCTGTCGATAATCAATGTCAACCTAGCGCGCGTCGCGTCGACGGCGGCATGGATCGAGCCGTCCCTGGGTAGGGATCAGCATCGAGGCGCCGCGCGAACCAGTAGGCTCGCGCGCGGATAAAGGGCCGGGAAGCCGCACGAAGAGGAGGCGTAGTTGACCACGACAACGGCGTCGGACCCATGCCTGCCCACGGTTGATGACGTCGAGCCCGTCAAGCACGAGACGGCCGACCGGATCGCCACGGGCACGATCACAGTGCTGCCGTTCATCGCCCTCGGCGTGGTCGGCTGGCAGCTGTGGAACGACCTGCTGCACTGGAGCGACGTCTTCGTCTTCGTGATCATGTACTTGCTCACGGGCCTCGGCGTGACCGTCGGCTTTCACCGCTACCTGACTCACCGCAGTTTCAAGACGGGCAGGACGGTCCGCGCCGTGCTTGGCATCCTCGGCTCGGCGGCGATCGAGGGTCCGGTGATCTCGTGGGTCGCCGACCACCGCAAGCACCACGCGTTCAGCGACAAGGAGGGCGACCCCCACAGCCCGCATGTCGGACACGAGGGCGGCTGGCGGGGCGCGCTACGCGGCCTCGTCCACGCGCACCTCGGCTGGCTCTTCATCCACACCCAGCGCGGCTCCAGGAAGCGCTACGCGCCGGATCTCCTGAAGGACCCGGTCATCAGCTTCGTGGACCGGACGTTCCTGGTCTGGGCGCTCGGCGGGCTCGCGCTCGCGTTCGCGCTCGGCTACGCCATCGGCGGCACCTTCGCCGCGGCGCTGACCGGCCTGCTGTGGGGCGGCGGTGTGCGCATGCTGGTCGTCCACCACGTGACCTACAGCATCAACTCGCTCTGCCACTTCTTCGGCCGGCGCCGCTTCAACACCGACGACCACTCGCGCAACCTGCTCTGGCTTGCGCCATTCACTCTCGGCGAGTCGTGGCACAACAACCACCACGCCTTCCCGACCTCCGCCTCGCACGGGCTGAGCCGCTGGCCGGTCGACCCCTCGTGGCTCGTGATCCGCGCGATGGAGGCAACCGGCCTCGCCTGGGACGTGGTCCGGATCGACCCGGCACGGATGGAGCGCAAGGCGGTTACGGCCGGCTGAGCAGCGGCGCGGGAGAGGCCGGCTCCACGGCGGGCGGCTCCACGCCGGGCCGCTCCACCGCGGGCCGCGCGGCCGCGCGCCGGGGTTCCTCGTCCTCCTTGGACGGCTCCGCACCCGCCTCGATCAGCGGCCGGATCATGTCGAGCGGCAGCGGGAAAACGATCGTGGAGGCCTGGTTCGAGCTGATGTCGGTCAGGGCCTGCAGATAGCGCAGCTGGATCGTCACCGGGTTCGGCCTGATCACATCCGCGGCCTGCGCCAGCCGGTCGGCCGCCTGATACTCGCCCTCGGCGTTGATCACCTTGGCGCGCCGGTTGCGCTCCGCCTCGGCCTGGCGCGCGATCGCCTGCTGCATGCGCTCCGGGATCTCGACGTCCTTGATCTCGACGACCGTGACCTTGATGCCCCAGGGCTCGGTCTGCTCGTCGATGATCTGCTGCAGGTGCTCGTTGAGCTTCTCGCGCTCGGCCAGCAGCGCGTCGAGCTCGGCCTTGCCGAGCACCGACCGCAGGGTCGTCTGGGCGATCTGGAGGGTCGCGTTCATGTGGTTCTCGACCTCCACCACCGAGCGCCTCGGATCGATCACCCGGAAGTAGGCCACCGCCGCGACCTTGACGGGCACGTTGTCGCGCGTGATCACCTCCTGATGCGGGATCCGCATCGTGACCGTGCGGAGCGAGACCCGCACCATCCGGTCCACCGCTGGGATCAGCAGAACGAGGCCCGGGCCCTTCTGCTCGATCACGCGCCCGAGGCGGAAGACGACCCCGCGCTCGTACTCGCGCAACACCCTCACGGACGCTCCCACCAGCACGGCCGCCGTCACGGCGACGACTGCCAACACGATCAGCACTACGGCGATCACCACTGTTCCTCCCACTCCTCCGCCCTGCGCACAGCCAGGGTCAGGCCACTCACACGCTCAACCACGACGGAGTCCCCCACTCCCAGCTCCCCGTCGTCGTCCATCAAGCTCTTCCGGGCCCGCCAGAGGGCCCCGTCGACGAGCACCTGGCCGCCGCCGGCGTCCCAGCTGCGAACGACCCCCATGCGCCCGCTGAGCGCCTCGCGCCCGGACGAGACCCGGAGGCGCCGGGTCGCCATCGCCTTGCGCGTTGCGATCGCGAGCCACAGGGCCGCCACCGCGCCGCCGGCGACCATCCCGGCCACGACGATCGCCAACCCGGCCCCGGCGCCCGCGATCGCGAGCGCCATGCCGCCCACCAGAGCTACGCCGCCGAGCACCCCGAGGATGCCGGCGGGCACGTGGGCTTCGGCCACCAGCAAGGCAGCCCCCACAAGCAACAAGGCCACACCGACTTCGACCATCGCCCTCTACCGACGATGTTACGCCTCCGCCGCGCTCGGCGACCGCGATTTGGCGCGCGGCGGCTCTGCGGGGTCGGCGCCCACGACCACCGTGCCGGCGAGCATGTCGTGGAGGCCGCGCCGGCGATCGTCGAAGAGGATCGGAAGGAAGCCGGCGAACAGCGGCAGGGCGGCGAGCGTCAGGAAGACGAGCCTGAGAAACGAGCGCCAGGGCGATAGCGGCGTTCCGTCGTCCGCGTCGCAGACCCGGATGTGCAGCAGCCGGTTACCCGGCGTCTCTCCGTTGGCGGACCAGCAGGTGACGAAATAGCCCACGGTCCAGAGGAAGTAGACCACTCCGCCGACTGCGTAGAGGGCGGTCTCGACCCCGCTCGGAAGATCGAGTATCGAGAGCGCGAGCCCCACGGCCACGCCGACCGCGAGCGCGACGAGGTTGATCACCGCCGCGTCGACGGCGAACGCAATCGTGCGCGTCACGAGCCCCTGGTAGGCGGGCGTCTCCGTGCCGGGCATCGCCTTGCCGTGGACGCGAGTGGCGACCTCGCGGGCGCGCTCGGGGACGATGCGGGCCCTGGCCGGCACCCGTGGACGCTCCTCCGCGTGACTCACCGGTCGGGCGCCTCCGGTGGCAACGGGGCGGGCGGCCGTCGCAGCGCCCGGCGCGCCGCCCGCTCGAGCCAGGCGTCGGCGCTACGGGAGCGAGCGCGCATACCGTCCGCCACCTGGTCGGCGAAGCCCATGCTCTGCTGCGTGATCGCGTCGGTCACGGCAGGACTCTGCGCGATCTCCTCCACGAGCACCCAGAGGTCCTCGTTCTCGAGCAGCCGGGCGACCGTCTCGTCCACCAGCCGGCTGTCGATCGCACGTGCGACGAGCCGCTCCATCGCCGGGCTGTCGATCGCGGCGCCCGCCACCCGCTCGAGCTCTGGTCCCTCCAGCACGCGCGCGACCGCCCGCTCCACGACGCCCTCGGCCAGCACCCGCTCGACGATCGCATCCATGGCCGGACCGCTCAGCACGGTCTCCGTCGTGCGCTCGAGCACGCGATGGCGCACGACCTCACGGGAGACCTCCTCGACGAGCGGGCCGGCAAGCGCCCGGCTCAGCGCGTGCCGCACGAGCGCGCTGTCGAGCACGCGGTCGACGACCTCGGTCGCCGCCCGGGACCCGAGCACGACGTCGACAGTCGCGAGCGTGGCGCCCTCGACGGCGCGCCCGCCGAGCCGCACCGCCCCGACGGCGGGTCGCAGGACGACGGTGGCCACGGCCTGAGGGAGACGCACGAGGACATCATCGACCCCGCGCACGCGCCGGGCAAGCGGCGGGCGAACTCGACCGGCCGCGGGCGTACGATCCAGCGGGTCCGGAAGCGAAGGTGAGGAGGACGTGTGGAGAGCTCCGCTGCACCTGAGGATGCTGGCGCGCGCGAGGCCGGCGCAGCAATGGGGAGTCTTTGGTGGCTGTGGCTGATCGCCGGGATCGCCTGGATCGTGATCGCGCTCGTAGTGCTCCAGTTCGACAGCGCCTCGATCACGACCGTCGGCGTGCTGATCGGGATCATGTTCATCATCTCGGCCTTCCAGCAGTTCGCGCTGGGCGCGTTCGTCGGAGGCTGGCTCCAGCTCGTCATGTGGCTCTTCGGCTTCCTGTTCCTCGTGGCGGGGATCATCGCCCTGATCAGCCCGGAGAACACGTTCGCGGCGATCGCCGACATTCTTGGCTTCCTGTTCCTGCTCGTCGGGATCTTCTGGATCATCCAGGCCTTCGGCGACCGTGACGTCAACGAGCTCTGGTGGCTCGGCCTGATCGCCGGGATCCTGATGGTCATCCTGGCCTTCTGGACCGGCGGGCAGTTCTTCATCGAGAAGCAATACGTCCTGCTCGTGTTCGCCGGCATCTGGGCGCTGATGGAGGGCGTAACGGACATCGTCAAGGCGTTCCAGATCCGCAGGCTGAGCAAGCTCGTATAACGTCGCGCCCATGACCGACGAGGTGCGCGCCGTCGCCGTCGTGGGCGCGGGCTTCATGGGTTCGGGCATCGCCGAGTCCGCCGCTCGCGCCGGTATCGAGGTCAAGCTGCACGAGCCCGACCCCGCGCCACTCGAGCGCTCGCGTGGGCGGATCGAGGCGTCGGTTGCGAGGGCGATCCGCGGCGGCAAGCTGACCGATGAGGAGGCGGGCGCGCTCGTGGAGCGCATCGAGTGGACGACGGACGTGGACGCGCTCGGCGATGCCGAGCTCGTGGTCGAGGCCGTGATCGAGGACGCGTCTGTCAAGGGGGAGGTCTTTCAGTCGCTCGACCGCCGGTTCGGCGAGGACGTGATCCTCGCCTCGAATACCTCCTCGATCCCGATCGCCCAGCTTGCCTCCTGGACCGACCACCCGCGGCGCGTGCTCGGCCTGCACTTCTTCTCGCCCGTGCCGGTGATGAAGCTCGTCGAGGTGGTGGTCGCGCTTGACACCGACGCCGCGGTGGTCGAGCGCGCCGAGGCCTTCACGCGCCAGCTCGGCAAGCACCCGATCCGGACCAAGGACCGCTCCGGCTTCATCGTCAACATGCTCCTCGTCCCCTACCTGATGGCCGGCGTGCGCATGTACGAGGACGGGTTTGCGAGCCGTGAGGACATCGACGAGGGCATGCGGCTCGGCTGTGGGCATCCGATGGGGCCGCTCACGCTCTGCGACTTCATCGGCCTCGATGTGCTCTACGCGGTCTGCGACTCGCTCTACGAGGAGTTCAAGCGCCCCGAGTACGCGCCGCCACCGCTGCTCAAGCGGATGGTGGTGTCCGGCCACCACGGGCGCAAGACCGGCCGCGGCTTCTACGAGTACGAGGCTTCGTGATCTAGGCGCAAGTCGCCGTGAGCGCCTCGCCCGCCGGCCGCGCCTGACCGACCGTAATCGAAGATTGTTCGGCGCCGAGTTCGGGAAGTGGCCATGGTCCACACCCCTTCCCCCGCCCTGGCCCGGCCAGCGGAGATCAATAGGTCCGAGTCGCCGCGAGCGCCTCGCCGTGATCGAGGTACACGCGGACACGCGCGACCCTGCCGTCGCGAATCTGGGCCACGTGGAAGATCGGGATCTTGCCGATGTCGACTTCGCTGCCCGCCCCACGCGTGTGAGCGAGCATGCGGATCAGCACCTCGTCGCCGTACACGTCGATGCCCTCGATCTCGATGTCACCGAGCTCGATCACGTTCGCGACCTCTTCCTGCAGGAACGCGATCACCTCGCCCTGCCCCCGGTACGTGCGCGTCCCCGGCCATTCGGGGGAGTTGTGCCATTCGATGTCGTCGGCGAAGCAGAGCTTCGCGACCCCCTCGAAGTCACCGACATTCCAGAGCTCGTAGCCCCGCCGCACGAGGTCGAGCTCCTCTGCCGTGACGTCCGCGCGCGCATCCCGCACCGAGACAGGATCGCACGGGCGCGCAAGCCCCGATAACTCCGCGCCGGGGGGCAATCCGGGCCCGGATGCCCCCCGGCGCTAGATCAGGGGAGGGCTGCTGCTGGGCCGGGGTCGGTGCGTGCGGCCTCGGCAGCTTCCTGTGCGGGGCTCTGCTCAGCGGGCGGCCCGCCGCCCTTGTGCAGGTTCTATCGACCGCGCGCCGGGCCGACTGCGAGCTTCGTCACACGTCGCGTCAGGACTCGGCAACGGGCTCGGGCATCCCCGTGCGGAGGATCCAGAGGGCCGGGCCCAGCACAAGCAGCGTGCCCCCGATCGCGAGCGCGGCGACGCCGATAGCGGTCAGCGCGAGCCCGCCGAGGAGGGCCAGCCCGGCACCCGTGGCGCCCGAGAGCAGGTCGTTGAAGCCGAGCAGCCTGCCGCGCTCCGAGGGATGGGTCAGGTCGGCGAGCTCCGCGGTCGCTGCTACGAAGGACAGGTTCCAGCCGAGACCGAGACCGAAGAGCGCCACGGCGGTCGCGGGCACGCTCTCCACCCAGAGCAGGCTGATCACCGAAGCGGCCATCACGAACAGGCCGCCTGCGAGCGAGGGCGTTCGCCCGATCCGGTCGATCAGGTCGCCGATCACGATCACGAGCGCATACATGCCGATCACGTGCGCCCCGATGATCGGGAAGACGTTATGCCCCTCGTGGCCCTGGTGGTCCACGACCAGCGCGCCGGTGAGCGTCATCACTCCGACCATCACGGCAAAGCTGGCCTGTGCGGCGAGCAGCGCCGGGATCACGCCGGGCCGGGCGAGCAGCTCTCGCAGCGGGGCCGCCGCGGGCCCGCGCTCCTCCGGCGGCTCGTTGTGAAGCAGCTCTGCGATCCGCCGCGGGTCCGGCCGCACGGACGAGACGAGGATGCAGCCCACCAGCATGAAACCGCCCGCGGCGAGCCAGAGCGGAGCCAGGGCATCCCCGTCCAGGTCACGGCCTGCGAGGAGAGGGCTGAAGACCGCCGGTCCGAGCAGGGCTCCGAAGACGGCGCCGAAGAGCACGAGCGCGATCCCTCGCGCGCGGCGCTCGGGCGGGTACATGTCGCCCGCGGCCGTGCGCGAGAGGAGCGCGATCCCGCTCGCGGCGCCCACGCCGATCAGCCCGCCGATGATCGCGGGGGCGAGGTCGCTCGCTGTCCCGAGGGCGGCGAGGCCGCAGCCCGCGGCCCCCGTCAGGTAGCCGGCCCTGAGCACCGGCACGCGCCCGATGCGGTCCATCGCCCTGCCCGCGGGAAGCGCGGCAAGGGCACCCGAGGCGAGCACGATCGCAGGGCCCAGCCCGAGGAGCCCGTCGACTCCGAGCGCGATCACGAGCGTGATCGAGGCCACGGCCGCCTGGAGCTGCAGCATCGCCGAGTTGGCGGCCAGTGCCGCGGAGAGCAGCGCCGTGTTGCGGCGAATGGGGAGCGCGACGGGTTCTTGCAACGCCGCGCCAGCGTATCCGGCGCTTCGCTCCGTTCAACCGCGCGCGGCGGGGTGGACTGCCCACGACGGGTGGCTGGGGAGGGATCGGTCCCGTTCGGCCCTGATTCGTGCCGCCATCCTGATTTTGACCGCTCCTGGCGGTAGAAGTCAGGAGAGCTCCGTCATCTAGAGCGCGCGGAGGGCCGCCGTGAGCGCCGCGGCCACGATCACGCAGGCGACGATCGAGCCGCTCCGCCAGGCCACGAGGCCCCCGGCCACGACCCCGGCGGTCTCCGCGCCGACGGCGAGCTCGGAGCCGTCCGCGAAGGCCTGCGTGAAGACGAGCGCGGCGAGCAGGGCCGGCGCAAGCAGCACGATCACGCTCGTGACCCAGAGCGGGATCTCGCGGCCGCCGAGCGCGATCGGGCCGGCGGCCTTGAGCAGCGCGGTCACGAGCGCGCAGCCAGCCACCAGGACCACGGACGGGCTCACCGCGGCGCTCCCTCCGCCTCCTGGGCCTCGAGCACGGCCGCCTGCGCCGAGCCCGTGAGCCCGACCAGCGCGGCCAGGCTTGCCGCCAGCACCGGAACCCCGGCGGGCGCCACCGGCACGAGCGCCAGTGCGATCGCCGCGCCCAGCAGCGCGACGACGACGGCCCGGCGGCTGTGCGCCTCGCCCAGCAGCAGCGCCAGGAAGAACGCCGGGTAGATTGCGTCCAGGCCGAGCGCCTCGGGGTCGCCGAGCAGGTCGCCGCCGAGCGCCCCCGCGATCGTGCCTGCCTGCCAGGTCACGTACTGGGCTGCGCTGGCGCCGAACAGCAGCCAGCGGTCGAAGCTCCCGTCTCCGCGGGCGGCGAGTGCCCAGGAGGCGTCGACCACGGCCTGACCCTGTGCGGCCCGCTTGAGCGGCCCGCCCGGCAGCGACGGTCCGAAGGCGGCGCCCATCGGCAGAAAGCGCGAGTTCATCAGGGCCGCGGCGCCGATCGCCGCGCCCACCGTCCCACCCTGCCCGACTATCGCGATCGCGGCGAACTGGGCGGAGCCCGCGAACACGATCAGCGACATCACGATCGCCGCGAGCGCGGACAGCCCGGCATCCTGCGCGACGACGCCGAACGAGACCGAGAGCAGGAAGCCCGCGATCGCGAACGGCGTGCCCGCCCGCAATCCTCGCCGGAAGGCTTGGCCCGCCGGGCCTGTGCTCAAGACACCGTGCGCCGGAACAGGAAGAGGCAGATCACGGCCACCACGAGCGCGAGCACCGGAATCGCGAAGCCGATGACCCCGACGATTGCGAGCACCAGTCCGACCACGGCGACGGCGCCCGCGGCGCCGCCCGCGACGACTAGCCGGTACGCCCGCTGCTCGCGGGACCGTCTGGAGGGAACGCGGCCGGAACCGGGTGTGAGGTCGCCCATGGCGTAACCGTAGTGGGTCGTCAAGCGCGCCTGCCCCGCCGGCCCGCGAGCCGGGCGGCGCGGGAGTCGAGGTAGCGCTGCTCGGGGATGCTCAGCGTGCGTCGCGCGGCCAGGCGGTAGCCGGCCTCGGCCGCCTGCTCGTCGCCTGCCATCTCGAGCAGGTGTGCTCGGACGGCGTCCAGCCGGTGGTGCCCCGCGAGCCCGGGCTCGGACTCCGCCTCGGCAAGCCGCTCGAGCCCGGCCTCGGGGCCACCCACCATCGCCAGGGCGACGATCCGGTTGAGGGTGACCATCGGACCCGGCGCGATCTTGTCGAGCAGCTCATACAGCGCGAGGATCTGGCGCCAGTCGGTGTCGTCCGCGCGGGCTGCCTCGTCGTGCACGGCGGCGATCGCGGCCTGCAGCTGATACGGGCCGACAGGCGCCGTCGCGAGCGTTGCGCCTATCAGCGCGACCCCCTCGGCGATCGCTTGTGCGTCCCAGCTTTCGCGGTCCTGCTCGGCGAGCGGCACGAGGCTGCCGTCTGGCCGCGTACGCGCCGGGCGGCGGGCGTCGGTGAGGAGCATGAGTGCGAGCAGGCCCGCGACCTCACCGTCCTCCGGCAGGCGCTCGTGCAGCTGCCGGGTCAGGCGGATCGCCTCCGCGGTGAGCTCGACGCGCTGCAGCGCGGACCCCGAACTCGCCGTGTAGCCCTCGTTGAAGATCAGGTACAGCACCCTCAGAACCGCGTCCATCCGCTCTGAGCGCTCGGCCTCGGGCGGCATCCTGAACTGGGCGCCGTCGGCCCTGATGCGCGCCTTCGCACGGCTGATGCGCTGGGCGACCGTCGCCTCCGGCACGAGCAGCGCCCGCGCAATCTCCGGGGTCCGCAGACCGCCGACCGCCCGCAACGTCAGGGCCACCTGCGAGGGCGTCGTGAGCGACGGGTGGCAGCAGAGCAGCAGGAGCGTGAGCGTGTCGTCGACGTCCGGGATTGGCTCCTGCTCCGGCGGCTCGAGCGCGGCCGCGCTCTCCTCGCGGCGTCGCCGTGCGGACTCGTTGCGCCACAGCTCGGTCAGCCGCCGGGACGCCACCGTGATCAGCCACGCCTTCGGGTTCGCGGGCACTCCGTCCCGCGGCCACTGGACGGCCGCTGCGAGGAGCGCCTCCTGAACCGCGTCCTCGCAGCTGTCGAATCCGCCCCGGCGCCTGACCAGCGTGCCCAGGACCTGCGGCGCCAGTTCGCGCAGCACGTCCTCGATCACGGTCGCCTGGCTCACCTCGCCAACCATGTCGAAACCCTCACCGTAGTTTCGACATCCTCCAGGAAGGCGTCCACGAGAAGCCCGGCCAAAGGAGGCACGATGAACACCATTCAGCGCACGTCGAACGAGGCTGTGGAACACGCGACCGGGCGCGGCTACGAGGCGTGGTTCGACCTGCTCGACGCCTGGGGCGCCGCCGAACGCAAGCACGGAGAGATCGCTGCCTGGCTGATGGACGAGCACGGCGTGGACGGCTGGTGGGCCCAGACCGTCACGGTCGAGTTCGAGCGGGCGCGCGGCCTGCGCGAGCCCGGCGGCGGCCGCGACGGGTTGTTCTCGGCGAGCGCGAGCAAGACGGTGGCGGTGCCGGTCGAGCGCCTGTTCGGGGCGTTCGTGGACCCCGCCCTGCGCGCGCGCTGGCTTCCGGGGGCGGAGCTGCGCGAGCGCACCTCGCAGCCGGGCCGGACGGCGCGCTTCGACTGGGAAGACGGTGCAACCCGGCTCGTGGTCGGCTTCACCGCCAAGGGCGAGGCCAAGAGCCAGGTGGCCCTCGAGCACGAACGGCTGCCGGACGCCGACGCCGCGGAGAAGGCGCGTGCCTACTGGCGCGAGCATCTGGTGGCGCTCAAGGAAATGCTGGAGGAGTGAGGCCGCCCGCGGCTACGCGCAGAACGCGGCGGCCGCGCCGGTAAGCACCTCCGCGCAGGCCTCGGTGTCGCGAACGCTGACCCACTCCTCGACCGCGTGAGCGCCTTCGCCGCTCGGCCCGAACAGCACCGTGGGGATCCCGGCCGCCGCGATGAACGCCGAATCCGCCCAGAAGCTCGCCCCGCTCAGCGGGGGCCGCGAGCCGAGCACGGCGGCAGCTGCTTCCCGGAGCACGGAGACGATCGGCTCGCCCTCGCTCGTCTCGAGCGGCTCGCGCACGAGCAGCGTCCGTCGCGCCGCCTTCAGCACCGGGTCTGTCTCGCGGCAGCCGTCGAGCAGATCCTCGAGCTCGCTCTCCACCTCGGGCGCGCCCTCGCCCGGCAGCGTCCGGCGCTCGATCCCGATCGTGCAGCGGTCCGGATAGGTGGCGAGGTCGCGGCCTCCGCTGATCACGGAGGCGTGCACCGAGCCCCGCCCGAGCAGTGGGTGACGGCGTTCACCCAGCTGCTCGTCGAGCGTGCCGAGCGCGGTCAGGACCGGCCCCGCCTTCACGATCGCGTCGATCCCGAGCTGCGGGCGGGAGCCGTGCGCCGCCCGCCCGGTCACCTCGATCTCGAGCCAGGCAAAGCCCTTGTGGGCGATTGCTATCTCCATTTCGGTCGGCTCCGTGACGATCGCGGCGTCGGGCGCCCTGTCGAGGGAGCGCAGCGCCTCCTGCACCCCGATGCTCGCGTGCTCCTCGTCGGCCACCGCGGCCACGAGCACGTCGCCCGCGAGGTCGCGCGCGGCGGCCTCGCGGCAGGCGACGAGCGCGGCGGCGACGCCCGACTTCATGTCGTATGAGCCGCGCCCGTGGAGGCGTTCGCCGTCCAGGCGCGGCTCGAAGGGGTCGCTCATCCCCTCGACTCCAACCGTGTCGAGATGCCCGCAGAGGAGCAGCGTGCGCCCGCCGCCACTTCCGCGGGCGCGCACGATCACGCTGGGCCGGCCGGGCTCGCCTTCTAGCCGGTCGACCTCGAGGCCGGCCTCGCGCGCCCAGCCCGCAACGAAATCGGCGGCCTCGCCCTCCCCGGCGGCGCCGGGCTCGAGCGACGTGTTGACCGAGTCGATCGCGACCAGCGCGCGGGTCAGCTCGACCACATCGGCAGCGCCCATGAGTGCGGACGCTACGGAGTTGCGCGGTGCGGCGCGCCGTGCCCGGGCGGGGTGTTCGACGACTTACGCTCGCTATGCGAACGAAACTCGTCAAACACCCCAAGCCCCGGGGCGTGCACGGCCGTGGTAACCGGATCGGCCGCCTACGGGATCGCCCTGTCCGAGATCGCCCGCGCGATCACCAGGCGCTGGATCTCCGAGGTGCCCTCGAAGATCGTGTAGATCTTGGCGTCGCGGTGCATCCGCTCGACCGGGAACTCGCGCGTGTAGCCGTTTCCGCCGAGGATCTGGATCGCCCGCTCGGTCGCCCACACGGCCACCTCGCCCGCCTTGAGCTTGGACATCGAGCCCTCGGCCGCGTCGAAGGCGTGACCGGCACGACCCATCCACGAGGCGCGCCAGACGAGCAGGCGCGCGGCGTCGATCTCCATCTTCATGTCGGCGAGCGTGAACGCGATCGCCTGGTTCTGGATGATCGGGCGGCCGAACTGCTCGCGCTGCTGCGCGTACTCGAGCGCGTACTCGTACGCCGCTCGCGCAATTCCGAGCGCCTGCGCGCCGACGGCCGGGCGGGTGACCTCGAAGGTCTGCATCGCGGCCTGGCGCCCCGAGCGTGTTCCCTCGCGCGCCCGCGCGAGGCGCTCGTTCAGCTTGTCCTTGCCCCCGAGCAGGCAGGAGCCGGGGATCCGGCAGTCGTCGAGGAACACGTCGGCCGTGTGCGAGGCGCGCAGGCCGTGCTTCTTCAGCTTCGATCCCTGTTCGAGGCCCTTGGTCTCCGGCGGCACCACGAAGGCGGCCTGGCCCCGGGCGCCGAGCTCGGGCTCCACCGACGCCACGACGACGTGGACGCTCGCGATGCCGCCGTTGGTGGCCCAGGCCTTCTGCCCGTTGAGGACCCACTCGTCGCCGGCCTCGTCGTAGCGCGCACGGGTCCGAAGCGCCGAGACGTCGGAGCCGGCGTCGGGCTCGGATACGCAGAACGACGCGACCCTCGGCTCGTCGACGGTTCCGAAGCACTGCGGGACCCACTCCCCGAGCTGCTCGGGCGTGCCGGCCGAGAAGATGCCCGCCACCGCGAGGCTCGTGCCCATGATCGACATCCCGATGCCGGCGTCGCCCCAGAACAGCTCCTCGTTCACGAGCGGGAGCGTCAGCCCGCTCGTGTCCGCCCAGAACTGGGCGAGTGCCTCGTACCCGTAGAGGCCGATCTTGGCGGCCTCCTGGATCAGAGGCCAGGGCGTCTCCTCGCGCTCGTCCCATTCGTGGGCCGCGGGGCGAACGACGTTCTCGGCAAAGCCGTGCACCCAGTCACGGACGTCGCGCTGGTCCTGGCTGAGCTCGAGCGAGAACGGGACGGTCACGGCGCTCCCATTTGTGTCGGCGAATGATCGACCATGACCAGGCTCGCGAACAGCCGCTCGAGCGCCGGCCGGAAGACGCGCGCCTCGAAGTCGGGCGTCGGATTCGCGAGCTGGCCGAGCATGAGGCCGCTGATCGCGGCGACGACGAGCGGCGCGTCGCCACGGGGGTCCGGTGAGCCGGCGGCGCGGAGGCCGAGCTCGGCGAGCCGCAGGTGGGCGTGGTTCCAGCGCATGATCTCCTCCCGCAGCCAGGGTCGGCGGGTGCCCTCGAGCACGAGCTCGATCAGGGCGACGTGCCGGACCGGGTCGGCCTCGACCTCGCCGGCGAGCACCTCGGCCACTGCACGCGCCCAGCCGGCAACGTCGACGTCGCTGGGTGCCAGCTCGAGCACGAGCCGCTCGAGGCGCGCCACTTCCTCGCGCGCGGCGAGCAGGAGCGTCTCCTGGAGTAGCTCCCCCTTTGACTCGAACCAGTAGGTGGTCGACGCCAGCGGGACGCCCGCGCGCTCCGCCACGGCGCGGTGCGTAACGGCGTCGGGCCCGCGTTCCCCGATAAGGGCGAGCGTGGCGCGCAGGATCGCCTCGCGCCGAGCCTCCCCCCTTGGTACATTCGTCCCAGCGATGAGTACAAATGTACCGGTCAGAACGGCGGCCGACCGCATCAGCTACGAGGACCTGTACGCGCGCTGGGAGAGGGGCAACTGGCAGGCCGGCGAAATCGACTTCTCCGAGGACGCACGCCACTGGCAGGAAGAGTTCTCCGACTTCGAACGCGGCGCGGCACTCTGGAATTACGCCCTCTTCTTCTGGGGCGAGGATGCCGTCGCCGACGGGCTCTCCCCCTACATCGAGGCCGCCCCGCGCGAGGAGCAGAAGTACTTCCTCGCCACCCAGCAGGTTGACGAGGCCCGCCACGCCGTCTTCTTCAGCCGCTTCATGCACGAGGTGGCCGGCGTCGACGGTCGCAACACCGGCGAGCGGCTCGCCGCCATCGAGCCGCGCCTCACCTGGGGGTTCCGGAAGGTGTTCGGGCGGCTCGAGACGATGTGCGCCGAGCTTCGCCGCAGGCCGACCCGCACCAACCTCGCCGCCGCGATCACGCTCTACCACATCGTCATCGAGGCGGGGCTTGCGCAGCCCGGGCAGCACTTCATCACGAACTACCTCGAGGAGCGCCAGATCATGCCGGGCTTCCGCTTCGGAATGGCGAAGGTCGCCCAGGACGAGCAGCGCCACATCGGCTTCGGCGTCATGCTGCTCTCCGACCTCTGCCGCGAGGATCCCGACTGCAAGCACGCGGTGGCGGACATGCTGCGCGAGGTGATCCCCTGGACCGCCGCGGTGCTCGTCCCGCCGGGCTGGGACCGCCGCTACACGGAGGTGTTCGGCTTCACGCTCGAGGAGATTGGCGCCGAGGGGGCGATGTCGCTCGAGACCAAGCTGCGCAGCGCGGGGCTGCCCATCGACGATCTCCCCGGCCCTCCCGTCTTCTCAACCGAGCTCGAGCCGATCGAGCGGGCCCGACTGGGCCAGCGCCTCGTCTGGGGCGGCATTCTCGGCGAGAAGACCGGCCCGCCGAAGAGCGATCCCGACACGATGGCGGCGCTCTTCCAGCTGTTGGTCGGCGGCCTCGACCACGAGCACCCGCCCAGCCGGCCCGGCACGATCCAGTGGGAGTTCCCGGATGCAGCGCCCTGGCACCTGGTGGTGGCGAACGGCGACACCCGCGTGGAGCCCGGCATCGCCGACTCCCCAACGGTGACCCTCAAGTGCCGCTACGAGGACTGGGCGGACCTCGTCGGCGGCCGCCAGAACGGCCTGCGCCTGGCCGCCACCGGTCGCCTGCGGCCGCGCGGCGACCTGCGCTGGCTCTGGTCGGCGCGCCGGATGTTCCCGCGCTAGGGCTACATCCTGTAGATCGGCGCCGCCCGCTCCGGGAGCGGGGCGTTTGCGCACGCGCCGAGGGCGAGCCCGAGGACGCGGCGGGTATCGAGCGGGTCGATCACGCCGTCGTCCCACAGCCGGGCGGTCGCGTAGTACGGGTTGCCCTGGTGCTCGTACTGGTCGCGCAGCTCCTGCCGGAACGCCTCCGCCTCCTGCTCGGGCCACTCGCGCCCGGCCGCCTCGGCCTGATCGGCACGTATCGTGGAGAGCACCGTGGCCGCCTGCTCGCCGCCCATCACCGAGATGCGCGCGGCCGGCCACATCCAGAGGAAGCGCGGCTCGTAGGCGCGTCCGCACATTCCGTAGTTGCCCGCCCCGAATGAGCCGCCGACGATGACAGTGAGCTTCGGGACGCGGGTGGTCGAGACCGCCGTGACCATCTTCGCCCCGTCCTTGGCAATGCCCCCGGACTCGTACTCCCTGCCGACCATGAAGCCGCTGATGTTCTGGAGGAAGAGCAGCGGCATGCCGCGCTGGTCGCAGAGCTCGATGAAGTGAGCCGCCTTGAGCGCGCTCTCCGAGAAGAGGATCCCGTGGTTGGCGACGATGCCGACCGGGTGGCCGTGGATGTGGGCGAACCCGCATACGAGCGTGGTCCCGTACTCGGCCTTGAACTCGTGCAGGCGGCTGCCGTCGACGATCCGGGCGATCACCTCGCGGGGGTCGTAGGGGGTGCGCGTGTCGGCCGGGACGGCCCCGTAGAGGCTGCCGGGGTCGACCGCGGGCGGCTCGACCGGAGCGCGCTCCCAGGGCGCGGGCGGGCGCGGTCCGAGCGTCGCCATGACCTGCCGGAGGATGCGGAGCGCGTGCTCGTCGTCGGCGGCGAGATGGTCGACGACGCCCGACGTGCGCGCGTGAAGCTCGCCTCCTCCGAGCTCCTCGGCGCTGATGATCTCGCCTGTCGCGGCCTTCACGAGCGGCGGGCCGCCGAGGAAGATCGTGCCCTGGTTGCGGACGATCACGGTCTCGTCGCTCATTGCCGGCACGTAGGCGCCGCCCGCGGTACACGAGCCGAGCACCGCGGCGAGCTGCGGGATGCCGCGGGCGGCCATCGTCGCCTGGTTGAAGAAGATCCGGCCGAAGTGGTCGCGGTCGGGGAAGACCTCGTCCTGGCGCGGCAGGAAGGCGCCGCCCGAGTCGACGAGATAGACGCATGGGAGGCGGTTCTGGAGGGCGATCTCCTGGGCGCGCAGGTGCTTCTTGACGGTCATCGGGTAGTAGGTGCCGCCCTTGACTGTGGCGTCGTTCGCCACCACGACCACCTCGCGCCCCGACACGCGGCCGACGCCGGTGATGATCCCCGCCGCGGGCGCGTCGCCGTCGTAGAGCCCCTCCGCCGCCAGCGGCGACAGCTCGAGGAAGGGCGCTCCGGGGTCGCAGAGCCGCTCGACGCGCTCGCGCGGCAGCAGCTTGCCGCGCGCCACGTGACGCTCGCGGGCACGCTCACCCCCGCCGGCCGCGGCGCTCGTCAGCCGCTCCCGGAGCTCGGCCACAAGCCGGCGCTGCTCGGCCTCGTTGGCCTCGAACTCGGGCGTGCCTGGGCGGACGTGGGTGGCGAGCACGGTCACGCGGGCGCCCCCTCGAGCGGCTCCACCGCCGCAAGCTCCTGACCGCGGGCGACGCGGTCGCCCCTGCGGACCGCGACGTCGCCGACAACGCCGTCGAACGGGCTCGCGATCGTGAGCTCCATTTTCATCGACTCGAGCACGAGCAGGATGTCCCCCTCGCGCACCTCGGAGCCCGCCTCGGCGCGCACGTCGAGCACGGTGCCGGGCATCGGCGCCTCGAGCGAGCCCGGAACGGCGCCCCGCTCGTGCTCCTCGCCGGCCGGCGCCCAGCGGCTCGGCACGCCGCCGTCCACGAGCCAGACCGCCTCGCCATCGCGGTAGACGTCGACCCGCCGAGCAACGCCGCCGGACTCGGCCCGGAGCCCGCCGTCGTCAACGAGACGGGCGCGAAGCGCGTCGGCCGCGTACCAGCCTTCCCCGTCCGGCAGCACCGCGGCCTGCACGTCGCCGTCCGGACCCGACAGGCGGACGCGCGCCCAGCCACGCTCACCGGGCCGCCAGCCGTCGCGCGCGTCCCAGGGATCGTTCGTTTCAGGCCGCCCGATCAGCGCCACCAGCGCGAGCGCCGGCAACTCCGGGTTCGGCGCCGGCCGCAGCTCGTCGCCGATCCGCTCGAGCAGGCCGGTGTCGAGCTCGCCGGCGCGCACGTCCGGGCGCTCGAGCAGCGCGCTCAGGTAGGAGACGTTGGTGGCCGGGCCGACCACGCGCAGCGCGCCGAGCGCGCGGCCGAGTCGCGCGAGGGCCTCCGGGCGATCGGGCCCCGACACGATCAGCTTCGCCAGCAGCGGGTCGTAGTGCGAGGTGACCTCGACCCCCTGCTCGACGCCGCTGTCGAGACGCGCGCCGGCCGGCGGCGTCCAGGCGACGATGCGCCCGCTCGAGGGTAGAAAGCCGTTCGCCGGGTCCTCGGCGTATATGCGCGCCTCAACGGCGTGGCCCGCCAGCGCCACCTCGTCCTGACCGAGCGGCAGACGCTCGCCCGCCGCCACGCGCAGCTGCAGCTCGACCAGGTCGAGGCCGGTGACCTCCTCGGTCACGGGGTGCTCCACCTGCAGGCGGGCGTTCATCTCGAGGAAGTTGAAGTCGGATGGATCGTCGGCGGCCGCGATGAACTCGACGGTCCCGGCGCCGGTGTACCCGCAGCTCCGCGCAAGCGCCACCGCGGCGGCGCCCATCCGCTCGCGCAGCTCGGCGTCCACGACCGGCGAGGGGGCCTCCTCGATCACCTTCTGGTGACGGCGCTGGAGGCTGCACTCGCGCTCTCCCAGGTGGATGACGTTGCCGTGCTGGTCGCCGATGACCTGGACCTCGATGTGGCGAGGGCGCTCGATCCATTGTTCGACGAGCAGCCGGTCGTCGCCGAAGGCGGCCCGCGCTTCGCTGCGCGCCGCGCGGAGCGCCTCGGGGATCCGGTCGAGCGTGTGCACCACGCGCATGCCCTTGCCGCCGCCGCCCGCCACGGCCTTGACCAGCAGTGGGAGCCGCTGCGACCCGGCCCAGTCAACGATCTCGCCGTCGGTGAGCGCGTCTCCGTGCAGGCCCGGCACCACCGGCACGCCCGCGGCCGCAGCCGCCTCCTTGGAGGCCGCCTTGTCGCCGAGCAGCGCCATCGCGTCGGCCGACGGACCCACGAAGACCAGCCCGGCCTCGGCGCACGCCCGCGGGAGCTCGGAGCGCTCTGACAGAAAGCCGTAGCCGGGGTGAACGGCCTCGGCGCCGGTCTCCTGCGCGGCGGCCACGACCCGCTCGATGCGGAGGTAGGAGTCGGCCGCGGGCGCCGGCCCGAGCCGCACCGCCAGGTCCGCGGCGCGGACGTGCGGGGCGTCCACATCGGCGTCGCTGTACACCGCGATCCCCTCGATGCCGAGCGCGTGCAGGGTCCGGAGCACACGCACCGCGATCTCCCCGCGGTTCGCGACGAGAACCCGCGAGAACAAGGTCAGGCTCCGAGCGCCCGCGCGATCACCATCTGCTGCACCTCGTCGGTGCCCTCGCCGATCGTGAGGATCTTGGCGTCGCGGTAGAAGCGGCACACCGGGTACTCCTCGATGTAGCCGTAGCCGCCGTGGATCTGGACCGCCTCCTCCGCCGCGCGCACGGCGAGCCGCCCGGTCTTGAGCTTTGCCTGCGCGGCGGTGAGGCTGAAGTTGCGCCCATCGTCCTTGAGCACTGCGGCCTTGTAGGTGAGCAGGCGGGCCGCCTCGATCTCGGTGGAGATGTCGGCGAGCTTCGCCTGGATCGCCTGGTACTTGGCGATTGGCTTGCCGAAGGCGATGCGCTCCTTCGCGTAGCGGAGCGCCTCGTCGAGCGCCCCCTGGGCGAGGCCGACCCCCAGCGCCGCCACGCCGATGCGCCCGCCGTCGAGGGTCTGCAGGAACTGCTTGAAGCCCATGCCGCGTGCGCCCACGAGGTTGTGCTCCGGGACGCGGCAGTCCTCGAAGCTGAGCGGCCGGGTGTCCGAGGCGTTCCAGCCCATCTTCCGGTAGGCCTCCCCGATCTCGTAGCCGGGCGTGCCGTTCGGGACGAGCAGGTTCGAGATCTCGTCGTCGCCGGTGCGGGCCGTGATGGTGACGAAGCCCGAGATGTCGGTGCCGCTGTTGGTGATGAACTGCTTGGCGCCGTTGATCAGCCACTCGCCGTCCTCGAGGGTGGCGCGCGTCCGGACGTTGCCGGCGTCGCTGCCCGCCTCGGGCTCGGTCAGCCCAAACGCGCCGAGGCGCTCGCCGGAGCAGAGCCGCGGCATCCACTCGGCCTTCAGCTCGTCCGAGCCGAACGCGTACAGGGGCCAAGTGCCGAGGCTCGTGTGCGCGGCGACCGTGATCGCCACCGACGAGTCCACGCGCCCGAGCTCCTCGATCGCGATCGCATAGCTGAGGTTGTCGGCGCCCCCGCCGCCGTATTCCTCCGGGTAGGGGATGCCCATCAGTCCGAGCTCCCCGAGCTTGCGGACGATCTCGTAGGGAAACGACTTGGTGCGGTCGAGGTCCTCGGCGACCGGCGCCACCTCGCCCTCCGCGAATTCGCGGACGAGGTTGCGGATGGCCGCCTGCTCCTCCAACAGGTCGAAGCGCATTCGCGCAGAATACCGAATAATCACTCTAAGTTAGAGTGTGCGTTCGAAGTTCATGGCCACGACCCCACCAACACGCCCGGCTCTTCGGCGTCGCTACGACCGGCGCCAGGAGCGCGTGGTCCAGGTCGCCGCGGAGCTGTTCGCGGAACGCGGCTACGACGCCACCTCGATGACCGACCTAAGCGAGGCCACGGGGCTCGCAGCCGGCGGGCTCTACCACTACATCGGCAGCAAGAAGCAGCTGCTGTTCCGGATCTGCGACGAGCTGATGGAGCCGCTGCTCGAGGAGGCCCGGGCGATCGTCGCAGCGGACGCCCCTGCCGAGGCACAGCTCAGGGACCTCCTGCGAGCGTGGCTCAAGCACATCGCCCGCCACCGCCACCACATGATGGTCTTCCAGCAGGAACGCCACCTGATCGAGCGCGACCCTCAGTGGCGCACCGTCCGCAGGCAGCGAAAGGACTTCGAGTTGATCGTCGACGACGTCCTGCGGCGCTGCGAGCAGGAGGGAGCCGTCAGCTTTCCCGACCGCGCGCTCGCCCTGCGCGCCCTGCTCGGGATGGTCAACCACAGCGCCTCCTGGCTGCGCCCGCGTGGCCGCCTCTCCCCCGAGCAGATCGCCGACGGCTACCTGGAGCTGCTCATGGGGACTCACGTCGCCACCCGACGCTGATCTTGCGCGCCGGGAGCCGGGGACCATCGAGGTGACTGGTCCCCGGCTCAGCGGCCGTTGGCGTGGTGTTACGACGCGATCGCCACGGCCGGAGTACGGGAGTCGGCCGTCTTCGGCTCGTAGTTCCTGGCCTCGATCGCCTTGACGCTGTCATGGAAGGCGGTCTCAAGGCGGCTCTTGCCGACCGTCCGGAGCACGAGCCCGAGGAACCGTCCCTTGAGGTTCTTGCCCTCGCGTACGACGACGTAGTCGATGTCGGTCGTCCGGTCGGGGTTGCGGGTGAAGGTGTAAGTGTGGCCCGAGTCGCCTCCCCACACGTTCGAGTCGGTAGTAGTGATGACCACGCGGTTGAGATCGGACCAGTCGTAGCGCTGGCGCTCCCAGACGCCGCCCGAGCCCTCCGTCACGTCGGCCTCGGTGGCTCCCAGGAAATGGACCTCGAGGTCGTCGTCGGCGCTGTTGCCGAACAGCTCCGAGCGGCCTGGCCCGAAGTCGGTAAGACCGGCGACGTACTGCTGCGGCGTCGCGGTGGTCGTCTCGTGGAAGTGGATTGGCTTGGTCATGCAAATGAGACAGTCCCGAGCAGAAAAAGCCAAGACACACGAGCGGATCCTCGAGGTCGCGTCGGAGCGGATCCGTGAGCAGGGCCTGGATCGGCCGGCGGTCGCCGAGATCATGCAGGCGGCCGGGCTGACGCACGGCGGTTTCTACAAGCACTTCGGATCGCGCGATGAGCTGATCGCGGAGGCCACGGAACGCGCCGTGGCCGCCTCCGACCGGCACCTACACAAGCTCACCGACGACGCCCGGGACCCGCTGGCCGCGTTCGTCGACTGGTACCTCTCGGCCGAGCACCGAGACGACCCCGGAGCCGGCTGCGCGGTTGCCGCGCTCCGCGGCGACGGGCGGCTGCGCTCTGCCTACCGCGAGCAGGTCGAGCGCTACCTCGAGAACGTCGAGCACTTCCTGGGAGGCGGAGAGGATGCGCGCCGGCGCGCCATCCTCGCTGTAAGCGCGCTCGCCGGAGCCATCGTGCTGTCACGCGCGGTCGACGACGAAGCGCTGTCGGACGAGATCCCGAGCGCTGCGAGCGAAGGCATCAGCGGGCTGCGCTAGCAACGACCGCGACGGCGGGCCGTCCGATCACAAGGGTGGTCGTGCTGCGCGCGCGCCCCCTGATACTTCTCGATCATGTGGCCCGAGACGCCCCTCGAGCTCATTCGCCTCCAAGGCGAGCTCGCGCGCTGTCGCCCCGCGCCCTGGCGTCCGTCGGCTCCGCGGCCGCTGGTCGCCGGTTGCTTCATCTGCTTCGTCCGTGGCGGCTCTGGAGCTGGGCGTGCGGGCGAGCGCGCCTGGGCCGGGGCGGCACTCATGCGCGCC
>Ga0081538_10000118_pt1 | contig 79260 bp, 93 predicted proteins | sample TabmetS5T2R1_FD_71022 | JGI IMG/M metagenome (GOLD analysis project Ga0081538, IMG submission 71022) | Tabebuia heterophylla rhizosphere microbial communities from the University of Puerto Rico - S5T2R1 | ecosystem: Host-associated > Plants > Roots > Rhizosphere ... | reverse complement strand
GGGGGTCGCCTTGGCCCCCCTCGTTCTCGATTGCCTCGCGGCGGCGTCCCTCCGGCCGGCGGATGCCGCGACGAGCCGCCGCGCGCACGCGCGCGACAAGCTCCTTCATGGAGAAGGGCTTCACCAGGTAGTCGTCCGCCCCGATCTCGAGGGCGTGCACGCGGTCATGCTCAGTCCCGCGCGCGCTGACGACGACGATCGGCGTCCCGATCCCCTCCGAGCGCGCGGTCTCGATCAGCTTCCAGCCGTCGATCCCGGGGAGCATGAGGTCGAGCACGCAGACGTCGGGCCGCTCGTAGCGCAGGCGCGCGAGGCCGGACTCCCCCTTGTTCACCCAGAGCGGGTCGAAGCCCGCGGAGGTCAGGTGGCGCGCCATGCCCTCCGCGATGACGTCGTCGTCCTCGATGATCAGCACCTTCGGCACCGTCACCTCGATTCTGCCCGCGGCAACGCGCCGCAGGGGTCGCTCAACGGTAGCGAACTGGTGAAGAAGTGGTGAACGCGCACGAGTTGGCTTCGATCGGATCCAAACGTTGCCGCCCGGCAAGGCCGGGCTACGATCCCGGTGAGGTGCGGCGCTTCTTACGACGCGACGGCGAGGGCCCGCGGGGAGACCCCGGCCTCGAGGAGCTTCGCCTCGAAGCCCGCCGGGGGCGCGCCCTCGTCGAGGAGAGCCGTGAGATCGTCATCGTCCTCGACGAGCACGACCGCGTCGTCGTCGCGAGCCGTCGGGCGCGCGAGCTCCTCGGAGGCCTGGAGGAGGGCGCCGAGGCGCCCGAGTCGCTGCTCCGCAACGCGCCTCTCTCGATCCCGTACGAGGTCGACGGCCGGCGCGAGACGATCCTCTACGCACGCGATTCCGGCGACATGGCCGCCTACGAGGAGCTCCGTGCCGGCTTCACCGCGGCCGTCTCGCACGAGCTGCGAACGCCGCTCGCTCGGCTGCTCGCACTGCTGGAAACGGCGACCCTGCCGGACGCCGACGTCCGAGAGCTCGTCGAGCAGGCGCAGGGCGAGGTCGACCAGATCAGGGAGCTGATCGACGACATCCTCTTCATCTCCGAGCTCGAGTCCGGCCACGAGGTCGTCGGCCTCGGCACGACGCCTGTCTTCCCCATCCTCGTCGAGGTCGCCGAAGGGCTCGAGGAGCAGGCCGCCCGCGCGGGTGTGACGGTCGAGGTCGACGCGGACGAAGATGCGGAGCTCCCCCTGCGGCCGCGCATGATCCGCGTCGTCGTCCAGAACCTCGGCCAGAACGCGGTCCGCTACGCGGGCCCCGGCGCGCGGCTCCTGCTCTCCGTCCGCAACGTAGACGACGGGGTCGTGCTCGCCGCCGCCGACGATGGCGTCGGGGTGCCCGAGGAGGACCTCCCCCGCCTCTTCGAGCGCTTCTACCGCGCAGACCGAGCGAGGGCGTCGCGTGGCACGGGCCTCGGCCTCGCCATCGTGAAGCACGTCGTCACCTCGGCGGGCGGCACCGTCGAGGCGAGCGGCGCCCGGGGCAAGGGCCTCACGATCCGCTGCGTCTTCCCCGTCGAGCGACGCACGTAACACGTGCTCGAGGCACTCGGCTGGGGCCTGCTGTCCCAGTCGTCGCTCCTCCCCCGCCGACCTCTCGGTCAGGCGGCGACGGCGGTCGGGGTTGCGCCTCGGTCCTGAACAGCTGACGGGCGCTTCACCACCTCTTCACCAGTCGTTCACAGCCTTTCAGCCCACTGCGTGGCAAGCCGGGGCGACACTCGCCTCGATGCAACCACGCGAAAGGAGAACAGTGGGTATTCGTCCCATCCCGAGGATTGTCCTCCTCCTGTTGGCGCTCGCAGTCCTGGCGCTCGGCGCCTCCGGGTGTGGCCGGGACGAGGATGAGGGAAACGCGGCCAACAGCCCCGACACGACGGCTCAGGAGACGACGAGCCAAGCGCTCTCCGGTGACGTCATCGCCGACGGCTCGAGCACCGTCGGCCCCCTGACCACCGCCGCCGCCGAGGCATACCGCGGCGAGCAGCCCGACGTCAACGTCGAGGTCGGGGTCTCCGGCACCGGCGGCGGGTTCGAGCGCTTCTGCGCGGGCGAGACCGACATCTCCGACGCGTCCCGCCCGATCGACGAGGAGGAGGAAGCGCCCGTCTGCGCAGACGCCGGCATCACGTACGTCGACTACCAGGTCGGCATCGACGCGTTGACGGTGATCGTCAACACCGAGAACGACTGGGCCACGTGCCTGACCACCGAACAGCTGAAGAAGATTTGGGAGCCGGCGGCCGAGGGGAAGATCACGAACTGGAACCAGGTCGACCCAAGCTTTCCGGACGAGCCGTTGACGCTCGCCGGACCCGGCACCGACTCAGGCACCTTCGACTACTTCACCGATGAAATCAACGGTGAAGAGGGCGCGAGCCGCACCGACTACAACGCCAGCGAGGACGACAACGTCATCGTCCAGGCCGTTGCCGGCGAGAAGGGCGCGCTCGGCTACCTCGGCTTCACCTACTTCGAGGAGAACATGGACACGCTGAAGGCCGTCGAGGTCGACGGCGGAGACGGCTGCGTCGCACCGAGCGCCGAGAGTGCCCAGGACGGCTCCTACACCCCGCTCTCCCGTCCGCTGTTCATCTACGTCAAGGACGAATCCATCCAGACGAAGCCGCAGGTCAAGGGGTTCGTCGCCTACTACCTGAACAACCTCGTGAGCCTTGCCGAGGGCGCGCAGTTCATCCCCGTCACGCAGGACGTGATCGACGAGAACCTCTCGAACCTCGCCACGCAGGAGGGCTAGCCCGCACGTGGCGGCAACCGATCTGACCGCAGGCGCGCAGCCGGACACCGTCCGGCTGCGCGCCGAAGGTCGTCGCTGGGGCGAGCTCGCCGTCAAGGTCGCGCTCGGCCTCTGCGCGCTGGTGTCGGTCGCGACGACGATCGGGATCATCATCGCGCTCGTCGTCCCGTCGGTGGAGTTCTTCCGGCAGGTCTCCATCCTCGACTTCTTCTCGGGCGATCGATGGGCACCGCTCTTCGAGCCGCCGTCGTTCGGCGTGCAGCCGCTGCTCGTCGGGACGCTGGTGGTCACGTTCTGGGCCTGCGTCGTCGCCCTGCCGTGTGGCCTCGGCGCGGCTATCTACATGAGCGAGTATGCGAGGCCGCGCGTCCGCAGCATCCTCAAGCCCGCCTTGGAGACGCTGGCCGGGATCCCGACCGTCGTCTTCGGCTTCTTCGCCCTGACCTTCTTCACGCCGCTCCTCCAGGACATCGGGACCGGCGTGAACGTGTTCAATGTCCTCTCCGCCGGCCTCGTGGTCGGCGTGATGCTGATCCCGGTCGTCGCCTCCGTATCGGAGGACGCCATGAGCGCCGTGCCGCAGGATCTGCGCGACGGCGCCTACGGGCTCGGGGCGACGCGGCTCCAGGTCTCGACGCGCATCGTCGTGCCGGCCGCGATCTCGGGGATCATCGCCAGCTTCGTCCTCGCGATCTCGCGGGCCGTCGGCGAGACCATGATCGTGCTCATCGCCGCGGGTGGCATCGCCCAGATCACCTTCGACCCGCGCGACCAGGCACAGACGATGACCGCCTTCGTCGGCGCCACCGGCATCGGCGACGTCGCAACCGGCTCGATCGAATACAAGACGATCTTCGCAGTCGGCCTGACGCTGTTCGTGATCACGTTCGTCATGAACATGCTCTCCATCCGCCTGGTGCGGAAGTTCCGCGAGGTCTACGAATGAGCGTTTCGCCGAACGTCCTCGGCAGCCGCTCCACCGGCGACCGCGTCCGCGGGACCGCGTTCTACATCGTGCTGCTCGTCTCCGTGACGATTGGCTTCCTCCTGCTCGGCGTCCTCCTCGTGGACGTGGTCAGGAAGGGCATCGGCTACGTCGACTTCACGCTGCTGAACGAGCCGAACTCGTCCGACCCGCAAAGGGCCGGGGCGGGCCCGGCGATCCGCGGGACGATCTACATGATGGTGCTGCTGCTCGTCATGGTCGTGCCGATCGGCGTCGGCACCGCTCTCTACCTCGAGGAGTACGCAAACCGGGAACGCTGGTACAACCGGCTGCTCGAGATCAACATTCAGAACCTCGCCGCCGTGCCCTCGATCGTCTACGGGATCCTCGGCCTGGCGTTCCTCGTCCGCGGCATCGGCCTCGGGCGCGTGCTCCTCGCCGGCGCGCTCATCCTGACGCTGCTCGTACTCCCGACGGTCATCGTCGCGAGCAGGGAGGCGATCCGTGCCGTGCCGGATTCGATACGTCAGGGGGCGTACGCGCTCGGTGCGACGCAGTGGCAGGTGGTGTGGCGTCAAGTCCTCCCCGCCGCGATCCCCGGCATCGCCACCGGCTCCATCCTCGCGCTGGCGCGCGCGATCGGCGAGACCGCACCGCTCCTGCTCGTCGGCGCCCTCACATTCGTCGCAGTCAACCCAACCATCCTCGGGTCGTTCACGGCGCTCCCGATCCAGATCTACCAGTGGGTCGGCCGGCCGCAGGAGGAGTTCAGGCTCCTCGCCGCGGCCGGGATCATCGTCCTCCTGGCAATCCTCCTGACCATGAACGCCTTCGCGATCTGGCTCCGCAACCGCTACCAGAGAAGATGGTGATGTCCGATATGGAAAGCGCTCCTGCCGCACCTGCGAAGATTCCCGGCATGGACGAGAAGCTCTTGGAGGAGCGGGCCCGCGAAACGACGTCGACGAAGCGCGAAGTGCTCTTCGACGTCGACACCCTCAACGTCGCGTACGGCGGCGTCCCGGCCCTGAAGGACGTCTCGCTCGAGATCTACAAGAACTACGTGACGGCCTTCATCGGCCCGTCCGGGTGCGGCAAGAGCACGTTCATCCGCTGCTTCAACCGCATGAACGACCTGATCCCGACGGCCTCGGTCGAGGGCACGATCCTCTACCACGGCACTGATCTGTACGGGAACGAGGTCGACCCGGTCGAGGTGCGCAAGCGGATCGGGATGGTCTTCCAGAAGCCGAACCCCTTCCCGAAGTCGATCTACGACAACGTCGCGTTCGGCCCGCGCGTGCTCGGCTGGAAGAAGGACCTCGGCGACCGCGTGGAGCGGGCGCTCCGCCACGCCGCGCTCTGGGACGAGGTGAAGAACAGGCTGAAGGCGAGCGCTTACAGCCTCTCGGGCGGGCAGCAGCAGCGGCTCTGTATCGCGCGCTGCCTCGCCGTCGAGCCGGACGTGCTGCTCATGGACGAGCCGGCCTCCGCGCTCGACCCGATTTCGACGACGGCGATCGAGGACCTCATGCACGACCTCAAGCGCGAGTACACGATCGTGATCGTCACCCACAACATGCAGCAGGCCGCACGGGTGGCGGACATGACGGCGTTCTTCAGCGTCGAGGTCGACGAGGAGCGGGACATCCGCACGGGGATCCTCGTCGAGTACGACCAGACGCCGACGATCTTCACCAACCCGACCGACAAGCGGACGGAGGACTACGTCACGGGGCGGTTCGGATGAGGATCACGCTCCAGGAAGAGCTCGACCAGCTCGAGGCGGCCCTCCAGGAGGAGGGCGCCCACGTGCTCCGCGCCCTCCGGGGCTCACTGAACGCGCTCGCGCAGTCCGACGTCGAGCTGGCCGACGAGGTCATCGCCTTCGACGACGAGATCGACGAGACGTACCTCGGCATCGAAGAGGGCATCCAGTCGCTCCTCGCGCGCCAGACGCCGGTCGCCGTCGACCTCCGCCTCGTGCTCGCCATCCTCCACAACAACCTCCACCTCGAGCGGATGGCGGACTACTGCGTGACGATCGCCAAGCTGACGAAGCTCGTCCACGACGTCCCGCACGACGAAACGCTGCTCGAGGGCTTCGAGGAGATGGGCCAGCGGGCCGAAGAGATGATCCGGGTCGCGCTCGACTCGTTTCGCGATCGCAACGTCGCGCGCGCCGAGTCCCTCGTCGATCTCGACGAGCTCATCGATCGCGCGAACCGGCGAGTCGTCGGGCACGTCCTCTCCCTCGGAGGTGATCCGGCCCTCCGTGAATGGGGGCTGCGAATGATCATCGTCTCCCGCTGCCTCGAGCGGATCGGCGACCACGCCGTCGACATCGGCGAGCAGACGGCATTCCTTGTCAGCGGCGAGTTCCGCGAGTTCACGGACGCATCGCACCACGACGGCACGACGCCGCGCGACCTGCTCTAGATCCGAGCGTTCCAGCGCCAGAGCTCGCGGACGATGCCGGCCCTCTCGGCAGCGGCGGTCATCGCCTCGGTGGCCTGCCCCTCGTGAGCCACCTCGAAGAGGAGGAGGGCGCGGAGGTGGCCGGCATGACGGCCGACGTACTCGTCGAGCGACGCCTCGTCCGTCACCTGCCAGACGTCGCCGAAGCCGAGCGCGATCGCGACGACCGCGTCGGCGTCGCGCCCTGCGCCCGCGCGAAGCGCCGCCTCCCGGAGCCGGGCGGGGTCGCGCTCCTCGTGGACGGCAGCCACGTAGAGCGTCAGCTCGCGCAGTTCGTCGGGCGCCGCCGCCTCGAGCCGGCGGCTGACGGCGGCCACGTGGGCCCGAGTTTCCTCCGGAGTCGCCATCCGGCCGAAAACGTAGCGCCGAGCTAGGTCTCGGCGACCCCGAGGCGGCGTGTCTGCCACGAGCGGGCGCCGAACGCGATCGTCGCGATCGCGGCGGCCAGGCCGAAGACGAGCGCGTCCCCGGCGGGCAGGCGTGTGAGCACCTCCATCGAGGCGCCCACCAGCGCCGCCGCCGGGATCGTGAGGACCCAGGCGACGAGGATGTTGCCCGCGACCCCCCAGCGGACGGCGTTGAGCCGGTGCGTCGCGCCCGCCCCGAGGACCGAGCCGGAGATCGTGTGGGTCGTCGAGACCGGGAAGCCGTAGTGAGCGGTCGTCCAGAGGATCGCCGCAGTCGTCGTCTGCGCGGCGAAGCCGCGTGGCGGATCGAGCTTGGCGATTCGCGTCCCCAACGTCTTGATGATTCGCCACCCGCCCGCGTACGTGCCGAGCCCCATGGCAAGAGCGGCGCTGACGATCACCCACACCGGAGGCCGGTCGAAGTCGGCGTTCAGATGTCCAGAGGCGACGAGCGCCAGCGCGATGATGCCCATTGTCTTCTGGGCGTCGTTCGTCCCGTGGGTGAAGGCGACGAAGGCGCCGGAGACGAGCTGCAGCCGGCGGAACGCCCGGTTCACGAGGCCCGGCGCGCGGCGGCGCACAATCCACAGCAGGGAGACCATGAGGGCAGCGGCGCCCACGATCCCCAGGAGCGGCGCCACGAGCGAGGGGATCAGCACCTTCTCGACCAGGCCCTCCCACTGGACGACGTCGAAGCCGCTGGCGGCGACGGCGGAGCCGAGGGTCCCGCCGATCAGGGCGTGGCTGGAGCTCGACGGCAGGCCGAAGTACCAGGTGACGAGGTTCCACGTGATTGCGCCGACGAGGCCGGCGAGGACCACATCGAGCGTGATCACGGTGGGATCGACGATGCCTTTGGCGATGGTCGCCGCAACGGCGAAGGACACGAACGCCCCCGCGAAGTTGAGGATGGCCGCGCTGACGACCGCCAGCCGCGGCGAGAGGGCCCGCGTCGAGACGCTCGTGGCGATGGAGTTCGCCGTGTCGTGGAAGCCGTTCGTGAAGTCGAAGAAGAGAGCTGTGACGACGACCGCGACGAGGGTCAGGTCCTCCACGCTAGTGCCCCTCCACTACACGTTCTTGACGACGATGTTGCCGACGACGTTCGCGGCCGTCTCGCACGCGTCGAGGGCGTCCTCGAGCGCCTCGAAGATGTCCTTCCACCGGATGACGATGAGCGGGTCGATCCGCGAGTCGCGGAACAGGTCGGCGATGGCATCGTGAAGGACGCGGTCGCCCTCGTCCTCGAGCCGTTTGAGCGCAACGAGCTCGTTCTGCACCCCATGCAGGCCCTTGAGCTCTGCGAGCGCGAGCGAGAGATGCTCGGCGGCGCCGACCAGAATGCGGCACTGCTCGATCGCATGCCGGGTCGGCGACTCGACGCCGTAGAGGTCGAGGAGGTCCGAGGCCTCGTCCATGTGGTCGACGACGTCGTCGACGGTCGTTGCCAGCTGATAGATGTCCTCACGGTCGAACGGCGTGATGTACTGGGTGTTGAGGAGCTGGACCAGGTCCCGCGTGATCGTGTCGCCCCGATCTTCGGCCTCCTTCACGTGGGCGTGCAGCACCGACGACGACGGGTACTCGCGGAAGCGCTGCTCGACGAGGCGCGCCGTTTCGAGGGCGTTCGCGCCGGCCCTCGTGAAGAGGTCGTAGAACTCGGACGTTCGCGGTACGAGGGAGAGCTTCAAGCCGCGCAGGATGGTACAGGTTCACCAGTTCGTTACCCACCGGCGACAATTCGCCGATACCCCTGGCGGGTATACTACGAGAGCGATGGCCGACGTCCAGCTCGAGCTCGAGGGGATGACGTGCGCGGCCTGCGCCGCGCGGATCGACAAGGCCCTGAACAGGCTCGACGGCGTGGAAGCCAGCGTCAACTATGCGACCGAGAAGGCCGCCGTCCGGTACGACGAGAGGCATGTCGGCCTGGACGACCTCGTGCGGGCCGTCGAGGGCGCGGGGTACGGCGCCTCCCTGACCCGCACGGAGAGCGAGCATGGGGCGCGGCTCGGCCTCCGCCTGGCCGTCGCGGCAGCCCTCACCGTTCCCCTGGCCCTGATCGCGATGGTCCCGCCCCTCGGCTTCGACGGCTGGGAGTGGGTCGCGCTCGCTCTCGCGACGCCCGTTTGGGCCTGGGCCGGCTGGCCCTTCCACCGGGCGGCGCTGAAGGGCCTGCGGCACGGCGGCGTGACCATGGACACGCTCATCTCGCTCGGTACGACGGCCGCGTACGGCTGGTCGCTGGTCGCCCTGCTCGCCCTCGACGACGCCGAGGTGTACTTCGAGGTCGCAAGCGTCATCACTACGCTCATCCTGCTCGGCCGGTGGCTGGAAGCGCGGGCGCGCCGCCGTTCCGGCGCGGCGCTGCGGGCGCTCCTCGAGCTGGGCGCCAAGGAAGCGCGCATGCTGCGGGACGGCGTCGAGGTCTCGGTGCCGCCGCAGGAGCTCGCCGTCGGCGACCTCTTCGTGGTCCGGCCCGGGGAGAAGCTCGCCACCGACGGCGTGGTCGTGGAGGGGAGCTCCGCGGTCGACCAGTCGATGCTCACCGGCGAGCCCGTACCGGTCGACGTCGCGCCCGGTGACGAGGTGGCCGGCGCGACCGTGAACACCTCCGGCCGCCTGGTCGTGCGCGCGACCCGTGTCGGCGCCGACACGGCGTTCGCTCAGATCGCCAGGCTCGTCACGGACGCACAGGCCGGCAAGGCGCCGATCCAGAGGCTCGCCGACCGGGTGTCGTCGGTCTTTGTCCCGATCGTGATCGGGCTCTCGCTGCTCACGCTCGCCGGCTGGCTGCTCTTGGACGGCAGCGTCTCCGCGGCCTTCACCGCGGCCGTCGCCGTCCTCATCATCGCCTGCCCCTGCGCGCTCGGGCTCGCCACGCCGACCGCGCTGATGGTCGGCACGGGTCGCGGCGCCCAGCTCGGCATCGTCATCAAGGGTCCGGAGGTGCTGGAGCAGACGAAGCGCGTCTCCACGGTCGTCCTCGACAAGACGGGAACCGTGACGGAGGGACGCATGGAGCTCGTCGACGTCGTGCCGGCGAACGGCGCCACGCGGGCCGACGTCCTCCGCCTCGCAGGCGCCCTCGAGGACGCGAGCGAGCATCCCATCGCGCAGGCCGTGGCCGCCGCGGCGCGGAGTGAGCTGGGAGCGCTGCCTCCGGTCGAAGGCTTCGAGGCGAGGCCCGGGATCGGCGTCGTCGGGCGCGTCGAAGGCCACGCGGTCGAGGTCAGCCGCGGAAACGGCGGAATCACGGTTGCCTGGGACGGGGTGCGGCGGGCGACGCTCGTCGTCGCCGACGCCGTCAAGCCGACCAGCGCCGAGGCGGTCGCGGAGCTCCGCCGGCTCGGGCTCGCGCCGGTGCTGCTCACGGGCGACCGTCAGGACGCTGCGCAGGCCGTGGCTGCCGAGGTCGGAATCGAGCGGGTCCTCGCGGAGGTCTACCCCGGCGACAAGGCGGCCGAGGTACGCCGGCTCCAGGGCGCCGGAGAGGTCGTCGCCATGGTCGGCGACGGCGTCAACGACGCGCCGGCGCTGGCGCAGGCGGACCTGGGCATCGCCATCGGCACCGGGACCGACGTCGCCATTGAGGCAAGCGACCTGACGCTCGTCTCCGGCGACCTTCGCGGCGCGGCCGACGCGATCCGCCTCTCGCGCCGCGTGCTCGGGACGATCAAGGGCAACCTCTTCTGGGCCTTCGCCTACAACGTCGCCGCCATCCCGCTCGCGATCGGCGGGCTCCTCAACCCGATCGTGGCGGCCGCGGCCATGGCGGGCTCCAGCCTCTTCGTCGTCACGAACTCCCTCAGGCTGAGGCGCTTCCGCAGCCCGCGCGAGGCGCGCTAGGGCGTCACTCGAGCGGGTGGTGGCGCCCGTGGTAGGAGATCAGCGTGCAGAGGAGGCCGGTGAGCGCGACTCCCGGCCCGACCTCGAGGAGCAGGCGGGCCTCGTCCGAACGCTCCACGTCCGTCACGAGCCCGCCGACCGCGATCCAGACCGCCGCCAGGATCGCAGGCAGGAGGAGCAGGATCACCCTCCAGTCGTGCCAAGGCCGACTACGCCGCTCCCAGAGCAGGTAGTCGCCGGCGGCGAGGACGAGGACGACTAGGGCCGGCAGGATCCCGGTCAGCGCCTCGCCGGAGGCCGCCGCCACCCAGAGCGCGAGCGCGACGGCGCCGATCGTCAGGTAGCGCGGCGCGGCCTCAGCTCCTCCTCATGGCCCTCGACGTGCACGTCGGGAAGCCACGAGAGCCACGACGGCAAGTACCAGTTCCAGCGCCCGAGCAGCTTCATCGACGCCGGCACGATCACGGAGCGGATGATCGTCGCGTCGATGAAGAGCGCGACGGCGATGCCGAAGCCCATTTGCTGGAACATGACGAGGTCGCCGCGGGCGAAGCCGGCGAAGACGGCGATGATGATCAGCGCGGCGCCGGTGATGAGGCGCGCCGTCGATCCGACGCCGAACGAGACGGCGCCGTCGTTGTCTCCCGTCTGCGAGTAGCGCTCGCGGATACGGCTGAGCAGGAAGACCTGGTAGTCCATCGAGAGTCCGAAGAGCACGGCGAAGAGGAAAAGCGGCACCCAGGCTTCGATGATGTCGACCTGCTGGAAGCCGAAGAGCTCGTTGCCGACCCCCTTCACGAAGACGAGCACGAGGAGCCCGTAGGCCGCCCCGACCGAGAGCAGGTTCATGGCGATCGCTGTCGCCGGGACGACGATGGAGCGGAACGCGATCGTGAGCAGGACGAAGCTGAGGCCGAGCACGAAGAAGAACACGATCGGGAGCCAGGCGTCCATGACGTCGTAGTAGTCGATGTCCTCGGCGGTGCTCCCACCGACGAAGGCCTCCGCGCCCGAGCCTGCGAACACCGCAGGGATGACGCCGCTGCGCAACTCGCGGACGGCGGCCACCGCCTCGCTCGAAACTGCGTCCCCGGCAACCGGGACGGTCAGGAGGACGAGGCCGCCGTCCGGGCTCGTTTGCGTGGAGGGCTCGCCGAAGATCTCGCGCCGCCCGAGCTCGGCCTGGAGCCCCTCCACCGCCGCCCTCACGTCGGGCGAGGACGGATCTCCCTCGACGGCGATCCGCACCGGCTCCGCGGTCTGGCCCGGGAACTCACGGTTGAGGAGCAGGAAGCCCTGCTTCGACTCGAAGCGGTCGGGCAGGGTGCTGATGCCGGCGGTGCCGGACTCGAGCGAGAGCACGGGTATCGCCGCCGCCAGCAGCAGCGCGACCGAGACGACCAGGCTGACGACCGGCCGCCGCATGACGCCGCGGACGATCCTTCCCCAGAAGCGGCTCTCTGCACCGGCTCCGGTCCTCCCGAAGTACGGGATGCGGAGAGAGTCGATGCGATCGCCGAGCAGGCTCAGAACCGCGGGCAGGAGCGTCAGCGCGGCCGCGACCGAGACGATGCCGACGAGGATCGCGCCGGTCGCCAGACTGCGCATGATCGTGTTCGGCACTAGCTCGAGGCCGGTCATGGCGAGGACGAACGCTGCGCCGCTGAAGAGGACGGCGCGGCTCGCCGTGGCCCCCGCGGTCTCGATCGCGTCCAGCTTCTCCCGGCCCTGCGAGCGCTCCTCGCGGAAGCGGCTGAGGATGAAGAGCGAGTAGTCGATCCCGAGCGCCAGCCCCATGCCGAAGATCATGTTCGTGACGAAGATCGACAGGTCGAAGACCTGGCCGACGATCGCAGTCAGTGCAAGGGCGACGAGGATCGAGAGGATCGCGAGGACGAGCGGGATGACACCGGCGACGACCGCCCCGAAGACGAGGAGGAGGACGATGAGGGCGGCGGGCGCGCCGAAGAAGAGCTCGCCCTCCTGCAGGTCCTCGTCGGAGAGCGTCGAGAAGTCCTCGTCGACGGTGAGGTCGCCGGTGATCGCCGCCTCGATGCCCGGCTCCTCGTCGAGCCGGTGCACGGCCTCCAGCACGTCGCCGAGGCGGTCCTCGTTGCGACCCAGGCCGACGAGCACGGCCGTCGCATCACCGTCTGCGGAGTCGAGGCGCTCCTGTCCCTCGTCCGCCGACGTGACCACGGTCGAGGCGCCGCTCGAGCGCAGCTCGTCGACGAACGCTTGAACCCGCTCGCGGTCCACCTCGCCGTCTGCGAAGGAGATCACCACCACCTCGCTCACCGCCTGTGACCCGGCCTCAGGTGACGCCGGGAAATGCTCCTCGACGAGCTGTTCGACCCGCTTCGAGTCGGTGTCGGACGTGACCTCGCCCTCCGTCGTGAGCGTGTCTCCGAGGAGCACGACGACGATGCCCATCGACACAACGACGGCCGCGATCCAGAGCGCGACGGTGCGCCAGGGATGGAGCGCGGACGCACGGGCGAGGGATTCGGTCGAGGGGCTCACGGCGGTGCGGCGACGAAGTTAGCAATCACTCACAAGACTGTCAATCTCGGCCCGAACGACGCTGTGTAAGGTCTCGGCCGTGCTCGCCATCACCGCCGGCCGCTTCCGCTTCACCGCTGAGCTCGAAGAGAAGGCGGCGCCGAAGACGATCGCGGCGCTGCGGCCGCTGCTCCCACTGCGCAGCGAGCTCGTGCAGGCCCGCTGGAGCGGCGAATCCGCCTGGGTGCCGATGGGCTTCGAGCTCGAGCTCGGAATAGGGCCCGAGAACGCGAACAGCTATCCGGCCGCCGGCGAGCTCCTGCTCTACCCGGGCGGCCTCTCCGAGGTAGAGATCCTCTTTCCCTACGGCGCCACGTGCTTCGCCAGCAAGATGGGCCAGCTGGCCGGGAACCATTTCGCCACGATCGTCGAGGGGCAGGAGCAATTCTCCGAGCTCGGCCGTGTCGTCCTCTGGGAGGGCGCGCAGCCGATCGTCTTCGAAGAGAGCGAGAGCTCCTGACGTGATGGGGCCTCGGCACAGCGCCTTATTGCGTCGGGAGCTCTAAACCGGAATCGCACCGGATCTTCTCCACGGAAACACCCGGATCTCGCGCACCATCCGGGAGATGAAGCTCTTCGTCCTCGCCTGGCGGGACGTGCCCGTCGCGGGCGCCCTCGCGGCCGCAGGCGCCCGCATCGGGCTCGAAGCCGCGGTACTGACGCCTCCGGAAGCCGCGCGTAGGGCAGCTCCCGGCGACGTCGTGCTCCCCTATCTCGACGTGCGGCCGACGCTCGACGGGATCGAGCCCGGCCTGGCGAAGCTCCGCGGGCTTCGCTCCCGCGGCGTCACCGTCCTGAACGGGCCCGAGGCCCTTCGAGCCTGCCACGACAAGCTCGTGACCGCCCTCCGCCTCGGGCGCGCCGACCTTCCTCATCCCGACACCGGGTACCTGAGCGCCGCCTCGACCCGCCGCGACGTCTCGAGCCTGCGCTTTCCGGCCGTCGTGAAGCCGCGGTTCGGAAGCCGGGGCGAGCACGTCTCCGTCTGTCGCGACCAGGACGCGCTCGGCTCGCTGCTGGCGCGCCTCCGCAAGCTCGGCTGGTACCGCCGCCAGGGTGCGCTCGCCCAGGAGCTCATCCCGCCGGCCGGCTACGACACGCGCGTCCTCGTCGCCGGTGGGCGCGCGGTCGGCGCCGTCCGGCGGGTGGCTGCGCCCGGCGAATGGCGCACGAACGTCGCCCTGGGCGCGACCCGCCGGCCCGTGCAGCCGCAGCCGTGCGAGCGCGCGCTGGCGGTCGCGGCCGCCGGGGCCGTCGGGGCCGACCTCGCCGCGGTCGACCTGATCCCGCGCCCGGATGGGGGCCTCGCCGTCCTCGAGGTCAACGGCGCCCCCGAATTCACGGCCGCGTACTCGCTCGACGGCAACGACGTCTATGAGGCGGTCGTGCTGGCGCTCCTCCTGCCCGAGCGGGCCGAGGCGGAGCTCGTCCCGTCTAGAGCTTGACGTCGCCCTCTAGCACTGCCCTCCCGACGACGCCGCCCTCGAGGCCGAGCGCGGCCAGTGCCTCGAGGTCCTCGGCGGAGCGAACGCCGCCGGCGGCCAGGACCGGAAGGCCGGAGCGGTCCCTCACCCGCGCGAGCAGGTCGAAGTCGGGGCCGGCCATGGTGCCGTCGCGCTCGACGGCGGTGCAGAGGAGCCTGCGCGCACCGGCCTCGGCGCAGCGCTCGGCGAACTCGTCGGGAGCGAGGGCCGTCACCCGGCTCCAGCCCGCGACGGTCACCTTCCCCGCGCGGGCGTCGACGGCGACGACGAGCCGCTCGTCGAACGCGGCCGTCAACTCCGCGAGCGTGTCGGGAGAGTCGAGAGCCGCCGTCCCGACGACGACGCGGGAAGCGCCGGCGTCGAGCAGCGCCTGCGCGTCGGCCGGCGAGCGGACACCGCCGGAGGCCTGTACCGGGGTCGGCGCGGCGGCGGCCGCCAGGCCGCCGATGAGCTCGGGCCGGATCCGGCCGCTCCGGGCGCCGTCGAGGTCGACTACGTGAATGAAGGGCGGCCGCGCCGCTGCGAACCCCTGCACCAGGCTGGCGGGATCGCCCGCGCGCGCGACGACTTCGTCGAAATTCCCCCGGTGGAGGCGGACGGCCTCGGTCCCGATGACGTCGACTGCCGGGATCAACTGGAAACCGTCTACCATTGTGCTGTCATATTAACATGCTAATATGATGGCACCGATGGCGGACCGATCACACCCATGGCGAACGGCGGAGATGCAGGACCTCTTCGAGGCGATCCACGGCCTCGAGGGGCCGGACGAGGTGGAGCACTTCCTGCGGGATCTCTGCACGCTGAGCGAGCTCGAGGCGATGGCGCACCGCTGGGAAGTCGTCAAGCTGCTCGCCCAGGGTCTCCCCTACCACGAAATCTCGAGGCGAACGGGCGCGTCCACGACGACGGTGACCCGAGTCTCGCACTGGCTGCGCCACGGCGAGGGCGGCTACCGGACGGCGCTCGACCGCAGGATGCCTCTCTCCCCGACAGCCTGAAGGTCGCCGTCCCGGCCAAGGGGCGCTTGCGCGAGCCGGCGATCGCCCTCCTCGACGACGCCGGCCTCGGCCCGGAGGAGCCGGGAGAGCGCGCGCTCGCGTTCCCGTGCCGCAACGCGCCGGTCGAGGTCCTGCTGGTCCGGGCCGCGGACATCCCCGAGTACGTCCAGGACGGCGTCGTCGACTGCGGGATCACCGGCGCGGACCTGGTCGCGGAGCGCGGCGCGCGCGTCAGCGAGCTTCTGCGCCTCGGCTTCGGCGGCTGCACGCTCGAGGCCGCCGTGCCGCAGGAATCGCCGGTCGCGGAGCTCTCCGGCCTCGCCGGACTGCGCGTGGCGACCGTCTATCCGCACCTGACCTCGCGGCTCCTGGGCGAGCGTGCCATCGCAGTCGACCTCGTGGACGTGACCGGGTCGGTCGAGGTTGCGCCGCGGCTCGGCCTCGCCGACGCCATCGTCGACCTCGTCTCGAGCGGCAACACGCTGAGGACGAACGGCCTGCGCTCGCTCGGGACGCTCTTCTCCTCCGAGGCGGTGCTGATCGCCGCGGAGGAGCCGGACGACGCGGCACTCCGGCTGCGGCCGATCCTGGCCAGCGTCGTCCAGGCGCGCGAGGCCCGCTACCTGATGCTGAACGCGCCGGAGGGCGCGCTCCCGGAGATCTGCGAGCTCGTGCCCGGCTCGAGCGCGCCGAGCGTGATCCCGCTCGCGGAGCCCGGGCTGGTCGCCGTGCACGCGCTCGTCCCGGCGGCCGACGTCTGGCGCCTCCTCCCCAGGCTGGAGGCGGCCGGCGCGAGCGCGATCCTGCTCGTGCCCGTGGAGAGGATGCTGGCGTGACCGACGTCCGCACCATCGTCGAGGACGTGCGGAGGCGCGGGGACGCTGCGGTAGCCGACTGGTCGCTGCGGCTCGACGGCGTCGAGCCCTCGCGCGCCGAGCCCGACGGCGACCTTCCCGAGGACGCGGTGCTCGCGCTTGCGGACGCCGTTCGCCGCTGGCACGAGCTGCAGCGGCCAGCCGATCTCGTGGAGGAGATCCTGCCCGGCGTTGTGCTCGAGCGGCGCTGGACGGCGCTGGCCTCCGTGGGCGTCTACGTCCCGCGGCGGCTCGTCTCCACGCTGGTCATGTGCGTCGTGCCCGCACAGCTCGCCGGTATCGAAAGGATCGCCGTCGTCACGCCGCCCGACGGCGCCGGCGCGGTCGCGAAGGCCGCCGACCTGCTCGGGCTCACGGAGGTCTGGGCGGTGGGCGGGCCCCAGGCGGTCGCCGCGCTCGCCTACGGGACGGAGACGATCGCGCCGGTCAACAAGGTCGTGGGCCCGGGGAACGCGTTCGTGAACGAGGCGAAGCTCCTCGTCGCCCGGGACGTGGTCGTCGACCCCCCGGCGGGCCCGTCGGAGGTCGTCGTCCTCGCCTCGGCGGACGCGGATCTCACCGTCGCCGAGCTCGAGCTTGCCGCCCAGCGCGAGCACGGGCCGGACAGCGTCTGCCGACTCCTGGAGGCCGACGGCGACCTCGAGAGCGCGCTCGCGCGCGTGGATGCGCTGGGGCCGGAGCACCTCGTCCTCCTGGGCGAGGAGGCGGAGAAGCTCGCGCCGCGGGTGCGGAACGCCGGGGCCGTCTTCGTGGGCCCGTGGTCACCCGTTGCCGCGGGCGACTACGCGACCGGCGGCAACCACGTCCTCCCCACCGGCGGCCGTGCTCACGCCGTCGGCGGCCTCGGCCTGGAGGCGTTCCTCAAGCCGGTGACGGTTCAGCGGCTGACCCCAGCCGGCCTGGCGCGGGTTCGGCCCGTGGTGGAAGCGCTGGCAGAGCTCGAAGGTATGCCGGCCCACGCGGAGGCGGTGCGGCGATGAGGGCGCTCCCGCCCGAGTTCGCGGCGTACGCCTGGGCACCGTCGACCCACGACCTGGCCGCTCGCCTCGAGCTCGACCCCGGGGAGATCGTCCGCTTCGACGGAAACGTGCCCGCCTGGCCCGTGCCCTCCTCACGGCCCGGCGCGCTCGCAGCCGCCCTCGCCGACGTGCAGAACTACCCGCACGGCGGCTACACGGAGCTGACGGCGGCGGTGGCGCGCTACGCAGGGGTCGGGCCGGAGAACGTCGTGCTCGGGGCGGGCGCCGACGACCTCATCCTCCTCTGCGCGCGCGCGTTCGCCGGGCCCGGCGACCGAGTGGCGATCGCGGAGGATCCGACCTACCCGCTCTTCCGGATCGCGTCCAACCTGGCCGGTGCCGAGGTCGCCGACGACGACCCCGTGGTCACGTTCTGCTGCCGGCCGAACAACCCGACCGGGGCACTGGGCGACCTCCCGGCAACGCGACCGCTGATCGTCGACGAGGCGTACTACGAGTACGCCGGCGAGACCGCGGCGGGGCGGATCGACGAGGGAATCGTGATCATCCGAACCTTCTCCAAGGCCTTCGGGCTCGCAGGCGGGCGCGTCGGCTACGCCCTCGCCGACCCGGACACCGCCGCGGAGCTCAACCGGCGGCAGTCGCCGGCCCCCATCTCGACGCTCTCGGCGGCACTCGCCGTCGCGGCGCTCGCGGACCCGCCCGACGTCTCGCCGCAGGTCGAGGAGCGGGAGCGGCTGGTGCGGGGCCTGCGGGCGCTTGGCCTCGAGCCGCTGCCGTCCCTGACGAACTTCCTCTTCGTCCCATACGAGGAGCCGGAGGCGCTCGGCGCTGCGCTCCTGCGCTCCGGGCTCGTCGTCCGCGTCTTCCCGGACGGGATCAGGGCCTCGGTGCGTGACGCCGAGGACGACGACCTGCTCCTCGAGGGCATCGCTCGCGCGCTCGACCGCCCCGCACCGGTCGCCGCCGCTGGAGGACGGCGCGCCCGCCATGTCCGGGCGACGGCCGAGACGCGGGTTCGCGTCAGACTCGCGCTCGACGGGGCGGGCCGCGTGCGCATCGCGACGGGCGCCGGAATCTACGACCACTTCCTCGAGCAGCTCGTCTTCCACGCGGGCTTCGACCTCGTCCTCGAGGCCGCCGGCGACCTGGAGACGAGCGAGCACCACACGGCCGAGGACGCCGCGATCACGCTCGGGGAAGCGCTCGATCGGGCGCTCGGCGACCGGCGCGGGATCATCCGCTTCGGCGACGCCGTGGTGCCGATGGACGACGCTCTCGCCCGGGCTGCGGTCGACCTGGGCGGCCGGCCGGCCGCAGAGCTCCGGCTCGCGCTCGATCCCGGCCTGGCCGAGCACGTGTTGCGCAGCTTCGCGCAGGCAGGCCGGCTCGGCCTCCATGTCGAGTCGGAGGGACGCGACTCTCACCACGTCGCCGAGGCGGCGTTCAAGGCGGTCGGCCGCGCCCTTCGATCTGCGCTCACGGTCGAGGGCGGCGGGATTCCGTCCACGAAAGGATTGCTGTGAGGGTCGCCGTCTGTGAGTACGGCGCCGGCAACGTGCGCTCGGTCGTGCTGGCCTGTGAGCGCCTCGGCGCCGACGTCGCCGCGACGGGCGACCCGGAGATGGTGGCGCGCGTCGATCTCGCCGTTCTCCCCGGCGTGGGATCGGCGCGCTCCGCCATGCAAAGTCTCGCCGCCCGCGCGCTCGACGACGCTCTCCGAGAGCGGGTAGCCGTGGGAAAGCCGACACTCGGGATCTGTCTGGGCCTCCACCTGGCGCTCGAGTCGTCGGACGAAGACGGCGGCGTCCGTGGACTTGCCCTCCTACCCGGACGCGCCGTACGGCTCAGACGGGGGCGTGTTCCCCGCATCGGCTGGGCGCCCGTCGACCCGGGCGGCGCGGAGTTCTATTTCGCCCACTCGTACGCGGCGGAGACGCCGGTGGCGACGGCCACGTCGGAAGGCGTCGTGGCCGTCGCCGAGTCCGGCAGCTTCGTCGGGATCCAGTTCCACCCGGAGAAGAGCGGTCGGGCAGGCGCGCGTTTCCTGAAGCGATGCCTCTCCCCCGCCTGATCCCATGCCTCGACGTGGCCGGCGGCCGCGTCGTCAAGGGCGTGCGCTTCCGCGGCCTGCGCGAGGTCGGCGATCCGGTCGAGCTGGGCGAGGCGTACTCGGACGCGGGCGCCGACGAGCTCGTCTTCCTCGACGTAGCGGCGACGATCGAGGGGCGCGCCACGCTCGTCGGCCTCGTCGGCCGTGTGGCGGAGCGGCTCTCGATCCCGTTCACGGTCGGCGGCGGCGTCCGCACCGTCGGCGACGCCGAGGCGCTGCTGGAGGCGGGCGCGGACAAGGTCTCGGTGAACTCGGCGGCACTGGCCCGACCGAAGCTGCTGACGGAGCTCGCCGAGCGGCTCGGCTCGCAGGCCGTCGTGCTGGCGATCGACGCCGCCGCGGGCCGCGTCCGCTCCCATGCCGGAGGCGTCGCCACCGGGCGCACGGCCGCCGAGTGGGCGCGCGAGGGCGAGGAGCGTGGCGCGGGGGAGATCCTCCTCACGTCCATCGACGCGGACGGAACACGCGATGGCTACGACCTGCGCCTGACCGAGGAGGTCGCCGCCGCGGTCTCGGTGCCGGTGATCGCGTCCGGCGGCGCCGGCACGGTGGTCCACGTGGCGGCCGCCCTCGAGGTCGCCCAGGCCGCCCTGCTCGCGTCGATTCTCCACGAGAGCCCAGCCCGGCTCGTGTCATTGCGAGACGAGCTCCGCGGCCTGGGGGTCCCGCTCCGGGATGCTGTCTGACCTCCGAGCCGCGATCGTCCAGGACGCCGAGTCGGGGCGGGTGCTCATGCTCGCCTGGATGGACGACGAGGCACTTCGGCTGACGCAGGAGAGCGGCGAGGCCCACTTCTTCAGCCGCTCCCGCAACCGCCTCTGGCGCAAGGGCGAGGCCTCAGGGAACACGCTCGCCGTCGAGGAGATGCGCGACGACTGCGACGGCGACGCCGTCCTCCTCCGCGTGAGGGCGAACGGGCCGGCATGCCACACGGGCTCGGTCTCCTGCTTCGCGCCGTGGCTCTGGCGCACCGTTCGCGAGCGCACGCAGACGCATCCCGAAGGATCCTACGTCGCCCAGCTCCTGGACGGCGGCGCGGGGGCCTGCGCGCAGAAGCTCGGCGAGGAGGGCGTCGAGGCGGCGCTCGCCGTCGCCTCGGAGGACGACGAGCGCGTCATCGCGGAGCTCGCAGACCTTTGGTTCGCCAGCTACGTCGCGCTCGCCGCCCGCGGGCTCGACCCGGCCGACGTCGAGGCCGAGCTCGAGCGGCGCGCCCGCTAGTCACAGCGCTTCGTCAGCCGCGAGCACGTTGGCCGGCACAGCCTCGCGAAGCACGCGAAACGTCCCACCCTCCCGCAGCACCTCCGCGCAGAGGGGCCGCGCGTTGTAAGCCGAGGCCATCACGCGGCAGTAGGCGCCCGCCTGTCCGATGGCGAGCAGGTCGCCGGGCTCCGGCCGCGGCAGCTCGATCCCGAGCGCAAAGAAGTCGCCCGTCTCGCAGACCGGCCCGACGACGTCGACGAGGCTCCGAGGTCGATCGTCGGCGCCGAGAAGCGAGATCGGATGCCGAGCACCGTAGAGCGCGGGGCGAATCAGATCGTTCATGCCGCCGTCGCAGACGGCGACTAACCGATCGGGCACCTCCTTCACGTAGAGCACCCGCGTCACGAACGTCCCCGCGGGACCGACCAGCCAGCGTCCCGGCTCGAGCAGGAGCTCGGCGCCCAGGTGGCTCGCCGCCGCCGAGACGAGCTCCGCGTACGGCTCCACCGCCGCGTCCTCCCCATGGGAGTACGCGATGCCGAGCCCGCCGCCGACGTCCAGATCCCGCAGGCGGATCCCCGCCCCCTCGAGCTCCCGCCAGAGCACCGCCGCGGCGCCGGCCGCCGCGACCATGGGCAGCGGGTCGAGGAGCTGGGAGCCGATGTGGAAGGAGAGCCCGACCGGCTCCAGCGCCGGATCGGCGGCCGCGCGGGCGTAGGCGGCGCGGGCGTCGTCGTGGCCCAGGCCGAACTTGCTCGCGGCCGAGCCGGTGGCAACGTAGGCGTGGGTGTCGGCCTGAACGTCCGGGTTGAGCCGCATGGAGACCGGCGCGACGGTCCCGAGCGCCGCGGCCTCCTCCGCCACTACGTCGAGCTCGCCGAGGGACTCGACGTTGACCGACCGCACGCCCGCCTCGAGCGCGGCCCGGATCTCCTCCCGGCGCTTGCCGACGCCCGAGAAGACGATGCGGTCGGCCCGCATGCCGGCCCGGATCGCCTTCGCCAGCTCACCGCCCGAGACGATGTCGGCTCCGAGCCCTTCCCCGGCCGCGATCGCGACCAGCGCAAGGGCATCGTTCGCCTTCAGCGCGTAGCAGACCGTGTGCCGCACGTCTCCGAGCGCGGCGCGGAAGCGCCGGATCCGCTCCCGGAACAGGTCTGCGTCGTACGCGTAGAAGGGCGTGCCGACAGCGGCCGCGACGTCCTCGTAGGTCTGCACGACGCCTAGATCTTCGCCAATCGGGCCCGTGCAGCGGCGAGAGCGTCGTGTGCGCGGCGCACCCGAGAACCAGCTCCTCCGCTAGAGCTTCTGGGCGAGGGCCTCCCAGGTCGCCTCGTCGCCGCCGCCGACATGGCGCGCGACGACGACGCCGTCCTCGTCGAGCACGGCGATTGCCGGATGTCCGAAGAGGCCGAGCGAGCCGGCAAGCTCGGCGTCAGGATCCGAGAGCGACGGCCAGCTCCAGCCGTACTTCTCGAGGAAGTCGCGCGCGGCGCCCGGGTCGTCGGAGATGTTGAGGCCGACGAACTCGAAGTCCGGGTGACCCTCGGCGAACCGTGCGTAGGCGACCGCCTCGCCATTGCAGATGGGTCACCAGGAAGCCCACACGTTCACGAACACCGGCTGCCCGCGGAGGTCCTCGAGCGAGAGGCTCTCGCCGTCCAGGGTCTCGCCGCTGAGCGAGATCCCCTGCTCCGAGGCCGACTCGGTCGTCGATTCCGCCCGTTGCGCTCCTCGGTCCGATCCGCCGCCGCAGGCGGCGAGCAGGACGAGCGAGCCGAGGAGCACAAGGAGACGCGCCATCTGCTCGACGGTACCCGACAAGTCTTACGTGTGTCTGAACTCTGAGCTCCGCGCGGCGCCCGCCGGGGCCGAGGGTCGTATCCTGAGCGGAGGAGGCCGCCTGCACCGTGATCGAGCTCGGACCGACTGGCCTGGTGATCGCATTCGCCGCCGGTGTCGTCTCGTTCACGTCTCCCTGCGTGCTCCCGCTCGTTCCCGGCTATCTCTCCTTCGTCTCGGGCGTGGGCTTCGACGAGCTCGGGAGCCGCCCGCGAACCGTCGCCCGCTCGACGGCCACGTTCGTCGCCGGGTTCACTGCGATGTTCGTCGCGCTCGGCGCCGGCGCGGCCTGGTTCGGCAACGTCCTGCTCGCCAACCGGCGGCCGCTGGAGATCGCCGCAGGGATCTTTGTGATCCTCGCCGCGCTCACGTTCGTCGGCACGCCGCTTCCAGGCTTCCTCTCGCGGGAGCTGCGACTGCGGCCCGGCGGGGCGGGCCTGCCTGGAGCCGCGCTTCTCGGCGTCGCTTTCGCCGTGGGCTGGACGCCGTGCGTCGGGCCGACCCTGGCGGCGATCCTTACGCTCTCCGCCGGCGGAGCCAGCCCGTCGGAAGGCGCAGTTCTCCTCGCGGCGTTCTCGCTCGGGCTCGGCCTTCCCTTCCTGCTCTTTGGGCTCGCGTTCACGCACTCCCTCGGCTTCGTGGGCTGGTTTCGCCGGCATCGGCGCGTCGTGAGCCTCGCCTCGGCCTCCCTGCTCGTCGCGTTCGGCGTGCTCCTGATCACGGGCCAGCTGCTGGAGATGACCTCCCGTCTCGCGCGGTACACCGGCTGGCAGATCTAGAGTCGCCACAATGGGGGGATGAGCCCCGCGACCCTCACCCCGGCCGAGGTCGAGCTCGAGGAGCCCGTTCGCGAGGAGGTGCCCAAGCACGAACGGCCCTGGATCGTAATCGTCTGGAACGACCCCATCAACCTGATGTCGTACGTGACCTTCGTCTTTCAGAAGCTCTTCGGCTACAGCCGCGAGAAGGCGACGAAGCTCATGCTCCAGGTGCACAACGAGGGGAAGGCGGTCGTCTCCGGCGGGGCGCGCGAGAAGGCCGAGCTCGATGTCGCGCGCCTGCACGCCCACGGGCTCTGGGCGACCATGCGTCAGGACTGATGCTCGTCCCCCGAGCCATCGAGCGCACGCGCGACGGCGACTTCGAGCTCCGTCTCTCCGACGGCGAGCGGGACCTCCTCCGCACGTTGTCGGACGAGCTGCTCGCCCTGCTCGCGGACGACCCGGACGACCCGTCCCTGCGGCGGCTCCGCCCGTCCGCCTACGAGGACGACGAGGAGGCCGAAGGCGAGTACAGGTCGCTCATGCAGGCGGAGCTCGAGGAGGGGCGCCGTGAGGCACTGCGCATGTTCGGCGAGACCGCCTCGCGGAAGCGATTGACCGCCGTGGAGCTCGACGCGTGGCTTCGCGCCCTCACCGACCTGCGCCTGGCTCTGGGTACACGGCTCGACGTGAGCGAGGACACGTACGCACAGGACATCGACCCACGCGACCCCGCGGCGTACGAGCTCTCGGTGTTCGCGTACCTGAGCTGGCTCCAGGAGCAGGCCGTCGAAGCGGCCCTGGATTAGGGAGCGCCAGGCTGAAGTCCCTCGCGGCGGAGCCTGAGCGCGGCCGCGACGACCTGATCCTGAAGCTCGGTCAGCGACTCACGCCCCATCTCGGCCGGGGCCGACTCGAGCAGCGTCCGCCGATACGTCTCCTGCCTCCACTCCGCGACGGTCTGCACCAGCGCGTCCGTCACGCGTTCGGGCGGGCGCGGGCGCGGCCGGGCGGTCGAGCGCGTGAGCAGGTGCCCGAGGTGGTTCGCGTGCGTCACCCGCCGCCCCATCGCTCTGATCGCCGCCTCGGCCTGGTCGCAGAAGCGGAGAAGGATCGTCTTGATCAGGGACGCGTGGTCGAAGACGGTGTGCGAGACGCCGGGGTCGACGAACGGCGAGACGACCAAGGCCGGCACCCGAACGCCGTAACGGCGGAAGGCGGCCCTGTCGTCCTCCGGCGTGAAGCTCCGCGGATCGACGTGGTCGAAGAAGCCGCCGTGCTCGTCGTAGACGATGACGAGGAGCGACTTCTTCCAGACTGGAGACCCGCCGAGCTCGGTCAGGAGCGTGAGCACGAGCTCCTGGCCGGGCATCATCGGCGAGGGAGGATGGTCGTCGTTCGAGCCCGGCGGCCCGAAAAGGCGGAAGTCGACGAAGTTCGGGTCGATCCAGGACACGGCCGGTAGCGTCCCGTCGCGGAGGTCGTCGAGGAAGGTGCGGCGCTCGAACAGGGTCTTGCGGTCGAAGTAGGCGAACTCGTCGTCGTGGAAGAGGCGATAGCGGCTATCGATCGAGCGGAGCGTCCCCGGATCGTGCGAGTACCAGCGCCACGAGACGCCGTCGTTGTCGAGGTGCCGCACGAACGCCTTCAGGTCGTAGATCGGCACCTGCCGGTTCGCGCTCTCGCCTCCGGAGCCGCCGGTGACGGAGTAGAGGCGGTTCGGCCAGGTCGGGCCGGGCACCGAGCTGAACCACCGGTCGCAGACCTGGAACTCCCGCGCGAGGTAGTCGTAGACCGGGACGTCCGCGCCGGTCAGGTACGCCAGCACGAGCGTCTGGTCGAACGTGCGGTTCGGCGGCAACGGGTGCTCCTTCGAGTTCCGTTCGAAGGCCTTGACGTAGTTCCGAACGAAACCGCTCATGCCGCCCGCCAGCTGTTGGCGGACGTCGCCGGGCCCGTGGCCCGGGTCGAGGGCCTTCTCGTCGATCTTCCGCGCCCCCAGAGGCTTGACCCGGTGGAACGTCCCTGCCGGGTCCGCGTTCCCCATCGCCGGCTCGAGCCCGTCCACCTCCGGGTTGATGCCCTGGAGCTTCAGATACCCGAGCACGTGGTCGAACGACCGGTTCTCCATCATGAGGACGATCACGTGGTCGATCTTCCTGAGGTTCGCGGCGCCTGCATCCGGATCAGGACTCATGTGTCCTCCCTTCGATCGGAGCAACGCTCTGCTGAACGGCGCCGCGACCGTAGAGTCGATCGCGGGAGGTGTCAAGAACGGGGCTTAGATCGCCTCGTACCCGGCCTCGACGATGGCGGCCCGCACCGCCGAGTCGCTCACCGCGGCGCCGTGCACGGCGACCGTCCTGGCCTCGATGTCAACATCGACGGAGGCGACGCCCTCCACCTTCCCGACCTCGCTCGAGATCGCGTGCCCGCAGTGGGCGCAGCTGATGCCGGGAACGCTGTACCGGAGCTCGTCCATGGCTACCCGTGGGGGGTATACCATGAGCGCATGGCCAAAGTCACCCCCACGCGCGGGTACAGCGCGTCCAAGGAGCAGCTCGTCGCCCGCCTCCGCCGCATCGAGGGCCAGGTCCGGGGCGTGCAGCGCATGGTCGAGGAAGACCGCTACTGCATCGACGTCGTCACGCAGATCAGCGCCATCGAGGGCGCCCTCGAGAAGGTCGCGCTCGGCCTCCTCGACGGCCACACCCGGCACTGCGTGCTCGGCCCCGAGTCCGTGAGCCTCCGCGAGGAGCGGACGGAAGAGCTCGTCGCCGCCTTCGGGCGGCTCCTCGGCCGAAGTTAGCTCCTGGGCATTCGGGGGGTTGACCCCGACCCCGGGTGGATCCACGCTGCGTCCATAGAACTGCGGCCCGACCGCCCAGGCGGTCTTCGCGTCACGGACGCGACACAACTCAGGAAGGACGAGGCGTGACGGACATCGGCGTTCCCGATCCGCTCGAGCCCGAGATCGACGTGATCCCGGCGGTCGAGCCGGTGCCCGGCCCTGTGGAGGTACCGGCCCCGGCTCCCGAGCTGGAGCCCGAGCGAGGGGCGGCGTGAGCCGCACCGAACCGATCCTGGCCTGGCGCAGCTGGCGCCTGCGCATCGACCCCGACACGCACGTCGTCCGGCCGGTGCTCGAGTCGTGCGTCTACGGGGAGCCCTGGCCCGAACGGCAGGCGTTCACCGCCTACTGCCCCGCGCATGAGCTGCCCGACCCGGCGTGCGGGTGCGGCATCTACGCCGTGACGACGCGCGAGGCCGCGCTCGAGTGGGCAGGCTGGGCGCAGTCCGCGCTGCCGAACCCGATCGTGCTTGGTCGGGTGCAGCTCTGGGGCCGCGTGCTCCCCCACTCCACCGGCTACCGCGCGCAGCTGGCCTATCCGTACGAGCTCGGCGTCCTCGCCGACGAGGCCCTTCACGTCGCCGACGCCCGGCGCCTGGAGCGGCTCCTCCAGGCCGCCTACCTCGTCGACATTACGCGGGACGCAGCTTAAGGCGCCGGGCGGCGGAGCGAAGGCTCCGCCGCCCGGCCCGAGCTTCTCAGCGCCTGCCGACCGCCTCGGTTTCCGGCTCGACGCCCACCGGGATCGGGACCTCTCCCTCGTGCGGCGACTCGACCGTGATGTCGGGGAGCAGCCGGTCGAGCCAGCGTGGGATGTACCACGACTTCTCGCCCAGGAGGGTGAGGAACGCCGGCACGAGCGTCATGCGCACGATCAGCGCGTCCGTGAGGATCGCGACCGCGAGCAGTAGGCCGAACTCCTTCGAAATGCGGTCGGCGGTGAGGATGAAGGCCGCGAAGACCGTGCCCATGATGATGGCCGCGGCCACGACGACCCGGCCGATGGCCGCGATCCCGTGCTCCACCGCCTCTCGTGTGTTGAGGCCGTGGACGTGCTCCTCGCGGATGCGGCTCATCAGGAAGACCATGTAGTCCATCGACAACCCGAAGAGGATCGCGAACGCGATCGGCGGCACGAACGTCTCGATCGGCCCCGTCCGGTCGAGCCCGGTCAACCCGAGCAAGTAGCCCTCCTGCACCACCAGCGTGAGCACGCCGAACGCGACGAAGGCCGAGAGGATCGTCGTGATCGCCGCCGTCAGCGAGATCACGATCGACCGGAAAGCCATCGCCAGCACGATGAAGGTCACGCCGATGATGTAGAGGAGGAAGAGCGGCAAGCGCTCCATGATCCGGTCGGCGATGTCCTTGAACGCCGCGCTCAGGCCCGAGACGTAGGCGACGGCGTCGCCGCCCTGGGTCGCCGCCGGAACGACGTCGTCTCGCAGGCGGTCGACGAGCTGGTCCGTCTCCTCGTCCTGCGGCGCCGAGTCCGGGGTGACGAAGACGATCGCAACGGTCTCCTCGTCGTTGAACTGCGGCTCGTCCACCGAAGCCACGCCCTGGAGGCCCTGGACGCCGTCGTAGATCCGCTGCGGCGCTTCGGGGTCGTCGTTGACGTCCACGACGATCGGGATTGGCCCGTTGAAGCCGGCTCCGAAACCCTCGGCGAGCAGGTCGTACGCCCGTCGGGCCGTCTGCTCCTCGGGCTGCGTGCCCTGGTCGGACGCACCCAGGCGAACGAGCAGCGACGTCGACGCGAGCGCGAGGAGGACGAGCAGCACCACGACGAAGATGACTCTTGCGTGTGCGGTCACGAACCGGCCCCAGCGCGCGATCAGCGTCTTCTCGCGGGCCGCTTCGGAGTCGTCGATCTGGCGCAGGAACGGAACCTTCAGCCGATCGATCTTGTGCCCCAGCTTCGCCAGCACGGCGAGGAGCAGGGAGTTCGCGATCAGGACCGTGGTCAGGACGCCGAGCGCGGAGCCGATACCGAGCTTGGTCACGAAGTCGAGGCCGAAGAAGGCCAGGCCGGTGACCGAGATCGCGACCGTCGTGCCGGCGAAGAGCACGGCCCGGCCCGCCGAGGCGCCGGCCTCCGCGGCCGCGTCGACGGGCGACAGCCCTTCATGAATGAGTTGCCTGAAGCGGGTGACGATGAACAGGGAGTAGTCGATCCCGACGCCGAGGCCGATCATCGACACGAGCAGCGGCGTGATCGTGTTGATGTCGGTGAGGCCCGCGAGGATGAAGAGCAGGAGGAATGCGGTACCAACCGCGGTCAGGGCGAGCGCGATCGGGATCATCGTCGCGACGAACGTGCGGAAGACGATCAACAGCACGATCAACGCCGCCAGGAGGCCAAGCAGCTCCTGCGTCCCCTGCTCGATGGGCGGGAACTCGGCGTCGCCGTTGAACTCGACCTGCACGCCGGCCGGCTCGACCGTCTCCCGGACCGCGTCCTGCACCGCCACGACGGAGTCACGGTCCTCTTCGTAGATGACCCGGTCGAACTGCGCCTCGGCGTAGGCGATGCGCCCGTCGTCCGAGACGGTTTCGGGGTCGAAGGGGTCGCCCACGCTGGTGATGCCGGCCTCGCCGTCCGGATCGGTGCCGGTAGGCGCGAACTCGTCGGTTTGCAGGCGCGCGATCGCGTCCTCGATCGCCGCCCGCCGTTCGGGCGTGTCGAGCGTCTCACCCTCGGGTGCGGCGAAGACGAGGTTGAGGACCCCGCCCTGCTCGTCGACGAACTCCGACTCGATCAGGTCGGTTGCCTTCTGGGTGTCCGACCCGGGGATCTCGAACTCGTCCTTGAGGCTGCCGCCGAATGCGCCGACCGCGACGACCAGGAGGGCGAAGATGCCGATCCAGACGCCGACAACGCGCCAGGGATGGGAAGCGCACGCCCGCGTCCAGCGCGCGAGCCCTCCGGTGGAAAGTCGCTCGTGGGCGGCACGACGCACCCGTGCGGGCGCCTCGGGCTGCCGGTCGGTTCCTGGCCTGTCTTCCATCTGCTGCCTCCTCCTCGCCGGCGTTTCACGTAGAGACCGGCCGACGGCCTCGAACTCATCGTTCGCCTGGCAACCCCAGCGGCTTGACCTCCCTTGGCGCCGGACCACCCGCGCGGTCGAATCTGTGGTCGGTGTCCCCGGTACTGCTACCAGTTTCTCCTGACCGCCGCAGGACGCCAACGGACGGATTGAGAATAGCCCTGCCTAGCGGGGCTTTCTACGAGCCCGTCCGCAACACGAGCTTGCCCGTGACCCTCCTTTCCTCGAGCATCCGATGGGCTTCGGCAGCTTCGGCGAGCGGAAGCACCGCGGCAGGGGCGACGTCGAGCTCGCCGCGCGCCGCCAATGCGAGCACGTCGCGGGCCGCGTCGGCCACGCGGTCCGGGATCAGATGTGTGATCCCGCCGACGTTGAGACCCATGACCGCCTTGGTCTCGAGCCACACGCGACTCCAGCGAAGTCCACGTCCGAGCCGCTTCGTCGCGGCCCATGAACCCGTCGGGGTCGGCGCCGTTGTACGCCCAGCCGGGAAACGAGGCCGTCCAGTTCGGGGTGACGAGCGTGAACTCGTCCCAGCGGTCCTGCCAGCCTCCGCCGAGACGGTCACGCGCCTCGACCACGAGATGCTCACGGCCTTCGTGGGTCAGCAAGCTCGACATCGCCAGGCCGGAGTGGCCGGCGCCCACGACCAGGACGTCGACCGCCTCGGGCAATGAGGAGCTTCGCCCCAGGGTTGCCATCGTAGGCTCCTCTCGCAGCTCGGCTACGTCCGCTCGGAGAAGCGACCCGGCAAGACCCGCCAGCGCACCTTCTACACCCTCACCCCCACGGGGCGCGAGGCGCTGCGCCGCTGGGCGAACTCGGTACCCGGCTCCTCCAAGCCCACCGCGAATGGCTCGACATCGTGGAGCGGGAGCTCAGGCACCCGGCGCCCTCGGGAGAGGACCGGTGACGTCAGGCCCGCGTCGCGCATGGCCTCGGGCTCCTGGTCGGATGCCTCGAGCCGATCTCGCGTGGCTCGGCGCGGTCTCGTAGCGGCCTCTCAGCTGTCCTTTCCCTTGTGTCTCTCCTCGGCCAGGCTCTTGATCGTCTTCAGGCGGGCGTCCCATTCGGCGGCGACCTGCGCCATCCATTTCGTTGCGGCATCGAGCTCGTTCGGACGCACGGCATAGAGGACCTCGCGGCCCTGCCGCCGAGCCTCGACGATGCCGGCGCGGTCGAGGACGGCAAGGTGCTTTGCGATCCCCTGGCGCGTGACGGGCAGCTCCGCCGCGAGGGCCGTGGCCGTCGCCTCGCCACGCGCTAGGAGAACGTCGAGCATGCGGCGGCGGGTCGGATCGGCGACCGCCGCCCACAGCTCATCCGGGCCGCCTCCCTCCATCAGCGCACCTGCGAGCCGACCCTCGCCGCATAGTCACGCAGGTGACCGAGCTCGATGTTCCAGCCCTGCGTGTTGTCCGCGAAGTGCTGCGCCTTCTCGTCCTCCGAACGCGCGAGCGCGGCAAACCCGCTCTCCACGACCCTCAGCCTCGTGCCCTCGCCTTCGGCGCTGAGGCTGAACTCCACGAGCGTCGAGTTGCCTTCATCGGGCGGCGTGTCCGTGGGGCGCGCCCAGCGGTAGGAGAAGAAGCGCGGCGGCTCGACCGTCTCCACCCGCGCCAGGAACGTCCCGTAGCTCTGCCAGGAGAAGGCCGCGTCGCCGCCCTGCCGGAGCTCGATTTCCGCTGCGTCCCCGAACCAGGCGCCCACATGCTCCGGGTCGGTCACGAGCTCCCAGACGACTTCGGGCGGGGCCTCGATGACGATCTCTTGCTCGATGCGGTCGTCAACCACCTCAACCTCCCTGTTGTGTTGTGCAACCATTGGTTGCTTAACAATAGCACAACGAGCAACCATCGGTTGCACATAAGCCGAGGATGTGTTGCGCGCGTCAGTCCGCGCCGTTTGGGATGCGCGGCAACTCCCAGACGGAGACGTGCTTGCGGCTCTCGCTCGTGAACGGCTCGCGCTTCCAGCCGCCCCAGCGTTCATGCAGCGTCATCCCCGCGACTCGCGCCATCAGGTCGAGCTCTGATGGCCACACGTAGCGCATGGGCAGCGAGGACTTCTCGAACGTCCCGTCGACCTTCGTATAGTGGTGCGAGACGAGACCCTGGTGGGCGACGTCGTACTCGTCGAACCCGACGTGGGTCTCGCTCAGGTCGAACGGAACGATCGTCTCACCGGGCGGAAGTCGTCGCAGCTGCGGCATGCCCACCTCGATCAAGAAACAGCCGCCCGGCTCGAGATGGGCCGCCACGTTCTGGAAGCAGGCGACCTGCTTGTCCTGCGTCGTCAGGTTGCCGATCGTGTTGAAGACGAGGTAGACGACCGAGAACGTGTCGCCGATCCTCGTCGTCGCAAAGTCGCCGATCGTCACACCGATCCGCTCGGCGCCCGGCTTTGCACGCAGCTTCGCAACCATCGCCGGCGACAAGTCGATCCCGTGCACCCGTACGCCCCGCTGTGCGAGTGGGAGCGCGATCCTGCCGGTGCCGATGCCGAGCTCGAGCGCGGCCCCGTCACCGGCCAGCTCGGCCAGGAAGTCGACGACCGGCGCGACGACGGCGGGGTCGAACATGTCGGCGCTCTCCTCGTCGTACCGCTCCGCCTCGCGCTCGCCGAAGTGGTCCTCAGGCACGCGCGCAGTTTCCTCCTAGAGGAGGACGGCGAGGATCCTCCCTCGGCGGGACACAGATCCAGCCCGCGGGTGACGACACGGCCGTCGTCGGTCCGCACCCTGTCTCGAGAGGCATCAACCAGAGGAGAGGAGAACGATGATCCGCCCAGGAGACAGGCTCGAAAACCCGGTGACCGGCGAGGTGCTGATCTTCCACCGCACCTCCGAGGAGACCGACGGCGAGACGGTGCTGTTCGAGACGATCGTGCGCCCGAACGGCTTCGTCGCCGCAGCGCACGTCCACCCCCTGCAGACGGAGCGGTTCGAGGTCGTCGCAGGCGTGCTCGGACTCCGCGTCGGCGACACGGAGATCCTCGCGCGCCCGGGCGATGTCGCCACGGTCGCACCAGGCACGCCCCACCGCTTCTGGAACGCGGGCGAGGGCGAGGCCCGCTTTCTCTGCGAGGTGACGCCCGCACTCCGGTTCGAGTCGCTGATCGAGACCATGTTCACCCTCGCAGCCGAAGGCAAGACGAACCGCAAGGGGCTGCCGAACCCGCTTCGCCTCGCGGTGATTGCGAAGGCGCACTTCGACACCGTCCGCCTCCCCTTCCCGCCTGCCGCCCTGCAGCGCGTCGCTCTCGCGATCGGCGCCCCGCTCGGGAGGGCGCTCGGCTACGCGGCGACGGCAACTCGACAACGGCCGGCCGTCTACGGCACGTGACGCGGGCCGCCACGACGGGTGATTCGCAAGAGCCCCCGTTGGTAGGAGCGGGGCTCTTGCGTGATGTCTCGCTGTCTCGGTTCAGTCGGGTTCGACGAGATACGTTCGCCCGGCGCTGTCGACCTCGACCCTCCGACCGCTCAGCCGCGCGTAAGAGCCCACTCAGGTCCTCCTCCTAGCCTCGACGCGTGCCCCGACATCGGGGAAGCCAAACAGAGTCAGGAGGCAGGTCATGGATTCGATGGAGATGACGCCGCCCGAGCCGGGCGCTGAGGCGGTACCGGAGGAGCCGGGCAACGGCATGATGCGAGGCTCGCTGTTCGCCGTCATCCGTGAGGGGGGATCGCGCTGGGACCACGCGAGGCAGCCGCACGAGCAGGACGCGTGGGACGAGCACCTCGCCTTCATGGGCGCGCTCGTCGACGACGGCTTCGTCGTCCTCGGCGGATGGCTCGCCGACGCCCCGAGGACGCTCCTCGTCGTCGACGCCCACGACGAGGCCGACGTCCTCCGCCGCTTCGAGGACGATCCCTACACGGCGATGGAGCTGCTGGCGATCACGAGCGTCGAGCCGTGGGAGCTCCTCCTCGGCCGCGAGCTCCTCGCGGCGGCCTGATGAGGCTCGCGTTCGAGCTCATCGAGATCGCCGAGTGAGACCCGCACCGACCGACACCAAGGGGGACACGATGGAAAGAGCTACGGAACCTGCGCGTGGTCGTAGATCCACGCCCCGCGGCGAGCCCGCGGTCGTGCCGTCGGAGACGCCGCGGTCGGGGCCGCGCCGTCTCATCGAGCTGAGCCACCAGATCCACCACGGCATGGTCACCTATCCGGGGCTGCCCGGGCCCGAGATCAGCGACTACCTGCCCAGGGAGGCGTCCCCCGCCCGGTACGGGCCAGGCACCGAGTTCCACATCGGCCGCATCTCGATGGTGGCCAACACCGGCACCTACCTCGACAGCCCCTTCCACGCTTCGCCGGGTACCGACGTGGCCGGCCTGCCCCTGCAGCGCGTCGCCGACCTGGACGGCGTCGTGGTGCGAATCGGTGCCGAGCGGCGCGCGATCGACCGCGACGCGTTCGCCTCCCACGAGGTCGAAGGCCGAGCGGTGCTCGTCCACACCGGCTGGGACCGCCACTGGGCCACCGAGCGCTACGGCAGCGGCAACCCCTTCCTCACCGCTGCTGCGGCCGACTGGCTGGTCGAGCAGCGGGCCGGCCTGGTCGGCATCGACTCGGTCAACATCGACGACACCAGCACCCCGGCGCGCCCAGTGCACACGGCGCTCCTGGCCGCTGGCATCCCGATCGTGGAGCACCTGTGTCGGCTCGACCAGCTTCCGGCCAGCGGCTTTCGTTTCCATGCCGCCCCGCCACAGGTCGTCGGCATCGGCACCTTCCCGGTCCGCGCTTACGCCGTCCTGGCCGACGGGTGGAGATAACGACGCAAAGTCGCCTTCATCGACCGCGAACGCCAAAACCTCAGCGCGGCAAGTCAATCGAAAGGCAAGCGGCCGCTCGGAGCAAGACAGAGCGGCCGGTGCCCGCGGGCTACGGTATCTAGGCGTGAGCGGTTCGGGCGCACCGGCGGTTCATCGGCACGGACGCCGTGTCCACAAGCATCCCTACGCTCGTCCCCACAGGCATCTCCGGCTTGTCCGGCAGTCACTGCCTGTTAAGCCGAACGAGCATCAGCACGAGCACGAACATCACGCTCATGGCGTGCACGGGCACACGCACGGTCTCGTCGACCGTTCGATCGTGCGTTCGCGGGCAGGCCTCGAGGCCGTCTCACTCAGTCTCGGAGTCTTGGGCGCCACGGCGCTCGTGCAGGCCGGAATCCTCGTCCTGACGGGCTCGGTGGCGCTGCTGGCCGACCTGATCCACAACGTCGGGGACGCGCTCACCGCCGTGCCGGTCGGGATCGCGTTCTTTCTCCGCTCGTTTCGGGCCGAGAGGATCGCGGGGCTCGCGGTCGTGCTGGCGATCCTCGTCTCCGCTTGCGTTGCCTTGTACGAGTCGATCGAGCGACTGGTCTCTCCGCAGGAGCTCTCCCATGTCTGGGCACTGGCGGCGGCGGGACTTGTCGGCTTCGTCGGCAACGAGCTGGCCGCGCAAATTCGCCTGCGGGCGGGGGAGCGCTTGTCGAGCCCGGCCCTGACCGCCGACGGCAACCACGCCCGCGTCGACGGGTTCGTCTCGCTCGGCGTCGTGGCAAGCGCGATCGTGGTGGCGCTCGGTGCGCCGATCGGCGACCCGATCATCGGTCTGCTCATCACCGCGGTGATCCTGAAGGTCACCTGGGACTCGTGGCGCACGGTGTCCACATGAACGAGCACCAGCGCAGCAGCAGGCGTGTCCGCCTGCGCGAGCTCCGCGACGACGAGCTGCCCGCCTGGCTCGACGGCATGCGGCGGTTCTATGTCGACGACCTCGAGCGTCACGGAGGCCGGACGCGTGACGAGGCGCAGGCGAAGTCGGAACGCGACCACGGAGCGCTCTTCCCGGGAGGGAAACCGGCGCCCGGCAATCACCTCTACATCCTGGAGGACGAGAACGGCAATCCACTAGGGCGGCTTTGGTTCGCCGAGCGGCCGTTCGGGCTCTGGCTCTACGCGATCGAGCTCGACGAGCGCGTGCGTGGCCGCGGTCTCGGCCGGGCCGCGATGCTCGCATTCGAGGAACACGCGCGTGAGCTCGGTGCGCGGAAGGTCGCCCTCAACGTCTTCGGCGGCAACTCGGTCGCCCGCTCGCTGTACGCCTCGCTCGGCTACCTCGAGGACGCGGTGCAAATGAGCAAGCAGCTCGAATGACCGGGTCGACGTTCGACGTCGAGGAGTTCGCCTAGCTCGAGAGCACGCCGCAGCTGTTCCCGGACGCGCCATCTCCTCGGTTGGGGACAGGCATCTGCCGCTCACCACCGTCGGTCTTGGAACGCCTACGAGCCGTGGGGGACCGCCCGGGCTTTGTAACGAATGAGCCTTCTCGGGAGACGATCCTGGTGACACACGCGACTGATGGATACATGGGGGGCACGGAATGGTCGGTCCGAGGCGCCTCCGGCGCTTCAAGTCCGGCTGTTCGGCCCCCTTGTGATCGAGGACGGCGCCCGGGTGCTCGGCCCGCGTGACCTCGGCGGCTCGCGCCCGAAGCAGGTGCTCGAGATCCTGCTCTCGGCGCGGGGGCATCGCGTGTCGACCGATCGCCTGGCCGATCTGCTCTGGTCCGAGGACCTCCCGCAGAGCGTCGCCGGCTCGCTCCAAACCTTCGTGTCCGTGCTGCGACGGCACCTTACCTCGGACCGCGAGCAGGCACGCAAGCTGGTCGTGACAGAAGCCGAGGCCTATCGATTCGCGACGGACCTGGTCGACTTCGACCTCGACCGGTTCGACGAGCTGCTCGAGCGTTCGGCCCACGAGCCGACGCAGCTGGCCCGCCGTTCCCTCGAGCAGGCGCTGGCACTCGTGCGGGGGGACGTGCTCGAGGACGAGCCGTACTCCACCTGGGCCCTTGACCTGCGCGGGACCTATCAGGGACGCGTCCTGGGCGCGCATCTCGAAGCCGCCGACGCGGCTCTCGCCGAGCTCGATTACGCCGGCGCGCACGTGCATGCGGAGGCGGCCGCCGCGCTCGACGGCTTCAGCGAGCGCGCCCACCGCACGACGATGCTGGCCCTGTATGCGCTCGGCCGTCAGCACGACGCGCTCGAGACCTACCGTCGCTTCCGCGCGCGTCTCGACGAGGAGCTCGGGCTCGAGCCGACCGCGGAGACGCGTGCGCTCGAGTCGGCCATCCTTCGCCAGGAAGACGTGCGCACAATCGTGCCGCGCTCGACCGAGGGCCCACAGAAAGCCGCGGGCGGGCGCTCCGTCCGCCTGCTCGGCCGCACGAGCGAGCTGGCCACGCTCGAAGGCGCTGCACGGCAGGCGCTGGACGGCTCCTTCGGCTTGTTCCTGATCGAGGGTGAAGCCGGCGTCGGAAAGACGCGCCTCCTCGACGAGCTCGCCACGAGCCTCGTAGGCGTCCGCCTCGGGCGCGCGAGCTGTTCGGAGCTGGAACGGCACCTCCCGTACGTACCCCTCGCCACGGCCTTTCGCGAGGCGCTCGGCGACGTCGAGCACGACGCGTCGCGCCGACCAGCCTTAGGACAGATCCTCCCCGAGCTCGCGCGTGGCGATCACCACGAGTTCGCGGAGGTCGACGCACTGGAGGCGCTTGCAGAACTGACCGCCGGGCACGCCCCTCTCGTGCTCTTCCTCGACGACCTCCAGTGGGCCGACCAGGAGACGATCGCAGCGCTCAGCTACCTGCAACGTCGGTGCGCCGACGTTGCCGCCGTGGTCGTGGCAGCCGCTCGCAGCGAGGAGACTCCGGTCGACCATCCGATCCGCCGCCTGCGGCCGAGTACGCTGCTCCGGCTCGAGCCGCTGACGCGCGCCGACCTGGCGCCTCTGGGCATGCCCGAGCTGCACGAGTCGACGGGCGGCAATCCCCGCCTGGTGAGCGAGGCGGTCGCAAACGGCGGCGCGCGCGAGCCCTCCTCGGCGCTCGCCGAGGCACTCCTCGCTCAGTACCGAGCGGAGGGCGCCGGAACCTACCGCGTGCTCGTGACGGCCGCGGTGCTCGAGCAGCCGTTCGCACCCGAGGCCCTCGCGGCCCTGCTCCAGGTCGACGCAGCCGAGCTCGTCGAGGAGCTCGAGCGCTTGAGCGAGCGCCGGATCCTCCGAGTGGACGGCCTCCGCTTCCGCTTCCGCTACGAGCTCGTGCGCGAGGTGCTCCGCGCGAGCCTCTCGCCCGCACGGCAACAGCTGCTTCGCGAGCGACTCGAACGGGCTTCGATGACGGACAGAGCGGCGTCGACGACCGTAAACCGCGTTCGGTGAGGGGGTTGGGTGGACAGGCCCGCTGAACGCGCGCAGCTCTTCGACCGGCTCTTCGAAGAATCGAGCGATCCGGCCTACGTCATCGACCCGTTCGAGGACCGGATCCTCGCTGCGAACCGGGCGGGATGCGCGATGCTCGGCTTCACGCGCGAGGAGCTGCTCGCGACGCCTGTGTCCCACATTCATCCGGCCGAGCTTCCCCAGCTCCGTGAGTTTCTCGAGCGCGTGCTTCGAGATGGGAAGGGCTCGACGATCAAGCTCGCCTGCCGGGCGAAGTCCGGACGCTTTCTGCCCACAGAGATGACCCTGCTTGCGTTCGAGATCGACGGCCACGTCCGGCTTCTAGGACTCGTTCACGACCGCAGCGAGCACCGTCAGCGCGATCCCGGCGCCTGACGCGTCCGCGCTCAGGCGCCACACAGGTCTCACACAGAGCCAGGGGCGACGATGAAGGACATGGCAGCGAACGCACTCCGCGCAAGGCGCTGCGACGTGCCCTCGAGGACTGAACCATGGATGAACTCGAAACCGACCAAATCGACTTTCGCCGCCTCGACGACGACCTGACAGTGTTGCGGTGGCGGATGGACCGTCTGCTCGGGCTCGGATACGAGCTCTCGCGGGCGACGTTTCTGGCCGTCTCACGAGTCGATATCCACGAGCTCGAGCGGCTGATCACGAACGGCTGCCCGCCCGAGACCGCAGCTCGGATCGCGGCCTAGCCGAGCCCGCGCCGCTCAGCCGCCGCTAAGAGCCCACACAGAGCCTCCGCGTAGCCTCGCCTCGTCTCACCCGCACCGGCGGGACACCACAAGGAGGTAGCTCATGGATTCGCCAGAGAACACGCCGCCGCCGCCGAGCATGGGAGCAGCGGCGGTACCGAGGATGTCCGAGAGCGGCATCACGCGCGGCTCGCTCCTCGCCCGCGCGGGAGCGGTGGCGGCAGGGAGCGCGCTCCTCGCCTCGCCGATCGGGCTCGGTCTCGCCCGCCCGGGCGCCGCACGCGCCCAAGACGGCGAAATCGTCCCCGCGCCACCCTCGATCGGAGCCGATGTGCCGGTGACGTACTTCGGCCCGACACCCTCGCAGGTGGACAAGAAACTCGTCGGTCCCGTGCAGCTGCTCCGCAGCGGCCAGATCGACTTCAACGAGCGGACGATTACGCTCCCCCTCTACAAGGGGCGGGTCGGTGCACAGACCGTCTGGTTCGTGATCACCGACACGACCGACGTCGCGAACGCCGACGCGCTCGGCATCTTGCCCGCCTTCAAGCTCCAATACGCCGACATCGGCAGGGCCGTCCGCAGCGGCAGAATCGAGAGCGACGGCTCGGTCACGTTCGACCGAGGGACGGTCAACTTCGGGCCGGAGCATGAGGTCGAGCCGGGCGACGAGCCGAGCCCGTTTCCGCCTAGCCGATTCGAGCCCGGATCGGTCGGCGACCGCAACTACACGCCGCTCGTTCGGATCACGAACGCCGGCGGGCACGTCTACAACGCTCCCGTGGTCGCGAACGGGAGCGAGGTCGAGTACGAAAGGGACGAGGTCGACTACTCGAAGGTGCACGACAAGGTCGTGGCCATCTCGTCGAAGGAACGAACGGTGACGCTGGCGCTCACCGCCGGCTTCAGCTTCGCCAAGCCCGTCCTCTACCTCAGTCTGGACGCCTCGCACGACTTGCCTGCCGCGGTCGAGGGGGTAACCTTCGCGCCCGCTCTGCAGGACGTCCCGGTCGGCCGCGACGACAGCTTCGCCAGCGGCATCGAACGGCTGTTCGCGGTCGTGAACGGGCCACGCGGCAAGGGCAACCCGCAGCGGCAGGGCTTCAACTCCGCCCTCGCCGGCGAGGGCGCAGGGCCGCTCAACGTCTTCGGCGGAATCCCCACCGTGGCGCTCGACTACAGCCCGATCTGGGACATGAACGTCGGCGTCTGGACGGACGAGGCGGTCGAGAGGGGCTACCGCTCGCGCATGATCGAAGAGTTCCAGTTCCTCGGCTTCGTGCAGCAGGGCCACATCGTGGGCGCTCCGGGTACGCCGGTCACCCGGCCGAACAACGCGTTCGGCTCCACCGGGTTCAAGGTCAACTGCCCGATCGTGCACCGCTTCCTCTAACGACGAACGGGGCCGCCGGCCCCCGGCGGCCTCACCCCCCGACCGAAAGGAGACCACATGCCGGGCTTCATAGGCATCCCCGAACTGCTCATCCTCTTCGCCGTCCTGCTCCTTATCTTTGGCCCCAAGCGGATCCCTGAGATGGGCCGCTCGCTCGGCCGAGGGATGCGCGAGTTCAAAGACTCCATCACCGGCCGGCTCGAGCTCGACTCGCCCGACGAGCCTGCACCGACATCCGCCGCGACGGCGGCCGAGCGCCAGGCCCGCTAGGAGTGGGGACCTCAGTCGAAAGTGAGGACACAAAGTGGCAATGCTCGATCTCATCATCGAGGGCGTGCGACCTCACGGCGCAGATGACCGTGTCGCTGTCGCGATCGACGGGGGTCTGATTCACTCGATCGGACCCCATGCTTCAGAGCTCACCGCCGCCGAGCACCTCGATGGGAACGGCGGAATTGTTCTCCCGTCGTTCGTGGAGCCTCACATCCACCTGGACAAAGTGCTCACGCGGCAGTTCCCGGGTGCAAACGTGGACTCGTGGGAGGAAGCGGAAGCGTCTCAAAGTGAGGTGAAGCACACGTTCACGCCGGAGTCAGTCGAGTCCCGCGCGTTGCGCGCGATCGAGCTCGCGATCAGCAACGGGGTCGGGCTGATGCGGGCGCACGTTGCCATCGATACGGCGCAGGAGCTGATCTCGCTCGAGGGGGTGCTAAGGGCGCGAGAACGCTGGGCGGACGCGATCGAGATCGAGATCGTCGCGTTGCTCGAAGAGAGCATCGTGGAGCACCCGGAGCTTCTGACCCGAGCGCGCGAAGCGATGCGGCGGGGGGCGAATGTGATTGGAGGAGTTCCGAACGTTGAACACGACACCGCGGGTCAGCTGCGGCATCTGGAAGCGCTGTTCGACATCGCCGATGAGTTCGACACACCGCTTGACGCGCACGTCGACTACGACGCAGATCCGAGTCAGAAAACCCTGGAGATGCTCGCCGACCTGACTCTCCAACGGGGCTTCGAGGGGCGCGTTCTCGCCAGCCACTGCTGCGCGCTCGCAACCTATCCTCAGCACGAGAGCGAGCGGGTCATCGAGAAGGTCCGTCGTGCTGGCATCACGGTCTGCATCTCACCGCAAGCGAACCTCCAACAGGTTGGGTTGATTGGTCGCCTTCCGGTTCATCGCGGAAGCTCGCGCACCAAAGAGCTGCTCGATGCCGGCGTCAATGTGGCGGCCGGCACCGACAACATGAACGACATGTGGTTCGCCTTCGGGCGTCTCGACCCCCTCGAGACGGCCTACGTGGCGATTCTCTCGGCTGCTCTGCGGACCGAGGCCGAAGTGGCTGCAGGCCTGGAGATGGTCACGGATCGTGCGGCTCAGGCGCTTGGGCGCTCGGAACGAGCCATCGCGACAGGCGCCCCTGCGGACCTCGTCGTTCTCGACGCCGACGACTTGACCGATGTCCTGCGAGGCCTCTCCTCCCGACGCGTGACGATCAAGGGCGGGAAGCCGGTCGGCGGTATGGCCACCGAACGCTGGGCTCGCCCCCTTGCTGTCGAGGCCGCGCGGCCGTGAGGCGTCGGATCACGAAAGCAGTCCGGCGCGTGGTGCGACCTCGCGCTTGAACCTCTCCATAGCTGCCACCGTCTCCTCGGGCTCTGACCCAAAGGTGATCACCAGGCCCGCGGCACCCGCAGCCCGGTATGTCTCGATCCGGCGGGCGATCTCCTCGGCCGGACCCGCGAGGGATGGAGACGCGCCCGGCTCGAACCTCAGGCCGGCACGTGGTACGACGCGCCCCTCCGGCCAGAGCTCCTTCGCCCGGCGCACGTTGTCGATGTCGCCTGAGTTCGGGTGCCAAACGTGGCCGAGCTCGCGGGCGCGACGGATACTACGCCGCGACAGCCCGCCGACCCAGATCTCAGGGGCGGGCTCGGGGAGAGGCGCGAGGCGAACGCCATCGAATGACCAGTACTCGCCTCGGAAGTCGCGCTCGCCGGCCCAGAGCGCGCGGAGAACGCGCAGCCCCTCGTCCATGCGGCGCCCGCGGTCTTCGAAACTCTGACCGAGAAGGCGGAACTCGGGCTCATACCAGCCGGCGCCAACGCCGAGGAGAAGCCGTCCTCCCGAGAGCTCCTGCAGGCTGGCCGTCTGCTTGGCCAGGTGGACCGGATGGTGCAGAGGGAGGCGGACGATCGACGTCCCGAGCTTTATGCGATCGAGTCTGCCCGCGATGAAGGCCAAGCAGGCGAGCGGGTCGAGCGTGCGTGGGTCGCTCCCGGCCTCTTCGGGGACGAGCGTGTTCTCGCCCACCCAGACGTGGTCGAAACCGAGCCTCTCTGCCGCCTCGGCGATGCGGGCGAGGACCCGCCCCGACGCCCGCTCGCCGAAGTTCGGGAGCACGACACCCAGCTCGAACTCGGTTCCTCCGGCGTTCATGTGCTCCTCCCAAGTCGTGTCGTGACACTAACCCTTGCGTCGACCCTGCGTCACTCGGACTCGAAGCGCAACAGGAGCTGCTTCAGCAAGGCCGCGACGGTTGCGCGCTGCGCTTTGCTGAGCGGCTCCAAAAACGCTTCGTCGGCGGCGATGACTGCGTGGAGGGCGCGCTCGGCATGCCGCTCCCCGCGCCTTGTGAGCCGGACGAACACCGCGCGCCGGTCGATTGTCGAAGCCGTTCGGGTGATCAAACCCGCACGCTCGAGCCGATCGAGCCGCGAAGTCATCGCGCCGGTCGTAATCAGCGAGGACTGGGCCAAGTACCCGGGATTCACGCCCTGCCTGCCACCGACTCTCCGCAGCGTGTTCAGAACGTCGAAATCGCCGAAACTGAGCCCGAACGGCCGCAACGCAGCGACAATCGCGCGCTCGAGATGGCCGGCGCAAAGCAGCAGGCGCCCAACGACCTCGAGCGGGCGAGCGTCGACATTCGGATCGCGCTTGGCCCAGGCCTCGATGATCCGATCGACGGAATCGCTTGCCACTCGGAAATATTAGCTTGATATCAAGCGTTTTGATGCCAAGCTAGTTCGACCAAAAGGAGGAGCAGCAATGAACAACACACAGTTGGCCAAGAGCCTTCTAGAGGCCCAGGATTGGCAGCCGCTCATCGACCACCTTGCCGATGACGTCGTCTTCAAGGCGACGATTCCTGACGGCACGCCGATCAGTGGGGAGTTCCGCGGCAAGGAGGCCGTGGCCCAGCACCTCGTGAACCTCCCGAACGTCCTCGAGTTCCGGCCCGAGCAGCCGCAGGAGTACTTCGGGAGCGGTGAGCGTGTCGTCGTCCTCGGTAAGGAGAGCGTCGAGGTCAAGAAGAACGGCGTGACCGTTCCGAGCAGCGACTACGCTACCGTCCTCGACTTCCGGGACGGGCGAATCACCCGCTTCCTCGTCATCCAGGACCTGACGGCGGTCGTCGACGCTTACCGCGACGCGTCTGCGTGACGGTCACGGCGGATTCGCGGCGCCTCTCGGAAGATGCGGGCCCGGGGTCACGCTTCGCGCGTTGCGGTAGCTAACGCGGCCCGATGACCTGGTACGCGACAACAGGGCGAGCGAAGCCCTTCAGCTCGAGGTCGCCCGCGGGCACGGTCTCGATCGCCTCGTCCACTGCAGCGAAGACCCGCTGGCCAATCAAGATCTGGCCTCCAGCCGCTCGCGTGCTCAGGCGCGAGGCGAGAGTCGTGACCGGACCGACCGCGCCGTAGTCGTACCGACCTTCGAAGCCGATCCGCCCGAGCGTAGCGTAGCCCGCCTCGATTCCGGCTCCCAGGTCGAGCTCCGTTCCGCGCTTTCGCCAGACCTGGCCGAGCTCCGCCAGCCGCTCCTGGGCCGCGAGCGCCAGTCGAACGGCCTGGAGCTCGTGGTCTGCCACGGGCAGGGGATCGTTGAAGAACACCAGCACACCGTCGCCGGCGAAGTGCTCCAGCGTCCCTGCGTGCTCCGTGATCAGCGCGCCGAGCGCAGCATGGTAGTCGCGCAGCACGTCGAGCAGCTCCTCGGGCGCGGCGGTCTCTGCGAACGCGGTGAAGCCGCGCAGGTCGAAGAAGAGACACGTGATGTAGGCACGGTGCCCGCCCAGGAGCTGCTCGCCGCCCCTGCTCGAGACGAGCTCGGCGACCTGCGGCGAGACGAAGCGAGAGAGCTCCGTTCGCTGCCGCTCAACCGCCTCGAGCAAGCGCGCGTTCGTGATCGCGATCGCGGCCTGGTCGGCGAACGTCTGGACGAGCGCAATGTCGTCGTCGGTGAACGGTTGCGGCTCATAGCGGCTGAGAACGACTGCGCCGAGGAGCTCGTCCTCGATCATGATCGGGACGCCGATGATCGCTCGGTAGTACTCCTGCGGACCGGGATAAGCGTACTCAGGGTCGCTGCGGATGTCCGGAATGTGGACCGGCTCACGCGCGAGCGCCGCCCGACCGGCGGCCGTCGTCCGGTCGAGAGCGTGCGGATGTTGTCGGTCGTACTCCGCGGCCTCGGCGTCGACGTCGAAGGCCGTCGCATGCAGGAGCCCCTGATCGAGCAGGTAGAGCACACCGTACTCGGCCTTGCAGAGTCGTTCGCAGGCCTCGACCACCTCGTCGAGGACCGGCTGGAGCCCCGCCGAGCGGGCCACTGCATGCAGTACGCCACTGATCGCCTGCTGCTGCTCGCGTGCGTCCTCGAGCCGGCGAGCGAGTTCGGCCTCGTGTGAGACCCCGGCCATGCGCGCAGCTTAGAATGCGACCCACGCTCTCGGCTCGCTCGCGGCCCCGCGGGCCGCAAAGGGACCCCCCGCTCAGCAAGGGCACGGTTCGGCGGAATCCCAGGCGAGCGAACGCTTCAGCGAACGCGAACGAACGCTGAGCGTTGCCATTGTTGCCACCCCACTCCGTACACAGCGGGCTACCCCCACTCGCTTTAGCTCTGAGCGGTCGCAGACCAATGGCGGGGGAAGATTTGACCTTCCGTCGCCAAGGAAGCCGGAAGGAACGCCGACCTGTCACGCCGAGGTCGAGGGGTTCGAGTTCCATAGCTCCCGTCTCTCGAAGTGCCTGCGATGCGGGGTCGTGGCTGACTCCGAAGTCGAAGATCCCTGCAAATACCGCCGTTTGGAGGGAGCTCGTCGCCACGCGTCGCGGTTGTTCTTGGGGAGGTTCAGCCGGGATCGCCGGCGGCGACGATCCCGTGCTCGTAAGCGAAGACGACGGCCTGGACGCGGTCGCGGAGGTCGAGCTTCATCAGGATCCTGCCGACGTGGCTCTTGACGGTCGCTTCCGTCACGACCAACCGCTCCGCGATCTCGCCGTTCGACAATCCACGCGCGACGAGCACGAGCACTTCGCGCTCGCGCGCCGTGAGTTGCTCGAGCACCACCGCCGGCGGCTCAAGCGGGTCGGTGCGCGTGGCGAAGTCCTCGATCAATCGGCGCGTGATCGAGGGCGAGAGCAGGGCGTCGCCGCCGTGCACGATGCGGATCGCCTCGAGTAGGCGTTCGCGCGGGGCGTCTTTGAGCAGGAAGCCGGCCGCGCCGGCGCGGAGCGCGCCGAAGACGTACTCGTCGAGGTCGAAAGTCGTCAGCATCAGTACGCGTGGCGACGGCTCGATCGCGGCGGCGGTCAGACGCGCCGTCGCCTCGACGCCATCCACGTTGGGCATGCGGATGTCCATGAGGATCACATCAGGCCGCAACTCGCGGGCGCGCTCGATCGCTTCAGCTCCGTCGCCTGCCTCGCCGATGACCTCAAGCTCGTCTTGTGTCTCCAGGAAGAGTCGGAGGCCGGTCCGGATCAGCTCCTGATCGTCGACGATCAGCAGCCGGATGCTCACGCGTCCCTCCCGACGGGCAGCCGGGCTGCGACGCGGAAGCCGCCTCCGACGCGGCGCCCGGTCTCGAGCTCGCCGCCGAGCAGGGCAACGCGCTCGCGCATGCCGATGATGCCTTGCCCCGGTATCGAGTCGCGTCGCTCGGCCGGGCCGGTGCCGTCATCCACAACCTCAAGCTCAAGGCCTGAGTCGCGGTACGCGAGCGTCACCATGACGCGGGTTGGGTCGGAGTGCTTCAGCGCGTTCGTCAGCGCCTCCTGGACAATGCGGTAGACGGAGAGCTCGACCCCGCCGGGTAACGGCTGGGGCTCGCCGGTCACCTCGTGCCGCACCGGCAGGCCAGCGTTGCGGTAACTCGTGACGAGCTCGTCCAGATCCGCGAGCGACGGCTGCGGCCGTGACTCGGCCCCCTGCTCGCGCTCGCGCAGGAGCGCGAGGATCCGCCGCAGCTCGTCCAAGCTCTGTTCGCCGCTCCTCTCGACATGGGCAAGGGTCTCATCCGCCACCTGGGGGGACGCGCGCAGCACTTCGCGCGCACCCCGCACGCCGAGCAGCATCACGCTGACCGAGTGGGCGACGATGTCATGCAGCTCGCGGGCGATCGAGGCCCGCTCCTCGTGGACCGCGATCCGGGCCAGCTGCTCGCTCTCGCGTTCGGCCTGGGCCGCGCGTTCCTCGAGTTGGCGCAGGTAGCGCCGCCGCGTCTGAGCATAGGCCCCGAGCCCCCAGATCCCGACGGTCAAGGCCGTCGCGATGATCGCGCCGCCCAAGGCTGAAGTCTCGCGGCCCGGGACGTCAGCGGTCACGGCGGACAATGCGGCAACGACGACGGCTGTCGGTACGAGCGCCGTAAGCGAAACAGGTCGCTCGCACGTCGCGCCGACCGTGTAGACCGCGATCAGCACAGTCAAGCTGCTGGCCTCGATCGGGTCGCCGAAGGTCTCGGCGTCGATGGCCACGATCGTCGTCGTCGCGGCGAGCGTCGTCCCGAGTACCACCAGGGGCGCATAGCGGCGCAGCACCAGTGCCCCGCCGCCGACAACCGTCAGAAGCATCGCCATCACGTCCGGCCATTCGGCGCTCGTGAACTCGACAAGGCCAATGCCGACAGCGAGCAGCGCGAGCGCGGCGTCGAACGCCAACGAGCGCCGGCCGCGCGGCCAGCGCTCGTCGAGGCGCGATTCCTCCGAATCGCTCACGCCACGTCGCGGCGTCGCTCGGCGGCGATCGCCGCGATCAGCAGAGGGACCGTCCAGGCGGCCAGCATCAGCGCAGCACCGCCCCACGAGAGCTTGTCATGGGGCTCGCCGGCCAGCACGGCGCCCGCGCCCCAGGGCGTGAACTCGAGGGCGGACTCGTTGACGACATTTAGCAGCGGCGACCCGACAAAGATCAGGATCAGCGTGCCGATCACGGCCGCGACCTGGTTGCGAACAAGAGCGCCAACAGCGACGCCCATGATCGCGGACAGCCCTGCGGCGAACAGACTCCCGCCCGCCACGGCGGCGACATCACCCGCGCCGAGGCGCTGGCCCGGCTCGCTTGCGAGCAGGGGCAGCCCGAGCGCCAGCGAGACCGCGAGCATCAGCGTTCCTACCGCGAGCCCCGTTAGGGCGTAGGCGCCCGTCCTCGCGAGCAGAAGCCGCCCGCGGCTCCGTCCCGCCACGAGCGCAGCCGGGGCGGCCGTTCGGTGGCGGTACTCGCCGGCGGCTCCGACAAGCCCGAGCACCAGGAGCAGGAGGGGAAGACCCGCGATCGCCTCGCGCTTGTCGGACACGGTCTCCAGCCCGTCGGAGAACTGAGTCACGATCAGGACGTTGGCGATCATGAGCGCCACCCCGAGCACGGCGTAGCCGAACAGCGTGCGGGTCGTCACCGTCTTGATTAGCTCACCTCGGATCAGAGCCGTCATGCTGCCTCCTCTTCCGTGAGGTTGAAGAACACGTCCTCGAGCGAGCCGCCGCGCAGCGACAGCTCATGCAGGACGACGCGCTCGTCGTGTGCAAGCTCGCCCACTTGCGCGGCGTCCAGCCCCTCGATCAACAGCTGGCCCTCGCCGTCCTGGAGCTCGGCCCGTCCACCGGCTCGCTGCACAGCCATCGCGAGACGTTCGCGAGTGGGCGTGCTGACCAGGACGCCCTCGTTGCCGAGCCGCCCGAGCTCCTCGATCGTCCCCTGGCGCATGAGTCGGCCCTTGTGGATCACGACGACGTCGTCCACCGTCTGGGCGGCCTCGGCCAGGACGTGACTCGACAGCAGTACAGTGTTCCCGCTCGTCGCGCGCTCGCGCAGGAACGTGCGCAACCAACGGATGCCTTGGGGATCCAGACCGTTTAGCGGCTCGTCCAGAACCAGGATCTCCGGGTCGCCGAGCAACGCCGACGCGAGCCCGAGCCGCTGGCGCATGCCTGTCGAATACTTCCCGACACGACGGCCGGCCGCCTGCTCGAGCCCGACGATCGCGAGCACCTCGTCGACACGGCCGCGCGGCAGTCGGGCCAGTGCCGCGAGCGAACGCAGGTGGTCGCGCGCCGAGCGGCCCGGATGGGCGCCACACGGCTCGATATGGACGCCGAGCATGCGGGCGTCCGGTGCCACCGCGTCGATCGGCGTGCCGTTGATCAGCGCACGGCCGGCGGTCGGCCGAGCGAGCCCGACGATCGCCTTGAGCGCGGTGGTCTTGCCGGCGCCGTTCGGTCCAAGGAAGCCTGTAACGGCGCCAGGACGCGCGGCGAACGACAGATCGTCGACCGCCGTCACGTCGCCATAGCGCTTCGTCAGGCCCTCGACCACGATCGGCGCGGCCGTTTGGGAAACGTGTGTGGGTGTCATGCGAAAAGGATCGCCCACGTCCTTCACTCGCGCATCGGCTGAAAGGCCAAACTTCGTCCTCGACCAGGGTCGGACGGCGAGGGCCGCGAGTCTCCGACCTAGGGTGTATGTGGGAACGCCTAGTCACGAAACGCGAAGACAGAATCGGCGGCTGGAGCCGGTGCGGTCATGGCCCCAGGTCAAGTCCGCCACATCAGGCCTCGGGGACCGCGTTGGCGATGATGCCTCGTAGCGCGGCGACGTGGCCTGTGAAGCGTTTCCGCCCGACCGGTGTCAGTCGCGCGCGCACGCGGCGACGTCGCTCGCTCAGGGGTCGCTCGATCGTGACGTAGCCGGCGTCCTCGAGCGTCGTCAGCTGCTTGGACAACGCCGAGTCGGAGAGCCCCAGCTGGTCGCGGATGAACGCGAACTCCGCCCAGTCGGCTGCCGCCAGAAGCGCGACGATCGACAGTCTCGTGGCCGGATGGATGAGCTCGTCGAACCTGGCAGCGTCTCTCATCCCGCTGCCGCCCGGCGGATCGCACCGGCACGGATGGCCGCCATCAGCCGCGGACCGCCCAGCAGGATCGCGACGGCGACGAGCACGCTGGCCATCGTGGCCGGGTGCCCGGCACCGTCTGCGTAGGCCAAAAGCGCGACGGCAACGGTCACAGCCCCGAGCCCAACGAGGAAGCCGAAAACGAGCGCCGGCGCACGCCGCCCCGCCACCTCAGCCCGGACCTTCACGTTGCTCGTGCGCTGCCGGCCTGCCAGCAACCGTGTCGAGACGAACGAGTGGACGGCCCCGAACGTCAGCGTCGCCGCCAAGGTGACCCACGGGTTGGCAACGTCGGACGCCACGCCCAGACCGACCCACGAGGCGGCCAGGCCCCACCAGTACCACCAAGGCATCCCAATCTGGTCGATCACTCGTAGTCGTGCTTGCTCGACCCCCTGCAGCGCAACGCGCGCCTCGGCGTCGGTCGGATAGTTCGTCATCGTCGTCGCTCCTTCACTTTCCAGGTTGGAAAGCGAAGTTACACTTTCCAAGTAGGAAAGTCAAGCAACCAGCGTCACCACAAGCGATTCGTCATGTCCATTGAGCGGTTAACCGGGCGGCCGCTCGCCCGCGACAGAGTCTCGATGGAGCGATCGTCCGTCTCGCATCAGCTGCGCCTTCCCCGTCATCTCGGCGTCGTCACGAGCGAGCGCCGCAGGCAACGCATCGTCTATGTCCTGCACGACCTGCACTTAGGCGGGCTGCTAAGACAGCCCGCCTAGCATGCCAAAACCGACGGGGAGCAGGTGAGGAATCCGGCGCGACGCCCGCCAGCACTGCTTCGGCGGCGGACACGAACGGCGGCCAGGGTTGCTTCCGAAAAGCCGAGATGAGGCGGCAAATCGCCAAGGACACCACTACCGAAACTCGACGACGGCGATGCGTGTGGATTGCGGCAAGCGCGAAGTGGGTACGCTTCGCTGGAGCCGGAGCAGGAAGATGGAGCTGAGAGGGGCGACTACCATCGCCGAGGCCGGGCCGGCGAGGTCGGAGACCGGGCGCCGTGAGTGCTCGTCCGAGTCGAGCCGGCGGAGCACTTTGCTCACGGCTGGAGTAGCGACTGCTAGGAGGGGAGGTGGTGCCAGCGACTTTGACGTCCCGTCGTCGCGGGGCCGTTGGCAGGTCCCGCCGACAGAGTGGAAGGAGGAAGGATGCGACGAGCAGTCTTCACCTTGATATTTGCGCTCGTCTTAGTCGTCGGCTCGGTGCCGGCGAGCGCCGTCAACGATCCGCCGAAGGGGCAGATCCCTGACGGCGCCGAGCTCGGTCTGGACGGCGGCCTCGGTATGAGCCATCCGGGTCAGCACGGGTCTACCTCGGGCCACCTGCCGCCGTCCTCGGAGAACGTCGACCTCCTCAGCAAGGTGCGCCTAACGAGCTTCGAGGGCGACATCTCGGACGTGTCGGCGCTGCAGACGTCCGATGGGCGATGGTTCGCTTACCTCGGTGACTGGGCCGCGCACTGCCAGACCGGCGGAGTGCACGTGGTCGACTTCACCGACCCCGCGAACCCGGTGCGGGCGGGGTTCCTAAACAGCGGGGGGTTCGGATATGTCACGGAGGGCGTCCACGCCCTGCACCTCGACACGGCCGAGTTCGAGGGCGACATTCTCGTGGTCAGCAACGAGTGGTGCCTGACGAGCGGCAACCCGAGGAACATGCCCGGCGGCATCACGATCTGGGACATCACCGAGCCCACCGAGCCGAAGCAGCTCGTGAGGGCCTTTGGAGACTTCGACCTCTTCGGGAACCGGGCGAACGAGGCGCACAGCGCCATCGCCTGGGACACCGGCGATGAGGCGTACGTCGCGGCCATCGACAACGACGAGGCATTCGACGACGTCGACATCTTCGAGATCACGGACCCAAGCAACCCCGTGCTCGTCTCCGAGACCGGGCTCTTCGATCTCAACGTTGATCCCCCGGTTGCTCGGTGGCCCGCCGAGTTCGAGGCGTTCGGACAGGAGCCCACGTCGCACGACTTCGACGTCCTTCAGAAGCCGGACGGCACCTGGCACCTGATGGTGTCGTATTGGGACGCGGGCTGGGTCGACCTCGACGTGACCGACCCGGCGAACCCGACCTTTATCGAGGACTCCACCTACGCCGAGTGCGACCAGGTCGTCGAGGAAGCGACCGGCGAGTGCCTCCTGCCGGAGGGCAACGCTCACCAGGGCGAGTGGAACGCCGACGGGAGCCTGTTCATCGGGACGGACGAGGACTTCACCCCGACCCGGGCGACCTGCTCCATCGAGGCCTCGGTGATCGGCTGCACCGAGTTCGGGTGGACGGACCTCGTTCCGCTCACCGAGCGGGACCCGGCCAACTTCTCGGGTACGCCGGTGTTCGGCGGGTCCGGGTGCGTCGAGGACGTCAACCCGGCCAACGGCACCAGCGACCGGACCGATGTCCTCAACGACCTGACCCAGGCACAGACCGGCGCCGACGCGATCGCCTTCGTCAGAGGCACGTGCTTCTTCTCCGACAAGGTGCAGACCGGGATCGAGGCCGGCTACGACATGGTGATCATCATCAACAGCCACGAGGCCTCGGCCAACGGGCTGATCCCGAATGCGTTCTTCGCCGGCGGCCAGGGCAGCGCGATCACACCAGGCGTTGCCTCTGCCGTCATGATCGGCCATGCCAACGGGCACGAGCTGTTCAACGACCCGCCGGAGTTCGAAGTCGAAGAGGACATCGAATTCGGCGCGATGGGCAACACGTTCAGCGCCGAGGGCGGCATTCTCGACGGATGGGGCTACGTCCGCTTGCTTGACAGCGACCCGGCCGGCGGCTTCACTGAGATCGACCAGCTCACCATCCCCGAGACGATCGATCCAGCCTTCAACCAAGGCTTCGGTGACCTCACCGTCCACGAGGTCGAAGTGCCGCGCGGCGACCCGAACGAGGGCGGCCCGGCCCCCGACGACGGGCTCCTGGCCTACTTCTCCTGGTACGCAGGCGGGTTCCGCGTCGCGTCCTTCGACGCCACCGGCATCCAGGAAGTCGGCCACTTCATCGACGAGGGCGGCAACAACTTCTGGGGCGTCGCGCTCGCCGAAGACCAAAACGGAGACCGGATCGTGCTCGCCAGCGACCGGGACTTCGGGCTGTACATCTTCCGGTACACGGGGCCCATCCCGACTCCGTAGCCCGGAGGCGATTCGATAACCGCAGGAGCCGGCTCCCAGGAGCCGGCTCCTGCTTTTCACGGCTGAAGAGCACCGAGACAAAAGTAAACCACCACGAGGTAGCGATTCTTGACTCCGCTTGCCGGGTGTGGACTCGTAGCGACCGTCGGCTCTCGTAGGCACCCGGGCTAGTCATAACCCGCGCTGCCTCCCGGACTCCACAACGTAGCGCCCGCGCTCCACAACACTCAGGCCGCCTCGTCTCCCAGCTTTGGCCGCCTCTCTCGCTCGGCTCTCTTGGGGCTCGTCAGTCCAGCAATTTGGCACAATCCGAGCAAGGGAGCCGGTCTATCTCCCCTTTCAAGATCCCGGGAAGGAAGCTAAGTGCATGTGTGCATTTGCGGAAGGAGCCGGCTCCCTTCCATCGGCCGGAATTCTCCGCACCAGCACGAGGCGGATCCGTCCTGAACTGCGAGGCACAGAAGGACCTGGCAGCCCGGGCGCGGGCCGCTAGGCTGATCTGTGTGAGGTGGCCCTGAGTCCCCCCTCGGGGCTGCTTTCGCCCCAAGTGGAGGGGCCGGCTCTCGCCGGCCCCTCGTAGTCGAACATCGCAGCGTCGGATTAGTTACGCGAGCACGGGAAGATCCAGAGCCCGCTGTCGCGGTCTCTGCCGAGGATGATCATGGACGGCCGGGAGGCCGGCCCTAGCTGATCGAAAAGTACGAAGCAAGGCGGAGGACTAAAGCTAGGCGGTCATCGACGGGGGTCGTCCGGGCCGCCCGGGCCAAGGAGCTCGGCGTCCTTCGTTCCGGCGGCCAGGTCGCTCGGTGCTTGTTTCGCAGTGGCCGCCAGTATGAGCCACACGATCGCTCCGATTCCGAGGAGGACGACCACCCCTGCCACGATGAAGCCGGCGCCCGGGAGAAGCGCCGCCAAGAGGACCGCGGCGACCAACGTTCCGAGCGCGATGAGCACGACAGCGGCCATGCAACGACGTGCCCACGACCACGGACTCGGAAACGCTCCTAGGCCAGGTGAGCGTCTGAGGTTTGCGGGGGTTCTCCTAGCCGACCGCTGTCCAGCACATCGAGGCGGCAGCAACAGCGATCCGCGCCATGAAAGCTCAGAAGAAGGCGAGGAAGGAAACGTTCTTCGCGCTTGTGGCGATGGAGATCAAGAAGGTCCAGTAGTGCTCGCCTGGTGCCTACCCCGGTGCCTACCTCAGCGAAAACATGCCGGTTTGCTGGGGTGTTCGAGTCTACCTCCCCCATTTCGCCCCGCATGGTTGAGCGAAAACCGCATGGTTGAGCGGGTCAGGTGTGCCGGGGATGCCGGGAATGCGCACCGCGTGCGTGCCTCGGTGCGTGCCTCGGGCGAGCGCGGCTCCGACAGCTAGGCTGCTCGCCGTGGTGAGTCTCGCGGACTTCGACCGCTACGTCACCGAGCACGGCATCCCCGAGGAGGACTACCCGGCCGCGATCGCTCTCTGGCTCGCCGAGGTAACGGGCGGGCCGGTGCCGAGGCTCGAAGGTGGAGCGGGAGGCGGCGGCAGACGGTGTCGTGATTGAGGGCGACGCCCCTTAGCACCGCCTAGCGGGGCGGTGAGTCGGTGGGCTGCTGACCTCGGCGGCGCTTCCCAGCAAGGGCAAGCGTCACGACGAGGAACGCAACAACCACGATGCGCCGAAGATGGCCGCCAGAGACATGGTTCAGCCCTTGCCTTCCGCCTTTGCTTCGTACTCTTCGATCAGCTGTTCGATCGCTTTGAGCACAGCAGGCTGATTCTTCCGAGCCTCGCACTCGGTGCGGAGGCGATACAGGATCTCGAGCGCCTCATCGCGATCGGGGACATGAGCGCTGATCATCGCATTGACCTGTGGGGCGGTCGCACGACCCTCAATCCGTGCCACCGCACGCCGGTCGCGAAGGAGGACGAGCGTCGGAATCTCGGTTACCCCGAGGGCGTCCGCCAGCGCCTTCGAGGCATCTGCATCCACCGGCACCACCCTGAGCCTGCCGCGTTCCCTACGCGCGACGACCGCGAGGAGGCTCTCCATTCGGCGCGCCGGGCCAGAGGAGGCTGACGTGAAGAAGAGGAGCGCCGGCATGTCGGGGCTCGTTGCCACTGGGAACCATCACCTCCAGACCTGGACGGATGCCCGCAGCAGCGACGACCCAAACCGCGCTCGGAGCGAGCGGGGAGGCGTTCAGTGATGGGCCGCGACTAGTCCCACCTCGCAGCCCACCCCTCACTCGGCGCGATGCCGGGTTGCGGCGCGCGCGAACCCGATAGCAGTCAGCGACGCGCACGAGGCAGCTTGCGCCGAGCGACACGCTTGGTGACCTTCCAGGCCACCCAGCCGAAGAGCACATACCACCACTTCTTCATGCACCACAAGGTGCCCCCAATCGCCTGACAGAAACGTCACCGGCGGGCGCGGCTGAGTGGACTGCCAGAAGTGGGCCATGACAGGAAGGGCGGCATCAAGCCGCCCTGCTTCATCGGTCGTCGCTCAAGTTGGCTACTGGAGTTGAACGCGGCGCGCCTAACTCAAACAGTCCGAGCCCGTGCAGCGAACTAGCGGGGCGGTGAGCCGGTGGGCTGCTGCCCGCGGCGGCGTTTCCTCGCAAGAGCAAGTGCCGCGACGAAGAAGGCAACGACAACGATGATGCCGACGAGGACGGCCGCCAGGGACACGGTTCAGCCTTCGCCTTCCGTTTCTGCTTCGTACTCCTCGATCAGCCGCTCGACCGCCGCGAGCCCGGCAGGCGGGGCGTCCTCATGTGTGTTCCATTCGCGGCGCAGGCGATAGAGGATCCGTAGCGCTTCCGCGCGCACTTCGGGGTCGTCAGCGGGATGAGATCGATTCCTCAGAGCGCGCGTCTGCCCCCTCCATGTAGTCCCTGGCGACCAGCTTCTCGACGACCGCGTACCCGTCATCCTGGGAAACCACACGTTCGATGTCGGGGATGTCGTGGCCGGCCTTGACGAAGAACCAGGTGGAGTTCGAGCGGATGCGCTCGTACTCGTCGAGCTTCAGCTCCACGGTGGAGGCGCAGCTCGTGTCGCTGCACTCGCACACGAACTCGATGGCCTCGTTGTCGCCGGCGATCTGCTCGATGTGCTCGTTGACCTCTCGAAAGAGGCTCTGGTTGCGCGCCAGGCGCTCCAGGGACTCCGACATTGCCGCTCCGTTCCTCGGTGTTCCGGGAGCAGAGACCTCGAGCGCCGCGAGCACCAGGGCTAACGTGCGGCGGAGGAACATGAAGCGCCAAAGGGGCGCGCCCGGAGTCTGGGCAGAGTAGCACCGTTGCTCGAGCACGGGGCGCACGCTGGGCGAGGTTTCGCACCCGTGTGGACGGGCGATGAACAGCTCGGTGGATATGGCAGCGGCAGACGACTTCTGGGACCAGTTGGAGAGACTGGACTCCGAACGCCGCGCATCGGAACGCCGCGCAGAGGTTCGCGAGCAACTGGCGGATCGCGAACCGAAGCTGCCTGTCCACCCTCCTGTCGAAGCTCGGCCGCCCATGCCAGCGGGTCATCCGAGATCCAGGGCCGCTGCCTAAGGTTCCGGGCAGCCGATGACCGAGTAGCTAGGGCCGGCCTCCCCGGCCCTAGCGCCTTGCCCCCGTTTCCGGGGCCGGGCGTTAGCTGAATGTCGTGGACGACGAGCCACGCTTCTTGACCTGACCGTTTCGGGACCGCCGACGCCGGGAAGATCCGTTCGGCCGAAGGTCCCGTTCGCTCGCAGCCAGCGAGCGATGAAGCGGGCCCACAGAGCAGAAGCGGAAGGGGTCTACCCGAATGACTACCCATCCTTCCAACGACAACCTCGAGGAGGCCCTCGAGGAATCCCAGGTGCGAGCCAAGGCGATCGACGACGAGGCCGAAGACGACGAAGGGGTGCAGGCATGCGACCCGGTCGTGCTCCGGGAGTACTGGCCCGGGGACGGGGCGGAGGGGTAAAGCTTCCTCGTCGGGAGGCTTGTCCGGTTAGGAGCTTACGTGTGAGGATAGGAGACGGCGGGCGCTGAACCGGGCCGTTCCAGGGGCCCCGATTTCTGGTTGCACCGCCGCCCGCCGCCGATCTGAGTTTGCCCTCAAAGCCGACCGGGCAGCTTCGGGCACGGGCGCCGATCTGCGGCGTCGGCGCCCGTTTGTTTGTTTGGCGGAAACGTGTCACAGAACCCGGGCAGCGGGCCGGAAGGACACCCTAGGAACCGCCCTGGCCACGACTGGAGCGTGGCCCGAGACTCCCAGCAAGTGGCACTGTACCTATGGCCCGTTTCAGTCCTTGGCCGCTCCGCCACGAACTCGGGCGCGGTACCTCGAGGGCGTAGGAGAACCCGTACGCTTGGCACACCTTCAACAAGGAGACTCGCAGCCGCAAACCGAGGAGGGAGAGATGGAATCCAATGACGTCTCGACGCGAATGCGGGAAATGGGCGAGGCGTTGCTGCGCCTGAGCGAGCCCGAGCTGACCACAGAGCTCGTGCAGGTGATGCGAGCCGGGGACGGTAAAGGATTCGCGAAGATGCTCGACCGCGTCGGCGTCGCTGCGACGCAGTTCTGCGGCCCGATGTGCGAGACCATCACGAAGACGATCAAGGGCGGTACCTACGTCACGCAGTGCTACTGGGTAGGGGCCCCCTCTGGGTCGGGGGACATGGTTGCGACACTAACGCCCGAGGGTCGGGAGGAAGCTGCGCAGGCCTTTGCCACGGCGGAGCACTCCGAGCAAATTGTGCGAGTCCTGGTTGCGCTCGGGCTAATGAAATGCGAGACGGTTTGGGTCGAGACAAAGGAGGAGGTCGAGCGGCCGATCCGGTGCTACGAGCTCTGTCACGAGTTCACGCCTCGTCCGGGTCCGGAGCCGCCGTGGCCGTTTGCTGAAGAGGGATCCTGAGCTACATCGCGCCGATGAGCGCGTTCGATGGCGTCGAGCGACGGCTCACGAGCTCTCTGTTGGCGACGGATTGTCGGCATCGCTCTCTTCATCACTGTGCTCGTATTCACTACCGGCGCGATCTACTGTGCAAGACCTTCGTGCCCGTCCGGCAGGCGAGAGCGCTATTCCACCGTGAGGGCCTGAGGTGCTGTCGTCTTGATGCGGGTCGTTAGCCACTTCGCCTGGCGGCCTGCTTCCAGCAGGAACGAGTCGGCGGCTGCGAGCGTCTGCGGGTCACGCTTCGCGAGAGCGCTCTGGCGGAGGATGGTCGCGTGAATCCAGGCCTTCTGAACGTCCAGGTACAAGGCGAGGAGATCGTCCAAGAAGGCACAAGCTCGGGATCACGGAAGGCGACTGGGTCAAGGCCGAACCAGAGGCTCGCCACCTGAGTCGCCGTGGTCGCCGGCGAGCGCCGTGAGGCGGTTTGCCTGGGTCTCGGCTTCGTCGGCGAAGAGGCTGCAGAGATGGACGACGTCGGGCTCGTCCTCGTGCTCCTTCGCTATACGCCGATAGGCGGCGGCTAGCTGGATTTCGACGTCTTCGGCACGCCGGATCGCGTGTCCGAACCGCGTCACGCTTTCTCCAATGGCGCCGACGCAGCGACCGTCGGGGCAGGTGCGAGGCCGTCGCCGGCGGCGACCTTCTCGAGCCTGACTGCCGCGACCTTGTAGGTTGGCTGCTTCGAGACGGGGTCCCACGCGGTCACCGTCAGCTCGTTGGCGGAGCGCGGGCGGCCGTCGGGGGCGGCTTGGCCGGCGTCCCAGTACCCGTAGTGGAACGGAGCGAAGACGATGCCGTCCTTGATCCCGGTGAGTCTGGCTCGTGCTTGGATCCAGCTGGGGCGCGCGTCCGGTCTTGGTGCGCGTGTGGAAGTGGTAGACGGTGCGGCCCGTCGTAAGCGAGAACGGGTACTCGTCGTCGGGTGCCTCGTGCGGCGGCTGGTACTCGGCTGCCTTGAGAATGGCGCGGCCGGCGGGGTTGAGCGCGCGGTAATCGTGCTCGTCGTTTGCCGCGCCGGTGAGGAGGTCGTGCCCGTAGTCCTCGCAGGACCCGGCATCGGTGAAGAATCGACCGTCCTCGTAGAGCCGCTCCGTCCCCTCTGGGCGCTTACCCGCACCTCGGCTGCCTCGTCGCCTGGAGTGAGGCGGACAAGGAATGGGAATGCCCTTGCCACGGCTCACGCTTCACTGCCGAGGGTCAGCTTCTCCAGGGTCCTGCCACGATGGGCCTAGAGCGCGAGTCCGCTGAGCGAGAGATCAGTCGGTAGACGGGACGCTCGATTCCCGGCGCAGCCCGGCGCCGTGGACGTTTCCATGTCACCAAGGCGGGATACGACCATCTCGTGGCCTCCCCGCTCCAGATCTACCTGCAGGATCATCTTGCGGGAGCGACGTTCGACCTCGAACTGGTTCAGTGCTGTCTTCGGAACAACGAAGGCTCTGAGTTCGCCGAGTCCTTGTCAGAGCTGACCGCCGAGATCGCGGCAGATCGACGGAAACTTCAAGAGATCATGCGCGACGTCGGCGCCGAGGTTTCGCGCACCAAGGTCGCGGTCGGATGGACGCTGGAGAAGGTTCGACGACTGAAGCCGAACGGCGGCTTCTTCGAATACACAGCCCTCGCGCGCGTCGCCGAACTCGAAAGCCTGGCGATCGGCATCGCAGGTAAGAGGGCGATGTGGCGAGCGCTCGAGGACTTGTCCTCAAGGGAAGACCATTTTGGTCGTCATGACTTCTCAGCCCTCGCCGAGCGGGCTGACGACCAGCTCTCGAGAGTGGAAGACCTCCGGCTCAACGCCGCCCACGCAGCGTTCGGACACGTGCCGACCGATCCGAGAGCCCGGGCTGTCATTTAGGACGTGGGCACGTCCGGCGTGCTCGAGCCCGGCGCCAACGCTCTAGATGCTCAGGTGAATGCCTGTAGGCGGTCGGATCCATGTGAGCGATCAGCGAGCCGACCGCTGCGCCGAGCAACGGTCGGCCCGCAACTTCTGCTCAGCTCTCGGGATAGGGGTCGTTCACGCTGTCGCCGCCGCTGACGGTTTCCCACTCTCCTCCGCCGCAGGACGGGCAGGGCGGGATGTGGGTCTGGGAGCTCATCTCGATCGTGTTACCGCAGTTGGTGCACCGATAGGTACCGGCCGAGACGTCGCTGCCGGCTGGGACGGGGTTCGCCATGACGCTCCTCTCGCTGGATGGGTCTTTACGTGGACTTGGACTTCGCCCTGGGCTTGGTCGTCCGCTTGGTTCCGGACCTCGAGCTCGACGCCTTGGTTGTGCGTCGGCGGGATCCGGACGCGGCAGGCCGCGTCCGAGCCTTGCCGTTCGCAACAGCGCCCGTCGGCTCCTTCGGCAGTCCGGCAGTCTCGCGCAGCTTCCGGGCGATCTCGGCGATCTCCTCCGGGGCGTAGTCGGGAGCGAAGACGGCCGGCTGGGAAGGCAGGTCGTTGGGAAGCGCCCCCTCGGGTGCCTCGTCGATGACCGTCAGGTCCTCCCCGGTCTCGGGATGCGGGCCGTTGAAGACGGCGGCGAGCTCCTGGTAGTCCTCCGGCGAGAAGCGATAGAGGCGCAGATGGTCGCCGCGCTTGATGTGCGGCTTACACTCGGGGATCTTCTCGGTCGGGATCCTCGGCGACGGGAAGAGCTTCATCATGTCGGCGCCCGTGAGGTTCTCGAGCGCGCGCGCGTAGGCGACCTGGTGGACGCCGCCGCGCACGAGCAGATAGCCGGTCAACGCCCGAGCCGCCGGATGGTCGACCATCTCGTAGACCTTCAGCTTGTTGTTGCGGGCGCCGGTCTCGAGGAAGAAGTTGTGCGTGAGGTCCTCGACGAGATCGCCCGAGGAGAAGACGTAGTCGCCGTTCCAGGGGCGTCCTTGCGAGTTCTGCGGGAGCGCGCCCTGCCCGCCCGCCACGAAATGGTGCGGGTTTCCGGTGCCCTTCAGCTCGGCGAGCGAATCGCTCGGCGCCTTGCCGTCGTTCGTCGGGGTCGCACCGGTGAGCATCGTGTTGATCGTCGCCGCGACGAGCTCGATGTGGCCGAACTCCTCGCCCGCGATGTTGGCGATCAAGTCGTAGAACGGCCGCGCCCCTTGCCGGTCGCGGAAGTTGAACGACTGGAACGTGTAGTTCAGGAAGGTGGACATCTCACCGAAGCGACCGCCCATGAGCTCCTGAACCGCGGCAGCACCAGCGGGGTCAGGATCGGAGGGCGGTGGTAGTTCGGTGGCAATTCGGTCCAGACGCAGAATCATTTTGTGGCCTCCCGGCAGCGCGGTACGAAATGAGTGCGCCGCACTTACCCGAGACGAGGAAGCCGAAACAGATTTGGATACGGGAGGGCAGCAAGGGGTAGGTCTGCGGAGATGTGCTCGGGTTTCAAATCTGTCACGCGCCAGTCCAAGTCCCTCGAACAGACCGAGCACAGGCCGTGGCCCGCACCGAAAAGCATGTGGCTGCTAGGCCAGTCGTGGCTTGATCTTCTCCTCGCTCATTGGCCTGTAGGCCGAGCGCAGCTCGAGCGCCACATTCCACCGCCGCTCGAGCTCGCGACTTTCCAGGGACGGCCCTGGAGCACTGTCTCTCCGTTTGTTTCGAGGCGCTTCGCCTCGCGGCCACTCCGCCGCTGCCCGTGCTCTCCCGCTTCCCTGAGCTGAACGTCCGCACATATGTCACCTGCGAGGCAAAGCCTGGGATCTGGTTTCTCTCACTCGATGCAGGCAGCCGCTCAGCCGTGTTCGGAGCCAGGCGCTTCTACCGACTCCCGTACTTCCACGCCCAGATGAGGGCGGTGTCTCAAGGGGACAGCTCTATCGAGTACGACTCCCTTCGCGAGGATCGGCGTGGTCGACCGGCGCGATTCTCCGCCGTCTATGGCCCGAACGGGAACCCGTCCACCGCCGAGCCAGGAAGCCTCGACCACTTCCTCACGGAGCGATACTGCCTTTACTCCTGCTCCTCCGCGGGTTCTCTGTTTCGCGCGGACATCCATCACCGTCCTTGGCGACTACAGCCCGCCGAAGCGACGATTACGACGAACACGATGCTGCCGTCCGACTTGCAGCTCGAGGCCGAGAGGCGGCTGCTTCACTTCGCAGCCGGACAGGACGTCGTCGTCTGGAAGCCCACACTCATCTCGCCAAACGCGAGGCAGTCGTCCGAAGACGCTTAGAGCCTGCGCTTGGCGGGAATGCTCTCGCTCCTAAACGAGAAAGGAGCGATCGATGACCACGACACCTACTGAAACGCGAGGATCGGGACGCTGGGGCGGGATCGGCCTGGGCGGGATTCTCGTCATCGTCGGAATCGTCGTCGCGTTGGCCTGGAGTCTCCTGCTCGGCATCATCATTGCCGTCATCGGCCTCGTAGCTTTCGGCGGGTTCGCGAAAGGGAAGTGGTACTAGTGCAGGAGACCGCGTCTCCTGTGACCGCTGGTGTGCCAGGGCCGCCCGACGCTCCCGCCAACGTGCCTGGCGCGCCTGAGCCGCCCCCCGGCCCTCAGGAGCCGCTCGAGCCCGGGTTTCTCCAGGAACCGCGCGATGACGACGAGGGCGAGGAGGACGAAGCGGCTAAGCCGCTCCTGGAACGCGACTTCAAGGCTGTGCAGGGGAGTTTGCTCCGCCACAGCATGGTTCACCAATCCGTAAGGAGAGTTCATGCCGAAAATCGAGGACACGATTGAGGTTCAGGTTCCCGTACAACAGGCCTACAACCAGTGGACGCAGTTCGAGGATTTCCCGAAGTTCATGGACGGCGTTCAGTCGGTGCAGCAGCTCGACGACAGACACGTTCAGTGGGTCGCGGACATCCGCGGCGAGAGTCGTCAGTGGACGACCGAGATCACCGAGCAGCGGCCCGACGAGAAGGTTGCCTGGAAGACGATCGAGGGCGAGGTCAAGAACGACGGCGTCGTCACCTTCGAGCCGATGGGCGACGCTCAGACGCGGGTCAATGTGCAGATGAATGTCAAAGCTGATTCCACGGCTGAGAACGTCGTCGGCAATCTACTGGGAATCGTCAAGAGTCAGGTGCGCGGCGATCTCGAGCGGTTCAAGCAGCTGATCGAGAACCGCGACGAAGAAACAGGTGCCTGGCGGGGCGAGGTGCGGGAGGGCGAAACGACGTAAGGGGTGAAGACGTGCGCGCCGGCCTCCTCGCATTGGGGGCCGGCTGCCGCGTTGGCCCGGAAAGGCACTGTTTAGTCCGTTGATTCGTGTGCTTGCTATCGGCCTTGCAATTGCCCTGATCGTGTTCGTGGTGAGCGGTGGCCATGTTCTCTTCTTGCCATTGCTCTTCCTTCCGCTCGGCCTGTTCTCTCTCGGCCGCCACCGCCGGCGACAGCCCAGCCATTCGGCGCGCGACCGATTGTTGCCGTGATCTGGATGTTCCTGCCGCGTGTGTTCCGCCGGTTTGGGCTACTCTGGCTCGCCTTCATGGCTTACAGATACTGGCGTCGACTCTCCCCTGAGCGGAAAGCAGCTCTGAAAGTGCGGATGCGCGGACTGACCGCCCGGATGCGCGGAGCTCCGCTCATTGCGCTCGGGCAAGCGGGCCGGAGGTTTCGCCGCACGGGGAGTGGGAACGTGCGTGCGTAGAAGGTTTCCACGGAGGGACAGGCGAGATGGCGGACATCAATAGGTTCTCTGAACAGATGATTGATCTTGCAGAGCGACTCGCAAAAGTGTCGCATGCCGCGAAAGGGAAGGACACGCATAGGGCCATGCGCAAAGCGCGTTGGCTCCTTCTTCCCGCTGCTGGCGCCGGCCTGTATGCCCTGACTACAAGCCGCGCCTTCACCAGCCAAGCCAAGCGCGTGGTGACTGAAGCGAAAGAGCGGGCCTCTGACTTCCCTGAGGAGTTGGTCGCCCGCGTGAACGAGGCGACTAGCTCAGTCAACGGCCAAAGCAGTCGTTCAGGATCGGCACACAACACGGGCCGAAGCGGGGGTCAGCGTCGTCGCAAAACGACTCCTAGCCATTGACCGGGATTAGCCAGGCCGCCGGATAACCACTGCAAGCTTCGCTTCGTTCCGCGAGGAGCTCGGCAACAATCGAGGCGTTGGGGTCGTAGTTCGACGTTTCGACAGGCGACGTCGCTGCGACGAGCTGTGGTCAGACCGGCGGTTCCTCACTCTCTGCCTGCCTCAGCCGTTCCTGGATGCCTTGGCGGAGTAGCGCGTCCAGAGCGGGATGCTCAGCGAGGAGCTCGTCGAAGTGTTCCTTGGAGAGCACCATGAGCTCCGTGTCTTCGTGCGCGACGGCGCGCTTCGAGTGGGTTTGGCGGAGCAGGAGGGAGTGCTCGCCGAAGAACTGACCTGGCCCTGCGCTCGCGATCTCGAATTCTCGGCCGTCTCGAACCTCGAGTATCCGCACGCTGCCCGAGAGCACGACGAAGAGTGCCTCCGCCTCGGTGCCCTGTTCGAAGACGACACTACCGGCGCGCCAGCGAAAGTTGCAGGCGGCACCGACGAGCTGGAGCAGGGCCCGGTCTTCGACGTCCGAAAACAGCGGAACCCGCCGCAGCGCAGTCATCAGGCTGTGCGAGATCCGATCGTTCATGAGGCCGGCGGTCTATCGTAGGCCAGCAAGAGGACTGTCACCAGGAGGGGCGATGGGCTCTGCGACACGGCCGCTGCGCCTTGCGCAGATCAGCGACATCCATTGCGGCGAGACGAGCTTCGACTCCGGTGTAATGGGCTCGATCGTCGAGCGCGTGAACGGGATGCAGCCGGACGCCGTTCTCGTCGTAGGTGACCTTACGGCGAAGGGCTACCAGTGGGAGTTCGAGGAGGCTGCCGAGTGGCTCAAGCAGCTCGGGCCGCCCACCGTCGTCATCCCAGGTAACCACGACTACCGGAACGTGGGTTACATCCACTTCCAACACTTCTTCGGCCAGGGCTTCCATCGCTACCGCGAAGGTTTCGACCCCGTCCGCGCCGAGCGCCTCCAGGCAACGGGATTTACGGTCGTCGGTGTCGATTCCGCCGAGCCGGACGTGAACGAAGGCAACTTGGGCCTCGAACAGTACCCCTGGATCCGCGACCAGTTCGACGAGCCGGACGACGTGAAGATTTTTGCCATCCACCATCACCTCGTCTCCATTCCGGGGACGGGGCGCGAGCGCAATATCATCACCGACGCCGGCGATGTCCTCGCCGAGCTCACTCGCTTGGACGTCGACGTGATCGTCTCCGGCCACAAGCACGTCCCCTTCTTCTGGAACCTGAACGGCGTCCTTCTCTCCTACTCCGGCACCGCGACGACGAAGCGCGTGCGTGGCCTGACGCCGCCCTCGTGGAACGAGATCGTCGTCGACGCCTCCACCGTCAAGGTCTACCTCCATTACCAAGATGGCAGGCGCGAGCTGGCCGTCCTGTTCAGCCGGAAGACGCGAGCGCTTACCCGGGAAGTCTTCTATCTCACCGAGGACTTCCTCGACTCCAACCAGGTTCTGCCCCCATAGCGAGTCGTCGCATCAAGAGAGCGCCCGTAGCGCACGTTCGTAGCGCAGCCTGCGGGGCTTCTCCTTCTCGTCCGTGTGCGCAAGGTTGTCTTGAAGGTCTGCGAGCTTGACCCGGCGTGCCAACTCGTCCGCGCGAATGCGCTCGATGTAGCGGTCGTATGGCTCGTCGGGCTCCTTGGTGAGCACGACGACGGCCTCCACGACATGCGACGGCACGCCCGAGGCGATCAACTCGTCGGCATTCAGGTCCGTGTCCTCTAGCACATCATGGAGGAGACCGACGAGCCAGGCGTCGCGGTCGTCTTTCAGTTGGCCCGCGACCCGAAACGCGTGCGCGATGTCGAGACTCACGATCCGAGACCTTCTCGTCTAGTCATACAGAGAACCACATAAGGCCCTTTCCAGGTCAGCATCTACGCCCAGCTACGGGAGCCGCGGGGCAAGTTGTGTTTCTCCGAGCAGGGCGATCACTCACGCGACGTCTTCTTCTTCGCCGCGTTTCTCGCGCCGAAGGCTCGGGCAGAACGACGGCAGAAACGACCCGGGAAGGAAGAGCATGGATACGTGGGTCATCGTATTGATCGTCGCCGGCGTGCTTGTCTTCGTGGTCATGGCGGTTGTCCTCGCAAGAAGCGCGGCGAAGCGACGCGCCGAGCGGCAGCGAGCGGCGGCAGTCGAGTCTCGACAGGAAGCTCGCGCGCTGGAGCAGCGAGCGGCGGAGCGAGAGCGCACGGCCGAGGAAGAGCTCGCACGAGCCGAGCGCGAACGGGCCGCCGCGCGTGGGCACGCACAGCGCGCGGATGAGGTCGACCCAGACATCGAAACCTAGAGGCCAGGTCTGCTTACTTCGATGAGCCTGAAGCGGCAAAACTCACGCCCCCACAAGAGTCCACGACCGAGCCAGGTTCCGTCGGCCTGCCGCTCGAGCTCGTCGCGGACCGGTAGGCGGCGGTAGACCAGCGTACCCCCGCGCACGTGGAAGGAGGCCAGCGGAACGGGACCGAGCAGCGTCCAGCCTCGGCCATGTTGAATCCGCTTGCGGACGCCGAACGGCGGCAGGACGCCACTGAGCCGGTCGACGCGCCAGTGGCCGTCGAGAGGGTGCGAGGCGGTCAACCGGCGAACGGTAGGGGCAAGCTCCGTGAACGAGGAGATCGGAGCCTCTAGCACTACTCCGTCCACCGAGCCGATCGGCGCCTACCAAGGCGCAAACCGGTCGACACGGTGGCGGGACTCACCTTCCGCACCGCAGACGCGCTCCGGGAGCGATACTCCCAGGCTTCCTGCGAACTCCTGACCTGACAGCGTCTACGCGGCTAACGAGCGCGTCACTCGGAGATTTCCTCTACGACTCTTCCCGTCACGCTGTAGCCGGCTTCCCTCGCGACGTCGGCCTGAGCGACCACGCCGACAAGGCGTCCGCCGTCCACAACGGGCAGGCGCCGTACCTGATGCCTCGCCATTTCGTCGAGCGCCTCCTGGAGATCCTGATCGGGACCAACTGCTACTAGATCGCCCGACTGAATGTCCGCGACCTTAGTCGAGCCGGGGTCTTTGCCTTCCCCCACGACCCTCAATGCGATGTCTCGATCGGTCAAGACGCCGACCAGCTTCTCACCCTCGACCACCGGCAAGGATCCGACGTCCTCGGATCCCATCAGCTTCGCGGCTTCCTTGACAGGCGCTTCGGGCGAAACGGTCGCGGGGTTCGAGCTCATGATCTCACCAACGCTCTGGGCCATTCGAGCCTCCTTCGGTTGCTTGCTGAAACCATCTCCACCAAACTCGGGGGCGAAACCGGCCCGCGGCTTCGGATGATCGCTCGCCGCACTCTGTGGTTCGGATTCGTGCACGGGGGTACGCCGCTCTGCAATGAAGGCAGTTGTCTGGCACGGCACCGAAGACGTACGAGTCGACTCAGTGCCGGACCCAGCCATCCAGGAGACCACAGACGCGATCATCCGCGTCTCCTCGTCGGGCATCTGCGGTTCCGACCTCCACCTCTACAAGGTGCTCGGCATGTTCATCGACGAGGGCGACATCCTCGGGCACGAGCCGACGGGGATCGTCGAGGAGGTGGGCAGCGAGGTGACCGCCATTGCCCCGGGCGATCGCGTCGTCGTCCCCTTCAACATCGTCTGCGGCCACTGTTGGATGTGCGAGCGCGGTCTCTTCGCGCAGTGCGAGACGACCCAGGTCCGACGGTACGGCAAGGGTGCGGCCCTCTTCGGCTACACGAAGCTCTACGGCCAAGTGCCGGGCGGCCAGGCCGAGTACCTCCGTGTTCCGCAAGCGCAGTTCGGCCCGGTGAAGGTGCCCGCAGGTCCGCCGGACGAGCGTTACGTGTACCTCTCCGACGTTCTACCAACCGCGTGGCAGGCCGTCGAGTACGCGGACGTCCCCGAGGGCGGGAGCGTGGCAGTCTTCGGGCTCGGTCCCATCGGCCAGATGAGCGCTCGCATCGCGCGCCACCGCGGTGCCCAGGTCGTGATCGGCATCGACCTAGTTCCCGAACGACTCGAGATGGCGGCTCGCCACGGCGCCACGACGATCGCCGCCGAGGATCAAACCGATGTGGTCGCCGAGATCAGACAGCTAACCGACGGGCGGGGACCCGACTCGGTGATCGACGCGGTCGGTATGGAAGCCCACGGAGCGCCTGTCGCGGAGGCGATGCAGAAAGGTGACAGCCATGCTCCCCGACCGAGTCGGAGCGGCGCTGGCCGAGCGGGTCGGCGTCGACCGCCTGGCGGCGCTGAAATTGGCCATCGCGACGGTGCGGCGGGGCGGGACGATCTCGATCAGCGGGGTCTATGGCGGCCAGGCGGACCCCATGCCAATGATGGATCTCTTCGACAAGGGCGTGACCCCTGCGAATGGGCCAGGCACATGTGAGGCGCTGGATCGATGACATCCTGCCCCTCCTCGACGATGACGATCCTCTTGGTACCGCCGACCTGGCGACGCATACGATGCCCCTGGCGCAGGCGCCTGAGGCGTACGAGCTTTTTCAGGAGAAGCGCGACGGCTGCATCAAGGTCCTGCTCGAGCCCTGAGGGCTAGCTCTCGCGCTCGCCGAGACCGCTCGCCACTTCGCGGGCTCGGAGGGGGCCGCCGCTCTGCGGCGAGAGAGGCGGCGTGCTCATGCCGGCGCGATCGCGCATCCCGTTCATGAGTTCACGGAGGGCCTCCGATGCCGTCCTCGTCGGGCGCCAGCCAAGCGTGTCCCGAGCTCGCCCGGAGTCCATGAGCGGGACGCCGAACCCGAGATCGACCCAGCCGGGAGGCGATGCCTGCAGATGCAGGCGCCAGGTCACCTCGACCACCCGCCTCAGCAGGCGCCTGGGGACGTGGATCGGTCGAACGCCCGCGAGCCGTGCGAGCTCGGGGCCGTCGAGAACCGGCTCCGCCGCGAGGTTGAACGCCCCGTCGACCGGCCTAGTGAGAACTCGCCGAAAGGCATCGCCGACGTCGGCCGAATGCACCCCCTGAAAGCGCAACTGTGGGTGCGCCGGGACGAAAGGCGCGAGCGCAGGGCTGAGAAGCGGGCTCGGCAGGAACGGCCCGACGAACAACCTGCGAATCCCAGAAGCCGCGCCGCGCTTGAAGATCAACGCCGGCCGCATGCGAACGACGCGGACATCCACGTGCTCCTGCTCAAAGCGATCAAGCATCCGCTCGACCTCAGCCTTGTGCCGGCTGTAGAAGCTGGTCCTGATGCCGTCGGTGGGCCAGCTTTCGTCGACAAACCGGGTCTTGGGACCCGCCGAGTACGCTCCGACGGACGAGGCGTAGACCAGCGCCGGCACCCCAGCCTCGGCGGTCGCCCGTAAGACCCGGCGGCTTCCGTCGACGTTCGTGGATCGAAGCATCGCCTCGTCCCTCGAAGGCTGGATCGCCCAAGCGAGGTGTACGACCGCATCGGCGTCCCGAAAGAGCCGCGTCAGATCGTCCGTCCGGATGTCCGCCTGGTGCCACTCCGTCTTTGCAAATGTGAGCTCCGGCCTTCGCCGTGCGATCGCGAGCACGGAGCCCACCCGAACATCGTCGGCGAGAGCGGCGAGCAGGCTGGTGCCCAAGTTTCCGCTCGCTCCGACGACGGCGACGCGCATGGAGGTTCCCTAGCCGTTGCCGGGCAACGGCAAACGGCGAGGTTTTGATCGCTGCGCCCGGGCACGTCGCCCATATCGCCGGGGTCGTTTTCATCGCTCTGGGTACGCTGGCGCTCGCTGTCCTCCTTGCCGCCCTTCTGCCCGGCGCCATCGTGGTTGTTTCGGGATGGGCGTGATCGCAGGGCTCTTCCTCGTCGGTGCCGCCCGCCATCCAAGCGACCTGGGCGCGTGCACAAACGACGGCGAGCTTCCGGGACCCCGCGAGCCGGACGATCCTCGCCTGAAATGAATGTGCTGTGGACCTCGGATCCCGTACGAGATCGGCCCCGAAGCCGGGCCGATGCTGTTGCGTCGCAGCACCCGACGTAGCCCTGAACTCCATGGCATCTTCGGGGCCGGACGAAACGCCCTGGCAATCCGTCTAAAGCTGAGACCCGGTATGCCGGGCCTCAGGGATTACGCGGAACCATCAGGTGGTAGCTATACGGCCCCGCCGGCGCTCCCTTGACCCGCGCCCTGAGGTCACCGGCGACTGCGGCGGGTCACTTGATCCGCGCGGCCGACCGTGCAAGTCTGTTCGCGACTCGGGGGTGGCATGAGGGCTTTTGTTGTCGGGCTCGTCGTTGCATCGACGTTTCTTGGAGGCGGGACGGCGAGTGCCCACGCGGCGACGTGCTTCGGATCGCCGGCCACGATCACGGGGACGCCGAAAGGCGACCTGCTCGTCGGAACGCCCAGGAAGGACGTGATCGTCGGATTTGGCGGTGACGACGTGATCCGCGCACGCGGAGCTCGCGACCTCATTTGCGCGCGAGGCGGGGACGACACCGTCTACGGCGGCGCCGGCTCCGACCGCATCCTTGCTGGTGGAGGCGCGGATGAAGTCAAGGGCAACCGCGGCGACGACGACATCATGGGGCAACGCGGAAACGATGTTGTCCGTGCGGCTGCCGGAGATGATTTCGTTTCTCTCGGAACCGGCCTTGACGGCGTCGCCGGCGGGTTCGGCCGGGACACCCTGGAAGGGTGGGAGGGGGCCGATCAAATGGTCGGGGGCTTCGGTAATGACTTCATGGTGGGTGGCCGTGGCAACGACTTTCTCGACGGCTCGCAAGGGAGCGATTCGATCCGTGGGGGCGACGGCATCGACCAATGCCGAAACGGCGAAAGCATCATCGCCTGCGAGATCACGATGCCGCGCAGAACAGGACGATGACCTGATCTACGCGAGACCGCTCTCTTGAGCGGTTTATGCAAGTCGACGCAGTATCCCGCTCGTCTTAGGCGGCAGGTACCGCCCGTCTCGATTCGGCCCCGGCACGCCGGGCACGGAAGGTCAGTAGCTCAGCGACGAAGAGAGCGACCAGCCCGACTGCCGCCGGATAGCCCGCGTGGGCTGAGAAGAGGACACAGAGAAGGGTCGCTCCGACGATAAGGCGGGAGGCACCGGCGCGCCAGAGGGCCACGCCCGCGGCGATTATGAGAAACGACCCAGCTGAACTGACCGAGCTTTCCTAGGACGGAGTAGTTATCGCCGCCCGCGAACCGACTCTCTTGGAAGAGGAAATCGATCGTGCTGACCACGGCGTCCTGTCCCTCCCCGGCGAGGCTGTTCGCGTGACGTGTGAGGACACCGACTGCGATCCCGGCGATCGCGTCAAAGGCGCTGAAGAACACCATCCAGACAACGAGCAACGCGCGGCTGACCGTCGCGGCGATCGACTGGATCCCGCTCAGCAGCATCCACACACCCGCCGCTATGAACGGCGTGAGGACGAGTTGCGAGAAGTGGACGAAGATCCACTTGTTCGCTTCGTCTGCGATCCCCTCATAGGGTGCCGGCTCGTCGCCGACGCCCCCCGGATGGAGGATGGCGAGCACGACCCAGAGGAGAGGGGCCGCGAGCACTAACAACTCCCACGGGCGCGAACGCGGACTGGTGGCGAAAGACACCTGGACCCCGGTGCCACGTTAGAGCATCAGCAGTGAGACTGCCGGGCACCGAGATCCTGACGCTACGGATCGACGGCGCCACCGGCCGCAAGATGATCGCGGCGCTGTGCCTGCGGGGCGCGAGGCGGCCGACGGGAGGACCCCGTCGTCGCCCGTCGAACCGCGCGGTACCTCCGCCAGGAGGAAGGTGGATCTCTAGCGAGGAGATGGACAGCAATGGCATCGAAAGGCTTCTGGGCAGGCTGGGTCGGGTTCGCGGCCCTGATGATGGTGATCATGGGCGTTCTGGATGTCATCCAGGGTCTGATCGCGATCGTCCGCGACAACTACTACGTTCTCGCACCCGAACAGATCATCGTGTTCGACCTCACCACTTGGGGCTGGATCATCCTGATCTGGGGCATTGTTCTCGCTCTGGCCGGCTACGCGCTCGCGTCAGGCGCAGAGTGGGCCCGGTGGTTCACGATCCTCGTGGGAAGCGTGAACTTCATCGTGCAGCTCGGCTTCGTCGGCTCGAACCAGTACCCGCTCTGGGCACTTGCAGTGTTGGGGATGACCGTGCTCGTCCTGTACGCCCTGATCGTGCGCTGGAGCGACGTGAAGGGCGGGCCACTCTAGGTCTGGACCTCGCTCGCCGCCTTCCTCGTACCGGAAGGCGGTGACCAGGACGGTCGTACTCGGGCTCGTCGCACTCTCGATCCTCGGGGCCGCCGCCTGCGGAGGCGGTCGCGACGAGCCCGTTCGGCTCAAAGCCCAAGCGACGCCGATCCCGCCCGGCTGGTCGACGCTTCCGGCACCGCCCTTCCACCGCTTCCGCGGCGCGGCGGTCTGGACCGGAACCGAGCTCGTCTACTGGGGCGGCGAGTCCGAGTACGGCGACGAGGTGCACGGGGACGGCGCCGCCTTCAACCCCGCGACCGGCACTTGGAGGCCACTGGCGCGCGGCCCGCTCTCGGCGCGAAGCGGTGCCGCCGCGGTCTGGACCGGCGACGAGGTGCTGATCTGGGGCGGCGGCCACGAGGGCACGAACGACGGCGCAGCCTACGACCCTGCGGCGGACGAGTGGCGGACGCTACCGGCCTCGCCGCTCGGGCCCCGGATCCCGGTCGGCGCCGTCTGGACGGGCACGGAGATGCTCGTCTGGGGAGACTCGAGCCGCGCGGCGTCGGCGGTCGACGGCGCCGCATACGACCCGGAGGCCGACCGCTGGCGCGAGCTCCCGCCTGCCCCGTTCGCGCTGAACGAGGCGACCGCCGCCTGGACGGGTGACGAGCTGATCGTCTTCGGGGCCAACCTCGACGGCAACAACTGGTCCGACACCGAGCACGCCCGCGGCGCGGCCTTCGACCCGGCGACGGACGAGTGGCGGATGCTTCCTCCTTACCCGTTCTCCCCACAGGCCTCGACCGCTGTCTGGACGGGCAACGAGCTGATCGTCTGGGACTACGAGCTGCGCGCCGCTGCGTACGACCCCGGTCGTGACGAGTGGCGGCCGCTGCCGAAGCTGCCGCTCGACTTCTCCGAGTGCTACCCGGAGGGCGCGCTGGGCGACGGCCTCATCCTCGCCTGGCACTGCGGCGAGGCGGTTCTCCTCGACCTGGCCACCGACTCGTGGCGGCCGGTCGAGCGGCCGCCCCCGCACATCTTTGCGCCGCCGGTGGCGGCCGGGCCGGTCTTTCTCTTCGTCGGCGCTTACACCGGGGCTGGGGACGAGTCAGCGTGGGCCTACAGGCCCGGCACGGCGGGCGCTCCTCCGGCGCCCGGCGCGACGACGTTCGTGCCGGAGGCGCCGCACCGGGGCGAACGGGCCGTCCTTCCCCTAACGTTCCCCGACGGCAGCCGGATCGTGCTTTCCTACCCGGCGCGGCTCCGGCTCGCGGAGCTTGGCGTCCAGCCGGACGTTTCCTACCTCTACCGCGAGGACCCTGCCGCTCGGTATCCGCTCACCTTCCTGTATGGGGTGCCGAGCCACGCAGCCTCCGCGGGCGAGATCGTGCTCCGCACGGGCGCGTGGACGGTCGTCGCCCCGATCCGGGATTCGGCGGCACGAGATGAGGTCGCCCGGAGCCTCAGCGTCCACGAGACCGTTGAGGGCTTCGTGGTTGTCGAGGCAGCCACGCCGCTCGCGCTCTCACACGAATTTGGCGAAGGCGGGGGCGTGATGCTGGCCTTCGGTGACGGCGATCCCGCTCCAGCCAGGGTGACGTCTCTCGATCCGCTCATCGAGCTCGCCCCCGGCGACTGTGGAGGGAACGACACGGATGTTGAAGGGGTTGGTGGCAGCACCAGCCACGGCTCGACGTGCCTCGGCGGTCGGATCTATGTCGGGATCTACGGCAACAGCCAGTTCATCGAAGCCGTGCTTTCGGGCCTCGAGCTCGAGGAGTGGCAGCCGCCCGGAGGGTAATAAAACCCGCTCAGGGCTCCGTGTGGACGATGACGTCCGTGGCGCCGGGCGAGGCCGCTAGCGGTCCAGCTTCGCCTCGATCGCGGCCAGGCGCTCCTCGAGCCGGAGGAGGAGCGCGCGGGTCTCGGACTCGCTTGCCTCTCGGAGCGCCTGCTCCTCCGCTCTCGCCTCTTCCTGGTCGCTGGAGACGAAGAGCGAGGTAACGGTCGCGGTCAGGAAGGAGAGGAACGTGACGCCGAAGACGATCAACGCGCTCCCGACGATTCGTCCGGCGGTCGTCGTCGGGACGATGTCTCCGTACCCGACGGTCCCGAGCGTCACGATCGCCCACCAAACGGCGTCGCCGTAGGTCTGGAAGTCCGCCTTGTCGACGAGGGTCGCGAGGAAGGCGGCGACCAGAGCCACCGCGAGCGTGACGAGGATGAGGAACGGGAAGACGCGGCGGCTCGCGACGACCCGCTTGATGCGCGTGTCGAGGCGCGAGCCGGCTCGGAACCCGGTCGTCGTCCCATGTGGCTCGTCAGGCACAGTGGACTGAGTTCGCCTGCGCCGTCCACCTCCCTGCCCGTCGACGGCTCCTAGCCCGTCCGCGCCGGGGCGGCGGACGGGCCGCGCACCGGCTCGCCCTCGCTCAGGGCTCAGTGTGGACGATGACATCCACGATCTCGGGGTGGTCCCGACGGATGCGCTCCTCGATCTCGCTGGCGCTCGCATGCGCCTCGGCGAGGGCGCGCTCCGGGGCCATCGCCAGCGTGAGGAAGGCCACGAGGCCGCGGTCCGTGGCAAGAAAGCGGAGCTCGCGCGGGTCGATGCCCGTCGTGGCGCGCACGATCCCGCGCACCGCCTCGGACTCGGACTGGAGCGCGCCGTCGGGGATCGAGCTCACGGCCGCAGGTTCCGAGAGGGGCTCGAGATGCGTCTGGACGGCGTCGGCGTCGGGGACCGAGCCGAGAATTTCGCGTTCCACCGCTTCGGCCACGTCGTGCGCCTCGACGAGGGTCAGCGAGCCCGGGAGCTTCAGATGAAGCGAGACCTCGGTGCGGTCGCCGACATCAAGGACGGAGACGTTGTGCACCTCCCGGACGCCGGGAACGCGCAGCGCGGCAGCGGTCGCCTGCTCGGCCAGCCCGCGGGCCTCCGCAGGCTCGACGTGGACGACGACGTCGGCGCCGGGCACCGCCCGCCCCACCGCCTCCTCGACGGCGTCCGCCGCCGCGTGCCCCTGCCCGACCGCCGCACCGGGCGGCACGCTGATGACCACGTCGGCGAAGTGCCTGCCGGCCGCCCGGCGCATGCGCAGCCGGCGCAGGCTCACGCCCGGAGCGAGCGCCTCGATCGCGCCGCGCGCCGCCTCGACCTCGACCACCGGCGCCTGGTCCATGAGGACGTCCACGTTCTGGCGGATGAGCCGCGCGGCGGCGGCGAGCACGAGTGCGGCGACGAAGAGCGCAGCCACGGCGTCCCCGGCCGGATAGCCGGCCCGGGCCAGGAGCAGGCCGATGAGGACGGCTGTTGAGCCTGCGAGGTCGCCCGCGAAATGGAGCGCGCTCGCTCCGAACGCGGCGCTCTGGAACGCGCGCGCGGCCCGCCGGGAGACCACCGCACGGCTCGCGTCGATCGCGATGACGACGCAGATGACGAGCAGCGCGTACCACGTGGCGTCGACCTCGTCGGTGCCGTTCACGAGGCGCCGGACGGCGGCGAACGCGATCAGCAGGGAGACGAGGGCGAGGATGACGGCCTCCGCCAGAGCGGAGAGGTGCTCCGCCTTCCCGTGGCCGTAGGGATGGCTCCGATCAGCGGGCCGGACCGCGACGCCGACCGCAAAGAGGGTGAGCAGCGCGGCCACGAGATCGGTCCCCGAGTGGGCCGCCTCTGAGAGGAGGCCGAGGCTCCCGGTGGCGAGCCCGGTCACGAGCTTGATCGCGATGAGGGCGACCGCCGCGAAGACCGAGACGAGCGCGATCCGGCGCCGAGGGCTCACGCCGCACAGGCTAACCTTGGCCGCGGGTGCCGACTTCCCCCGACACCGGCGACTCGTTCACGGTCGAATGCCCGCACTGCGGCAAGTCGTTCGAAGCGGACCTCCTCGGCGAGTCCGAACGCACTCTCGGCTTCAAGTGCCCGCACTGCAACCTCTTCGTCGCCTACAAGCCGGCGGAGGAGCAGGACCGGGTCGAGCCGAGCGATTAGGGGTCCACTCGGTGCCGGTCGTGGCCACCTCCGTTCTCCGCTAACGCTCGCGGCCCGGACGCCGATAGAGAGACCGTGTCCGTCGCGGCCCGCACCGCCGACCGCGTGCAGGAGCCCCGTGCCGCCCTCGCGCGCGCGGGGACCCGTGCCGCCCCGCTCCTCGCCGCCCTCGTCGCCGCGAGCTTCGTGCTGCGCCTCCTGATCGGCTGGCTCCGTGCCACGCCGACCTTCTTCGCCGATGAGTACATCTACGCCGAGCTGGGACGCTCGCTGGCCGAGACCGGCCGGCCGCTGATCCGCGGCGTCTCGGCAAGCTTCCCCGCGCTCCTCCAGCCCCTCCTCACCGCACCGGCCTGGCTCTTCGAGGATGTCGAGACGTCGTTCCGCGCCATCCAGACCGTGGGCGCGCTCGCCATGTCGCTCGCCGCCGTGCCGGTGTTCCTGCTCGCACGGCGGCTGGGGCTCGGCACCGGCGTCTCCTTCGCTGTGGCGGCCCTGGCCCTCGCCGTCCCGGACTTCGTCTACGCCTCCTGGGTCCTGGCCGAGCCCTTCGCTTACCCCCTTGCTCTCGGCGCCGTCGCCGTCGCGACGGTCGCGCTCGCACGCCCGAGCCTCCGGCTGCAGCTCGTGTTCCTGGCGCTCGCCGGGCTGGCGACGTTCGCGCGCGTCCAGTTCGCGGTGCTGCCGCTCTGCTTCCTCGCGGCCGTCTTGCTGGTCGGGCTCAGGGAGCGGCGCCTCCGCGCGACGGTTCGCGCGCAGGCGCTCGTCCTCGCCGCGGTCGCGCTCCCTGCGCTCGCCTTCGTCCTCGCCGGGCCAGGCCGCGTGCTGGGCTTCTACGAGGGCATCCTCGATCTGGACATCGCCTCGCCCGAGATGGCGAAGTGGATCGGCCTCGACGCCATGCTCCTCGGCTACGCCGCCGGCGTCGTCCTTGCGCCCGGCGCCCTGCTCGGGCTCTGGCTCGCCCTGCGCCGGCCGCGCTCCCGCGAGGAGCTCGCATTCGGGGCGCTGGCGCTGCCGTTCGTGTTCGCGCTGCTCGTGGAGGCCGCCGCCTACGGCCTCGGCGACGACCGCGTCCAGGAGCGGTACCTCTTCTACGCGGTTCCGCTCGTCGGGATCCTCTTCGCCCTCTACGCCTCGCGCGGCTGGCAGCACCGCCTCGCCCACGGCGTGCTGGCCGCGGGGGTCGTCCTGCTCGCGGCCCGCGTCCCCCTCTCCGGCTACTCAGCGGCGGGTGGGAAGACGAACGCGCCCACCCTCTTTGCCACCGCCCGCCTTGAGCAGGCGCTCGGCGACGTCGCCGCCGCGTCGCTTGTCCTCGCCCTCGGCGTCACGCTCCTCGTGGCCGCGCTGGTGCTGGCGAGTCGGCGCCCCGGGATGGCGACCCCGTTCGCGCTCGGGCTCGCGCTCGCCGTCTCCGCCATCACCTACGGGGCCGCCGTCTCCTACAACCTCGCCAACGCGGAGCGCACCCGCACCGACGTCCTCGGCCCACAGCCGTCGTTCGTCGACGACTCGGGGATCGAGGACACGGCGATGCTGCTGTCGAGATCGAGCGAGCGGGGGGTCGCGTCCGAGTACCTCTTCTGGAACCGCTCCATCGACGCCGTCTACCTCCTCCCCGGAGCCGAGCCTCCCGACTCCTTCGCGGTCACACGTCTGACCGTCGCCCGCGACGGGACGCTGCTGGCCGACGGCCGACCGGTGACGCGGCCGCTCGTTGCCGATGCGTTCAGCGACACCCTGCGCTTCCGCGAGTCCGACGAGGTCGCGTCCTCGCCCGCCTTCGAGCTGGTCGCCGCCCCCGGCCCGCAGCGCCTCGCCCTCTACGCGCCGGGACGCTTCGCAGACGGCTGGCTCGGGCTCCGCGGCAGCTTCCAGCTCTGGCCCGAGGCGGCTGCCGGGGTCCTGACCTTCGAGCTCACCGGCCCGCAGGAGGCTCCTCCGGTGGCCGTCGAGCTGGACGCGCCCGGCCTGCCCGCACGCGACGTCGTCGTGCAGCCGGGCCGCACCAGCAAGGTCTCCGTCCCGGTGTGCGGCACGGCGCCGTGGAACCTGGACTTCGTGGCTCCCTCGACGGGAGCCGTCGGCAGTCGCTACGTCAGCGTGCAGTCCTCGGAGCCGGTCTACCAGCCGGACCCGTCCGCCTGCGGCTAGGCGTTAGACGCAGTCCTTGAGCCCCTGCGCCTCCGGCAGGGACTCGAGCTTCTTTAGGGTGTTGTTCTCGATCTGCCGGATGCGCTCGCGGGTGACGCCGAACGCGCGACCGACCTCCTCGAGGGTTCGCGGCTGCTCGCCCTTGAGGCCGAAGCGGAGCTCGATCACCTTGCGCTCGCGGTCCGGGAGCGACTCGAGCGCCTTGTCGATGTCCTCGCGCCGCAGGTTGAGCGAGGCGGAGTCGAACGGCGACTCGGCGGCGTCGTCCTGGACGAAGTCACCGAGCTCGGATTCCTCCTCCTCGCCGATCGGCTTCTCAAGCGAGACGGGCAGCTGCGCCATGCGGAGGATCTCGCGGACCTCCTCGGTCGTCATCTCGAGCTCTTCGGCGATCTCGTCCGGCAACGGCTCGCGGCCGAGACGCTGCACCAGCTGGCGCTCGATGTGGACGACCTTGTTCAGCTTCTCGACCATGTGCACGGGAATGCGGATCGTGCGTGCCTTGTCCGCGATCGCGCGGGTGACCGCCTGGCGGATCCACCAGGTCGCGTACGTCGAGAACTTGAAGCCCTTGCGGTAGTCGAACTTCTCGACCGCGCGGATGAGCCCGAGCGAGCCCTCCTGGATCAGGTCGAGGAAGGAGAGCCCGCGGCCGAGGTAGCCCTTGGCGATCGAGACGACCAGGCGGAGGTTCGCCTCGATCATCTCCGTCTTCGCGGCCATGTCGCCGCGCTCGATGCGCTTCGCGAGCGTGACCTCCTGGTCGGCGGTGAGCAGCGGCACCTTCCCGATCTCCCGCAGGTAGAGGCGGAGGGAGTCGAGCGAGGGCTCGACCGTGAGGTCGAGCTTCGGCACCTTCTCCTCCTCGGCGAGCGCCGGCTCTTCATGCGGGGGGGTCTTGTGCTCGACCCCTTCCATCAGCTCGATGCCGTGGTCGATGAGGTAGGTGTAGAACTCCTCGACCTGCTCCTTCGTGAGGTCGACTTCCTCGAGCCCCGCAACGATCTCGTCGTAGGTGAGGAACCCCTTGTCCTGTCCTTCCGCAACGAGCTTCTGCAGCTCTTCGACCTCGGGCAGGGAGATGTCGACCTGGAGCATAGAGCCGCCTTTCTCGTTACCCGTGCAACGTTGTCCGTCGAACGAAAAGAGAGCCGACGAGTTGCATCGTTCGCCGACTCACAGGCACATCCGGGTCGGGATTCTACAACGCCTGTGGAGAACTGGCAGACGAATTTTTTCACGGCTGCGCAGAAATCGCCCCGACGACGTCGCCGCGACTCGACCGGAGCGGCCTCTCCGCCAGCTCGGGGAGCCCGAGCACGTGGCCGGCAGCAGCATACGCGGCCCGGTTGGCGCCGTCCTCGACCTTGAGGGCCACGCCCCTCCCATCCGGGAGTCCGGCACAGAGGACGCCTTCGGCCCCGCGCTTGGCCACCGTGCCCGGGAGCGCGCGCATCACGAGGGTGTCCACCGCCTGCCGTCCGCCGACGAGCTCGGGGTGCGCCGTCATCGCGGCGACGACCGGCTCTGCGCCCGCGGGCTCGCCCGAGGCCAGGTCGGCGAAGATCCCCGCCATCTCGCGCAAGGAGAGCGCGAACGTCGGCACGCCGCAGCCGTCGACGGCGATCGCGATCTCCCCGGCGGGCCGGCCCACCGCCTCGGCGACGAGCGCGAGGATCTCCTGCTGGAGGGGATGCTCTAGGAGCCGGTAGCCCTCGCGCTCCCACCCGCGCGCGCCCGCGAGGAACAGAAAGCCCGCGTGCTTACCGGAGCAGTTGTGGCGGAGGCGCGAGCCGTGCTGGGCGCCGCATTCGAGGTCGTCCGTCGTCGCGCCAGCGCGCTCCAGCAGCGCGCGGACAGCGACGAGCTGGTCGGGGCGGGCCTCGTGCGATGCGCACGCGATCGCCAGTTCTTCCTCCGGCAGGTCGAAGGGCACGAGCGGCAGCGCCTGCAGCGGCTTCGCCGAGGAGCGAACGTAGGCGACGAGGTCCGGGTCGCCCCAGGACTCGACGACCTCGCCGTCGCGGACGACGACGGCGTGCGCCCTGTGGCAGGACTCGACGAGACTCCCGCGCGTCACGGCTACATTGATCGCGTCCACGAGGAGGAATCATTCCCGAGTTTCCCGAGGTGGAGGCCGCCCGGGTCACGCTGGACGAGCCGGTGAGCCGCTCGCCGGTCGCGAAGGCAGGCCCGGCCC
>Ga0081538_10000117_pt1 | contig 79475 bp, 74 predicted proteins | sample TabmetS5T2R1_FD_71022 | JGI IMG/M metagenome (GOLD analysis project Ga0081538, IMG submission 71022) | Tabebuia heterophylla rhizosphere microbial communities from the University of Puerto Rico - S5T2R1 | ecosystem: Host-associated > Plants > Roots > Rhizosphere ... | reverse complement strand
CGACCTCTCGGCCCACCTGCGGCACCTGTTCGTGGTCCAGACGCTCGGCGAGGTGCCCGACTCCTTCTCGGTCACGGCCGAGCACACCGACCGCCTGGCCGGGCAGGCCGAGCGGCTGTCGCAGGGCGAGATCCTGCGCGCGATCGACTTCCTGGCGGCGGCGATCGCCGCCGTGAAGGACGGCTCGGAGCCCCGGATCCAGCTGGAGATGGCGCTGCTGAAGGCCACGCAGCCGCAGGCCGACCTCTCGCTGCAGGCGCTGATGTTCCGGATCGAGCAGCTCGAGGCGCGGCTCGGGGGCGAGGCGCCCGCACCGGCCCGGCAGGCCTCGGCCACGACTGAGGCCGCGCCGGAGCGCTCGACCGCGGCGCCCCCGGCCCCCACCCGCTCCGCTGCGGGAGGACCGGTGGCGGCGGTGGCGGCCGATCCCGAGGCGGAGGCCGAGCCGGTGCCGGTCGGGTCGATCGAGCTGGAGCAGGTCCAGGCCGTGTGGCCCGCGGTGGCGGAAGCCGTCTGCGAGGAGAACCAGATGATCGGCGCCGCACTGCGCGCCGCCAGGCCGGTCGCTCTCGAGGGCGGCCGGCTCACGGTCGCGTTCCCGACCGACGCCTCCTTCGTGAAGAAGAAGGCCGAGGCGAACAGGGACATGGTGCAGCGGGCGCTCCGCGGCCTGACGGGCCAGTCGCTCGCCGTGGCCTACGAGCTGCGCGACGACCCGTCCGCGGGGGAGCCCGCGACGCTCGGCGAGGAGGAGCTGATCGAGCGCCTGCGGGCCGAGTTCGCGGCCGAGGAAGTCTTCGACGACGAGGAGGGGTAGCCGATGGCCGGCCAGCCCAACATGCAGGCGATGATGAAGCAGGTCCAGAAGATGCAGGCCGACATGGTCAAGGCTCAGGAGGAGCTGAAGAACGAGGTCGTGGAGGCCAGCGCGGGCGGCGGCATGGTGACCGTGAAGATCAGCGGCGACCTGGAGCTGCGCGAGGTGCGGATCGACCCGGAGGCGGTGGATCCCGAGGACGTCGAGATGCTCCAGGACATGGTGCAGGCGGCGACGAACGAGGCGATCCGGTCGGCGCAGGAGCTGGCCGCCGCCAAGATGAACGCGGCCGCCGGCGGCCTCGCCGGACCGGGCGGGCTGGGCGGCCTGGGGCTGCCGGGCTTTTAGGGCGTAGCGCCCGCGGTCCGGAGGCTCCGCTTCGCGAGGCGCTCGCCGAGGGCGAAGCGCGGCTCGGGCTGCGCCTCGCCGCCGAGCACCGCCGCCACGTGCTCGGCGAGGGCCGGCCCGTGCTTGTAGCCGTGGCCCGAGCCGCCGCCGAGGAGCCAGTTCGAGTTTTCCACCGGATGGGGGGCAAACACGAACTGGCCGTCGGGAGTCAGGCCGTAGTGGCAGCCCGGGGCGCTTGCGACCGGCGCTTCCGCCAGGGCGGGGAAGCGGCGGGACAGGTACTCGCGAGCGGTGGCGATGCCCTCGGCGGTCGCCTCGAGCGGACGGGTGTCGGGATCGACCTCGGCGCCGTCCATGTCGGGGCCGACCTTGAAGCCGAGCCCCTCCACGCGCGCGTGTCCGTAGAAGGCGGCGTCGAAGTCGACCCAGCCCGGCCCGTCCCACTCGCGGCCGGCCTCGAAGAGGACGAGCTGCTGGAAGGTGACCCGCATCGGGACCAGCTCCGGGAACAGCCGGCCGAGCCAGGCACCGCAGGCCCAGACGACGGCGTCGGCCTCGAGGAGGCCGCCGTCGGCGAGGCGGACGCGCCCCCCGTCCGGGCGCGCCTCGCCGGTCACGAACCGAGCGCCCGCCTCCCGGGCCCGCCGCACCAGCGCGCGCACCCCGTCGGCCGCCCGCAGCACACCGGCCTCCGGCTCGTGCAGCACGAAGGCGAGGTCGTCCACGGCCACGCTCGGGAACATCCGCGCGCCATCCTCCGGCGATAGCCGCTCCACCGGAATCCCGGCGGCGCGCAGCACCCGCTCGCTCTCCGCCTCCCAGCCATTCTCGCGGCGCACGAACCAGGCGACCCCGGACTCCACCAGCACGCCCTCGCCCAGCTCCCGCCAAAGGGCGAGCGCCCGCCGCGCCGAGCGGGCGTAGAAGTCGTCGGGGCCGTGCGAGCAACGGATCAGCCGGGTCTCGCCACCGGACTCAGCGCGCGGGTGCCCGGGCTCGAAACGGTCCACGAGCGTGACCTCCCAGCCCTTGCGGGCGAGCAGGTCGGCGAGCGAGGCGCCGAACACGCCGGCGCCGATCACGATCGCTGCGGGCATGACCGACCCCAAGGCTAAGGTTCGTCGTTCGTGTTCGCCGCGCCGGTCAACCGTCTCATCACCGAGCTGGCGCGCCTGCCCGGCATCGGGCAGCGCACCGCCCAGCGCCTCGCCTTCCACATCCTGAGCGCCCCCGAGGAGGAGGCGCTCGCGCTTGCCGACGCCATCCGCGAGGTCAAGGCCACCGTCGGCCACTGCGAGGTCTGCTTCAACCTCGCCACCGAGGCCACCTGCCGCATCTGCCAGGACGAGCGGCGCGAGCCGGCGCTTATCTGCGTGGTCGAGCAGCCCAGCGACGTGATCCCGATCGAGCGCTCCGGCGAGTTCCAGGGCCGCTACCACGTGCTCGGCGGGGCGCTCTCGCCGATCGACGGCGTCGACCCCGAGGACCTGCACGTCTCGGAGCTGCTCGGGCGGGTCGACAACGGCGCCGGCATCCGCGAGGTGGTGATCGCCACCAACGCGACCACAACGGGAGAGGCCACGGCGCTCTACCTGGCCGACGCCCTGCGCGAGCGGGCGCCGGACGTGGCGGTCACCCGGCTGGCGAGCGGGCTGCCGGTGGGGTCGGACCTGGAGTACGCGGACGAGATCACGCTCGGGCGCGCCCTCCGGGGCCGGCACGCGCTGTAGCCTGGGCCCATGGCGACTCGTGTCGTGCGCGGCGCCTGCCCCCACGACTGCCCCGACACCTGCGCGATGCACACCACCGTCGAGGACGGGCGGGCGGTGAAGGTCGCGGGAGATCCCGACCACCCGATCACGGTCGGCTTCCTGTGCGGCAAGGTCTCGAACTACCTCGACCGCGTCTACTCGGACGAGCGCATCCTGCACCCGCTGGTGCGCGAAAGCGGGGAGCTCCGCAGGGCGAGCTGGGACGAGGCGCTCGACCTGATCGCCGCCGGCCTCACGCACGCGCGTGGAGAGTTCGGGGGCGAATCGATCCTGCCGTACTCGTACATGGGAACGCAGGGCCTGATCCAGGGCGACGTCATGAGCGCCAGGGTCATGAACGCGCTCGGCGCCTCGGCTCTGGAGCGGACGATCTGCGCGTCCGCCGGGGTCAGAGGCACGGCGATGACGCACGGCGTGTCGCCCGAGGTCGATCCCGAGGAGTGGCCGCACGCCCGCCACCTGCTGGTGTGGGGCTGGAATCCGCTGTCGACCGCTCCGCACCTGTGGCGCAAGCTGCTCGACGCGCGCCGGAACGGCGCCCGCCTCGTGGTGGTGGACCCGTTCCGGAGCCGGACCGCGCGTGTGGCCGACGAGCATCTGCGGCCGTTGCCGGGCACGGACGCGGCTCTGGCGATCGGGATGATGCGCTCTGTCGTGGACGCGGGTCTCCACGACGAGGAGTGGTGCCGGGCGCACGCGGAGGGCTATGAGGAGCTGCTCGCCGCACTGTTGCGGCATCCGGTCGAGCATTGGGCTCGGCTCTGCGGTGTGCCCGCCGACGACGTCGCCCGCGCCGGGCGGGAGTTCGCCTCCACGCGGCCGGCGCTGCTGCGGCTCGGCGTGGGCGCCCAGCGCCACATGGGCGCCCCGGCCGCGTACGCGACGATCGCCTCGCTGCCGGCGCTGACCGGCGCCTGGCGCGACCGCGGCGGCGGCTGCTCGTACATCCCGATGGCCACGGCGAAGGCAGTGAGCGCGGGGCCGCTCCAGCGCGAGGACCTGCGGCCCCAGCCGGTGCGCACGATCAACATGTCGCAGCTGGGCGCGGCCCTCACCGATCCGGAGCTCGACCCGCCGGTCAAGGCGCTCGTCTGCTGGAACTCGAACCCGGCGGCGATCGCGCCCGACCAGGAGCGGGTACTCGAGGGCCTGCGCCGCGAGGACCTGTTCACGGTCGTGCTCGAGCAGTTCATGACCGACACGGCGATGCATGCGGACGTGGTCCTGCCGGCCACGACCCAGCTCGAGCACCGGGACCTCGTCTTCTCCTGGGGGCACCACTACCTCACGTGGAACGAGCCGGCGATCGAGCCGCTCGGCGAGGCCAAGCCGAACACCGAGGCGTTCCGGCTGATCGCCGCGCGGCTGGGGCTTGACGACCCCTGCTTCCGCGAGACCGACGACGAGCTGCTCGACGCGGCGCTGGCCGGGTTCGCCGAGGACGGGCTGCGAGAGCGCGGCTGGCAGAAGGTCGACCTCGGGCAGGGGCCGGTGCCGCACGCTCATGGCGGCTTCGGGACCGCCAGCGGCCGGGTGGCGCTCCACGCCGACTGGGAGCCGCCCGCCGAGGTGGCCGACGAGGCGCTGGCCGAGCGCTTCCCGCTGGCGATGATCACGCCCAAGACCCATCTCTTCCTGAACTCGACGTTCGCCAACCAGCGGAGGCAGCACTCGGCGCAGCCGTTGCCGGAGGTGGTTTTGCATCCGGCGGATGCTTCCGCACGAGGCGTCTACGACGGCAACGAGGTCAGGGTCTTCAATGCCCGTGGTTCGTTCGTATGCGCTGCGCGGGTCTCGGACGATGCCCGGCCCGGCGTGCTGGTCGCGCCGATGGGCTGGTGGAACTCCGACTATGCGGGTGGTGTGAGCGGCCAGGCCACGACCTCGCAGCGGCTCACCGAGGTGGGCAACGCCCCGACCTTCAACGACAACCGCGTGGAGGTCGAGCTCAGCCGATGAGCCCGTAGTCCTCCTTCGCCTCGAGCGCCCGCAGCAGCGCTGCGTTCAGGCGGCCGCGTGGCAGCTCCCCGCTGCGCGCCGCCCGGAGCACCGCCGCGTAGGCGGCCTGCTGGTCGCCCACGGGTCCCGAGATGTAGAGCACGTCGGCGCCGGCCCGGAGCGCCTGGACCGCCGCGTCGGGCACCGAGAGTGCCGCAGTGATCGCGGGATCGGCCAGGTCGTCGGTGATCGCCACGCCCTGGAAGCGGAGCTCGTCGCGCAGCAGGTCGGTGGCGATCGCGCGAGTCAGGGAGCCCGGCCGGGTGAAGTCGCTGATCGGATAGAGCGCATGGGAGAGAAGCACGCCCGGGGCGCCGGCCTCGATGGCGGCGGCGAACGGTCGCAGGTCGCGCCCGCGGAGCTGCTCCACGTCGAGACCGACGCTCGCGGGGCCGAGCTCGGTCGACTGGTCGGCCGAGCCGAGCCCCGGGAAGTGCTTGACCGCGCCGAACAGCCGCTCCTGGCGATACGCGCCCACCACGGCCTCGGCGTAGCCGGACACCTCAGCCGGGTCATCGGAATAGACGCGCGCCCCGAGGGCTGAACCGGACTCGAACCCCACGTCGATCACCGGCCCGAGCACGCCGGTGATGTTGAGCCCGCGCAGCGTGCTGCCCGTCTCCTGTGCCTGGGTGCTCGCCTCCTCCGTGTTCGCCAGATCGGCCGGCGCCAGCGCCGGTGGCAGGCCCGGGAGGCTGTTGAACTCCCCGCCGTCTTGAACGGCGAGCACCCAGGGGGGGACGTGGCCTTCCTGGCGGGCTATCACCCTCGCCTCGCCGCCGAGCGCGCCGAGGAGCGCTGCATCACCCGTGAAGTTGGGCTGGGACAGCACGATGCCCCCGAGATCGAGCCGGCGGAGCCGGCGGAAGATCTCCGCGGTCAGGTCGGTGCCCCGAAAGCCGAACAGGAAGAGCTGGGCGACCTTGCGCTCGAGCGGGAGCCGCTTCGCGAGGTCGGCGACGCTGCGCGGGACGTTGGGACCGCGCGCGTTGCGCTGCGGCTCCTCGCGCGCGGGGATGATGCGGGTGAGGAAGGAGGTGCGCTCCAGCGGCTTGCCTGTGCGTTCGGGGGGCGGGGCCGCCCTTTCGTCTTCCTCATCGCCCTCGTTCGCGCCCACCGCGAGGCCCGCGGCCGCCGCGGCGGCCGCAACGACGGCAACCAGGAGGATGGTCAGCCGTCGCCGCCTCTTCACGTTCGTAACGCTAATGGTGCACTTGCCGCGCTGCGCCAGGGGGGTGGGTCTCCTCAGGTCCGCATATGTGCCCTGAGGCGACCCACCCCCCGGCGACGCCCGGGGCAGGGCTATCTTTCGGCGCTATGCCGGAGACGGTGGTCATGAAGTTCGGCGGGACCTCCGTGGCGGATGCCGAGCGCATCCAGCGGGCCGCGCAGCGGATCGTGCAGCGGGCCGAGGAGGGGAATCACGTCGTGGCGGTGCTGTCCGCGCGGGGAAAGCACACGGACGAGCTCGTCGCGCTCGCTCACGAGGTGTCGCCGCGGCCCCATCCGCGCGAGATGGACATGCTCCTCTCCACGGGGGAGCGGGTCACGTGCGCGCTCGCCGCCATGGTCATCAACGATCTCGGGCACGAGGCCATCTCGCTCACGGGTTCGCAGGCGGGCATCGTCACCGACAGCGGCCACACCAAGGCGCGCATCCTCGAGGTCAAGGCGCACCGCATCCGCGAGGCGCTCGACACCGGCAAGGTGGTCCTCGTGGCCGGCTTTCAGGGGGTGTCGCAGCAGTCGCTCGACGTGACCACGCTCGGTCGTGGCGGGTCCGACACCACCGCGGTTGCGCTGGCCGCCGCCCTCGGCGCCGAGGTCTGCGAGATCTTCACCGACGTCGCGGGCGTCTTCAGCGCGGATCCCCGCATCGTGCGCGACGCGCGCAAGCTGCCGGTCCTCACCTTCGAGGAGATGCTGGAGATGGCCGCCTCGGGCGCGGGGGTGCTGCAGCTGCGCTCCGTCGAGTACGCGCGCAACCACGGCGTGACGATCCACTGCCGATCGAGCTTCGAGGACGCGCCCGGTACCGTGGTCCAGGACGAGGAGCTGACGATGGAACGACCGATGGTGACCGCCGTGACGCACTCCACCTCGGAGGCGCGCATCACCCTCATGGGGCTGCCCGACCGGCCCGGCATCGCCGGCCGCGTCCTGACCGCGCTGGCCGAGGCCAACATCAACGTCGACATGATCATCCAGAACGAGCCGCTCAGCGACGGGCACCTCGCCGACATGTCGGTGACCGTCCCGCGCGACGACCTGCTCGACGCCCGCGAGGCGCTCGAGTCGCTCAAGGGGGAGCTCGGCTTCGGCGGCCTCCAGACCGACGACCGCATGGGGAAGGTGTCGCTGGTCGGCGCTGGAATGAAGAGCCATCCCGGCGTGGCCGCCCGCGCGCTCACCGTGCTTGGCGACGCCGAGGTCAACATCGAGATGATCTCCACCTCCCCGATCAAGATCTCCTGCGTCGTGCGCGAGGAGCACGTGGAGACGGCGGTGCGCCAGCTCCACACCGCATTCGAGCTCGGCGCCGAGGCCGTCCTGCCCGAGGACGTGGCCGGCGACCACCGCCCGAAGGTGAGTTCCTGATGAGGGTCGCGGTCGTGGGCGCCACCGGCGCCGTGGGCTCGACCATCCTCGGCGTGATGCGCGAGCGCTCGTTCGCCGCCGACGAGATCGTGCCGTTCGCGAGCGAGCGTTCAGAAGGCCGCACGATCGACTACGGCGACACGGACCTGACCGTGGTTGCCCTGTCGAACGAGGCCATCCAGAACTTCGACCTGGCCCTCTTCAGCGCCGGCTCGGCGACGAGCAAGGAATGGGCGCCCCGCTTCGCGGAGACCGGCGCGACCGTGGTCGACAACTCCTCCCAGTGGCGCATGCACGACGACGTGCCGCTCGTGGTGTCGGAGGTAAACCCCGAGGCCCTGAAGGACCACAAGGGCATCGTGGCCAACCCGAACTGCACGACGATGCAGACGGTCGTCGCCCTCAAGCCGATCCTCGATGCGGCGGGCATCGAGCGCCTCGTCATGTCGAGCTACCAGGCGGTCTCGGGCACCGGGCAGCGCGCGGTCGACGAGCTGCACCGCCAGGCGGAGGCCGTGATCGAGGCCTACGAGGTACCCACGCCGGCGGTCTACCCGCACCAGATCGCCTTCAACGTCCTGCCGCAGGTCGAGACGTTCAAGGACGGCGACGACTACACGACCGAGGAGCGCAAGTGCATGCACGAGACGCGCAAGATCCTCGGCCGCGACGACATCGGCGTGTCGGCCACCTGCGTACGGGTGCCCGTATACACCGGCCACTCGGTATCGGCCAACGTCCAGACGCGCGAGGAGATGTCTCCGGAGGAGTGCCGCGAGGTGCTCTCGGGTGCGCCGGGCGTGGTCGTCGTGGACGATCCGGCCAACGGGATCTACCCGACCGCGCTCGACGCGGCCGGGCGTGACGACGTGCTCGTGGGCCGCATCCGCCGCGACCCCTCGCACGAGCGCTGCCTGAACCTCTGGATCGTCGGCGACAACCTCCGCAAGGGCGCCGCGACGAACGCGGTGCAGGTCGCCGAGCTCCTCGCCGTGCGCGGACTGCTCCGCGCCGCGCGCGCCTGATCCAGCAGGTAGGGCCGAGGGCCCGTCGCGGACGGGCCCTCGGCTGGGGAACCTACCTGCCGCCGTCGTAACCCTGGCCCGGTGCGTGGAGGTAGCGGGGGCCGTCGTCCGAGTCGGCCGGGATGCTCGCGGGCGCCGAGGAACGTGCGCCGCCGGCCCGATCGTCGGTGGCGAGGACGACGACGGTGACGCTCAGCGCTACCACCGCGATCACAACGATCGCCAGCACTGCTCGCAGTTGCCGGTACTTGGACCGGAGAACGACGGCGGGGTGGCGGGCGGGGACTGTCTGGGCCATGAGTGCCTCCTTGTGGGTTCCGATGTCGCGGCGATCGTGCCTGGCCGCTGTTGCACCGCTGCGACTCGGCGGTGACACTGCTGTGACAGATGGATTTCCACATACTCGGCCCGCTGGAGGTCCTCGATGAGGGCCGTGACGTCGCGCCCTCGGGCAGCAAGCGACGGGCCTTGCTGGCGCTGCTGCTGCTGCATCCCAACGAGACGCTCACCATCGACCGACTGGTCGACGAGCTATGGGGCGAGCATCCGCCTGCGACCGCGGCCAGGACGCTGCAGGCACACGTCTCGCGCCTACGGAAGGCACTCGACGGCGACGGCGGAGGTGCCGCAATCGTCACGCGCGAGCACGGCTACCAGCTGAAGCTGGATCCCGACCGGCTCGACTCGCATCGTTTCGAGCGCCTGATCGCGGAGGGGAGGGCGGAGCTCGCGACAGGCAACCCGGAGCGCGCTGCATCGAGGTTCGAGTCCGCGCTGTCGCTGTGGCGCGGTGCGCCGCTCACCGACGTCGCCTATGAGTCGTTCGCGCAGCCGGAGATCGCCCGCCTGGGGGATCTGCGGATGGCCGTGCTCGAGGACCTGGCCGAGGCCAAGCTCGCGCTCGGGCGCCACAGGGAGCTGGTCGGCGAGCTCGAGGCGCTGATCGATGAGCACCCGTACCGCGAGGGCCTCCGGGCCCAGTTGATGCTCGCCTTGTACCGGTGCGAGCGCCAGGCGGACGCGCTCCAGGCCTACCAGGACGCGCGCAGGACGCTCGTGGAGGAGCTGGGCATCGAGCCGGGCGAGCGCTTGCGCGAGCTCGAGCGAGCGATTCTTGCGCAGGACCCGGCGCTCGCCACGCCGGCGGTGAAGACCGCTGAGCCGACGGCGAGCCGGATGCCCGTTCCTCCGACCCGTACGCTCGGGCGCGATCGGGACCGGGAGGCCGTATCGCAGCTGCTGCGTACCGGGGTGCGCCTCGTCACGCTCGTGGGCCCCGGCGGGGTTGGCAAGACGCGGCTGGCGCTGGAGGTCGCCCGGAGCCTCGAGCCCGAGTTTCGCGACGGCGCCTGGTTCGTCTCGCTGGCCGCGACCGCGAACCCAGAGCACGTGCCGAGCGCGGTCGCGCAGGCGCTGGGCGTCACGCCGCTGGAGGGCGAGAGCCCAAGGGCGGCCGCGGAACGCTTCCTCGCCGCGAAGGCCGGGCTCGTGGTGCTGGACAACTTCGAGCACGTCCTGCCCGCGGCCGTCCTCGTGAGCGATCTGCTCGCCGCCGCTCCGCCACTGGCCGTGCTGGCGACCAGCCGCGAGCCCCTGCGGCTCCAGGCCGAGCACCGCTACGCGGTCACCCCGCTTCAGGTCCCGGCGGAGGCCGAGGCGGCCACCGTGGCCGGGGCCGCGGCCGGTGCGCTGTTCGTTGAGCGAGCCCGCAGCCACGACCGAAGCTTCGAGCTCACCGATTCAAACGCCGGGGCGGTCGCGGAGATCTGCCGCCGCCTCGACGGGCTGCCGCTCGCCATCGAGCTCGCCGCGGCGCGGATCACGGTCCTCGACCCCGCGCAGCTGACCGCCCGGCTGGCAGACGCGCTCGAGGTCCTGGGGGACGCGCCCCGCGACGCGCCCGATCGCCAGCGCACGCTGCGGGCGACAATCGATTGGAGCCACCGTCTGCTCGACAACGCGGAGGCTGAGGCATTCGCTCGCTTCGCGACATTCGCCGGCGGAGCGACGACCGACGCGGCTCAGGCCGTCACCGGTGCCGATCTCGATGCCCTGCAAGGGCTGGTCGACAAGCAGCTGCTCCTACATCGCGGCGACTCCGGCCCGGAGCCCCGCCTATGGATGCTCGAGACTGTGCGTGAGTACGCCGCCGAGCGGCTCGAGGCGGACCCGACCGCGCCGGAGGCACACGAGCGTCACTGCCGGCACTACCTAGCTCTTGCCGGGCGGGGCGAGCCCGAGCTGTTCATCCGGGGGGAGGCCGTGTGGCTCCCACGGCTCGACGCCGAGATCGAGAACTTCAGGGCGGCTCTCGCATGGAGCCTCGGGCACGGCGCCGCGGCGCTCGGGCTGCGCCTCGCCGGAATACTGAGCAGGTTCTGGGACATCACCAACCGGACCGCCGAGGGCCTCGAGTGGATCGACGCGGCGCTCGACGCGGCGGGGGAGGACGCCCCCGTCAGCGATCGCGCCCGGGCTCGCCGGGCGCAGGTGAATCTGATGGGCGCTCAGGGGGTCGCGTATGACACCCACGGCCTGCTGGACGACGCGAGGGCCAGAGCGGTCGAGGCGGTCGCTCTCTCGCGCGAGGCGGCCGAGCCGGCGGGAGTGGCGGACGCCCTGCTCGGCCTGGCAGCGCTCGACATAGCCGAGAGTCAGCCGCAGCGGCGCCGGCGCGCGCTGACAGACGAAGCACTGGCACTTGCACGCGAGGCCGGCGACGACCGCCTCGAGGCCCTCGCGCTCATGGAGCGAGCGACCTCGGTTTCACCGGAGACCTACGGGGGAGAGCTCGAGCAGGCGGCGACCGCGCTGCGCATGCTCGGCAGCACGCGCATCCTCCGGGCGCTCTACAACAACGCCGCCTACAACGCCATCAAGGCCGGTCGGCCCGAGGCCGCTGCGCGGTATCTGGCACAGGCCGAGCCGCTCGCGCGTGAGCCCGGAGACCCGATCGGCCTGGCCCTCACCTGCGGGAACATCGGTCTGGAGGCGCTCTTCGCCGATGACCTGGACCGGGCCCGGGACGCGTTCGACGAGCAGCTGCGGCTGTGCCGGGAGCACGTCGTGACGCACCTCGCCGGCGAGGGCATCGGCGGCCTGGCCGCGATCGCGGCTCGCCGGGGCGACCCGGACCACGCCGCACGCCTGCTCGGGGCAGCGACGGCGATCGGCGCGGTCGGCGACGCCGACGTGAATGCGCAGCTCGAACAGCGGTTCTTCGCACACGCGCGCCGAGCGCCGGGCTGGGACGATGCGCACGCGGCCGGCGCCCGAATGAGCTTCGAAGGGGCGATCGCATTCGCGCTTGGGGAGGCCGCTAGCCGCTGACCGGGCGCCGCTGGGCGTCGACCACGATCGGCTCCTGCCGCGCGAGGCGCGGCAGCTCACGTCGAGAGGCGATGCCGAGCTTGCGGAAGATGTTGCGCGCGTGCGTGCGCACCGTCTCGATCCCGATCGAGAGGCGGTGCGCGATCTCCGCGTTCGTGGCGCCCTCCTGGAGCAGCTCGAGCACCTCGGCCTCCCTGCGGGTGAGCAGGTCCGACCCCTGGATGTCGAGCATGCTGGCGCCGCCGGCCGCCGCCGAGCGCGGCAGCACGTGCATGCCGCGCGACGCCAGGTGGATGGCGTTCACGATGTCGCGTGCCTCGGTCTCCTTCGATAGGCAGGCGGTCGCGCCGAAGGACAGCATCTGGTTGCACTCGGTCGCGGTCGGGCGGTTCGCCAGCACCACGATGCGCGTCTCCGGGTGGTCCTGGTGCAGCTGGTACACCTCCGCGGGCGCGCGCAGCGTCCCGAAGTTGAGGAGCACCACGGCCGGCTCGTACCTCTCGATCGCCCGCTCGATCTCCTCCATGGGCACGCCCTCGGCCACCAGGTCGAGGTTCGGGTCCTCGGAGATCAGGACCTTCAGCCCGATCGCGACCAGATCCTCGAACTTCGCCGAGACGACGGAGGGCATCGCGGGCAGTCTACGCGCGGAGGGGGGAGAAAGGGGGAGACGGCCTCCCCCCGAGGCATCCCCCCAAGATCACTCATTGCCTCCCCTCGAAATCCCACCGCGGGGGTGGCGAGGGACGCGACGCCGGCGGGAACCCTTCAGGCAAGACTTCTTCCAGGGCGGATTGGGGTACGCCTAACGAGAGAACCGGCCGGCCACTTGGCCGGTTTTCTCGTTTCAGGGGCACTCGGCCAGGCGTCCAGAAACGGCTCGAGGGGTCATCCGCCGGCTCCGCCCTGACGACGCGGGTCATGGACGCCATGACCCTCCGCCTCCGCCGCATCGCACCGCTCGCGATCGCCGCTCTGCTGGCAGTCCTCGCCGCCCAGCCGGCGCGGGCCGACCACGGACGCGCGCTGATCGACGAGTCCGTCTCCTCCTACCTCCGCATCGCGGAGCGTCACTGGGGCGCCGCGCCGGCCCCCTGCGTCGGGGTGCAAGGCGAGCAGGTTCTGGTGCACGCCGCGATGTTCGACGACCCCGATCCGCTCGTGATCGGGCGCGCGGAGCAGCCGGGCTGCCGCATCTGGCTCGACCGCGACTGGTGGCCGGGGCCGCCGAGCAGGCAGCGCTGCCTCGAGATCGTCCACGAGTGGGGCCACCTGCTCGGCCGCGCGCACGTGGAGCGCGGATTGATGTCGCCGGACGCGCGCGGGGTCGTCCCCGAGTGCAACGCGTTCCGGCCGCCCAAGCGGCGCCCGCCTCGCGCGGCGGCCGCGCGGAAGGTGCGCCGCCTCGTCATGATCGTGCGCCGCTTCCGCTGAGCGGCGCTACTTGATCAGCAGCGGCGTGCCGATCCGCAAGATCTCGCCCAGCCTCAGCACGTTGGCGTCCGGCAGCCGCACGCAGCCGTTCGAGATGCGGCCCGGGATCAGCGACGGCTGATTGGTGCCGTGGATGCCGACCTGGCCGCCACCCGGCCAGTCGGTGCGGTAGGGGGAGTAGGCGCTCGTGCCGAAGGCCAGCGCGCCGTAGACCGTCCCAGGCGCGGCCGGGACGATGCGCTCGCGGATGTAGTAGCGGCCCGGCGGCGTGGGCGACCCCAGCGCGCCGACCCCCACCGGGCTCCTGAAGACGGTGCGCCCGCCGCGCAGGAGCCGCAGCTCGAGCCTGCCCCGGTCGAGCACCAGCCGGTTGCGCGTGCTCCGCGCGGGCGACAGGGCCCGCGCGGGCACGAAGCCACGGCGATCGCCCAGGCCCGGATAGCGCACCTCGACCCAGGTGCGGCGCTCGCCGATGGTCCAGCCGAGCACGAGCACGGTCTCCGGGCGACCGTGGTAGGTGGCGGTGGTGAGCCGGGCGATCTTCCGCGCGTCCAGATGCGGCGCGCTCCGAACCGAGACCGGCACCTCGACATAGGCCCAGTGGGAGACGCGGCCCGCTCCGGAGGCAGGCGCGGGGAGGCACGCGAAGACGATCGCCGCGACGGCAATTGCGAGCAGGCGGACGAGTCGGCGCGGGGTCACGGCCGAACCGAGCGTACAAGCGCCTCCCGCGCCTTCGCCAGCGGGTTCAGCCGTTATGGAGCAGGTATCCCACAAATTTCGTCCTTGACGCCCGTGCAAAGTCGGGTTCTGCTGGGTGCGTCCCGCTTACCCCACGTCGGGGACAAGGAGGCTGGCCCGTGCTTCGCAGATTCGCTGGTGTCGTCGCGCTGATCGCTTTCGTGATGGCCTTGATGGCCACGTCCGCATCCGCGCAGGTCGGCGGTCCCGTCATTCTCGGCGGTGACGACCTCACCGACCACGGCAACGTCGACGCCACCGGCGCGTCGGAACAGGGATGGCTCTACATGGAGAGGGCCGTCGGCAACATCAAGCCGAAGGTCGGGCGCGCGAACGACAACTCGATCGCCGCCTTCGGCTCCGCCGACACGGGTCCGGTCATGCCATTCGACGGCGGCGACGCCGGCAAGGGCATCCGGAACGCCGCCGACAAGAACGGGATGTCGGTCGTGTACTTCGATGGCGCCGATGCGATGAACGCCGGCTTCGCATCGATCGCGAACGGCACCTACAACCCGGCGATCATCTGGGTCGCCGGTGACAACGCCGGCAACAACCTCGACGGCTGCGAGGGGGTGGGCACCGAGGGCCAGGCCATCACCGACAACGCCCAGGTGATCAACAACTTCGTCAACCAGGGCGGCGGCCTGTTCTCGCACGGCACCTGTTACGACTGGCTCGCCGCGCTCCTGCCCGGTCTGACCACGGTCGACGGCGGCAGCAGCGGCGACCTCTCGAAGACGCAGGCGGGCGAGGCTGCCTTCCCCGGCGTCTCGAACGACGACTTCAACGCGGGACCCTGGCACAACCACTTCGAGGGCAACTTCGGCGGGCTCGACGTGCTCGTCACCTCGTCGAGCATCCAGGACGCGTCCGGCAATCCTGCGGCGGTGGTGATCGGGGGCGGCCAGGTCTCGCTGACGGAGCGGCCGGCGGACCTCTCGATCGCGAAGGGCGACGCGCCCGACCCGGTCACCGAGGGACGTAACCTCACGTACACGCTGACCGTCACGAACAACGGGCCCAACCCGGCCACCGGCGTCACGGTCACCGACGACCTGCCCGGTGAGCTCGCGGCGCGCTCCTCGAGCGCGAGCCAAGGTAGCTGCTCGGGCACGACCACGGTCACGTGCAGCCTGGGCGACCTGGCCAGCGGCGCCAGCGCCACGGTCAGCATCGTCATCCGGCCCGGTAGCCCCGGCACGATCACCAACACGGCCCGGGTGTCCGGCAACCAGCCCGACCCGAACCTGGCCAACAACAGTGCGACCCAGGCGACCACGGTGAACGAGAGGCCCGCCGTTCGGGCCCGCGACAGCCGCGCGCCCGTGATCGCGGTGGCCGGCGTGAGCCAGAGGAGCTGCGTCCGGGCCGCCTTCACGGCCACGTTCCGGATCAGGGACCGGTCGCGCCTGCGGCGCCTGGTGATCACGCTGGACGGCCGCCGGATCGCGCGCACGACCCGCAAGAACTTCTCGGTTCGGATCCGGGCTGCGTCGATGCGGTCGGGACGGCACACGCTTCGCGTGATCGCCGTCGACAGGGCCGGGAACCGACGGGTGGCGTCGCGCAGCTTCCTGCGCTGCGCCAGGCAGGTTCCGGCACCAGTCTTCACCGGCTAGCCAGAAAGCAGGCATATGGGAGGCCCGAATCGGGTATCTCCCGTTGCGACGGGCAGTCGCTAGCTGTCGACGTCCAGCCCTATTTCCTCACCGTATGGCGAAACGTGTGACAGTCCAGTTCAACCGTGTGCGCACCGCGCCTCGCGAGGCTCGAGAGGCCTTGGCGCAGTTCGATCACGGTCTACCGGAAGAGCGCCGGCATGATGCCGAGCTCCTCCTGACCGAGCTCGTTTCCAACGCCGTCAAGTACGGCGAGGGCCAAGACCTGCGCGTGCACTTCGAGCGCGACGACGGCCGCTTCCGCACCGAGGTGGTCGATCAGGGCGACGGCTTCATCCAGAGGCTGCGCGACCGCGACGACCTCTCCACGCAGGGCGGCTGGGGCCTGCCCCTGGTGGAGACCCTCTCGGACCGCTGGGGAGCCCACGCGGGCTCCACCCACGTCTGGTTCGAGATCGCGCTCTAGGCAGCCGCCAGCGCGGCCACCTTGCGCACCACGTCGCGCGTGGAGACCACGTGCTTGCCCATGCCGAGCTCCTTCGGCTCGAGGCCCAGCGCAAGCCCGACCATCTGCGGCAGGTGCAGCACGGGCAGGTCCAGCTCGTCGCGCTCCACGAAGCGAGCCGCGGCGGGCTGCTGCAGGTCGAGGTTCAGGTGGCAGAGCGGGCAGGGGGTGACCATGCAGTCGGCGCCCGCGTCGATCGCGTCGGCCACGTGGCGGCCCGCCTGGCGCAGCGAGGTGGTCCGGTTCATCGTGATCACCGGGAAGCCGCAGCACTTGCGGGCGCCCGCGTACTCCACCGGCTCGGCGCCCAGCACCTCGATCAGCTGGCCGAGGTACTCGTCGCGTCCGGGGTGCTCGTCGAAGCCGAGCCGCTTGGTCGGGCGCACGATGTAGCAGCCGTAGAAGGGGGCGACCCGGAGCCCCTCGAGCGGCCGGGTCACCTTGTCGCGCAGGGTCTCGAAGCCGATCTCCTCGGCCAGGATCCAAAGGAGGTTCTTGTTCCACCAGAGGTTGCCGGCCTCGTACGAGAGGCCCTCGGGCTGGAGGTGCGAGTTCACCTCGGCGCGGTACTCCGACGAGGCGTCGAGGCGCTCCTGGCACTCGGACTGCGCGCCCTGGCAGGTCGAGCAGATGTTCATCATGCCCGCCGCCCCGTCCACGCGCTGCGCCATCGCGAACGTGCGCGCGTTCAGCGTGTCGACCAGCTCCTGGTTGTGCTCGGCGATGACGCCGGCGCCGCAGCAGTTCGCCCTGTCGAGCTCGACCAGCTCGAGGTCGAGCAGCGGCGCGACCTTCGCCATCGATCCGTGCAGCTCCGGGGTGAAGCCCCGGGACACGCACCCGGGCCAGTAGGCCAGCCTCATCCGGTCTCCTCCCCGGCCATCTCGCCGACGATGTAGAGGTTCAGCTCGAGGCGCTCGTCCTTCGACTCGATCTCCTTGAAGATCCGGCGCACCTGGCCCTGGTCGGGCAGCTTGGGATGGAGGAGCGCCTTCCGCGGCGTGACCTTCCCGGACAGCAGGCCACGCACGGCGGTGGGAAGCTCGCGGGTCAGCTGCTTCGCACCCTCCGGCGCGAGCTGGCCCTTGACGAGCGAGCCGTCGCCGAAGGAGCGAGGGAGCAGCTGGGCCTCGTGGTTCGTCCCCCACCGCTCGACGATGTTCACGAACGCCTTCTCGTGCCCGTAGCCGTTGTTGCCGTCCTTGATCCCGAAGTCGCCCGTGGCGCGCCGGCGCAGGCGCATGATCTGGTTCATCGGGGCCACGTCCTTCGGGCAGACCTCCACGCAGGCGAAGCAGTGGGTGCAGTCGTAGATCCCGTGCGGGTCCTCGGCCAGGTCCTTCAGGCGCGCCTCCTCCTCGCCGTCGCGCGGGTCGCCCACGAACCGGTACGCCTTCGCGAGCGCGGCCGGGCCGATGAAGTCGGGGTCCACCTCCATCGAGAGGCATGCGGAGACGCACACCCCGCAGTGGATGCAGGCCATCGCCTGCGTCACGTCTAGCATCGCCTCGGCCGGCACGATGTACTCCTGGCCCTCCGGCGGCTCCTCGGCGGGCAGCAGCCAGGGCACAACGCGGCGGACCTTCTTCCAGTGCACGGCCTCCATGTCCGTGACCAGGTCCTTCAGCACCGGCATGTTGCCCATCGGCTCGACGGTGATGGCGCCGTCCCGGGCGCGCTCGGCGGCGTCCCCCATCTTGGTGTTGCAGGCAAGCGCCGACTTGCCGTTGATGCGCACGCCACAGGAGCCGCAGATCGCCGCGCGGCACGAGCAGCGGATCGCGATCGAGGCGTCCTCGCGGTCCTTCACCTGGAGGATGCCGTCGAGCACCGAGCGCTCCGGCGGCAGGTCGACGTCGTAGTCGGCCCAGTAGGCCGGCTCGGCGGACTCGGGATCGAAGCGGCGGATCTTGAGCTGGAACTGCGCCACTAGTACGTCCTCTCCTGCGGCTCCCACTTGGTCATCGTGACCTCGGAGTAGGCGATCTCGGGCTCGTCGCCGTTCGCCGAGACCGTGATGTGCTTCAGCCAGTCGTCGTCGTTGCGCTCGGGGTAGTCGGTGCGGTGCTGGGCGCCGCGGCTCTCCTTGCGCTCGATCGCCGACATCACGATCGCCTCGGCGTTGTCGAGCATGAAGTCGAGCTCGAGCGCGCCGAGCACGTCCTGGTTGAAGACGCTGCCCTTGTCGTCGATCGACACGTCCTTCGCCTCCTCCTTGAGGCTCCGCACGGTCTCGAGCGCCTCGCGCAGCCCGGCCTCGTCCCGGAACACCGCCACGTACTTGTCCATCGTCCGGCCCAGCTCGGCCTTCAGCTCGGAGACGCGGCGAGGGCCCGAGTTGCGTCCCACGATCGCCGCGATACCGCGCTCCTCGTCGCTCAGGTGGGCGTAGCTCGGCTCGGGCACGGCCATGCCCTTGACCGCGCGGGCGGCGTGCTCGCCCGAGCGGCGGCCGAAGACGAGCGTGTCGAGCAGCGAGTTGGCGCCGAGCCGGTTGCCGCCGTGCACGGACACGCAGGCGCACTCGCCCGCGGCGTAGAGGCCGGGGATGTCGGTCTGCCCGTCGATGTCGGTCTTCACCCCGCCCATCACGTAGTGGTTGCCCGGCTTGATGTGGATGGGCTCGCGCGTGATGTCGACCCCGGCGAAGTCGCGGCCCACGTTCACGATCTCGCGCAGCGCCTCGTGGATGCGCTTGCGCGGGACGACCGTGATGTCGAGCGCCACCGTGCCGTCGGGGAAGCCGCGCCCCTCGTCGATCTCGGTCTGCTCGGCGCGTGAGACCACGTCGCGCGAGGCCAGCTCCATCTTGTTCGGGGCGTACTTCTCCATGAAGCGCTCGCCCTCGGCGTTGTAGAGGTGAGCGCCCTCCCCGCGCGCGCCCTCGGTGATCAGCAGCCCCAGCCCGGCCAGCGTGGTGGGGTGGTACTGGATCATCTCCATGTCCATCAGCGGGGCGCCGATGCGGTAGGCCATGGCGATCCCGTCCCCGGTGCAGATCAGGGCATTCGTGGTGGGGTCGTAGATCTGCCCGTTGCCGCCCGTGGCCAGGATCACCGCCTTGGCCGAGAACAGCTCCATCGAGCCGTCGCGGATGTCGCGCGTGGTCGCGCCGGCGATGCGGCCCTCGTCGTCCTGGACCAGGGCGGTCGTGAACCACTCCTCGTAGCGGTACACGTCGTCGAACTTCATGAGCTGCTCGTAGAGCACATGCAGGATGGCCTGGCCGGTGATGTCCGCCACGTAGTAGGTGCGCGCCGCGGAAGCCCCACCGAAGGCGCGCTTCCCGAGCCGCCCCTCCTCGTTGCGGTGGAAGGTCACGCCCAGGTGCTCGAGCTCGAGCAGCTCGTTCGGGGCCTCGCGGCACATGATCTCGATGGCGTCCTGGTCGCCGAGGTAGTCGGAGCCCTTGACGGTGTCGAAGGCATGCGACTCCCACGAGTCCTGCGGGTCGAGCGCGGCGTTGATACCGCCCTGGGCGGCGTTCGAGTGCGAGCGCACCGGATGGACCTTGGAGATGATGCCCACGGAGGCGCCTTCCTCGGCGGCGGCGAGGGCTGCGCGCTGGCCGGCGAGGCCGGCTCCGATTACCAGTACGTCGTGGTGAGGCAAGGCACTTGCATCCTATGCAGCCACGGCTCCGCGCAGGGCCCGGCGCACCCGCTCGATCGTCACGACCCCGCGCAGCACCCCGTCCCCGTCCACGGCCATCACCGCGCCCAGGCGAGCCAGGCTCTCCTGCCCCAGCAGGGATTCGAGCGGGTCCTCCACGCGGGCGCGCAGGCCGCTCTCCCCTTCGTCGCGGGCCATCACAGTGGCGATCGAGCGCGCGGGCCACTCCTGCTCGGGCACGCTCCGCACGGCCTCCCTCGACACGACACCAACCAGCCGCCCCTGCCCGTCCACGACCGGGAACCAGGGCCAGCCGTAGCGCAGGAAGTACTCCTCCTCGGCGCGGTCGAGCGCCAGATCGCTCGGGATCGCGATCGGCTCCGCGTCCATCACGTCGCCCACGCGCAGGTGCTGGATGCGGCCGGCGAAGGCGGCCTGGGCGTGGGCCGACTGCGCTGCCTGGGCCAGGAAGAAGCCGATGAAGGCGAGCCACACGCCGGTGAGCACGTCGAGGCTCACCGCCGCCAGGACGCCCACGCCCACCATGAGCCAACCCGCGCCGCGGCCCAGCGTGGCCGCGAAGCGAGTGGCCCGGCTGCGGTCGCCGGTGATCTTCCACGCAATCGCCCGAGCGATCCGCCCGCCGTCGAGCGGGAACCCGGGGATCAGGTTGAAGACCAGCACGATCACGTTGATCGACATCAGGTAGCCGAGCACGGCGGTTGCCTGGCTTTCGACGCTCGAGTCGTAGACGGCGCCCTCGAAGGCCTCGTCAGGGCTCGAGATAAACGCGCCCAGGCCGAAGCAGGCGGCTGCGATCGCCAGCGTCACGAGCGGGCCGGCCACCGCGACGCGGAACTCCACGCCGGGAGAGTCGGTGTCGCGCTCGAGCTTCGCCACGCCGCCGAACAGCCACAGGTCGATCCCCGCGATCGGGATGCCGTTGCGGATCGCCACCACGGCGTGGCCCAGCTCGTGCAGCAGGATCGACAGGAAGAACAGCAGCGCGCTGACCGTGGCCAGCAGGAACGCGTTGGAGCCCGCGCCGACGTCGTCCCGGTAGTAGCCCGTCAGCGTGTAGATGATCAGGAAGAGGACAAGGAACCAGCTGACGTCGGCACCGATGCGGATGCCGAAGACGCGAGCGAGCTGGATGGATCCTCCGCCAAACACCACCCTGGATGGTGGCAGGCCACCGCGCGTCTCGGCGGGATCCGGCCGACCGTCGCGCCAAGCTGGTGCGCGCGATCGCCGGCGTGCAGATCGTCCGCTCGGGCGGCGTGGCGTGCTCGGGGAGCCGGCCGGCTCGCCCTCGGTTCGGGCCGCCACGCTCCGGCGCCGCACCCCCTGAGCGTCGCTCAGCCCTCCTCGGCCAGCCGCTTCAGCGCCGCCAGCCGGGCGTCCCACTCCGCCGCCACGCCGGCCATCCAGCGCGCCGCCGACTCGAGCGGCTCGGGGCGCACGCTGAAGACCACCTCGCGGCCCTGGCGCCGGCTCTGCACGAGCCCGGCCCGGTCGAGGACCGCGAGGTGCTTTATGACGGCGGGACGGCTGACCGGCATGGCCGCGGCGAGGGCGCTGGCGCTGCCCTCGCCGCGAGCGGCCAGCAGGTCGAGCACCTGGCGGCGCGTGGGGTCCGCCAGGGCCGCGAACAGCTGGCCGTGCTGGACCGCCGCGGGCACGTCAGACGGCCACCGTGCTGGCGTATTCCTGCAGCTCGCCGAGCTCGAGCCGCCAGCCCTCGGTGTTGCCGTCGAGGTTCGCCCGGCGCTGCTCGTCCGAGCAGTCGAGCGCCTCGAACCCGCTCTCCACCACCCGCAGGAGGGTGCCGTCGCCCTCGGACCGGAGCGTGAACTCGACCAGCGTGGAGTTCGCGGCGGTCGGCTCCAGGCCGCCCGGGTCCTTGAAGGGCGCCCAGCGGAACGCGAGGCGCCGCGGCGGCTCCACCGCCTCGATGCGGCCGCGCGAGGTGCCGTACTCCTTCCACCGGAGCTCGAGCCCTCCGCCCGGCCGCAGATCGACGTCCGCGCCGGCGTCGGCGAACCACCGGCCTAGATGCTCGCCCGCGGTTATCAGCGCCCATACGCGCTCTACCGGGGCGTTGATCGTGACTTCGCGCTCGATCATGTCCATGGGGTCCTCCTTTGTCGTCCTGAACATCTGTAACCACATGGTTACACATCGGGCGACTGCGCGCAACCGGAAGAATGCGCCGCTCCACACGACCGAAGACCGAAAGGACCGTCTTGACACACAGCGTCACCTTCATCCCCGGGGACGGCACCGGGCCGGAACTGGCGGAGGCGACCAAGCGAGTACTCGAGGCCACGGGAGTCGAGTTCGACTGGGACTTCCAGGACGCCGGAATCGACGTCTACGAGGAGGAGGGCAACCCGCTCCCCGACCGCACCCTCGACTCGATCCGCGAGCGCGGCATCGCCATCAAGGGCCCCACGACCACGCCGGTCGGCTCCGGCCACCGCTCCATCAACGTCGCCCTGCGCAAGGAGTTCGACCTCTACTCGTGCATCCGGCCCTGCAAGGCCTACGAGGGCGTGCGCACCCGCTTCCCGGAGACGGACGTGGTGATCGTGCGGGAGAACACCGAGGACCTCTACGCGGGGATCGAGTTCGAGAAGGGCTCGGCCGAGGTCGAGAAGCTGCGCGGCTTCCTGGCCGACGAGCTCGACTCGCCGACGCGGGACGAGTCCGGCATCTCGATCAAGCCCATCTCCGTGTTCGGCTCGGATCGGATCGTGGAGTCGGCCTTCAAGTACGCCGAGGAGAACGGGCGGAAGAAGGTGACCGCCGCCCACAAGGCCAACATCATGAAGTACTCCGACGGCCTGTTCCTGGAGGTCGCGCGCGCGGTGGCGGAGCGCCATCCGGACATCGAGTTCGAGGACCGGATCATCGACAACCTCTGCAACCAGCTCGTCTCGCGGCCCGAGGAGTACGACGTGATCGTGCTGCCGAACCTCTACGGCGACATCGTGTCCGACCTGGGCGCCGGCATGATCGGCGGCCTGGGCCTGGCGCCCGGCGCCAACATCGGCACGGAGGGCGCGATCTTCGAGGCGACCCACGGCTCGGCGCCGAAGTACAAGGGCCAGAACAAGGTGAACCCGACCGCCCTGATGCTGTCCGGCGTGCTGATGCTGCGCCACTTGAACGAGACGGAGGCGGCGGACCGGATGGAGAACGGCATCGCCGAGGTGATCCGCAAGGGCGACAAGGTCACCTACGACCTGAAGCCCTCGCGTGACGATCCGTCTGCCGTGGGTACCAGTGACTTCGCAGACGCCGTCATCGAGGAGATGAACGCTTAATGGCAACCACCGTCACCGTCACCGGGGCCGCCGGTCAGATCGGCTACGCCCTCCTCTTCCGGCTGGCCAGCGGCCAGATGCTGGGACCGGACGAGAAGATCGACCTGCGACTGCTCGAAATTCCCGACGCGGTCAAGGCCGCCGAGGGAACCGCGCTGGAGCTCCAGGACTGTGCGTTCCCTCTGCTCGCCTCCACCGAGATCTTCGACGATCCGAAGCAGGCCTTCGACGGGGTGAACGTGGCGCTCCTGGTGGGCGCGCGGCCGCGCTCGAAGGGAATGGAGCGTTCAGATCTATTGGAGGCGAACGGTCAGATATTCAAGCCGCAGGGCGAGGCTCTGAACGCGGGCGCCGCCGACGATGTGAAGATCCTGGTGGTCGGGAACCCGGCAAACACCAACGCGCTGATCGCGATGAACAACGCTCCCGACATCCCGCGCGAGCGCTTCACCGCGATGACCCGTCTTGACGAGAACCGCGCGGTGGCTCAGCTCGCCGAGAAGGTGGGAGTGGGAGTCGAGGACGTGCAGGACCTGGTGGTCTGGGGCAACCATTCGCCCACCATGTTCCCCGACCTGTTCAACGCCAAGGTGAACGGTGAACGCGCCGTCGACAAGGTCGACCTGGGCTGGTACGAGAACGAGTACATCCCGAGGGTCGGCAAGCGTGGCGCCGAGATCATCGACGCCCGCGGAGCCTCCTCCGCGGCGAGCGCGGCGAACGCGGCGGTAGACCACGTGCGCGACTGGGTCCTGGGCGCGGACGGCCTGCGCTCGATGGCCGTGCCGTCCGACGGGTCCTACGACGTGGACGAGGGCCTCATGTCGAGCTTCCCCGTGCGGCTCTCAGGCGGGAGCTACGAGATCGAGCAGGGGCTCGAGATCGAGGACTTCGCGCGCTCGAAGATCGACAACACGGTCGCCGAGCTCCGCGAGGAGCGCGACGCGGTCAAGGGACTGAACTTGATCTAGGCGGGATGCCAACCCTTGTCGCGCTTCTTCACCTGACCCTCTGACTCGAGGGTCGGCATCACGCGATACAGGTAGTTCGGCTGGATCTTCATCGCACTCGCCATCTCGGCGATGGTGATCCCGGGCTTCGCCCGCACCAGCTCCAGGGCCTGCTTGGCCCTGTTGCCGCTGCCGCGCGGGCGCCCGCGCCGCCTGCCGCTGCCGCCGCCGGCCGGCCGGCGCCGTGGGGTCGTGGCGCGGCGTCCGTTGCCCACGCCCGACAGGGCGGCTGCGGCCTGCTCGAGCCGGTTGTACTCGTCGACCAGCGGTCGAAGCTCGCGCAACCGGGCGTCTATCTCCTTGCGCTTCTCATCCAGGAAGTCAGCCATTAACGGTTACTCTACTAGTGACCTGAGCCGTTGCAAGGATCCCTCCAGCTCTTTTTGGGTCACTCGCGAGACAGCCCGGCCCGCAAGCCGCCCGAGCGCGCCGCCGGGCAGGTCGTACTCGTTGAGGTAAGAGAAGGTGGTACCGCCGCCGTTCCCCTCGAACGCGTACACCACGCGGGCATGTGAAGCCACCGGTCCGCGGCCCTCCCACACCACACGGGTGCAGGGATCGTTCTCCACCACCGTCCAGCGCACCTTGAACTTCTTGCCCGCAAGCTTGAGCCACTGGGTCAGCTTGGATCCCTTCCTGAGACGGCCGTTGGGGGCGTCCTCGAGGTGATGGTGAATCGTCACCCAGTCCTCGAGCCGGTCCGGGTCCATCACCACCTCGTACAGCCGCTCGGGGGGAGCGGCGATCTCGACGGTGCGCTCGACTTTCATCGCGCCCCCAGGGGTTCGCCGGCTTCCCACTCGCGCAGGGCGCGCTCCACCGAGCGGTCGAAGCCGAGCGGGCGGATGCCGTACACCGCCGCCGCGTCGTGTCCCGCCCGCGGGAGGATGTCCGACTCGAGGCTCTCCATCAGCGGCCGTACCAGCTCGAGCGGCTGCCCCGTCACCCCGGCCACGAAGGCGCTGGCTGGTGGCGTGAGCGAGCGGCCGAAGCCGAGCGGCATCCGGCCCACGCCCATGGCCTCGGCGATCCGCTCGATCATCTCTCCGTAGGTCATCACGTCCGGGCCCGCGGCGTCCAGCGAGCGCCCCGCGGCCGCCGCCTCGTACGCCGTTCGGGCCAGCAGCTCGATCACGTCGCGCTCCGCGATCGGCTGGGTGCGATTCTTGCGCCAGGCCGGCAGCGGCAGCACCCGCAGCCGCTCGACGAGGCGCACGAGCACCCGGAAGGAGGAGGACCCGGCGCCGACGACGATCGAGGCGCGCAGCGCCGTCGACCCCGGCACGGCGTGGAGCAGCGTGCGCTCCACATCGAGCCGTGAGCGCAGGTGCGGCGATGTCCGGGAGGCGGGCTCGATGCCGCCGAGATAGACGATCCGCGCGAGCCCGGCGCGCGCGGCGGCGCGGGCGAACGCCTCCGCCGCGTGGCGGTCGCGGTCTGCGAAGGGCGACCCGTTCGCGCTCGGCTCCATCGAGTGCACGAGGTAGTAGGCGGTGTGGCAGCCCTCGAGCGCCTCGTCGAGGCCGGCGGCGTCGAGCAGGTCGCCGCGCACCGGCTCGACCCCTTCCAGCGGCTCCACCGCCTCGGGCCGCCGGGCGAGTGCGCGCACGGGCCTTCCCTCCTGCGCCAGGCGGCGCAGGAGACGGCCGCCGACGTATCCGGTGGCTCCGGTGACGAGCTCCACGCAGTCCATCCTTCCAATTCGCCCCCGTCGAAAACCCGCTAGGAGCGGAAGCTGGCGCCAATACCCTGGAAATTGCACCGAAACGAAAAGGCACCGTTTTGCGGGTTGGGGGCTGGACCGGGCGGCCCGGCTGGTGCACGATGAAGCCGATGCCGAAGACGAAGCCCGTCCGCTGCGAGGACTGCTACTTCCGCCAGAACATGCTGTGCGCGCTCGACCTCGAGAAGCCGTGCACGACCTTCCGCTCGGCGGAGCGGGGGCTCGAGCCGGAGCGGCAGCTGGCCTTCGTCTTCAGGGCCGAGCGGACCACCGCCGCCTACGCCTTCCCGCAGCCGGGTCGTTAACCAGGGGTTACCGGCGGGGTAGGCTCCCGCCATGCGGTTGACGGTCCTCGGCAAGTCGCCCTCCTGGCAGGACGCGGGCGGCGCCTGCTCGGGCTACCTCCTCGAGGAGGACGGCACGGCGGTCGTGATCGACTGCGGCAACGGCGTGTTCGGCAAGCTGCGCCAGCGGATCGACTACGTGGACGTGGACGCCGTCGTGATCTCCCACCTCCACGCGGACCACTTCCTCGACCTCGTCCCGTACGCCTACGCGCTCACCTACGCCCCGCGCCAGCAGCCGGTGCCGGTGGACCGCTGGCCCGGCACGGACTGCCCGGCCTGCCCCGAGCTGCATGCGCCGCCCGGAGCGCGCGACACCTTCCGCAGGGTGGTCGGCGCGTGGGGCAACGACGACCTGATCGAGAACGCCTTCGACCTGCGCGAGTACGACCCATCCGAGCAGCTCGAGATCGGTCCGGTGCGGATCAGCTTCCAGCCCGTTCCCCATTTCACGGAGACCTTCGCGATGCTGATCAGCTCCACGAACGGCTCGGGCAGGATCGTCTACGGCGCCGACTCGAGCCCGACCGACGCCCTCACGGAGCTCGCCAGCGGCGCCGACCTGATCCTCGTGGAGGCGACGCTGCCGCGCCCGGAGCGGACCGGCGTGCGAGGGCACCTCACCCCCGGCGAGGCCGGCGAGCACGCCCGCGCCGCCGGCGCCAAGCGGCTCCTGCTCGTGCACATCTCGGACGAGCTCGACGCCGACTGGGCGAGGCGCGAGGCCGAGGAGGCCTTCGGCGGGCCGGTGGAGGTGGCAGTGGAGGGTGCGGAGTACGAGGTCTGAGCGGGTGGCGGCGGGGATCCGCATGAAACCCCGCGCCCGCGCGGCGCTGGACGCCATTTGCGACACGTTCGCGCCGGGCGGCGACGGGCTCCCCTCGGCAACCGAGCTGGGTGTGCCCGAGGCGCTCCTGGCGCTGGTGGGGCGCAACCCGCGCGCCGCCGAGCGGCGGCAGGTGGCTCAGCTGCTCGGGCTGTGGGACACGCGCCTCCTGTGCGCTGTGGCCGGCGGCGGCTGGGGCCGCTTCTCGGCGCTCCCCCAGGACGAGCGCGAGCGCGTGCTGCTGTCGTGGGCGGACAGCCGCGTGCCTCAGCGGCGCGCCGCGTTCCAGGCGCTCCGAAAGGGCACGCTGCTCGCCTACTACGGCAAGGGCGGCCCGAACGGTGAGCCGAACCCGGTCTGGGAGGCGATCGGCTATCCCGGCCCGCTCGGCTCTCCCCGGAACCCGCCGCCCCCCGGCATCGAGCCGATGGCGGTGGACGGCGACACCACGATCGACTGCGACGTGGTGGTGGTCGGCTCCGGGGCCGGCGGAGGCACCGCCGCCGCGGTCCTCGCCCAGGCAGGGCTCGACGTGGTGATCCTGGAGGCGGGCCGCTACTTCACGGAGAGCGACTTCCACGGCGACGAGCTGTCAGGCTTCGGCCGCCTCTACATGAACGGCGGCGGTCTGGCGAGCGCCGACGGGAGCATCGGCCTCCTGGCGGCGCAGGGCCTCGGCGGGACCACGCTGGTCAACTACACCTTCTCGTTCCGCACGCCCGACACCGTCCGCCGCGAGTGGGCCGAACAGCACGGGCTGGCGGCCGTGGCCGGGGAGGAGTTCGACGCCAGCCTCGACGCGGTCTGGGAGCGGATCGGCGTGAACGCCGAGCACAGCGTGCCGAGCCGCCGCGACGAGACGATCAGGGCGGGGCTCGACCGGCTCGGCTGGCAGTGGGAGGTGATGGAGCGCAGCGTGCGCGGCTGCGACGAGGAGGTCTGCCGCCTCTGCCATTACGGCTGCCAGCTCGGCGCCAAGCAGTCGACGCTCAAGACCTGGGTGCAGGACGCCCACGAGGCGGACGCGCGCATCCTCGTGGAGACGCGCGCCGAGCGCGTGAACATCGAGGGTGGCGCGGCGCGGGGCGTGGAGGCGCGCACCGCCGCGGGCCACCGGGTGCTCGTCCGATCGCGTGCGGTGGTCAGCGCGTGCGGCGCGCTGCACACGCCTGTGCTGCTGGCACGTTCGGGCGTCGCCTCGAAGTCGCTCGGAAAGAACCTGCGCCTCCATCCCGTGCTGGTCGTGTGGGGCCAGTTCGACGAGGAGGTGCGGCCCTGGGAGGGGATGCTGTCCTCGACCTACTCCGACCAGGACGCCGACATGGACGGGTCCGGCTACGGCGTCAAGTACGAGCACGTGGCCACGCCGCCCAGCATCCTGCTGTCTTTCTCGCCCTGGCGCGGCGGGCGCCAGCACGCGGCGCTGATGCAGGCGCTTCCCTACACCGGCTTGCTCGGCGTGCTGCTGCGCGACCACGGCGTCGGCGACGTGCGCGCCGGGCGCGACGGGGAGCCGATCGTCCGCTACCGGCTCAGCGCCGACGACGTCGATCGCATGCGCCGCGGAGTGCGCGGCGCGGCCCAGGTGGTGGAGGCGATGGGCGCGCGGCTGATCTACTCGTCGCACTCGAAGTGGGTCGCCTACGAGCCCGGCGTGCGCGGTGACCTGGACGGCTTCATGCGCGACGCCGACGCCTGCGGCTGGGGCGCGGGCCAGGCGCAGCTCACGTCGTTCCACATCATGGGCAGCGCCCGCATGGGGCGCTCGCCGGACGACTCGGTGTGCGATCCGACCGGGCAGGTCTGGAACGTGCCGGGCCTCTACGTCTGCGACGGCGCCGCCTTCCCCACCGCCTCCGGGGTGAACCCGATGGTCACGATCGAGGCGCTGGCGCACATGAACGCCCGCGGCATCGCGGCGAAGCTCAGCTGACGATCTCGACGCTGTTGCCGTCGGGGTCGCGCCGGACGCCGCCGGCCGGGCCGCGGAACGTCAGGTGCACGTTCTCGGACGGCGGGCCGGCCACGAGCGAGAACGACCCGCCTTCGCCCACGAACTGGGCCCGCTCTGGCGTGTCGTCGCCTAGGCGGAAGCCGGCGCCCGGCGCCACCTCCTCGTAGAAGCGCTTCGACGCGGCCACGTCCCTGACCCTGATCCAGAGGTGGTCGATCGCACCGGTGCCGCGCACCGCGCCGTGGTGGACGCCCTCGGCGCTGTTCCCGTCAGGGTCCAGCAGGAACGAGCCGTAGTAGTCGTACCTGTACTCCGTGCGCGGCCCCGGCTCGCCGTCGTCGCGGTAGCCGGCCTCCGTGCCGGCGCGCCAGAACTCCTCGACCTCGGCGCGCGAGGGCGCCGCGAAGCCGATGTGGAGGCCGCGCGTGGCCGGGTGATCCCCGTCCGCGGGCTGGAGGGCCAGCTCGCTCGCGTCACGGTCGATGCCCAGGGCCGGCAGGACCGTGTCGTAGAAGCGCTGGGACGCCTCGAGGTCGGACACGCGGAGGGTCACCCGGCGGAACACGCGCCTCAGCCTACGGCCTACCCCTTCGGATCGGCTTCGCCTTGAAGGTGGCGTCGCCCTGGCACACGTAGCCGACCAGCGTGATGTTCCAGGTGTAGCCGATCGTCTGGTACGAGAAGTTCAGGTGGAGGCGGCCGGTGATCGTGCCGTTCGGGCGCTTCCGTGCCGTGAAGCGGTAGTTCTTCGTCACGTCGGAGTAGTGCATCACCGGTTCCTGGAGCGCCGACATGCTGACCTCGCGGCCGAGCGGCAGGCGGGCCGGCGGCTCGTAGATCTCTGCGCCCGCGCGGGGCGCGCCGGGCCCGGCGGCCACGCAGCTCGTCGGGACGTACGTGCTCAGGGCCTGAAGGGCGTTCCCGGTCCGCTTGAACGTGATCTCGTGTCCGCCGCTCGTGACGCCGCTGTAGACGACCGGCTTGGCGAGCGCGGGCGCCGCGGCGAAGGCGAGTGCGGCGGTGAGGGCTGCGGCGAGGGCTGTGGTCTTGACCATCTGAGCTCCTTTGTGGTGGCGTCGACCGCAGCATCCGCCGAGGGCGGCGTGCGCGCATCGAGGCGAACCCGTAACCCGACCCCGATCTTTGGCCCGTGGACCCCTAGCCCACAGCCAGGCAGACGACCGTGGCGTCGTCGGTCAGGTCCCCGCCGCTCCTGGCCAGCACCGCACGATGGACCTCGCGGACCGTCTCCGCCGCGGTGGTCCGCTCGGCCGCGAGGGCGGCCTCGATCACGCCCTGGAAGCCGAGTCCGGCCTTGCCGTCCCCGCACTCGACCACCCCGTCGGAGACGAGCACGAGCCGGTCCCCGGACAGAAGCGACGCCGACGTGCGCATGGGCTTCGGCGTCGCACGCCCTCCGAGACCGGGTCCCGGGTCGGGGTCGAATCGATCCACCTCCCCGTCGCCGCGTAGGACCACGGGCGGCACGTGGCCGCAGTTGGCCACGGACAGTTCGTCCGTCGCGGGGTCCCAGTGGGCGGCCACGGCGGTCATCTCGGAGCGCGGGCCCGGCATCTCGCGGAGGGTCTGGTGCATGACCACGAGGGCCTCGCTCGGGCTTGCGCCGCCGCGCCGGCTCGCCCTGAGGGCCCCGAGCGCGACCGCGCTGCTGGCCGCCGCGCGCGTGGAATCGCCGAGGCCGTCCGCGAGGGTGATCCAGATTCCATCGGCGTTCTCGACCACGTCGAACCAGTCCCCCGCCACCTCGTAGCTCGGCAGGACGTTGCCCGCGACCTCCCCACCGGTGACCCGGGCGATGCGGGGAGGCAGCAGGCTCTGCTGGATCTCGGCCGCCGCCCTCGGCTGCTTGCGCCGCTGCGCCGTGGCGAAGGCGTCCGTGTAGCGGTCGGCGAGCGTGATGGCCGCGCTCGCCTGGCGAGCCAGGTCGGTGAGCGGCACGGCCGGACGGCCGAAGGCCACCAGCACACCGTTGGCGCGGCCACGCAGCCACAGCGCGTACACCTCGCAGTCGATCTGCCTACGCAGCTCCGAGAGGCCGTCCGAGTCGAGCTCCGGGCCCACCGCCAGCGGCGCCGCGATCCTCTCCCCGAGGCGGGTGGGACCGGCCATGTGGAGCAGGTGCGTGCCGTCGATGTCGAGCACGTAGAGCGCGACCGGCACCCTGGCCACGCGCTGCGCCTCGGCCACCAGCTGCTCCGGCAGGACCGCAGGGGGGACGACGTCGAAGACCTGGATCGCGTCCAGGCTGACCGGGCGGCCGCGCCCCAGCCGGCCCGGTGGAAGGGGCGTCTCCGAAGGCTCGCGGGCCGGGTCCTGCGGACGCTCCCGAAGGGCCGCCAGGAGCTGGTCCCGGTTCGGGAAGCGACGGTGAAGCGTGGAGCGCGAGACCCCCGCCGCGGCGGCGATGTCTGCCAGGGTCGCCGCTGGAGCGCGGGTCAGCATTCGCTCGGCGGCCTCGAGGATGCGCTCGCGGTTTCGCAGCGCGTCCGCGCGGCTCAGGTCGTCCTGTGTGGTCTTGGGCACGCGGACATCATCGCGCCGCCTCGTCCCAAGTGACACGCCCTTCTGCGGACCGGTGTGTCATTTCGTGCCGGCGCGGGCGAGGCCGTGGTTCCCGGCTCTGCGTCCGGGCACGGCCGTCTTGCACCCGAGGCAGGAGAGGCGAAATGCCACAGGTAACCGATACATACGAGTGGAGAGGTCGCAACGTCGTCTCGAGTGACGGCGAGAAGATCGGAACGCTCGAGGAGATCTACCTCGACACGCACACCGGACAGCCCGAGTGGGCCACCGTTACGACCGGTCTGTTCGGCACCCAGCAGACGTTCGTCCCGCTGGCCCAGGCCGATCCGCAGAACGGTGAGGTCGTCGTGCCGTACAGCAAGGGTCAGGTCAAGGACGCGCCGTCGATCGACCCCGATGGCGAGCTGTCGCCCGAGGACGAGGCCCGCCTCTACGAGCACTACGACGTCGACCACGGGGACGGCGCCGACCCCGGGGACATCAGCGGCCCCACCACCGACGACGCCATGACCCGTTCCGAGGAGGAGCTGCGGGTGGGCACCGAGCGGCGCGAGCGCGGGCGGGCCCGCCTCCGCAAGTACGTGGTCACCGAGGAGGTGGAGCGGACCGTCCCCGTGCAGCGGGAGGAGGTCCGCGTGGAGCGCGAGCCGATCACGGACGCCAACGTCGACCGAGCCATCGACGGCCCGGAGATCTCCGAGGAGGAGCACGAGGTGGTCCTCCACGAGGAGGAGCCGGTCGTGGAGAAGCGGGTCGTGCCGAAGGAGCGCGTGCGGATGGAGAAGGACACCCACAGCGACGACGCCCAGGTGTCCGAGGAGGTCCGCAAGGAGCAGATCGACGCCGACGCGGATGTCGGCGGCGGGCGATAGGGAGGTTCATCGATGGATTTCGCAGCCGCAGTGAAGATCGGCGACTCGGTCCAGCAGGGCCTCGACTCGTTCTTCAACTTCCTGCCCAACCTGATCGCGTTCGTCGTGATCCTGGTGGTCGGCTTCCTGATCGCCAGGGTGGTGAGTGGCATCGCCAGGAAGGCGCTCGAGAAGGTGGGCCTCGACCGGGCGCTTCACGACTCCGATGCAGGCAGGTACGTGGAGCGCGTGTCGCCGGGCGCAAGGCCGTCGAACGGGGTGGCCAGAGCGGTGTTCTGGCTCGCGATGATCTTCGTGATCGCCATCGCCATCGGCGCCCTGAAGATCCCGGCGGTCACCGCGTTCATGAACGACGTGCTCGCCTACCTGCCGAACGTGATCGCCGCGATCGTGATCTTCGTCGTGGCGGCCGCGATCGCCGGCGCCGCCGGCGCGGCGGCGACGAAGCTGATGGGCGACACCGCCACCGGCAAGCTGGTGGCGGCGATCGTGCCGAGCCTCGTGCTCGTGATGGGGCTCTTCATGGTCCTCAATCAGCTGAAGATCGCCGAGGAGATCGTGACTATCACCTTCGCGGCGCTCCTGGGCTCGCTGGGTCTCGGCATGGCGCTGGCCTTCGGGCTGGGCGGGCGCGACGTCGCCGGCCGCCTGCTCGACGAGGCCTACAGGAAGGGTCAGGAGGAGCGCGGGCGCGTTCGCCGCGACATGGAGGTCGGCAAGGACCGGGCGCGGGACCAGGCGGAGCGCACGCGCTCCGACCTGGACGACGGTCGGGGCAGCGGGGCGATAGCGCCCCGCTAGGCATTCCCCCGGCCCCCCTGGGCGGCGGCGCATGGTTCCCGCGCCGCCGCCCGGGGTCCCCAGCTGTCCGAAACAAAGCTGCTCCGCGCGGCGTAGTAGGGGTGTGAACGGATCCTCGCCGCCGCAGGAGCTGGCCCTGACCGTTCCCGTCCGGCCCTGGTACCGGGCGGCCCGGGGCCGGGACGAGGCGGCGCTGATCCGTCAGGCGCGCGCCGGCGACGCGGACGCCGTCGAGACGCTCGTTCGCCGCCATTGGGAGTCGGCCCATCGCACGGCGTTCCTGATCGTCCAGGACGCGGCGGCGGCCGAGGACATCGCCCAAGAGGCCATGCTCGCCGCCGTGCGAGCCATCGACCGGTTCGACCGCAGGCGCCCGTTCCGGCCCTGGCTGCACCGGATCGTCGTGAACCGCTCGCTCGACTGGGTGCGTGCGCGCAACCGCCGCGCCGAGGTGAGCTCCGAGCTGGCGCCGCCGTCGGGGGCGGCCGCGTCGGGGGCCGAGCGTCCCGAGGACGTGATGGCCGCGCTCGCGAGGCTCGACCCGGACGAGCGCGCCGTCGTCGTCCTCCGGCACGTGCTCGGCTACCGCTCGAGCGAGCTCGCCGGCGTGCTCGGCGTGCCCGCGGCGACGGTGAGGACACGGCTGGCCCGCGCGCTCCAGAAGCTCCGATCCGAGCTCGAGGGAGAGACCGCATGACACCTGACCGGCTGGAGAAGATGCTCGGCGAGCTGCCGGCGCCGGCCTCGAGCGAGGCGCGCGAGCGGGCGGTCGCGGCCGCACGGGCGGAGGTGGCGGGCCGCGAGGGCCCCGCGCCCGCATCGCGGAACGGCACGCGCCGGGCGCTGACCGTCGCGCTGGCGGCGGTCGTCCTGGCCATCGTGCTCGTCACCCCGCCCGGCCGCTCGGCCAGCGCCTGGGTCGGCGAGCTCGTCGGCATCGGCGAGGTGGGCGGCAGCGCCACCCTGAAGGAGGGTGGCTTCAAGTCGAGCCGCGGAGTGGTGATCGCGAACGGGCGGGCGCCGGACGGCACGCGCTACGAGTGGGTCGTCTACGACTGCAAGGTGGACCTGCGGGACGAGGGCATGGCCACCCACTTCGAGGGCTTCGGCATGGCGCTCGAGTGGCCGGACGCCAAGGGCCGCGAGGGAAGCGGGGGCTGCGAGGAGGCCGAGGGCGCGCCGGCTCGCGACTACGACCTCGGCGACATGCACGTGCAGATCCTCCCCTCGCAGTTCAAGGGCGTGGCGGAGCCGGACCTGTCGGTGTCCGGCAGCACCGGCCCGCGGGTCCACCGGGTGCGCGTGGTGTACACGGACACCACCGGCGCCGAGCACGACCTCGACGTGGACTTCGAGCGCGTGCCGGAGGAGCTCCGCGAGCGGGTCGGCCGCAACGCGCCCGCCGGAACCTTCATGGCGTTCATCCCCGGCGAGTGGGCCGCGCGCGACGACGTGGAGGCCAGGCTCGACCTACGCGCCCTGATGGGCACCGGGGAGCTCGAGCTGGGCGAGTTCGCACGGGAGGAGCGGAGGCGAGCGCGCGAGGCAATGCGGGCCTGTGACCGGTACGCGCCGGACCCGTGGTCGGACCCGCTCCCGAAGAACCCGGACCCGGAGACGGTGGAGCGCATCATGCGCCCGCTCGAGGAGTGCATGGACGAGCGCATGCCGCCCAGCCCGGTCACGATCATCGTCTACGACGACGAGGGACGGGAGCTCGAGCGCTGGGAGGAGCCGCTCATGCTGCCGCCGCGGCCCGCGGCCGAGACGCTTCCGCCCGAGCCCATCCCGTGGGACGGCCCACCGAGGCAGTCGGGCGGGGAGCGGGTCGTGCTCGCGCAGGGCCGCGCTCCCGAGGGCGCTCGCTACGAGTGGTTCGTGGAGGGCACCGTGGACGAGGGCGAGCGGATCGGATCCTGCGTCACGATGTGGTGGCCGCGCTACAAGCAGCTCATGTCGCACGCTTCGTGTGGCCCGGGCCTGCCCCCGTCGACCGCCTACGGCCGCCGCGAACCCGAGGAAGTGATGGCGAAGCCCTACGGGTTCCTGGACGCCGAGGTCCCGGCCACCGAGCACTTCATGGTGAGCGGCTACGCCCGCCCACAGGTCGAGCGTGTGCGCGTGGTGTGGGACGGCGGCCGGCAGGAGGGCCCGGTCGAGCTGTTCCCGGTGTCGCCCGAGAAGGCGGAGCGGATGGGCGCAACCGAGCCGTTCGGCTACTGGGTGGGCTTCGTCCCGCGCTCGGCGCGCCACGCCGAGTTCGAGATCGTGGCGTACGGCGAGGGCGGCGGGGAGATCGGCCGCTACCGCTGGCGCAGCGACGTCACCAACTGACGAGCTTCCAGATCTCCGGCAGCCGCGTGGCCTCGTCCGCGCCCACCTCGGAGAAGATCGACACGGCGCGCTTGAGGTGCGCCATGGACTCCTGCTGGCGGCCCGCGGCGTGGTGGAGGTCGGCCAGGTTGTTCTCGAGCGCGGCCTCGCGGTGGCGGTCGCCCTGCGTGGCGCACAGGGCCAGGGCGGCCTCGGTCAGCTCGAGCGCCCGCTCGGGCTCGCCGGCCTCGCGCGCCACCAGCGCCAGGTTGTTGAGAGCGGCCACCCGCGCGGAGGGGTCGCCGAGCTCCTCGGCGAGCGCGAGGCTCCGCTCGAGCTCCTCGCGGGCGGGGCCGAAGCGGCCCTCGGCGCGGGCGAGCACGCCGAGCATGTTGTGGGCCTGCGCCTGCGCCCGGAGGTCGGCAGCGGCCTCGGCCTCGGCGAGCGCGTCGACGGCGAGGGCGCTCGCCCGGTCGGACCGGCCCGACTGGTGCAGCGTCAGCGCGAGGTCGGCGAGGATCCGGGCGCGCAGCGCGCCGTCGCCCGGCTGAGCCGCCTCCAGCGCGACCGCGAAGCGCGCCTCGGCCCGGTCCCACTCGCCGCGCCTCTGGTGCACGCCGCCGAGCTTGTGCTCGATACGGGCCAGCGCCGCCGCGTCGCCGTGTGCCGCGGCGCTCTCGTAGCTCGCGAGGGCCGCCGCGTAGTCGCCCACGAGGGTGCGAAGGTCGCCGATCCGCTCGTGCAGGGCGGCGGTGTCGGGGTGGCCGAGCGCCAGCGCCGCCTCGAAGTGCTCGAGCGCGTCGGCGTGCGCCAGGAGCGAGGCGGCGTGCTCGCCGGCCACCACGTACCGCTCCGCCGCGCCCGCCTGGTCACCCGCGAGCCGCAGGTGCTGCGCCACGAGCGCGGCCCCCTCCGGCCCAGGGAGCGCCCGCCCCAGCGCGCCGGCCACCCGCCGGTGAAGCAGCCGCCTGCGGGCCAGCCCGATCTCCTCGTAGAGGAGGGCGCGCAGCTTGTCGTGCGTGAAGTCATAGTCGGGCTCCGGCCCCGGCAGCTCCCGCACGAGACCGCGCGCCACCAGCTCCTCGATCCCGTCGACGGTCTCCTCGTCGCTGCGCCCGCTCGCCGTTCGCACCGTGTCGAGCCGGAAGGACCGGCCGATCACGGCGGCGGTCTCAACGAGCTGCCGAGCCATCGCGCCGAGCCCCGCCAGGCGCGCCTCGAGGAGGCCGCGCATCTCGCGCGGAACGCCTCCGCCGGAGGGCTCGCTCCCTGCCGACAGCGCTACGAGGTACTCGGCCACGAACAGCGGCAGCCCCTCGCTCTCGATGTACACGCGCTGCTCGAGGTCGGGCTCCTCCTCGGCGCGCGCGAAGCGAACCAGCTCCGCCACCTCCGACCGGTCGAGCCGGGCGAGCGTGACCACCGTCGCCTCGCCGGCGCGGGAGAGCTCCGTTGCGAGGGCCCGCAGCCGGTGGCCCGGCGGCACGCCCTCGCTGCGCCAGCCGATCGCAAGGAGCAGCGCCCGGTCGCGCAGCCGCCGCCCGAGGTACGCGAGCACGTCGAGCGATGCCTCGTCGGCGGCGTGCACGTCGTCCACGAACACCAGCCCCGGCGCCTCGCCGCCGGCCGCGGCGCCAAGCACCGCGGCCACGGCCTCCAGCAGGCGCGCCTGAGCGCCGGGCCCGCTCAGCGCCACCGGAGGCGGCAGGTCGGTGCCCGCACCGGCCAGCTCGGGGAGCAGGAGCGCGGCGTCCGACAGCCGTTGGGGCGGGACCCCGCCGGCAACGGCCGCCGGGGCGGCACGCAGCGCCTCGCGAAGGAGCTCCACGACCGGCCCGTAGGGGAGGCCGGCCTCGTCCTCGTGGCAGCGCGCCGCGAGCACCGTGGCGCCGGAGTCCCCGGCGAGCAGCATCAGCTCGCGCGCCAGACGGCTCTTGCCGATGCCCGCCTCGCCCTCGATAACCGCGAGCCGCCCGTCCACGGCGGCCGCGCGGTGCGCCTCGACCAGGGCGGCGAGCTCGGCCGAGCGCCCCACGAGCGGGAGCTCCGCGAGGGGCCCGGCGGGCCGCGGGGCAGCCTCCCCCCAGGGGGGAGGGTCAGACCCTCCCCCCGGGGGGATGCCGCTGGGCGCTGCCGCCGGAGCTCCGCCCGCCGGCGCCGTCAACGTCCCCTCGCTGACCTGCTCGAACAGCGCCGCGGTCTCCTCCACCGGCGCCACCCCGAGCTCCTGGCTCAGCGTGCGGACGCAGTCGCGGTACTGGGCGAGCGCGGCGGCCCGGTCGCCGTTAAGCGCGTAGAGGCGGATCAGCTCGCGGTGGGCGGGCTCGTGCAGCGCGTCGAGCTCGAGCCAGCGGCGGGCGTGCGCGATCGCCCGGGCGTAGTCGCCGCGCTCCGCCAGCAGCGCCACCAGCCGGCCGAGCGCGGAGCCGAGCTCGCGCTGAAGCCCGTCGGCCTCGTAGACGTGCCAGGCATCGAACTCGGGACTGTCGCGCAGGGCGAAGCCCTCGAGCAGCTCGCCGCGGAACAGCTCCACGGCGGCGGCGAGCTCGTCGACCGAGGCCCCGTCGCCCGCCAGCGACCGGAAGCGCTGGACGTCGAGCTCGAGCTCGCCCGCGTCGGCGAGCGCCACGCTGTCGCCGGCGGCGTCGATCCACTCCTCCCCGACCGACTTGCGCAGCGCCGACAGCGTCCGCCTCAGCGCGCCGCGGGCGTGATCGGGGTCCTGCCCGGGCCACAGCAGCGCGCAGAGCGACTCCCGCGAGCGGGGCCGCTCCGCCAGCGCGAGGTGGGCCAGGAGCGCCGTGGCCTTGCGCGTGTCGAAGGTCACCGTCTGTCCCGCCCGGCGCACGCGGGGCGGCCCGAGCAGCGAGATCTCGAGGCCCACGGGCGCCACGGTAACGATTCCCGGACGCCCCCCGGCGAGGGTGGCGCCATGAACAAGCGCACGACCCGAGCCCTTGCCCTGCTCGCCACCGCGGCGGCGATCCTCGCCGCCGGCTGCGGCGACGACGACGACGAGAACGGCGGGGGCGCCGGGGGCGCCGAGCAGACCGCCCAGCCGAGCAGGCTCGCCATCGAGCTGTCCGGCTCCGCGAAGAAGCCCACGTTCACCGTGCCGGACTCGGTGGAGGGCGGAGTGGTCGAGCTCGAGTTCACGAGCTCCGTCTCCGGCGAGCACAGCGCCCAGCTCGTGCGCGGCGACGATGGCCACGCAGCGGCGGAGGCGCTGGAGGCCGGCGTCGCGTGGGGCGAGAAAGGCAAGCCGCTTCCGGAGTGGGCGATCCTCGCCGGCGGCACCGGCGACGTGAAGCAGGGCGAGACCGTCACGGTCACCCAGGAGCTCGAGCCGGGTAGCTACATCGTCACCGACCTGGCCTCGAACGCGAGCGCCGAGTTCGAGGTCACGGACGCGAGCGGCGGGGGCGAGCTGGAGGGCGACGGCGGCACGATCACCGCCACCGAGTACGACTTCGAGACCGACGGCCTGACGGCGGGCCGCAACCGGGTGCTCTTCGAGAACGCAGGCCAGGAGCCGCACCTCGTGGCCGCGATCGGGATCAGGGAGGGCGCGACCTTCCAGGAGGTGAAGCGCTTCTTCCGGACCGAGAAGGGCCGGCCGCCGATCGACGAGAGCCGTGGCTTCTCCACCGCGGTGGTCGAGGGCGGCGTGCGCCAGGCCGTGGAGTTCGATCTCGAGGCGGGCCGCTACGCGCTGCTCTGCTTCGTGCCCGACCGCAAGGGCGGCCCACCGCACATCGCCCAGGGGATGATCGCCGAGGCGGAGGTGGCGGGATGAGCACCTACTCGCACACCGTCCGGATCGGGCGGCCGCTCGAGGAGGTGTTCGCCTTCGTGACCGACCCGGCCGGGTATCCGCGCTGGCAGCCGAGTCTCGTGAGCGTCGAGCCTCACCGGCCGGGGCCGATCCGGCTGGGGAGCGAGGCCACCGAGGTGCGGCGCTTCCTGGGCCGCGAGCTCGAGACCACGTGGACCTGCGTCGAGCACGAGCCATCCACGCGCTCCGCGATCGAGTGCGAGGACGGGCCCGTGCCGTTCCGGGGCACGTTCGAGCTCGAGCCGGCGGGCGGGGAAACGGTGTTCACCTGGACCGTGGAGACCTGGGGCGCGGCGTCCCGGCTGGGCGGCCCGCTTGCCGGCCTCGCGACGAAGCGCGAGCTGGCCGCGAACGCGGGCCGGCTCAAGGAACTGCTGGAAGCGGAGGCCGCCGCTTGCCCAAACGAATAGGTCGGCAGAGAATGGGTCACGTGCGTGCGGCTGGCCTCGCCTGGTCGGCCTTCGGGCTGACCTGCGTCATCGCCGTGGTGGCGACCGTCTTCGGCTTCGTCGACGACGGCACCCGCCTGCCGCCGCCGGACAGCGGCGAGCTGTCCTGGTCGGGGTCGCTCAGCTTCGCGGCGATGATCGTCGCCTTCGCGGCGCTCGGCGCGCTGGTGGCCTCGCGCCGGCCCGCCAACCCGATCGGCTGGATCCTCTGCGTTTCGCCGCTGTGCCTGGCCTTCACCGAGCTGGCGCGCAACTGGTACGTCCACACGCTGATCGCCGAGCCGGGCTCCCTCCCGCTCGCGTCCGCCTTCGTGTGGGCCGCCAACTGGGCCTGGATCCCGGGCTTCATGCCGCTGCTGACGCTGCTGCTCCTGCTGTTCCCGGACGGCCGCCCGCCGAGCCGGCGCTTCCGGATGGTGGGATGGCTGGCCGGCGCCGCGATGGGTCTCCTGATCGTCGGTTACGCCTTCGCCCCCGGCCCGCTCGAGGACTACCCCCGGGTCAACAATCCGATCGGCCTCGGCGGGTCGGCCGGCGACGTGCTCGAGTTCTTCCAGGGAGTCGGCTTCCCCCTGTTCGCGCTCGCGGCGATCGGATCGCTGGCCTCGCTCGTGGTCCGTTTCCGCCGCTCCCATGGCGTGGAGCGTCAGCAGCTCAAGTGGATGGCCGCGGCGGCGACTCTCGTGGTGGCGGCCTGGCTCGTAAACGCCTTCTTCGACCAGGTGGTGGGCGAGGACATCTCCGTGATCCTCCCGCTGGCCCTGCTGGCGCTCCCGGCGGCGGCCGCGATCGCGATCCTGCGCTACCGGCTCTACGACCTCGGGCTGGTTGTGAACCGCACGCTCGTCTACGGCGCGCTCTCCGCGACGCTCGCCGGCGCGTACATCGGCATCGTCCTGCTGCTGCAGCTCGCGCTCGAGCCGCTCACGAGCGACTCCGGCCTGGCGATCGCCGGCTCCACGCTCGCCGTCGCCGCGCTGTTCCGGCCCCTGCGCGGACGGTTCCAGGAGCTCGTGGACCGGCGCTTCTACCGCCGCCGCTACGACGCCGCGCGCACCGTGGAGGGGTTCAGCGCGCGGCTACGCGACGAGGTGGAGCTCGACGCGCTCAGCGTCGAGCTGCGCGAGGTCGTGCGCGAGACCGTGCAGCCGGCGCACGTGTCGCTGTGGCTGCGCCCGGAGGCGGGGCGATGAACACGAAGACAGTGGCCTGGTCCCTCTTCGGGCTCTTCATGGTCCTCGTCGTGGCCGGCGCACTGGTCACGATTCTGGGGCCCGCCCCCGACGAAGACCTGTTCTTCGTGGCCGTCGTGGGCTACGGGTTCGTGGGAGCGCTCATCGCTGCCCGACAGCCGGGCAACGTGATCGGCTGGCTCCTCCTGGTCATCGGCAACCTGCTCGCCCTCGGCGCGCTCGTAGACGCCAGCCTCTTGCTCGAGGACGCCCCCGCAAGGGCGTTCTCCGCGTGGCTCTCGGACTGGACCTGGTACGTGTGGCTGACGCTCGCGGGAGTGTTCCTGCCCCTGCTGTTCCCGACCGGCCGGCCTCTCTCCCGGCGCTGGCGGCGCGTCGTGTGGCTCGGCGTGGCCGCGCTCGCACTGAGCCTGGCCGGAAACGCCTTCCAGCCCGGGCGGCTCGACGTGGACTCCGCCGTGCCGGTGGACAACCCCTTCGGCATCCCGGGCGTGCAGGGCCTCATGGATGTGCTCGCCCGGGCGGGTGACGTCCTCGCAGGCATCGCCTTCGTCCTCGCGGCCGCCTCCGTGGTGATCCGCTTCCGGCGCTCGCGTGGGGTCGAGCGCCAGCAGCTCAAGTGGTTCGCCTACGTCGGCGTGCTGGCGGCCGTGGGGCTCGGCGTGGCCATGGTGGCGGTGCTGTTCGGCACGCAGCCCGGTGAGGACGGCGGCGGCACGACGCTCGACATCCTTGGTGCGGTCGGCTGGTTCACCGCCCTCTTCGCGATCGTCGTGGGCATTCCGGTCGCCACCGGCATGGCCATCCTGCGCCACCGCCTCTACGACATCGACGTGGTGATCAACCGCACGCTCGTCTATGGCGCCCTGACCGCCACGCTGCTGCTCAGCTACCTCGGCCTGGTACTGCTGCTCCAGCTCACGCTCAGCCCGCTGACCGAGGACAACGGCCTGGCGATCGCGGGCTCGACGCTCGGCGTGGCCGCCCTGTTCAGGCCCGCCCGAGCGCGGATCCAGGCACTGGTCGACCGCCGCTTCTACCGCCGCAAGTACGACGCCGCCCGCACGCTCGAGGGCTTCGGGGCCCGGCTGCGGGACGAGGTCGAGCTGGACTCGCTGAGCGCCGAGCTGCGCGCGGTGGTGGCGGACACGATGCAGCCGGCGCACGTGTCGCTCTGGCTGCGGGAGGCGCCGGAGTGAACGCCGGCCGGCTGGCGTGGGGCCTGTGGGCGCTGGCCATGGCGCTGGTGATCCCGGGCCCGGTGCTGCTAACCGCCGTCGAGTGGCGGGACGAGGCGGACCTCCTCGCTCTCGTGGCGTTCGTCGCCGTCCAGGTCGGAATGGCCACGGCGGGAGCGGTGATCGCCTCGCGGCTGCCGCGCAACGCGGTGGGATGGACTTTCCTCGCGATGGGCGTCGGGCTGGCGCTCGCCCTCACTACGAGCGTGTACGCGGAGCTCGGCACCGACACCGCGCACGGGCCACTCCCAGCCGACCACGCGGTGGCATGGGTCAGCAACTGGATTTTCCTGCCGGTCTTCTACGGGGGCCCGCTCTACCTGCTGCTGGTATTCCCGACCGGACGCTTCCTCACCCGCCGCTGGATGTGGGTCGGCGTGGTGCTCGCATCGGTCGTGGCGCTGGCCACGCTCGCGCTGGCGTTCAGGCCCGGCGAGATCGACTCGCTCGAGATCCAGAACCCGCTCGCGTTCCACGGCTCGCTGGGCGAGGCGATGAAGACCATCGAGGAGATCACCACCTTCCTCGCCCTGCCGGGGTTCATGCTGGCCGTGGCGGGGTTGGCGGTGCGGCTGCGCCGTTCGCGCGGCGTCGAGCGCCAGCAGCTCAAGTGGTTCACGTACGCGGCAGCACTCGTGGGCGCCGGGTTCGCGGGCTCGATCCTCGTGCCAGCCGGGTGGCCGGCCGACCTCCTCTTCCTGATGGGCCTGCTGGCGTTCGCAGGGCTTCCGCTCGCGGCCGGCGCGGCCATCCTGCGCTACCGCCTCTACGACATCGACGTGGTGATCCGGCGCACGGTCATCTACGCGGGTCTGACCGCCACGCTGCTGGCCAGCTACCTCGGCCTCGTGCTGCTGCTGCAGCTGGCGCTCGGTCCGCTGACGGAGGACAATGGGCTGGCGATCGCAGGATCGACGCTGGCGGTGGCGGCTCTGTTCCGCCCGCTCCGCGGCCGCATCCAGGAGGCGGTCGACCGGCGCTTCTACCGGAGCCGCTACGACGCGGCCCGGACGCTCGAGGGCTTCGGCGCGCGGCTGCGCGACCAGGTGGAGCTGGACGCGCTGAGCGCCGAGCTGCGCGGTGTGGTGGCCGAGACGATGCAGCCCGCGCACGTCTCGCTGTGGCTGCGGGAGGCGCCGCGATGACGCTCCGCCGGCTCGCCTGGTCCTGCTGCGGGCTCTCCCTGGTCCTCACCGCGCTCGGCTTCGTCCTGCTCGTCATGAACCGCGTGCACCCCGACGGCCACGTCTTCGGATACTGGGCCGAGAACGCGGCCCTCGCGCTTGCCTTTCCCACCGTTGGAGCCGTGATCGCCGCGCGCCGCCCCGGCAATCCGATCGGCTGGCTCTTCCTCGCGGCGGGCCTGGCCGGTGCGGCCGTGCTGCTCGGGTCCGAGTACGCGCTGTATGCGCTGTTCACGGAGCCTGGCTCGCTGCCGGGCGGGAGAGTGATGGCCTGGCTCTCCTCCTGGCTGGGGGCGGTTTCGTTTGCGCTGGCCTTCGCCTTCCTGTTCCTGCTGTTCCCCGACGGGCGCCTGTTGACCGCTCGCTGGCGGCCGGTCGCGTGGCTGGCGGCCACGACCATGGCGGTCGCGGGGCTCGCATCGGCACTCAAGCCGCGTCTCAGCGACGAGGCGGGAGATCCCGTTCCCAACGGAGCCCCAGAGGTGATTTCGAACCCATTCGGGATCGAGGGTGCAGGCTCGCTCCTGGACACCCTGGAGAGCGCGGCGATCGTGCTCTTCGTGCTCTGCTGCGCCCTGCCGGCGGCTGCGTCGCTGATCCTTCGATACCGCCGGTCCTCGGGCGATCAGCGCGAGCAGATCAAGTGGCTCGCCTACGCGGCGGCAGCCCTGGTCGCGGGCGTGTTCGTCATTCCCGACCTGCTCAAGGCGATCTGGGGCGAGACCGGCGCCGTCTCCGCCGCACAGAGAGGCCTCGAGGCCGCGTCGATCGCCGGCATTCCCGTCGCGACCGGCATCGCGATCCTGCGTTACCGGCTCTACGACATCGACGTCGTGATCCGGCGCACGGTCGTCTACGCGGCCCTCACCGCGACCCTCGCCGCCGCATACCTCGGCCTCGTCCTGTTGCTCCAGCTCGCGCTCAGCCCGCTCACCGAGGACTCCGGGCTGGCGATCGCGGGCTCGACGCTCGCCGTCGCTGCGCTCGTGCGGCCACTGCGCGAGCGCATACAGCGGGCGGTGGACCGGCGCTTCTACCGGCGCCACTACGACGCGCAGCGCACGCTCGAGTCCTTCGGCTCCCGGCTGCGCGACGAGGTGGACCTCGATGCGCTCGGCGGCGAGCTGCGCACGGTGGTCGCAGAGACGATGCAGCCGGCGCACGTCTCGCTGTGGCTGCGGGAGGCGCCGCGATGACCGCGCGGCGGATGGCATGGTCGCTCTGGGCGGTGGCGGTGGCCCTGGCCGTCGTCGCGGTGGGGTTCCGGATCCTGAACGACGGGACGACGCACTCGAACGCTCTCGGCTCGCCGGCGCTCGACGCGGTCCTGGGGATCCTCTTCCTCACCTTCCCCACCGTCGGCGCGCTCATCGCCTCGCGCCGCCCGGGCAACCTCATCGGCTGGCTCTTCCTGCTCGCCGGCGTCGGCGCGCAGCTCGAGGATTTGCTGCTCGGCTACGCGACCTACGCCCTGCTCGTGGAGCCGGGATCGCTGCCCGGCGGCGCCGTGGCCGGCCTGGTCGCCGACCTGATCTGGATCCCGACGCTCGTGACGACGCTGTCGCTCCTCCTCCTGCTGTTCCCTACCGGGCATCCGCCCTCGCGCAGGTGGATGCCGTTGGTGTGGGTGATCGCGCTCGGCGCCGCCCTCTACGTGGGTTGCACGGCGATCAACCCGGCGCCGCTGTACTTCTTCGAGTCCACCCCCAACCCGATCGGGATCGAGGGCGCGGGGGACGTCGCCCAGACGATCGTCGACCTCACCGGCGGGCCCTTCCTGCTGACGACAGTCGCCGCGGCCGTCTCGCTCTTCCTGCGCTTCCGGCGTGCGCGCGGCGAGGAGCGCCAGCAGATCAAGTGGCTCGTGTACGCCGTCGCGGTGCTCGTGGCGAGCACGCCGCTGCTGGTCGCGCTGGGCGGAGTCGCGATCGGCGGCGTGCTCGTGAGCGACCTGCTGTTCGCGCTGCTCGTCTGCGGCGTCCCGATCGCTGTGGGCGCGGCCATCCTGCGCCACCGCCTGTACGACATCGACGTGGTGATCAACCGCACGCTGGTCTACGGCGCGCTGACCGCCACCCTGGCCGCCGCCTACCTCGGCAGCGTGCTGCTGCTCCAGCTCGCGCTGAGCCCGCTGACCGAGGACTCCGGGCTGGCGATCGCGGGCTCCACGCTCGCCGTGGCGGCCCTGTTCCGCCCGGCTCGGGCCCGCATCCAGTCCGCGGTGGACCGGCGCTTCTACCGGCGCCGCTACGACACCACGCGGATCCTCGAGGGCTTCGGGTCGCGCGTGCGGGACCAGGTAGAGCTCGACTCGCTCGGCGCCGAGCTCCGCGCGGTGGTGGCGGACACGATGCAGCCGGCCCACGTGTCGCTCTGGCTGAGGGAGGCCGGGCGGTGACGGCCCGCCGCGTCGCCTGGGGACTGCTCGGAGTGAGCCTGGCGTGCGTGGCGATCTCGCTCGCCCTCCCGTCGACGGGGGAGGAGGACGACGTGGGGACGATGGTGGCGTCCTTCGTCTTCGTGCTCAGCTTCGCGACCGTAGGGGCGCTCGTCGCGTCCCGGCGGCCGGACAACCCGATCGGCTGGATCATGTCCGTCGCCGGCCTCGCCTACGCGGTCGGCAGTGTCTCGGTCACCTACGTCGAGTCCACGCTCGCCGCCGAGGGTGAGCTCCTGACCGACGCGGCCGACTGGGTGTCGGGCTGGGTGTGGATGGTGGGCATCGGCCCCGCGGCGACCTTCATGCTGCTGCTCTTCCCGGACGGCCGCCTGCCCTCGCCGCGCTGGCGGCCGGTCGCCTGGCTCGCTGGCGGCGGCCTCGCGCTGATGCTCATCGGGATCGGCTCGGGCCTCGACGCCGTGGGCGCGCTCGGCTCGTTCGGGCTGTTCCTCGCAGCGCTCTGCTCGGTGGGTTCGCTGGCCATACGGTTCCGGCGCTCGCGCGGCGTGGAGCGCGCACAGATGAAGTGGCTGACCTACTCGGCCGCGGTGGTGTCGGTCGCCCTGCTCGCAGTCCTCGCCCTGGACACCGTCGCGACGGCGAGCGAGAACCTCGCAAACACGCTGGTCTCCGTGTCGATCGCGGCGCTTCCCGTCTCGATCGGCATCGCGATCTTGCGCCACGGCCTGTTTGACATCGACGTGGTGATAAACCGCACGCTGGTCTATGTCGCGCTCACGGCCACGCTCGTGGGCGCGTACGTCGGTGCGGTGCTGTTGCTCCAGCTGGCGCTGAGCCCGCTCACGGAGGAATCCGACCTCGCCATCGCCGGGTCGACGCTCGCCGTCGCGGCCCTCGTCCGGCCGCTCCGCGCGCGGATCCAGGCGATCGTCGACCGTCGCTTCTACAGGCGCCGCTACGACGCCCAGCGCACGCTCGACGGCTTCGGTGTCAGGCTGCGCGACGAGGTGGATCTCGACGCGCTCGGCGCTGACCTGCGCTCCGTCGTCAGAGAGACGATGCAACCAACCCACGTCTCACTGTGGCTGCGGTCATGAACGAACCGGAGTGGGCAATGGTGACGGTGGCATTCGCCGACATCCGCGGCTTCACGACGTTCGCGGACCAGGCCACCGCGCGGGAGGCGGTCGACTACCTGAACGGATTCTTCGAGCTGGCCGTGCCCGTCGTGGAGCGTCACGGTGGCTCCGTGAACAAGCTGCTCGGCGACGGTCTCCTCGCAGTTTTCGACACGCCCGACCACGCCGACCGCGCCCTGACCGCCTCGGTCGATCTGCTCGCAGCGGTCGAGGGGTCCTACCGCATCGGGATCGGCCTCAATTCGGGCCTGGTCCTGATGGGGACCATCGGCGGCGGCGGGCATTGCGAGGCCGGAGTGGTCGGCGACCCGGTCAACGTCTCCGCCCGCGTGCAGGACGCCACGCGCGAGCTGGGCGAGCCACTGCTCCTGACCGAGGCCACCCGCTGCCTGCTCGAGGACGGTGCCGCGACGCTCGAACCGCGCGGCCGCTTGGAGTTGCGCGGCAAGCACGAGCCGGTGGCCGTATACGCCCCGCGGACGGTGCGGGCATGACCGGGCGCCTGGCGTGGACTCTCGCCGGGCTCGGCGTGCTGCTCGTTCTCGGCGGACTTGGCCTGTCGATCGCGGCGGGCTCCGAGCAGGATCTGGTGAATCTCCAGCGGATCGCGTCCACATTCGTCTTCGGCGTGGTCGGAGCGGTCATCGCGACGCGCCACCCGCGCAACCCGATCGGGTGGATCTTCTGCGCGGTGGGGATCGCCGGCGGGCTCGACTCCCTCTCGCTCGGGTACGCCGAGCTGTGGCTGGCGGAGGGAACCGGCCCGGACCGCGTCGGGGAGACCGCCGCCGTCTACCACGACGCCTCGTGGGTCCCGCACGTGCTCCTGCCCACGACGTTCCTGCTGCTCCTGTTCCCCGATGGGCGGCTGATCGGGCGGCGCTGGCGGCTGATCGGCATGTGCGCCGTCGCGGGTGTGGTCGGCGCGTTCGTCCAGACCGTCACCGTCGCCGGGCCGGTCCCGGACTTCCCCAAGGTCGAGAACCCGTACGGCGTGAGCCAGGCCACCAGCGACGTCCTCTCGCTGGCCTATCCGGTGCTGTTCGTCGGCATCGTCGGCTCGGCCGTCTCGCTCGTCCTGCGCTTCCGGCGAGCGACGACCGTGCAGCGCCAGCAGATCAAATGGCTTGCACTGGCGGGTGCGGTCGCCGCCGCGACCGTGGTCGTGTTCGTACCCCTCTATGACGTCGTGGGCGACGACATCGCCAGTCTGGCCATCCTGCTCAGCGTCATGGGTCTGCCGATCGCCGCCGGCATCGCGATCCTGCGCCACCGCCTCTACGACATCGACGTCGTGATCAACCGGACGCTGGTCTACGGCGCGCTGACGGCCACGCTGGCGGCGGCGTACCTGGGCAGCGTGCTGATGCTCCAGCTCGCGCTGAGCCCGTTGACGGAGGACTCCGGCCTGGCGATTGCGGGCTCGACGCTTGCCGTGGCCGCCCTGTTCCGCCCGGCGCGCGGCCGGATCCAGGCCGCGGTGGATCGCCGTTTCTACCGGCGCCGCTACGACGCGGCGCAGACCCTCGAGGGCTTCGGCGCCCGCATGCGTGACCAGCTCGACCTCGACTCCCTCGCCGGCGAGCTGAGCGCGGTGGTGAGGGAGACCATGCAACCCACCCACGTTTCGCTGTGGATTCGACTTCCGTAACGCTTCCCGGACGCCCCGGGCGTAGAAAGGACCCTGCATGGCGGCACTGACGAGACCCTTCAGGCGCAGGCTCCTCCGGCGCGGCCGCGCCGCGGCGGCGGCCGGGCCCGGGGAGCGCCCCGCGCCCGCGGATACCGCGCCCGAGCAGGCCCCCATCGAGATCGCCCCGAACGACCCGCTGCTGGCCTACTTCCAGGCGGCCGGCGAGGCGGTCGACATCGAGGAGCTCGAGCTCGACTCGCCGGCGCTCCGTGAGCTGAAGGAGGCCGGCGTGAAGCTGGCGGTGCCGCTCGTGAGCCAGGGCGAGCTGATCGGGGTGCTGAACCTCGGCCCGCGCATGTCCGAGCAGGAGTACTCCTCCGACGACCGCAAGCTGCTCGACAACCTCGCCGCGCAGGCCGCGCCGGCGCTGCGGGTCGGCCAGCTCGTGCGTGAGCAGGAGGCCGAGGCCGCAACCCGCCAGCGCTTCGAGCAGGAGCTCGAGGTGGCCCGGCTGATCCAGCAGAACTTCCTGCCGAAGCAGCTGCCGGACCTGCCGGGCTGGCAGGTGGCCGCCTACTACCGCCCGGCGCGCGAGGTGGGTGGCGACTTCTACGACGTGATCCCGCTGCCCGACGGCCGCGTGGCGTTCGTGGTCGGCGACGTGACGGACAAGGGCGTGCCGGCCGCGCTCGTCATGTCCGCCACCCGCAGCGTCCTGCGCGCCTCCGCGACCCGCCTGGTCGAGCCGGGCGTGGTGCTCGAGCGGGTCAACGAGCACCTCTGCCCGGACATGCCGGCCAAGATGTTCGTCACCTGCCTGTACGGCGTGCTGGACCCGAAGACCGGGCTGCTCCGCTTCGCCAACGCGGGCCACGACCTGCCCTACGTGAAGACCGCCGAGGGCGTGATCGAGCTGCGCGCACGCGGTATGCCGCTGGGGCTCATGCCGGGCATGGCCTACGAGGAGAAGGAGGCCGTGCTGCAGCCCGGCGACAGCGTGCTGCTGCACTCCGACGGCGTCGTCGAGGCGCACGACCCGGAGCGGGAGATGTTCGGCTTCCCCCGCCTCAAGCAGACGATGGCCGGGGTTGCCGGCGGCCAGGAGCTGATCGACCGCGTGATCTCCGAGCTCGAGGCCTTCACCGGGCCGGGCGCGGAGCAGGAGGACGACATCACGATGGTGACCCTCGAGCGCTCAGCCGGGGCCGCGATGCTCAGCCCCGCGGCGAACGGAACCGTGCTGGCCGAGTTCGACCTAGCCAGCGAGCCCGGCAACGAGCGCGAGGCTATCGCCCGCGTCGAGGCGGCCATCGCCGGCACGGGCCTCGAGCAGGCGCGCATCGAGCGGCTCAAGACGGCGGTGGCCGAGGCCACCATGAACGCGATGGAGCACGGCAGCGAGTACCGAGCGGACCGGCCGGTCTCCATCCGCGTGCTGGGCTCCGCGGACAGCGTGCGCGTGCAGGTCAGCGACCTGGGCGGCGCGAGGGAGCTCCCGGAGCGAGAGACCCCCGACCTCGAGGCCAAGCTGGCCGGACGCCAGAAGCCGCGCGGCTGGGGGCTGTTCCTGATCGAGCAGATGGTCGACGAAGCGCGCGTCACCGGCGACGAGGGCCGACGCACCCTCGAGCTGGTCGTGCGTCTGCGAGGAGGCGACGATGGCGACACGTGAGCTGGAGGTGACCCTCCAGGAACGCGACGGGATGTCCGTGCTGGCGCTCCACGGGGACGTGAACGCGTCCGCCGAGGAGGCGCTCCAGAGCGCGTACGTCGAGGCCACGAGCGGCAGCCCGCGGGCCGTCGTCCTCGACTTCGGCGACGTCGACTACATCAACAGCACCGGCATCGCCCTGATCGTCGGACTGCTCGCCCAGGCCCGCGCCCGCGAGGTGGAGGTGAGGGCCAGCGGCCTGTCGGACCACTACCGCGAGATCTTCGAGATCACGCGACTGGCGGATTTCATGACCATCGAGGAAGGAGACGGCGATGCCTGAGACGGCGACCACATTCGAGGTCCGCGAGGTGCTCGACACCGCACGCGTGATCGAGATCAAGGGCGACATCACAGCCGCCAGCGAGGACGTGCTGATGGACGCCTACACGCGTGCCAGCGAGTCCGGCGTGCGGGCGATCGTCCTGAGCTTCGCCCAGCTCGACTACATGAACAGCGGCGGCATCGGCCTGCTGGTGACGCTGCTGGTGCGCGCGCAGCGGCAGCGCCAGCGCGTGCTCGCCTACGGGCTGTCGGACCACTACCGCCAGATCTTCGAGCTCACCCGGCTCGACGAGGCGGTCGGCATCCACGACAGCGAGGAAGACGCGCTGGCGGAGGTGCGGCGATGAGGAGCGAGGAGAGCTGGGCCAAGTCCGTCGCGCGGCTCGAGGTGACGGACGTTCCGGACGGCGCCGTCAACATCAACGTCGAGGGCCGCCGCCTGACCTCCCCGATCCAGGGCTTCGGGAAGATGTGGCAGAAGACCTACCAGGTGCGCGTGCCGTCGGACCGCGTGTCGGCGACCGACCTGATCGCCACCTGGAAGGAGAACTTCCGCGAGTTCTGGCCCGAGGGCAACCACTTCTACGGAGCGCTGACCGGCATCGCTCCGGGCGACGTGGCGCTGCTCAACATGACGCTGCCGGGCCGCATGAAGCTCTCCACCGGGGTGATGGTCCTGTACGCGGACGACGAGTCGTTCACGCTCATGACGCCGCAGGGCCACATGTTCGCCGGCTGGATCACGTTCAGCGCCCTGGAGGCGGAGGGCGACACCGTGGCCCAGGCCCAGGTGCTGATGCGGGCGAGCGACCCGATCTTCGAGATGGGGCTCGCGATGGGCGGCCACAAGCAGGAGGACCGCTTCTGGCAGCACACGCTCACCGCGCTGGCGGCGCACTTCGGCCACGCGGGCGAGGTGGACACCAAGGTCGTCTGCGTGGACAAGAAGCGCCAATGGTCGAAGTGGAGGAACGTGTGGCACAGTGCCGCCATCCGCTCGACCCTGTACACGATGGGCGCGCCCGGACGCGGGGTGAAGCGCCTGTTCAAGCGCGAGCGGGCGGTTGCCTGACGAACAGGCCGTCGTCGTGGGCGCCGGCCCGAACGGGCTGGCGGCGGCGATCGTCCTGGCCCGGGAAGGCCGCCGGGTGGTGGTGCTCGAGGGGGAGGACACCCCCGGCGGCGGCTGCCGGTCCGCCGAGCTGACGCTGCCGGGCTTCGTGCACGACACCTGCTCGACCGTCCACTCGCTGGCGCTGGCGTCGCCGTTCCTCCGGACGCTGCCGCTCCGCGAGCACGGCTTGGAGCTGGCGCACCCGGAGGCGCCGCTGGCGCACCCACTGGACGACGGGACGGCCGTGATGCTGGAGCGCCCGCCGGGCGCCGCCCGCGACAACGGGATCGGGCTCGCCGCGCGCTCCGTCGAGCTCACGGCCGCCGGGCTCGGCCCGGACGAGCGCTCCTGGAGGCGCCTCTTCGGCCCGCTCGTGCGCCACTCGGAAGCGCTCCTCGGCGAGCTGCTCGGCCCGCTTCGCCCGCCGCGCCACCCGCTCCTGATGGCGCGCTTCGGGCTCAGCGGGCTCCGCTCGGCCCGCGCCCTGGCCCGCTCGCGCTTCGAGGGCGAGCGCGCGCGGGCGCTCCTGGCGGGCTCCTGCGCCCACTCGATGCTGTCGCTTCGCACACCGGCCAGCGCGGCCTTCGGGATCGTGCTCACGCTGGGCGCCCACGCCGTCGGCTGGCCCGTGGCGCGCGGCGGCTCGCAGCGCCTGGCGGACGCCCTCGTCGCCCACCTCCGCTCGCTCGGCGGGACGCTCGAGACCGGCCGCCCGGTCGGGTCGCTCGACGAGCTGGGGCCGGGTGCCGGGCCGGTGCTGCTCGACCTCACGCCGAGGCAGGTGCTACGGATCGCGGGCCGCCGGCTGCCCGGCGTCTATCGCCGCCGCCTCTCGCGCTACCGCTACGGGCCGGGCATCTTCAAGCTCGACTGGGCGCTCGACGGCCCGATCCCCTGGACCGCGCCCGAGGCGGCGCGGGCCGGCACCGTGCACCTGGGCGGGACGCTCGACGAGATCGTGGCCTCCGAGGAGGCTGCCACCCGCGGCGAGCACCACGAGCGGCCCTTCGTGCTGCTCGTGCAGCCGAGCGGCTTCGACCCCACCCGCGCGCCCCACGGGAAGCACACGGCCTGGGCCTACTGCCACGTGCCGAGCGGCTCCACGCGCGACATGACGGACGCGATCGAGGCCCAGGTCGAGCGCTTCGCGCCCGGCTTCCGCGACCTCGTGGCGGCCCGCTCGGCGATGGACACCGCCGACGTGGAGCGCCGGAACCCCAACTACGTCGGCGGCGACATCAACGGCGGCGCGCAGGACCTCCGGCAGCTCTTCACCCGCCCGGTGGCCCGGCCGGTGCCGTACTCCACACCGGTCCCGGGGCTGTTCATCTGCTCGTCGTCGACGCCACCGGGCGGCGGCGTGCACGGGATGTGCGGCTACTGGGCCGCTCGGGCCGCCCTCCGCGGTCGAGCCTCCCGCGCAGGTAGTCGAGCACCCGCCGGTACGAGCCGCTGAAGGACTCCACGCCCTCGCGTTCCAGGTCGGCGGCGATCCGGGCCAGATCGACGCCGGCAGCGCCGAGCGGCGCAGCCAGTGGGTCGGCCGGCTCGCGCACCTGCCCGTGGTCGGCGAAGGCCAGGAGCGTCTTCTCCGGCATCGTCTGGATGGTGTCCCGCGCGAGGAGCCGCTCCACGTAGTGGACGTCGGACAGCGCGGGGTCCTTCGTGCCGATGCTCGCCCACAGCAGCCGCTGCTCGCGTGCGCCGGCGGCGCGAAGCCGGGCCCAGCGCTCGTCTCCGAGCAACTCCCGGCTGCGTCCGTACGCGCGCAGCGCGGTCGCGATCGCGATCTCCCCGCGAAGCGGCGAGCGCCGCGGAAGCAGGGGATCCGCCTTCGCGTCGATCCGGGAGACGAAGAACGACGCGACCGACGAGATCCCGTCGAGCGGGAGGCCCGATGCGAGCCGCCGCTCGAGCCCTCGCTGATGGGCGTCGGCGACCTGCTCGTAGCGCTCCAGCGAGAAGAGCAGCGTGACGTTCACGTTCACGCCGAGGAAGGTGAGCATCTCGATGGCGGTGACGCCCGCGGGCGTGGCCGGCACCTTGATCATCACCCCCGGCAGGTCCAGCCGGCGCCACAGCGCGAGGCCCTGATCGACTGTCCCCGCCGCGTCGTGCGCCAGGTCGGGCGTGACCTGGAAGGAGACGAAGCCGTCCCGGCCGCCGCTCGCCTCGTGCGCGGGCCGCAGCAGCTCGGCGGCCCGGCGCACGTCCTCCAGCGCGAGCTCGAAGAACGCCGCTCTCGCGCTCGTCCCGCGCCGCGCGAGCCGCCGGAGCGCCTCGTCGTAGGACGCCGAATCCTCCAGCGCGCGCTCGAGAATCGTCGGGTTCGTGGTCGCCCCGGTCACTCCGTGCTCGCGCACGTGGCGCTCGAAGCCGCCGCTGTCGAGCAGTGCCCGCGAGAGCGTGTCGAGCCAGATCGAGACCCCGGCCGCTCGCATGCGCTCGAGCGGGTTCATGCACTCGGGCGGTCGTAGACGGCGGCAAGCCGCGCAAGCGCGAGCGCGCCGATCAGCAGGCCGAAGTCGCGCAGGGCGATGTCGTAGTAACCCGAGTGGCTGAGCAGGTTGACGATGATCCCGCCGAGCCAGGCGGCCACCAGGTAGGCGCCGAAGCGCGGCTTGAGCGCCACCGCCACGCCGGCCAGGATCTCGATGCCGCCCACGACGTACATGAAGTCCTGGGCGCTGCCCGGGGCGATGTCGTTCACCCAGGGAGCCAGGTAGATCGGCCAGTCGACGAGGACTTCGAAGAACTTGTCGAGCCCGAACAGGATCGGCGCGGCGGCGAAGCCGAGCCGGAGCAGCGCGTAGGCCTGGAAGCGGGCGTCGCCCCACGGCAGTGTGCTTTCGGTCGTCGCGCCCCTTGGCGTTGTGAGGGCCTCCATGGTGTGCTCCTTTCTAAAACCAATGGACATTGACGGCCACCGTAGCTCCGCCTGGAGGGTTTGTCAACGTTTATTGGTGTTAGAATCTGGGCATGGCTGATGACCTGGCCCGCCTGGCTGTCCTCGACGACCCGGTTCGTCGCCGGTTGTACGAGTACGTGCGCAGCAGCGGGGAGCCGGTCGGCCGTGAGGAGGCCGCGGAGGCGGTCGGGATCAGTCGCTCCCTCGCCGCGTACCACCTCGACAAGCTCGCCGAGCAGGATCTGCTGACGACGACTTACCGCCGTCCCGAGGGCCGCGGCGGCCCCGGCGCCGGCCGCCCCGCCAAGCTGTACGCGGCGAAGGGCGAGGTATCAGTCTCCGTGCCGCCGCGGGACTACGAGCTCGCTGCGGAACTGCTCGCCGAAGCGGCCGAGACGGGCGCGGCGCCGAACGCGGTCGCAGTTCGCGCCGGCCGGCGGCTCGGCGAGAGCTCGACGACATCGGTCCGCGAGGCGCTGGAGGCGGGGGGATACGAGCCCTTCGAGGACGAGGAGGGCGCGATACGAATGAGGAACTGCCCCTTCCACCGTCTCGCGGAACGGCACCGCGACGTCGTCTGCGGCATGAACCAGGCCTATCTCGCCGGCCTGCTCGAGGGGCTGGACCGGGACGACGCCGCGGCCGAGCTCGATCCCGAGCCCGGCCGCTGCTGCGTCGTCATTCGCGCTACGGAGTGACGTCGATCCGGTCGAGCGCCGGCGGGGCGATCGGCTCGCCCTCGAGCGACGGTGCGATGTACGCCTCCAGCGCGTCGGTGTCGACCGCTCCGCCGAGGCGGTCGGTGCCCTCGCGCAGCACCGAGAAGCCGTCACCGCCGTCCGCGAGGAACGAGTTGACGGTGATGCGGTAGCTGGCGCCCGGGTCGACCGGTGCGCCGCCGATCGTCAGGTCCGACACCGGGTTCGTGGTGCACGCGTTCGCGACAGCGCTCCGGCTCCACGTGTAGCTCACCGTTGCGGAGGGCAGCAGAATGCGGGGTGACTGCTGGCCGCACCACTGCTGCTGGAGCATCTGCAGGATCTGCGCGCCGCTGAGCGTCATCGTGACCAGCGAGTTCCCGAACGGCTGGACGGTGAAGGCCTCGCCGTAGGTGACGACGCCGTCACCCTCGGAGCCGCTCTGCGCGAACAGGAAGTCCGAGCGCACGCCGCCCGGGTTCATGAACGCCGCCACGGCGCCTCCGGTCTCCGGCGACGACGTGGCCGCCAGCTGGGCGTCGGCGATCAGGTTGCCGGCCGCGTTCTCGCCGGAGTCGTCCGGCGTGCGGCTGATGTCGGCGCTGATACGCCCGATCGGACGGTCCCGCAGGGGCGCCGCGATCTCGTTGTAGCGGGCGATCAGGTCCGTGATGGCCGGATCCTTGAACACGTTCTGCGTGACGATCTGGTTGTTGGCGACGACCTCGACCACGTCGCGCGAACCGCTGTCCAGCGTCAGGTCGATGTCCGTCAGCAGGCGACCGAACGAACTGGCGCTCGTGACCGGGCGCCGGTCGATCACGCAGTTGTAGGCGCTGTGCGTATGGCCGGTCACGAACAGGTCGACCTGTCTCGTGGTCCGGTTCACGATGTCCACGATCGGACCCGAGATCGCGTTGCAGTCGTTGATCCCGCCGGGCTGGGTCTGGACGCCGCCCTCGTGCAGCAGGACCACGATGGCCCGCACGTCGTGGCGGCGGCGCAGCTCGTCCGCATAGCGGTTGGCGGTCTCGGCCTCGTCGAGGAAGTCGAGCCCGGCGACGCCGGAGGGCGACACGATGTCCGGAGTGCCCTCCAGGGTCATACCGATGAAGCCGACCTTGATCCCGTCGAACCTCTTGATCGCGTAGGGCGGGAAGATCGTCCGGCCGCGGTTCTCGTCGACCACGTTCGCGGCCAGGAAGTCGAACCTCGCGCCACGGAAGCCGGTGCCGTCCTGGCAGCCGTCCACCGGGTGGCAGCCGCCGCGCTGCATGCGCAGGAGCTCGGCCGCGCCCTCGTCGAACTCGTGGTTCCCGACCGCGTTCAGGTCGAGGCCCATCTGGTTCATCGCCTCGATGGTCGGCTCGTCGTGGAACAGCGCGGAGAGCAGCGGCGAGGCGCCGATCAGGTCGCCCGCCGACACGATCAGCGTGTTGCTGTTGGTGCTCTCCTTCTGGCGGAGGTGAGTCGCCAGGTACTCGGCGCCGCCGGCCGGCACGCGCGGCTGGGTCGGGTCCGGCGCGATCGTGCCGGGCGTGTTCGACTCGAGGTGGCCATGGAAGTCGTTGAGGCCGAGAAGCTGGACCTTCACGTCCTCCTCGCCGGCCAGCGCGGCGGCGGGAAGGGCCAATAGGGCCATCAGGGCAAGCAGCAGCATTCGTCTCATTCGCATGACCGTAGCCTCCCCAGGCGGGCGCGTCTCGCGTCACGAAATCGTTGCTGAGCGGTGAATCCGTATCCTCGGCGCAGTGGCATCTTCGCGGGACCTGTTCGCCAACTTCGAGCGCATGCGGCGTGAGATCGACGAGCTCTTCGGAGACGTCTTCGAGCGGCAGACGGGCCTCCGCGGGCGGGGCTTCTCGCCCTCCGTGGACGTCTTCTACGCCGACGGGCCGGCCCGCGCCGTGGTCAAGGCCGACCTCGCCGGGATCGACATCCAGGATGTCGCTCTCGAGATCCGCGGCCGGCAGCTGGTGATCGCCGGGGAGCGCCGCCCGGCCGAGTCGGCAGGTCGGCTCTACCAGCAGATCGAGATCGAGCACGGGCCGTTCCGCCGCGTCGTGGAGCTGGGTGCCGACGTGGTGGCGGAGGAGGCCCGCGCCTCCTACGAGGACGGCATCCTCGAGGTCGAGATCCCGCTCGCCCGGCCCGACGACGCGGTCCGTCGCGTGCCGATCCACGAGCGCGAGGCGTGAGCATCCAGATCCCTTCCGCCGAGGGCGAGGCCGCCACCGCGGAGGTCCGCTCGAACCTGCCCCCGGCGCTCCCCGTGCTGCCGCTGCGCGACGCGGTGCCGTTCCCCGAGACGCTCACGCCGCTCGCCATCGGGCAGGAGCGGTCGGTCCGGCTCGTGAACGACGTGCTCGCGGGCAACCGGATGCTGGTGATGGTCGCCTCGCGCGTGGAGGAGGACGAGGAGCCGGGTCCGGACGACGTCTACCGCGTGGGGGTCGCCGGCGTCGTGGCCCGCATGCTGAAGGTGCCCGACGGAACGCTCCGCATCCTGGTGCACGGGGCCCAGCGGGTCGAGCTGACCGGGTTCGAGTCCACCGAGCCCTACCTGGTCGCCCGCATCGAGGACGCCCCCGACGAGCTGGTCCCCTCGCCCGAGCTGGAGGGGCTCCACCGCAACGTGCAGGCCACCTTCTCGCGCATCATCGAGGAGCTCCCCTACCTGCCCGAGGAGCTCCAGCTGGCGGTGGCCAACCTCGACGACCCGGCCGAGCTGGCGCACATGATCGCCGGCGCGCTGCGGATCAAGACCGAGGAGAAGCAGGCCCTGCTCGAGGAGCGCAACGTCGCGAAGCGGCTTCGAATGCTCTCCGAGCTGCTCGCCCGCGAGCTCGAGCTGGTCGAGATCGGCACCCGGATCCAGTCGCAGGTCCAGTCGGAGATGGACAAGGGGCAGCGCGAGTGGTTCCTGCGCCAGCAGCTCAAGGCCATCCAGGAAGAGCTCGGCGAGGTGGACGAGACGCAGGCGGAGGCGTCTGAGCTGCGCGAGCGGCTCGAGGCGGCCGGGCTGCCCGAGCACGCCTGGAAGCAGGCCCAGCGCGAGCTGCAGCGCTTCGAGCGGCTCCCGCCGCAGTCCGCCGAGCACGGCGTGATCCGCACCTACCTCGAGTGGCTCGCGGACCTGCCCTGGTCCACGGGCACCGACGACAGCCTCGACCTGAAGGACGCGCGCAGGGTGCTCGACCGCGACCACTACGACATCGAGCGCGTGAAGGACCGCATCCTCGAATTCCTGGCGGTGCGGAAGCTGAAGCCGGACGCCCGCTCCTCGATCCTGTGCTTCGTCGGCCCGCCCGGCGTCGGCAAGACCTCGCTGGGGCGCTCCATCGCCGCGGCCATGGGGCGCCGCTTCGAGCGCATCTCCGTCGGCGGGGTGCGCGACGAGTCCGAGATCCGCGGTCACCGCCGGACCTACATCGGCGCGATGCCCGGGACCATCCTGCGAGCGATGCGGGACGCCGGGTCGAACAACCCGGTGCTGATGATCGACGAGATCGACAAGATGGGCGCCGACTTCCGCGGCGACCCCGCCAGCGCGATGCTCGAGGTGCTGGACCCGGAGCAGAACTCGACCTTCCGCGACCACTACCTCGACCTGTCGTTCGACCTGTCGAGCGTCTTCTTCATCTGCACGGCGAACCAGCTCGACCCGGTCCCGCCCGCGCTGCGCGACCGGATGGAGATCATCGAGCTGTCCGGCTACACGCACGAGGAGAAGCGCGAGATCGCCAAGCGCTACCTCGTGCCGCGCCAGATGGAGCGCAACGGGGTGGGTCGCTCGAAGATCGAGGTCACCGCCGAGGCGCTCGACGAGATCATCGACGGCTACACGCGCGAGGCCGGCGTGCGCTCGCTGGAGCGGGAGATCGGCGCGGTCTGCCGCAAGGTGGCGCGCGAGTTCGCCGAGGGCACGCGCAGGTCGAAGCGGGTGGTGCGGGCGAAGACCGTGACCGAGCTGCTGGGCAAGCGGCGCTTCCAGCCCGACGTGCAGCGCCGCACGGGGGAGCCCGGCGTGGCCACCGGCCTGGCCTGGACGCCGGTCGGCGGGGACGTGCTGTTCGTGGAGGCCACGGCCTATCCGGGCGACGGCAAGCTGCAGATCACCGGACAGGTGGGCGACGTGATGAAGGAGTCGGCGGCGGCGGCGCTTTCGTACGTCAAGTCGGCGGACGGCGAGATCCCGGAGGACTTCTTCCGCGAGCACGACGTGCACGTTCACGTGCCGGCCGGCGCGATCCCGAAGGACGGGCCGAGCGCCGGGATCACGATGGCCACGGCGCTCGCGTCGCGCGCCACCGGCAGGCCGGCGCGCTCCGACACCGCGATGACCGGCGAGATCACGCTCACCGGCCAGGTTCTGCCGATCGGCGGGCTGAAGGAGAAGGCGCTCGCGGCTCAGCGCGCCGGCATCAACCGGCTGATCCTGCCCCGCCGCAACGAGCCCGACATCGACGACATCCCGGAGCACCTTCGCAAGCGCATGAAGTTCGTGCTGGTGGACGACGCCGGCGAGGCTCTGGACGCCGCGCTCGAGAAAAGGCGTCGCCGAGCGCGAGCCGGGTAGAGTGTCCGCACCGAAAGGAGAGGTATGGCAGCGAAGAAGAAGGCCGCAAAGGCCGGAGCCGGAGCCTACGCCGCGGGCAAGGCGGTTCGTTCGAACGAGTACGTCCAGCGCTTCATCGAGGACGAGGAGCTGCGGGACAACATCCGCAACGCATTCACGTCGGCGAAGAAGGCCTACGGGCGCATCAACGGGAAGGGCCCGGCGAAGGCGCTCGACGACAAGAAGGTCCAGCGCGAGCTGAAGGACGCGGCCAGCTCGTTGAAGGACGCGGCCGACTCGCTGCGCGGCGCGAAGAAGAAGCGGGGCCGCAAGGGGCGCCTGCTCCTGATCGGCCTCGTTGGGGCCGGCCTGGCGCTCGCCCTGAGCGAGGGTCTGCGCAAGAAGGCGCTCGACGCTCTGTTCGGCGCCGAGGAGGAGTTCGAGTACACCGCGAGCACCACCCCGGCATCGAGTACCACCGAACAACCGGTCGGGACCTCCTGACATTTCCGAGGGGCGCCGCGAGGCGCCCCTCTCGTTTGAGGGCCTCCTCCCCGGGTAGCGCTTGTCGCGGGAGAAGAGATGCGTCGCGAGCGAGGACCCGGAGTTGTTCGGGTTCCCGTTCTTCTACTGGTACCAGCTGGCATGGGTCCCGCTGACGGCCGCGCTCACCTATCTGGTCTATCGGAAGACCCGCCCGTCTGAGCCCAGGCGCGCCGCGGGGAGGTTCCGCCGGACGTGACCTTCGAGGCTGATGGCGTAGCCATCGCCGTCTTCTGCGCGCTGTTCCTGCTCGTCACCGTGCTGGGCTTCGTGGCGGCGCGCTGGAAGCGCGGCGACCTCGACCTGCTGGACGAGTGGGGCCTCGGGGGCCGGCGCTTCGGCACCGTGATCACCTGGTTCCTGCTCGGCGGCGACCTGTTCACCGCCTACACGTTCATCGCCGTGCCCGCGCTCGTATGGGCCGTCGGAGCGGGCGGCTTCTTCGCCCTGCCCTACACGATCATCGTGTTCCCGCTGGTCTTCCTGGTGATGCCGCGGCTGTGGTCGGTGGCGTCCAAGCACCGCTACGTCACGGCGGGCGACTACGTGAAGGGCCGCTTCGCGAGCCGCGGCCTCGCAACCGCCATCGTGTTCACCGGCCTGCTGGCGACGATGCCGTACATCGCGCTCCAGCTGGTGGGCATCGAGGTGGTGCTCGGCGGGCTCGGAATCGAGGGCGAGTGGCCGCTGATCCTCGCGTTTGCGATCCTCGCCGCCTACACCTACACGAGCGGGCTGCGGGCCCCGGCGATGATCGCGCTCGTCAAGGACACGCTGATCTACGCCACCGTGATCGTGGCGATCATCTACATCCCGTCGCAGCTGGGCGGGTGGGACAGCATCTTCTCCTCGGCGAACGAGACTCTGCCCGAGCGCGACGAGCCCGGCGCCCTGATCCCGAGCGGGGCCGACGCCCACGTGGCCTACGCGACGCTCGCGCTCGGTTCCGCGATGGCGCTGTTCCTGTACCCCCACGCGCTCACCGCGGTGCTCAGCTCCCGCTCCCAGGACGTGGTGCGGCGCAACATGTCGCTGCTCCCCGCCTGGACCTTCCTGCTGGGCCTGATGGCGCTGCTCGGCTACATGGCGATCGCCGCCGGCCTGAACGTCACCGATCCGAACACCGCTGTGCCGGCGCTGTTCGTCGACATGTTCCCGTCCTGGTTCCTCGGCATCGCCTTCGCGGCGATCGCGATCGGGGCGCTCGTGCCCGCGGCCGTGATGTCGATCGCCGCCGCCAACCTGTTCACGCGCAACGTCTGGAAGGAGTACGTGCGCCGCGACTGCTCCGAGCGCGAGGAGTCGCAGGTGGCGAAGATCGTCTCGCTGGTGGTGAAGGTGGGCGCGCTCGCGTTCGTGCTCTTCCTGCCGACGCAGTTCGCGATCGACCTCCAGCTGCTCGGCGGCGTCTGGATGCTGCAGACGCTGCCGGCGGTGATGCTCGCGCTGTACACGCGCTGGTTCCACCGCTGGGGCCTGCTGGCGGGCTGGGCTGTAGGCATGGTGATGGGCACCTGGATCGCCGCCGCGCAGGAGTTCGAGCCGGTCTGGGAGGTTCCGGTGCTGTCGGTCACGGCCTACACCGGGCTGGCGGCGCTGGCGGTCAACCTGGTGGTGGCCACGGTCCTGACGCTGGTGCTGGGCGACCGCGGCCGCGCCGACGACCGGGACGAGACGCGCCCCGAGGACTACGACGAGCTCGAGGAGACGCGCGAGCCGGCGCCCACGGTCGGCGCGGGTGTGGCCTAGCCTGGCTGACCGGCCAGTACCATCCCGCGTCGGGATGGAAGCTTCGCTTGCCGCACCTAGAACGCTCGAGGGAGACAAGGCCCAGCGCATCATCGAGGCGATGCGGGCCAGCGTCGGCGAGCGGGGCGCCGCGGCGTCGACGTTCGACCACGTCGCCCGGGAGGCGGGCGTCTCCCGCGGACTGCTCCACTACTACTTCGGGTCGAAGGAGCAGCTGCTCGTCGAGGTGGTGCGCCACGACTGCGAGGTGCGCATCGAGGCGATGGACGAACGCATCGCCCGGGCCGCGACCGCGGACGAGATCGTGGCGGCGCTCGTGGCCGGCCTCGAGGAGTTCATCGAGGGCGAGCCGGGCAGCCAGGCTGTGATCTACGAGATGCTGTCCGCCTCGCGCCGCTCGGAGGACATCCGCGCCGAGCTGGCCGAGCTGTACCGCCGCTGGCGCGCCCACATCGCCGAGTCGCTGCGCGCGAAGGAGCGCGAGGGCGTGGTGCGGCTGCAGGGCGACCCCGAGTCGGTCGCGTCGATGCTGTTCGCGCTGGGCGACGGCTTCGGCATCCAGGTGATCTCGGATCCCGACTGGGACCGGGACGCCGCCTTCGGGCTGGGGATCAGCGTGGCCCGCCGCCTGCTCGGCGCCGTGTGACGTTCCTCACACAAGCCCGCTAGGCGCCGGGTAGCGAAGAGTCCATGCGGTCCTTCATGGACAGGCTGTCGGCCTTCCTCGAACGGCGCCGCCGGCTCGTCCTCGCGGCGTGGCTGGTCGTCCTGGTGGCGGCCCTGCCGTTCGCGATGAAGCAGACGGACCACCTCACGAGCGGCGGGTTCGAGGTCCCGGGCTCGCAGTCGGAGGTCGTCGAGGCGAACATCGAGCGCTTCGAGGGCGCGCAGCGGGAGTTCCTGGCGGTCGTGCTGGCGCGCCGGGACGGCGCGAGCGCGGCGGCCGTGCGGGCCGAGGTCGACCGCGTCGACCGGATCGCGGGCGGACTGCCGCACGTCGAGCTCACCTCGCAGGCGGCCGCCCGTGCGAAGCGCCAGGCGGACGGCGCGTCGATCACGGTGGTGCCGCTGGTCGTGGACGGCTCGCAGAACGAGACCGCCGACATGGCCGTCGACTTCTACGACGCCCTGGGCACCGAGCCGCGCGGCGGCGTCGAGCCCCACCTCGTGGGCCAGCAGGCGCTCTGGGCCGGGATGCAGGACCTGGTCAAGGAGGACCTCGAGAGCGCGGAGACGATCGGCTTCCCGATCGTCCTGGTGATCCTGCTCGCGGTCTTCGGGTCGCTGGCCGCCGCGGCTCTGCCGCTCGCGCTCGGGTTCGCGAGCGTGATGATCACCGGGGCGAGCATCTTCTTCCTCTCGCAGGCCACGCCCATGTCGGTGTTCGTGACCAACATCGCCTCGATGATCGGGATCGGCGTGGCGGTCGACTACTCGCTGTTCGTGCTCGCCCGCTACCGCGAGGAGATCCGCCGCGGCGCCGAGCGCGACGAGGCCCGCCGCATGGCGCTTCGGACCTCGGGCCTCGCGGTCACGTTCTCCGGCATCACCGTGATCCTCTCGCTCGCGGGGCTCTACCTCGTGGACTCCACGACGATCCGCTCGATGGCGATGGGGGCGATCATCGTGGTCGCCATCTCGGTGCTCGCGGCGGTGACGCTGCTGCCCGCCCTGATGAGCCTGCTCGGCAAGCGCGCGTACGCGCGCGGCCGCGTGGCCGTGCTCGTGGGGCTGGTGCCGAGGATCGTGCGGAGCAGGCGGCGACGCCGCGGGCTGACGCTGCCGGCGGAGCGCCGGGGCGGCTTCTGGGAGCGCTGGACGGGGACGGTCATGCGGCGGCCGTGGCTGTCTGCGCTCGCCGCGGCGGCGGTCCTCCTCGCCCTGGCGGTTCCGGCGCTCTCGCTCGCGTTCGGAAACGGGGCCCTGCGCCAGTTCCCCGAGGGCCACGAGGTGCGCGTGGGCGCCGAGCTCGCCGCGCAGGAGGTCGGCCCGGGGGCGACGGGACCGGCCCAGGTGATGGCGTCGCTCAACGACGGCACCGCGGGCGACGGCGCGAACCGCTCCGCGGTGGCCTCGTATGCCCGCGAGCTGCGAAGCGACCCGGCGATCGCTCGCGTGAGCCCGCCGCAGCCCTCGGACGACAGGCGCGCGGTGCTCTTCACGGTCTTCCCCCGCTACGACGCGGAGAGCCCGCGGGCTCGCGACCTGATGGAGCGCCTGCGCGACCATCCCGGGCCGCTCGACGGGGTGGCCTCGGTCCAGGTGGGCGGCGCGACGGCGTTCAACCAGGACTTCATCGACCTGGTCTCCGGCTCCATGTGGAAGATCCTTCTGTTCGTCCTCGTCTTCAGCTACATCGTGCTGTTCCTGCTCCTGCGCTCGGTGCTCCTCCCGCTGAAGGCGGTCGTCATGAACCTGCTGTCCGTGGCGGCCGCGTACGGGGTGCTGGTGATGGTCTTCCAGTACGGCTGGTTCGACGGGCTGCTCGGCTTCGACTCGCTCGGCTACGTGAACGCGATGACGCCCCCCTTCCTGCTGGCGATCGTGTTCGGCCTGTCGATGGACTACGAGGTCTTCCTGCTGTCGCGGATCAGCGAGCGCTATGACGCCACCGGCGACACGCGCACGGCCGTGGCCGAGGGCCTGCGGGCCAGCGCCGGCACGATCTCCAGCGCCGCGCTGATCATGGTCGCGGTGTTCGCCGTGTTCGCCGGCACCGGCACGCCGTCGATCAAGGAGATCGGCGTGGGGATGTCCGTGGCGATCGCGCTCGACGCGACGCTCGTGCGGCTGATCCTCGTGCCGGCCACCATGGAGATCATGGGCCGCTGGAACTGGTGGCTGCCGAGCCCGCTCGCGCGCGTGCTTCCGCGCACGGACTTCGAGCGGCGCGCGCCCGCCCGGGCGTAAGCTGCCCCGCCACCTACGGGACTCCGGCGCCTCCGTGGGCGTAGTTGAGGCAGTCGCCCGGCGGCCGTGAGCGTCACAGAACGGGCCGCCGAGCAACTGCCCGGTCATGAGCCTCGCGACACCAACGGAGTCCTCCCGTCCCGCCCGGCGCAAGTGGGTGCTCGACGACGAGAGGTTCTCGGCGTTGTACCGAGCGACGGCCCAGGACCTGGTCGTCTTCTTCGCGCGCCGTACCTACGACGCCGAGGCGGCGGCCGACCTGATGGCGGAGACCTTCGCCAGGGCCTACCTCGGTCGCAGGCGCTTCCGGGGTTCGACCGAGGAAGCGGCCCGGGCATGGCTGTTCGGCATTGCACGGCGCCGCTTTGCGATGTACGTCAGGCGCGGCAAGGCCGAGCGGCGCGCACTCCGCCGCTTGGGGCTCGAGCGCCCGCAGCTGGTCGAGCTCGACTACGCGCGAATCGAGGAGCTCGCTGGCCTCGACGCCATGCGAGAGACGCTGGCGGAGCACGTGAGCAGGCTGGCGCCGGCGCAACGCAGCGCGCTCGAGCTGCGCGTGGTGCGAGAGCTTCCCTACCCGGACGTCGCGGACCGGCTCGGCATCAGCGAGCAGGCGGCCAGGGCGCGCGTGTCGCGCGCGCTTCGGGCGCTGGGATCGGCGCTCGACGGCCTGGCAACTACCCAGAGGTGATGAAGATGCGTGAACCGGATCGAGCACAGCTTCCTGTCGTCGAGGCCTTCGGAGCGGAGCTCGAGCGGGCCATGGCAGACCGCGCCGGATCCCGGCGGCGGCAGTCGCGGCGGCGCGTCCTCGCCACCGTGTGCGCCGCGGGGCTGGTCGCGGTCTCCCTGATGACCGCGCCGGGCCGTGCGGCCACCGGCGCGGTCGGCGAGTGGCTCGGGCTGGCCGAGCCCGGCGACCCGCCCACGGTCGAGGCGCCGCGCACGCGCGCCGGTGCCGGCGCCGGCACGGAGCCGACCGGCTCGGTCGTGGTCGCGGCCGGGCGCGCCCCCGACGGCGCCCGCTACGAGTTCGTCGTCGAGAGCATCGAGGCGCCGGCGGGTGGGCGGCAACGCTGCCTGAACATCGAGTGGCCCGACGCGCGCACGGGACAGATCAGCCCGCAGTTCGGCTGCTACCCGGCGTTCCCGCCGGCCGAGGTCCACGACCTCGTGGTCAAGTGGCAGGGAGCGATGTACGACGAGACCTACACACGCGACGTCCAGATCGCCGGCCTCGCGCGCTCGGACGTGGGCACCGTCGAGATCCGCTACAGGGGCCGAGACGGCACCAGGCGCGAAGCCGCGGTCGACTTCGCCCGCGTGGCGGGCGACGTGCGCCGGCAGGCGGGCGCCGACGGCCCCTTCGGCGTCTTCCTCGCGTTCCTGCCTCAGGACTGGCTCGGCTACGGCGCGATCTTCGATCCGCGGCAGTGCCCGCCGGAGCAGCGTCCCCACGACCCCGACGCCATCGAGGTGATCGCCTACGACGATCGCGGCGAGGTGATCGCGAGGGAGAAGGGCAACAACATCCTCTCCACGGGCGGCCGACCGCCCTGCGCGTGAGCCGTCCGGCTCGGCGAGTGTCGAGTTTGTCGGCCTCGAGCTGACAAGCTCGACACTCGATCGGCTTCGTGCGCCGCTCGGGCGGCGACGCGATCCTCGCGGAGCTGTCCGAGCTAGCCTCCCGCCGGTGAAGCTCCTCATCGCGGCTCTCGTCCTGCTCGTAACGGCCGTGCCCGCCGGCGCGGCCACGCCTCGCTTCCTCGGAACGGGGCACGATCCCGGCGTCGCGGTGGACCGCTCGGGCACCGCTCACGTGGCCTGGATCGGCGAGACGGCCGACGGCCAGGAGATCGCCGAGTACTGCCAGGTGCCGCGCAGGGCCCGCTCGTGCACCCTGCGCCGGACCTTCGGGCTCAGCGACTTCGGCACCGGCAAGGCACACGTGCTGGTCGGCCCGCAGCCCGGCGTGGTCATGGTCGTGATCCCGGTCTTCCTCGAGCCGAGCATGCTGTTCCGCTCGACCGACAACGGCGCGAACTTCGCCGGCATCCCGATGGGCGAGTTCCTCGCGATGGAGCGGGTGGTCCACGGACCCGGAGACTCCATCTCGATCATCAACGGCGGGACGGTGGACTCCGCCTTCGGCCGCTATGGGCTCGACGGGAGCGGCCCCTCCGAGCCGAGCGTGGCCTTCGGCGACCGGATCGAGAGCCTGGACCGCGACCTGACCCGGCACGGCGCCGGCCTGGCGGCGTTCCTGGGCAGCGGCAGTGCGATGCGCTCGATCATCTGGAACGGCGTGGGCGACCCCAACGCCCAGGCGAGCTGGGTGGAGGGGCCGCGGCTGAACGGCAACCGGACGTCGCCGACTCCCGCGACCGGGCGGTCGGGCACCTTCGTGGCCTACGTGGACCGCAGGGGACGGCGGTCGGACACGTTCGTGCGCCGCCTGCGCGGGCGCCGTTACCTGCGCGCCCGGCGCGTCAGCCGCGAGGACCCGACGGACCTGGCAATGGCTCAGGGTCCGCGCGGCGATCTCGCACTCGTGTGGCCCGACTCCGACGACACCTGGATCGTCCGCTCCCGCCGCGGCCGGCGCTGGACGCGCCCGAAGCGGCTGGTGCGCGGAAGCGACCCGGGCGACGTGCAGATCGCTCTCGGACGGCGCGGCGGCGCGATCGTGTGGGACGGGAGCCCCGGAAACCTCGGGGACAACCCGATCCGGCTCGCCCGGATCAAGCGGCTGCCGAGGCGGCGCTAAGCCGCTTCCTCGCCCGCCGCCCGCGGAGGCCGCCTCCACTCCGCCTTCAGGCGGCGCGCGAGCTCGTCGCCGAGCTCGGCGATCGGTACCCGCTCCTGCTCGAGCGTGTCCCGGTCGCGCAGCGTGACCGTGTCGTCCTCCACGGACTGCCCGTCGACCGTTACGCCGAAGGGCGTCCCGATCTCGTCCTGGCGCCGGTAGCGCTTGCCGATCGAGCCGCCCGCGTCGTACTCCGCGGGCATCCGCTCGCGCAGGTCCTCGTAGATCCGCCGTGCCAGCTCGGGCATCCCGGCCTTGTTGACGAGCGGTAGCACGGCCACCTTCACCGGCGCCATCGACGGGTGTAGGCGCAGGACCGTGCGGCGCTCGCCGCCGATCTCGTCCTCGTCGTAGGCGTCGCAGAGCAGCGCCAGCACGGTCCGTCCCACGCCGGCGGCGGGCTCCACCACGTGCGGGACGTAGCGCTCACCGGTGGCCGTGTCCACGTACTCGAGCTTCTGCCCCGAGTACTCGGCGTGCTGGGTCAGGTCGAAGTCGCCGCGGTTGGCGATCCCCTCGAGCTCGGACCAGCCGATCGGATAGAGGTACTCGATGTCGCTCGTCGCCGAGGAGTAGTGCGACAGCTCGTCGGGGCCGTGCGGGCGGAGGCGCAGGCCGTCGCGGTCGATCCCGAGCGACACGTACCACTCGAGCCGCTGCTCCATCCAGTACTCGTGCCACCGCTCCGCCTCGTCCGGCGGCACGAAGAACTCCATCTCCATCTGCTCGAACTCGAGGGTGCGGAAGATGAAGTTCCCGGGCGTGATCTCGTTGCGGAACGACTTGCCCACCTGGGCGATGCCGAAGGGCGGCTTGCGGCGCGCGTACTGAAGCGTGGTCTTGAAGTCGAGGAATATGCCTTGGGCGGTCTCGGGGCGGAGGAAGACCGTCGACCCGGCCTCCTTCACCGGCCCGATCGTGGTCTCGAACATCAGGTTGAACTCGCGCGGGTCGGTGAGCTCGCAGTCCTTGTGGTCGCCCGGGAGCTTCGAGGGGGCGTGGCCGCAGCGCACGTCGGGGTGCTCGGCGGTGCCGGCGCGGGCCTCCTCGATGTGGTCGGCGCGGAAGCGGAGCTTGCAGGCCTTGCAGTCCACCAGAGGGTCGGTGAAGCCCTCGAGGTGCCCGGAGGCCTCCCAGGTGCGCGGGTGCTGGATGATCGCCGAGTCGAGCGCCACCACGTCGTCCCGCTCCTGGATCATCGCCTTCCACCAGGCGTTGACCACGTTGTTCTTCAGCAGGACGCCGTAGTGGCCGTAGTCGTAGGTGTTGGCGATCCCGCCGTAGATCTCCGAGGCGGGGAAGATCAACCCGCGACGCTTGCAAAGTGCGACGACTTTGTCCATCGAGACCATCGAAGGGGGCACCCTACCCGCCCGGTTGAGATACCGTGGCCGCGCGATGGGGACCGCCCTGCGGCCGATAAGTCATCTGACCGCGTGGCTCGTGTGGCACGCGATGCGCGTCTCGCTGCTCGACGACCTGGAGCGGCCGGCGCCGCCGCACGACGCCTGAGGCGCCCCTTGGCACTCCTATACTGAGAGTGCCATGCCCATCTACGAGTATCGCTGCGATCGGGGTCACACCTTCGAGGTGATGCAGCGCATGACGGACGACCCCCTCACCGGCTGCTCGACCTGTGGGGCGCCGGTGCAGCGGGTCTTCCACCCGGTGGCGGTCCATTTCAAGGGCTCCGGCTTCTACAACACGGACTACGGCAAGAAGAAGGGCGCGGGCTCCTCGTCGTCCGATTCGAAGCCCGACACGGGCACGAAGACCGAGTCGAAGGACTCCTCGTCGAAGGGGTCCGCCAGCTCGTCCGCGGACTAGCCTCCGTTCACCAGCCGGTCGACGGCGTCGGCACGGGTTCCCGGCGACACATGGATGTCTCCCTCGAGGTCGCAGCAGGTGCCCTCGAGCACCTCGGTCTCGTCGGAGTTGCCCGTCGCGATGTCGGCGAAGAGGCCCATCAGCGCCGGGCCCTTCATGTCGCTCTTGAGGGCCTGAGGTGCGCGCCAGCTGACAAGCGGTAGCCGGACGAAGGCGCTCGGCGAGCTGGCCGCATCGCCGATCGCTCGAAGCACCTCCTGCTGGCGGGCGGCACGCGCACGGTCGTCCTCGGCGGGTGCGCACGGGTTCTTGCGCACCCGTGCGTAGCCGAGCGCCCGCCGCCCGTCGAGCTCCAGCTCGCCCTTCTTGAAGCGAATCCCCTTCCAGAAGTTGTCGAACGGGGGCGAGCAGATGCGTGTCTTGTTGTTGACGGTGATCCCCCCGAGCGCGTCGATCAGCTCGGGGAAGTCCTCGAAGTCGACCTCGACCAGGTGGCTGATCTCGAGGCCGTTGCCGAGGAAACCCTCCACGGTCTCGATCGTGAGAGCGGCGCCGCCGAGCGCGTAGGCGGCGTTGATCTTGCCGGTGCCGTGGCCGGGGATCTCCACCTCGGTGTCGCGGGGAATTGACAGCTTCCGCACGCTCCCCAGCGAGGCGTGGACGAGCATGATCGAGTCGGCGCGGGACGGGCCGCTCTGGCTCTCGTCGATCGACTCGCCGGTGCGGGCGTCGGAGCCCAGGACGAGGATGGTGCTGCCGGTGAGCAGGTTGCCGTCGTCGGACAGCGCCCGCTCGGCCTCGGGGGAGACGCCGTCCTGGAGCTGCGCGCTGATCAGGAACAGGACGATCGAGAGCAGGATCCAGCCCGCGATCGCGAGCGCGATCCACTTGATCACCCGGCCGGGCGTGATCCGGCGCCGCTCGCCCGAGGGCTCCTCGTTGCGGGCACGGCTGAGCCTGCGCTTGAGCGCATTCAGGTCGGTCCCGCCGGACAAGCGCTGCAGTGGGCGCTTGCGCGAGCGGTAGACCTTGTACTCCGGCTTGGGGTTGCTCACACCCCTCTGTATATCGTCCGGCCATGCCGCCGAGGCGGGTCATCGGGATCGATGCGGGGGGCACGAAGCTGCTGGGAGGCGTCGTGGACGAGGACCTCGTCGTCCACCACAGGGTGCACCGGACCTGGCGCGGAGCCGACCGCGCGGAGACGCTCGACATCTTCGTGGAGGCGGTCGAGGAGGCCCGCACGGCGGCCCCCGACGTGGACGCCGTCGGCTTCGGCGTCCCCGCCCTGGTCGACCGGGAGCTCGGGGTCTCGCGGTGGTCGACGCACCTTCCGCTGGAGGAGGTGCCCTTCCGCGATCTGATGAGCGAGCGGCTCGGGCTGCCGGTGGTGATCGACAACGACGCCAACGCCGCGCTCGTCGCCGAAGCCCGCTTCGGGGCGGCCCGCGACACCGATCACGCCGTGCTCGTGGCGCTCGGCACTGGCATCGGGAGCGGGCTGCTGCTCGACGGCCGGATCTACAGAGGCTCGCGCGGTCTCGGCGCAGAGCTCGGCCACATGGTGATCGACATGCACGGCCCGGACTGTCAGGGCGCATGCCCGGGACGCGGCTGTCTGGAGGTGATGGCGTCCGGCTCGGCGATCGGCCGCGAGGGCGAGGCGGCCGCGCGGCGGTCGCCCGAGTCCGCGCTCGGCCGGCGGCTGGCGGCCGGGCGGGAGATCTCCGGCGGGATCGTGACCGAGCTTGCCCACGACGGCGACGAGGTGGCGCGGGCGGTGCTGGCCGAGATCGGCCGCCGGCTCGGATACGGGCTGGTGGGGGTGGTGAACGTCTTCAACCCCGAGCTGATCGTGATCGGCGGCGGGGCGATCGCCGCTGGGGAGCTGCTGCTCGAGCCGGCGCGGGCTGTTGTGGCCGAGCGGGCGCTGCCGCCGGCGCGGGAGGCCGTCCGGATCGCGCCGACCCACTTCGGCGACGAGTCCGGGATGCTGGGCGCGGCCCTCATGGCCCTGGACCCGGTCGTCTCGGCCTCGTGAGCGGACGCCTCGTCGTCTGCCCGACCCCGATCGGGAACCTCGAGGACGTCACGCTCCGGGTGCTGGCGGCGCTTCGGGAGGCGGACGTGGTGGCCTGCGAGGACACCCGGCGCACGCGCGTGCTGCTCGACCGCTACGGCGTGAAGGCGCGGCTGGTCTCGTATCACGAGCACAACGAGCGGTCGCGCGCCGGCGAGCTCGTGCAGCGCATGAGCGACGGGGCGACGGTGGCCCTCGTGTCCGACGCGGGGATGCCGCTCGTGTCCGATCCCGGCTACGTGCTCGTGCAGGCATGCGTGGCCGCGGGATTGCCGGTGGAGGTGCTGCCCGGGCCGTCCGCCGCTCTCACCGCGCTGGTCGCCTCGGGCCTGCCGGCGGACGAGTGGCGGTTCGTCGGGTTCCTGCCGCGCAAGAAGGGCGAGCTGACGCGCGCGCTGTCGGAGCCGGGCGGGACGCTGGTGGCGTTCGAATCGCCACGGCGAGTGGGCCCGACGCTCGCCCTGCTGGCGGGGCTCGACCCCGAGCGCCCGGTGGCGGTGTGCCGGGAGCTGACGAAGGCACACGAGGAGATCGTGCGGGGCACCGCCACGGAGCTGGCCTCGCGCTACGCCTCCGCGCCGCCGCGGGGGGAGGTGGTGCTGGTGGTGGGGGCCGCTGGTCGCGACACCGCCGCGCCCCAGGACCCCGCCGGCCTCGACGCCCTGCGCCGCCTGGTGGAAGCCGGCGCAAAGCCCCGAAAGGCGGCGGCGATCGTCGCGGAGCTGACGGGCGCCAAGGCGAACGATCTGTATCGAGCGCTTACTCGCGAGGGCTGACGCCGGCTCGGCCTTCCCACATCCGCTTCCCGGCGGGCCGCCCCCGTGAGTGACGGCTTCGCAACCGTCTCCCACAGCCCCGCAACCGACTGTCACAACTCGCGCACCGGTCCGCGCCCGGCGACGTCGTCCCCACCTACGGTCGCCCGCCATGCGCCGCCTCCTCCTCACCACCGTCACCTCCCTGCTCGGGCTCGTCCTGCTCGCCCCGGCCGCGCGGGCCGAATGGGTCTGGCCGCTCCGAGGCGAGGTGATCACGCCGTACCGAAACGGGACCGACCCGTACGCCTCGGGCCAGCACCGCGGGATCGACATCGCGGGCGAGGTCGGCACGGCGGTGGTCGCCGCAGCGGGCGGCGAGGTCCGCTTCGCGGGCACCGTCGGCTCGTCCGGGCTGACCGTGAGCATCCGTACGGCGGACGGCCGCTTCGACACCTCCTACCTCCACCTGGCCTCGGTGACGGTGAGCAAGGGCGAACCCGTGAGCGCCGGCGACCGCATCGGAACCGTGGGAACCTCCGGCACCCGCTCGGCCGCCACGCCGCATCTGCACTTCGGCGTCCGCGACGCGGGCTCCCGCAACGCCTACCACGACCCGCTCGACTTCCTGCCACCGCCGGCCGCTCCGCCCGACGGCCCGAGGGAGACGCCGGCGCCGCAGCCCGCCCCAGCGCCCGCGCGCCCGGCACCCGGGCCGGTCGAGGCCCCGGCCGGCCGCCGCGTACCTGTCGGGGCACCGAATGGTCGCCGCGTTCCGGTCGGCGGGCCGGACGGCCGCCGCGTCCCGGTCGGGGCACCGAATGGTCGCCGCGTTCCTGTCGGGGCACCCGGTCGCCGCGTTCTTGTCGGGGCACCGAACGGCGGCAGCGTTCCGGTCGGCGGGCCGGACGGCCGCCGCGTTCCGGTCGGGGCACCGAACGGTCGCCGTGTTCCGGCCGGCGGGCCGAACGCTCGTCGTGTTCCGGTCGGGGCTCCCTACGCCCGCCCTGTCCCTGTCGGCGCTCCGGGCGCAAGCCGCTTGCCCGTCGGGGCACTGAAGGCAGACCGGTCGCGGGCACCAGCCGGCGGCCCCGAGCCTGCGCGTATGTCTCCCGCGCTCGACGCTCCACCGAGAGGCGCCGCACCGTCCGCTGGTCGCCCGGACCCGGCCAGTCCGGCGCCCCCGGTGCCGGACGGGCGAACCTCTCCGTCTCGCGGCCCGGACCTCGGCCTGCTCCTCGCCTGCCTCGGCCTGGTCGCCGCAGCCGCCGTGCTCGGCCTCTCGAAGGACGGCCGGACCGCGACGCGTGCGACGCGTACTCGCCTAGCGCGGGTCCTGCAACCCATCCTCGGTCGCCGCTGACCGCCTCGTCCAGGAGCCCGGGTCGCGACTGAGCGCCCGCCTCGACAGAGCGCCCGCTTCAACGGCGGGCAACGAAGGGGCTCCGTGAAGGCATCCGTGAAGGGGGGCCGTCACGTTGGCGGACATATGGTCCGCTTTCGTGACAGACCCGGTCCGACCCCGCCCCGTCCGGCAAGCCCGGGGGTCCAGGCCGCCCCAACGGCGGGGGACCACCCGGCCGGCGCGGCCTGAGTAGCATCGGCTGTCCATGCCGTACTACGTCACGACGCCCATTTACTACGTGAACGGCGAGCCACATCTTGGGCACGCCTACACCACGATTGCCGCCGACGTTCTCGCCAGGCACATGCGGCAGCGGGGCGAGGACGTCTTCTTCCTGACGGGCACCGACGAGCACGGTGAGCCCGTCACCCAGGCGGCCGAGAAGCTCGGCATCACTCCGCGCGAGCTCGGCGACCGCAACGCGGTCCGCTTCAAGGAGCTTGCCCGCACGCTCGACATCACCAACGACTTCTTCATCCGCACCACCGACCCCGAGCACATGGCCAAGGTCGCCGAGGTCGTCCAGCGCATCCACGACAACGGGCACGTCTACGCGGGCACCTACGAGGGCTGGTACTGCCCGCGCTGCGCCGACTTCAAGACGGAGTCCGAGCTCGAGGACGGCAACCGCTGCCCGATCCACAAGATCGAGCTCGAGATCGAGAAGGAGGACAACTGGTTCTTCCGCCTCTCGACGTTCCAGGAGCCGCTCGAGCGCCTCTACGCCGAGCACCCCGACTTCGTGACCCCTCAGAACCGCTACAACGAGGCGCTGGCGTTCATCAAGAGCGGTCTGCGCGACCTGTCGCTGAGCCGAGCCCGGCTGAAGTGGGGGGTGCCCGTGCCCTGGGACCACTCCCAGGTCATCTACGTCTGGATCGACGCCCTTCTCAACTACTACACGGCCCTCTCGTACGCACGGGATGGCGAGAACCTCACCGACCGCTTCTGGCCCGCCACCGTCCACCTGATCGGCAAGGACATCCTCAAGTTCCACGCGGTCATCTGGCCAGCGATGCTGATGGCGGCCGGCATCGAGGTCCCGCGCCGGGTCGGCATCCACGGCTACCTGCTGCTCGGCGAGCACAAGATGTCGAAGTCGCTCGGCAACGTGATCGAGCCGTTTCAGGTGGCCGAGCTCTACGGCGCCGACGCCCTGCGCTTCTACGTGCTGCGCGAGGTCAGCTTCGGCTCCGACGGCGAGGTCTCGCCCGAGGGCTTCGAGACGCGCTACACCACCGAGCTCGCCAACGAGTACGGCAACCTCGCCAGCCGCACCCTCGCGATGATCGGCCGCTACCGCGACGGCACCGTCCCGGACGCGCAGCCGCCGGACGCCCTCGCGGCCGACTTCGAAGGCCTTGCGGACGCGGTCCGGGCGCGGCTCGACGAGGTCGAGCTCACCGTTGCCCTCGACGAGATCTGGCAGCGCATCAAGCGACTCAACCGCTACGTCCAGGACGAGCAGCCCTGGCAGCTCGCGAAGGACGACGCCGAGGCGGACCACCTGGACCAGGTGCTCTACACGCTGGCCGAGGGCCTTCGGGTCGTGTCCGTGCTCCTGCACCCGTTCATGCCGAGCTCGGCGGAGCGGCTGCTCGCGGCGCTCGGGCAGGAGGACCTGTCGCTGGAGCAGGCCCGCCTTGGCGCGACCGGGGGCGGCGCGCAGCTCGGCGAGCTAGGGCAGCTCTTCCCGCGCGTGGAGGCCCCCGAGCCGTCCGCGGCCTGATGGTGCCGGGCGGCGCGCGGCCGTGATCGACACCCACTGCCACCTCGACCACTGCGACCCGCCCGACGGCGAGCTCGTCGAGCGCGCCCGCGAGGCCGGGCTCAGCCGCCTCGCCACCGTCGGCACCAACCCCGGCTCGGTCGGGCGGGCGCTCGACGCTGCCCGCGCGCACGACGACGTGTTCGCCATCGTCGGGCTCCATCCCCACAACGCGGAGGGCTTCGACCAGGACGCCCTCGACGAGATCGAGCGAGCCGCCGCCGACCCCAAGGCGATCGCCATCGGCGAGACGGGTCTCGACTACTACCGCGACTACGCCCCCCGCAGCGACCAGCGCCGGGCGTTCGAGGCGCAGCTCGGCCTGGCCGCGCGCCTCGGGCTGCCGGTGGCGATCCACACCCGGGCGGCCGAGGACGACACCTTCGCGGTCCTGCGCGAGCACGCCGGCGCGCTGCCGGCGGTGATCCTCCACTGCTTCTCCGCCCCCGATCGCCTCGACGAGGCCGTCGAGCGCGGCTACCTCTGCTCTTTCGCGGGCAACGTGACCTACCCCAAGGCGGCGGACCTGCAGCGCGCCGCCACCGAGGTCCCCGCGGAGCTGCTCCTGGTGGAGACCGACTCGCCCTTCCTCTCGCCCCAGCCGCTGCGAGGCAAGCCGAACGAGCCCGCCAACGTCGTCCACACCGCCCATCACGTGGCGGGTCTGCGCGGCCTGTCGTACGAGGAGCTCGAGCGCACCGTCGAGGACAACGCCGCCCGGGTGCTCGGATGGTGAGCGACGAGCCGCGCCAGGCGAGCCTGCGGCGCCTGCGCCACTTCGGCGTCCGCCCGAACCGCGAGCTCGGCCAGAACTTCCTGATCGACGACAACATCCTCGGCGTGATCGGGCGCGCCGCCGAGCTCGGCCCGGAGGACGTGGTGCTCGAGGTAGGCGGCGGGCTCGGTGTGCTGAGCGAATACCTCGCCGCCCGGGCGCGGCACCTGCACGTGGTGGAGGTTGACCGCTCGCTCGAGCCGGCCCTCGCCGAGGCGCTTGCCCCGTTCCCCGACACGACGCTCCACCTCGCCGACGCCGTCAGGCTTGACTTCGCCACCCTCGACCCGCCGCCCGGCAAGGTCGTGGCCAACCTGCCCTACGGCGTGGCCGCCACCGTCCTGCTCAAGTCGATCGTCGAGCTCCCCGGGGCGACCCTCTGGGTGGCGATGGTCCAGCGCGAGGTGGGCGACCGGCTGGCCGCCGGCCCTGGCGGCAAGTCCTACGGCGCAACCTCCGTGCTCGCCCAGCTCGCCTGCGAGGTCCGCTTCCTGCGGCGCGTGCCGCGCACCGTCTTCCATCCTGAGCCGAACGTGGAGTCGGCACTCGTGTCGATGCGCCGCCACGCGCCGGCGCCGCCCCCGGAGCTCACGGCGCTCGTTCACGCGGCGTTCGCCCACCGCCGGAAGGCGCTCGCCGGCTCGCTGGCGCTGACGCCGGGCGCCCCGCGGGAGCTCCGCGACGCGGCGCGCGCGGCGCTCGAAGATATCGGCCGGCCGCCCGACGCCCGCGCCGAGCAGCTCGAGCCCCCCGAGTGGCCCCGGCTTGCCGACGCCATCGGCCGCGACCGCCTGGCCGGGCTGAGGCCGCGCCGGTGAGCGAGCCCGGCCCCGAGGTGCACGAGCGCGCCTACGCCAAGGTCAACCTCGTCCTGCACGTGGGCCGCCCGCGGCCGGACGGCCTTCACACGCTCTGCTCGATCTTCGCCTCGCTCGACCTGGCCGACGACGTGCACGTGCGGCCCGCCGCCGACGGGGCCGACGACATCCGATGCCCCGGCGTGGACGGCCCCAACCTCGCCGCCGCCGCACTCGCCGCCTTCCGAGAGTGCTTCCCGTCGCTGCCGGCGCTCCAGGTCCAAATCGTCAAGCGCATCCCGGTCGCCGCCGGCCTCGGCGGCGGCAGCGCGGACGCCGCCGCCGTCCTCCGGGCCGCCAATCGCATCGCCGGCGACCCGCTCGGCCCGGGGAGGCTGCGCGAGATCGCGGCCGCGCTCGGCTCCGACGTGCCGAGCCAGGTCGATCCGCGGCACGCTCTCGTCACCGGGGTCGGTGAGGCGGTCGAGCCCATCCGGCTCCCGGAGCTGGCCGTGGTGCTGGCCCCGCAGGCCGAGGGCCTCCGGACGTCCGCGGTCTACGAGGAGCTCGACCGCGCGGGAGGCTGGCGCGAGCACCTCGATCCCGCCGCCGTCCGGGCCATCGCCGAGGCGGACCCCTCGACCTGGACGCTCGAGAACGACCTCCAGGCGGCCGCGTTGTCGCTGCGCCCCGAGCTCGCCGGGGTGCTCGAGAGGCTCCGCTCGGCGGGCGCCCTGGCGGCGCTCGTGAGCGGCTCCGGCCCCACCTGCTTCGGCCTGTTCGGCGACCTCGCGGGGGCCCGGGCCGCTGCTGAGGCCGTGCCCGGCGCAATCGCCGTGCGGCTGCGCGCCCACTGAGCCCCCCTTACAGTCCCACCGTGTCCCCAGGCCAGATCGCCGCCGCCGTCGTGGCCGTGCTCCTTGCGGCGCTCGCCATCTGGCAGCGCAAGCGGCTCAGCGGCGAGCGCAAGCTGCTGGCGGCGGGCGTCGTGCTCGCCCTGGCCGTCTACGCCAGCGGCGTGCTGTCCGCGCTGCCCGACCCGAAGGCCGTCATCGAGGACGTCGCCCAGGCGCTGGGCGCCTGGACCTACGCGCTGGTCGGGGTGCTGGCCTTTCTCGAGACGGGAGCGTTCGTGGGGCTCGTGGCGCCGGGGGAGACGGTGGTGATCGCGGGCGGGGTGATCGCCGGCCAGGGGACGATCGACCTCATCCCGCTGATCGGGTTGGTCTGGACCTGCGCCGTGCTGGGCGACAGCACCAGCTTCTACCTCGGCCACCGGCTCGGCCGGGGGTGGCTCGAGCGCCACGGCCCGAGGGTGAAGATCACGCCCGAGCGGCTGACCCAGGTGGAGGGCTACTTCGACCGCCACGGCGGCAAGACGATCCTGATCGGCCGCTTCATCGGCCTGGTGCGCGCGCTCGCCCCGTTCATCGCCGGCACGTCCGGCCTGAGCTACCGGCGCTTCATCCCCTACAGCATCGTCGGGACCGCGCTGTGGTCCACCACCTTCTGCGTGCTCGGCTACATCTTCTGGCGCTCGTTCGACCAGGTGGCGCACATCGCGGGGCAGGCCATCTTCGGCTTCGGAATCACGGTCGGGGTGATCGTCGCGATCGTGGTCGCGTACCGGCGCCGGGCGGAGATTGGGGCCTGGCTCCTGGCCCACGAGCGCCACCCGTTGCTGCGGCCGCTGTTCGCGGTGTGGCGCCCGCTACAGCGCCGTGTCTTCGCCCCCGTGGCGCGCGCTGTCGCGCCCCAGCTCCGCTTCCTGTGGGACCGCATCACGCCCGGCGGGCTCGGGCTCGAGATGACCACGGCGCTCGCCGCGGGCGGCGTGGGCCTCTACATGTTCGTCCTCTACGTCGTGATGCTGTCGGGCGACCTCAGCCCGACGCCGCTCGACCGCGAGCTCCTCGACCTCGGCGACAGCATGCGCGGGGCGGTCGCGATCGACGTAGCGAAGGTCGTGAGCGCGTTCGGCTCCTTCACGGTCTGCGTGAGCGTCATCCTCGCCACCGCGGCTCTGCTGGCCGTCCGGCGGCGCCCGGAGGGGGCGATCGCGCTCGTGCTCGGCTTCGCGCTGATCTACGCGGGCGTGCACCTGGCGAAGGCCGGCATCGACAGGCCGCGGCCCGCGGCGCCGCTGACCGAGTCCTCGGGCTCTTCGTTCCCGAGCGGCCATGCCGCCTACGCGAC
>Ga0081538_10000116_pt1 | contig 80435 bp, 82 predicted proteins | sample TabmetS5T2R1_FD_71022 | JGI IMG/M metagenome (GOLD analysis project Ga0081538, IMG submission 71022) | Tabebuia heterophylla rhizosphere microbial communities from the University of Puerto Rico - S5T2R1 | ecosystem: Host-associated > Plants > Roots > Rhizosphere ... | reverse complement strand
GTTCGGCGGGACCATCAACGCCAACACCGGGGGCGAGCAGTTCACCTCCACCGAGAAGCTCCAGATCGTGAGCAAGGGCGGGGGCACGGTCGATAGCGTCAACCTGACGTTCCACGTCACCGCACAGCCGAACAACCTCGTTGTCAAGGACTTCGACTTTGGAACCTGTGCGGCGCCCGAGTAGCAAATTGCGTTAGCGGCTGGCAGCGGTCTGCGATCAGGGGGCACGATTACGTGCCCCCTCTGCCAGAGAACCTCGGCACAGCGATGATCTCGGCCAGTTCGGCGTCCGTGAGGAGGGCCCTTGTCACCATGGGCCCACCGACCCCCGTTCGAAGGTCCGGCATTGCTCACCACTCGCGCGACACACGCCGCGCCCGATCCCTCGAGGGCGCCCCGCGATTGCACGCCTGGTGGCTCGCGCCTAGGTAGCCGGCCCTGTCGTCCGTATGGTCGAGGTCAAACTCGGCCCCAGCTGCGATCGGCAACCCGCAGCGGGCACACTTCGCCAACCTCGACGCCGCAAGCTGCGCCACCCGCCTCCGGGCCGCCTAAACGGAGCTCACTCCGTGGCAATCGAGACGTCGCAGGAACGGCCGCTGGCGTCCGTCGCGGCGTCAAAGAGCGCGGAGACGTCGGGCTTTGCGACGGAAACCTCCCGCGACCAGCCGTCCTCATCGACCTCGTCGTTGAGCGCGATCACGACCTGGCCGGAATGGGATGCCATCACATCCGAGACCCGGCAAGCGGAGATGAGCTCGAGCGCCTGCTCGTTGCTCACCGGATCGGGGACGGGCCCCGTGCCGGGATCATCGCCGCCACATCCGGCGATCGTCGCGGCCGCCAGGACGGAGAGGATGGAGGAGAGAAGCCTCATTTCCTCGTCTGACTGCTACCGGCGCTTCGAAGTTCCCCGCGGAGGGCTCACATCCGCCGCCGGGGCCCGGTCAGAGTCGGAGCGGCCGCAAGGTGACCCTAGAACTACCCTGCCCACCCCCGGCGACAGGAGGCTAAGGCTTCGCAGCGCGGTTGCCTAGATGGCCGTTTTAGCCCTGGCCGCTAGACCCACTTTCGCCAAAACAGCCCCTTCCACGAGACCGAGGCCGACCTGCGACCCCGTGTGTTCCCACTGACCCGTGCGCCCCTTCTTCCTGCGCTGAGCCCGAGCGAACGCTTGCTCACGTTCAGCCGCAGGCCCGGCCCGATCTTCTTGCTTTTGCGGAACCCCCAAGCCACGGGCTAGCAGGCGACGGAGCTGCCAGCGCCCGAGTAGGAGCAGCTGTCGACGGTTGTTCCATTCGGCTTCCTCAGCCTCGCGCGATCGCCGTCGTCGTTCCAGACGTAGTTGTCCTGACGCCAGTAGCAGCTAGGAGCAATAGGCCAAGCGGCTCATTCAGGCTCGCGGCGCGGCCCATTCCTCGGGGTTGACGGGCGGGCCGATCTAGACAGGACAGGGTTGAACTCTCACCCTGCCCCGCCTGGAACACAAGGGAGCGGAGGAGGCGGACGCCGGGACGCCGCCTCCCCAGGCTCGGCTCTTGCTGAGTCAGCGGCGCGGCGTGATGAGCACGTGCGCCGTGAACGACTCGCCGTCAGGCAGTACTGCCGTGCATGTCGTCAAGTCGTCCTCGCTGAACCCCGGAGTCAGAACGCCATTGACGCCTTGGAGAACGGCGACAGACCTTGAGTTGACGAAGAGCGCGGCAGACGAGGTCCCGCCGCCGGGCGCGACGATATTGAACGTCTCGCCACCACACGTAAGCTCGACGGGCAAGACATTCTTGGTCGGTTCCGCCGCTGCTATCCCAGGCAGCGCCACGAACAGCGCGGCGAGCACGCTCGCCACGACCCCGAATCGCCTCATCTGCTCCTCCTTTGCCGCAGGTAGGCGCCGGATCATCCCATTTCGTCGCTGGCAACACAAGCGATCCGCCTGCGGCGACGAGTCGCCGCAGGAACGCCCGAGGACGCCACCGGGTTGTGAGGTCCGGCAGGTTCTAGCCGTGCCTGACGTTCGCCCCCTCTCTCTGGCTGACTTCGACCGCTACGTCGAGGAGCACGGCATCCCCGAGGAGGACTATCGGCTGCGTTCGCGCTCTGGATCGCCGAGGTAACGGGCGGGCCGGTGCCACGGTTCGAGAAGGTCGAGCGGGAGGCGCCGGCGGCCGGCGTCGTGATCGAGGGCGACGACCTCTAGGCTGACGCAGTGAAGTTCTACGGCGTCGCCGACTCGTGGCTCGAAGAGGCGGTCGAGCTCTTCGTCCACCGCGAGGATGCCGAGCAGGTCGTGCGCGACTGGGACCGCGAGGAGCCAGACCACGCTGGCCTTCTCCACGTCGAGGTTGTCGAGCTCGAGACAACTCGGAACTAGCTAGTTACGGACTCGCGCCCGTCATCGGAACGCTGGCAAGGAGAGCCTTTTGTCATCCCCACCATCAATCCTGCTGAGTCGAAGCAGGACAGGAGCGCGCCGCTCGGGACGGTCTGTATCGGTCGAACTTCAATGCGCCAGCGCAAGAGTTGTGAGGCGCGAGCGTCATATGAACTAGCGGAGCCGGGCCAGGCGCGGCCGAACTTCAGAGGGAACTCTGCAACAATCAGCAGCGGGCGGGCGCCCAGCGCATCCAGGAGTCTCCCTGTAGTCCTGGCGAGCGGAAGGACCTCCCCGAAACCGCACCCGCAGACGCGTGGGAATTGGCACTCTCGGCGTCGGCCCCTCGCTATGTTGGAAGCCGTCTCGGCCGTCCTAGGACGGCGAACCACGCTCGTCTGGGTCGGGATCGCGGACAGCGCCTGGGCGTTCGGCTCGCCGCCCGGCCTCGCGCATCGGCGGTGTTGAAGCCGAACGAAATCGGTGAAACGATGCGACCCCGAAAAGGAGGCCTGCGGTACGGTTCCCCTCTTCTGCGGGAGCGTCATGCAGGGGCCCGTGAAGTAGAACATCGTGTGACGGAAGCGGAGGAGGCCATGAACGGACGGCTCGATCGACAAGCTCGAAACGAGGCGATTATCCGCGAGGTGAACGAGCGGATCGAGCAGATCGACAAGGCTGCTGAAGAAGGCGACGTCGATCACGCAGAGACGCTCTTCGAGTTTCTCTGCGAATGCGGCAAGGGCGATGCCGGCGACGTCGCCTGTGAGGAGCACGTCGAGATGACGATTCGGGAGTACGAGGCGGTTCGCGCTCAGGACGACCGATTCGCCGTCCGCCCCGGCCATGAGCAGGAGGCGCTCGAGTCCGTCGCAGCTCGCAACGAGCGATTTGTCACCGTCGACAAAAGGTCGAGCGCAGAACGGTTCATCGCAAACGATCCACGCAGTGCGCCGTCTGAGTGATCGATCAGCGACTCGACGGCCGCTACCAAGGTGGGAGGGGGCTCCTCCTCGCGGGCGCTCCACTCGGCCCGCAGGCGATTGAGAACCTTGAGGCTTCCGCCGCGGCCCCCATTCCCTCACAGCGTCAGACGAGGGGACGGCCCTCCTGCGGCCAGAGGATGCCGCCCCCCGCAGGAAGCTTAGACGCGGTCCCGACTAATCCTGCCAAGCTGAGCGGCACCCGCCTGTCCTGCATAAAGAAGGGAGGCGAAGACCTGCCGCAATGGTCTCCGCACTCCCCTACGCCGCTCAGCCTCTCCCGAATGGCCTGAGCGGCAGTCGCGGAATACCCCGCCAAGGTCAGAGCCAAACGGGATCCGGCGGCGGAACGCCAAGCCTTCCGTGGGAGCCGCTAGTGGCGACGTCGAGCCACGCGCGTTTCAAGCAATCGGGTGGCGCGGGCACCGAGCCCGGGCTTGGTGCAAGAAGCGTCAGGCTCGGGCGTCAGTGGTGGTGGGAGCGGAGCCGGGTGGGCGCCGCCGAGTTAGGGGGAATGGCCAAGCCTCGGCGTCTTCGTGTAGTGCTGCCGCCCGGCTCCGCGCGGCAAACGCTAACCCGTAGCGCGATGAGAAGTCTTGCGACCTGTTCGAGGCGCCCCCGCGCACCAGGCTGGGTCAACTCGTCAACTCCTCTCGCCCGGAAGGGGACGGCGGCCTAAGGGGTTTGCGCTGGCCTCAGCCGAGCTGACGGTCGAGGTTTGTGGCAGCGCTGATCAGCGCAAGGTGCGTGAACGCCTGCGGGAAGTTCCCGAGCGCCTCGCCGGTCGGGCCGATCTCCTCCGCGTAGAGGCCCAGGTGGTTGGCGTACGTGAGCATCTTCTCGAACGCGATGCGCGCCTGATCAAGGCGGCCGGCGCGGGCGAGCGCCTCGACGTACCAGAAGGAGCAGATCGAGAACGTGCCCTCCTCGCCCTCCAGCCCGTCCGGAGAGGCGGCCGCGTTGTAGCGGTAGACCAGGGAGTCGGAGACCAGCTCCTTGCCCATGAGATCGAGCGTCGAGAGCCAGCGCGGGTCCGTGGGCGAGATGAATTTCACGAGCGGCATGAGCAGCACGGAGGCGTCGAGCACGTCAGTTTCGTAGTGCTGGACGAACGCGCCCCGCTCCGTGTGCCAGCCGCGGCTCATCACCTGGGTGTAGATCTCGTCGCGCACGTTCAGCCAGCGAACGAGGTCGGCCGGAAGCCCACGCTGGCGGGCGATCCTGATCGCCCGCTCGATCGCGACCCACGACATGAGGCGCCCGTAGGTGAAGTGCTGGCGCCCGCCTCGCGTCTCCCAGACGCCCTCGTCCGCCTGGTCCCAGTTCTCCGAGACCCAGTCGACGATGCGGCGGAGGTCCTCCCAGGCGTCGTGCGAGATCGGCTGCCCGTACTTGTTGTAGAGGTAGATCGAGTCGACGAGCTCGCCGTAGATGTCGAGCTGGAGCTGCGTCGCGGCGCCGTTCCCGATCCGAACAGGTGCCGAGCCGCGGTAGCCCTCAAGGTGGTCGAGGGTCAGCTCCTCGAGCTCGGGGTTGCCGTCGATCGCGTACATGATCTGCAGCGGCCCGGACTCCCCGTGCATCTCCGTCCGGAAGCGCTCGCCGAGCCAGTCGCCGAAGGCGGCGGCCTCGTCGGTGAAGCCGAGGCGGAGGAGTGCGTAGAGGGAGAACGAGGCGTCGCGGATCCACGTGTAGCGGTAGTCCCAGTTTCGCTCGCCGCCCAGCTGCTCCGGAAGGCTCGTGGTCGCCGCGGCGACGATGGCCCCGGTCGGCTGATAGGTGAGGAGTTTGAGCGTGAGCGCCGAGCGATTGACCGTCTCGCGCCAGCGCCCGGTGTAGCGGGACTGCCTGAGCCAGTTGCGCCAGAAGTCGATCGTCTCGATGAAGAGGCTCCTGGCCTCGTCCTCGCCGTACGGCCGCGGGCGAAGCTCGCCGTCTCCGTTCTCCAGGACGAAGGTCACACGCTCGTGGACGCCGACGGTCAGCTCGGCGAGGGCGCGGCCGTTCCGAACTTCGAGCGGCACGCGGGTCGAGAGCGCGAGGGAGCCGGCGCTCGAGCGGAAGACAGCACCGTTCTCGACGGCGGCAGCCTCGTGCTCGGCGCGCCCGTAGTCGAAGCGCGGGTCGACTTCGGCCCGCAGCGTCAGCTCGCCGCGGACGCCGAGCACGGTGCGGACGATGCGGTCACGCCCGCCGTCGCCCGGGCTCATCACCGGCATGAAGTCGATGACCTCGGCCACGCCCTCCTCCGAGAAGAAGCGGGTGATGAGGATGTTCGTGTCGGGGAAGTAGAGCTGCCGCGACTTCCAACCGTCGTGCGCGGGCGCGATGCGGAAGGAGCCGCCACGCTCCTTGTCGAGCAGAGACGCGAAGACGCTCGGAGCGTCGAAGCGGACGGGGCAGTACCAGTCGATCGTGCCGTCTGTGCCAACCAGGGCGACGCTGCGCAGGTCGCCGATGACGCCGTGCTCCTCGATCGGCAGGTAGCCCGTGGGGGCGGAGGTGGCGATCGGCTCGGCGGGGGTCAAGGTCTCGGTCATTCTCCTCTCCCTTTCGTTGAGCGTGGCTACAGGGTTGCGAGGCCGGCGGGGCGATAGACGTTCGGGTGCCGGAAGGCGTCGAGCGCTCTCGGGTTGGGCACGTCGGCGGCGAAGACGTCGCCGCTGCGCCGGTCGCGGTAGCGGATGACCGCCTGCCCGCGCTCGGGGTCCCAGAGGAGGCGGACGAGGAGCCCGCTCTCGTCTCTTCGCGCGAGTTCGTGCAGCATGTCGCTCAGTCTCGGCTCGCGGGCGAGCGTTACGCGAGCCCGGCGCTGCCGAAAGCGACGCTGAAGGCGCGGCACCAGATGACCACGGTGCGGTAGCGCTCGGCGTCCACCGACCTCTCCACCTCGTACTGCTGGTCGCCCCGGTTTCCCTTGAGCGCCCCCAGGTCGACGACATCCCCCAGGTCGTCGACGTCGCCGGTGACGAGGTAGACGCGGAGGTCGGGACCGGGGTCGGTCTCGAAGTCGGTGAGGGTGAGCACTCTTCCGCCCTCGGCGAGCCGAATCAGCGTCGCCTTCCCGCTGGTCCCGTGCGCCGCGCTCTCGAAGCGGCCGCGGCCGAGGGCGACGTTTTGGTCCGGGCGGGCCCTCCTAACCTGCCCGCTCGCCTCGCCCGTCGCCGGCTCCGGCGCCGGCACTGCGACCTGCTCGTCCACGACCGTGTCCACCGAGCTGGCGTAGAAGAGGTAGCCCATGACGCTCCCGGCCGTGACGACGACCGTTCCGAGCACGGGGAGCGCAAGCGGGCGCCAGCGCACAGCGACGATGAGGGCCGCGAGCCCGACCAGTCCGACCCAGAGAGCGGTCAGGAGCATTGAGAGCCGGAAGTCGTTCGTGAGCACGCCACCGGCTAGCCAGATCCCGGCGATCACGATCGCCGCGACGAGCGGCACGAGGGCGAGACGCAGCCAGAGCGGGATGCGGGGCGAACGCTGCATGCTCCCTGGTCTCACGAAGAACGCGCGACGTTACAGGCTCCACCGTGGTCTATCGTTCAGGCCCGTGCGTCCGCCGATCATGTCCTGCAGCCAGCTCGTCGAGCTCGTCAGCGACTACGTTGAGGATCGGCTGCCCGTCCCCGATCGGCTCCGGTTCGAGGAGCATCTCGCCGTTTGCGGGCCCTGTCGCGCCTACTTCGACCAGATGCGAGACACGATCCGACTCACCGGAGAGCTGCGCGAGGAAGCCCTCGATCCGGCGCTGCGTGAGGCGGCCATCGACGCATTCCGCGACTGGAAAGGATCGTAGCCCTGCTCGCCTACAAGTTCCTGCACCCCGGCCACAGGGGTCTCTACAGCGGGTATACGTGGCCGGTGGGCGAATGGGTCGACGTGCCCGGCCCGCTCGTCCCGTCGCGCCGCGGGATCCACGCATGCCGCGAGCAGGATCTCGCGCACTGGCTCGACGACGAGCTCTGGATCGCCGAGCTCGACGGGACGATCCTCGACGAGGAACGCATGCTCGTCGCCAGCCGCGGGCGCCTGGTCAGCCGGATAGCGGACTGGGACGGCGCGGCGATGGGCGAGCTCGCCCGGGCCTGCCTCGAGCGAGGGCGAGCCTTTCCAGAGAGCGGAGGTGCCGGGGTCTGGGCGTCGCATCCTGCCGGCGCCGTCTCCGCCATCTACATGGTCGCGCACGCGGCCGGGCTCGCGGCGGCCGAAGCCGGCGGGGAGTACGACGCGGGGTTTGCCGAGGAGCGAGCCTGGCAGGCCGACTGGATCGCGCGCCGGTTCAGCCTCGAGCCGCTCTCCTAGACGCCCGTCAACCCGCGTGCTTCCAGGCGCGGAAGACACCGAGGAGCCGTTGTAGACCCTCCGGCGGGACATGCTCTTCGCGGAGCTCGCCGATCAGGGTGATCGTGCGGCGCATCTGCTCGAGGTAGGTCGTGCAGCCTTCGCATTCGGCCAGGTGCTCCTCGAGGCGAGCGCGCTCCGAGGAGGGCAGCCGGTTCTCAAGGTAGTCGCTCGCGACGGCGACGAGCTCCTTGCAGGTGAAATCAGTTGTCTCGTCCCTGGCCACCGGCCGCTTCCGTGAGGTAGGTCTCGAGCGCGAGGCGCACTTTGGTCCGCGCGCGGTGCAGAAGCACCCGCTGATTAGTCTCCGAGATCTCGAGGGCGTTACAGGTCTCCTCCGAGCTCAAGCCCTCGATGTCGCGCAGGGTGACGACCGCCCGCTGCCCCGGCGGCAGTGCCTCGATCGCGGACGCGATCACGCGCCTGGCCTCTGACGCGAGCAGCCGCTCCTCGGGCTCGCCCCACTGCCCCGGGAACGACCGCCAGTGGCCGCCCCACGGCTCGCCCGCATGAACGAAGCGAGACGGGTCCAGCAGCGGCCCTTCCTCCGTCTCCGACTCGAGGTCCGAAAACGGCGCCGATCTCCCCTCGCGGACGGCGCGCGTCTTCGCCTGGTTTGTGAGGATGCGGAAGATCCAGGTCCGAAGCGACGAGCGCCCCTCGAAGCGGTCGATGCCCTTGAGCACCCCGACCCACGTCTCCTGGACGACCTCCTCCGCGACGGCGCGCGTGCGCACGAAGGTTTGTGCGAGTCGCAAGAGCGCGGTTCCGTAGCTCTCCACCAGCTTGACGAACGCCGCTTCCTCTCGGCGGCGCAGCGCCTCCACGAGCGCGAGCTCGTCGGGCGAAGGGGTGCCGTACGCGAGCTTCGCCTCTTGCGGGCCGGCAGTGCGCATCCGTGCGCGGAGCGTAACGAACCGGCGCCTGGCGAGGACTGCTCCCGCATGACCGACCTCAGCCTGTCCGGACTGCTCATCGTCGTCGCCGTCGCCTTCCTCGTCCCGCTCCTCCTCGGTCTGGCGCCCGCTCTTCGCCTTCCCTCAGTCGTCCTCGAGCTCGTCGCCGGGATCGTGATCGGACCGTCCGTATTGGGGTGGGTAGAGGTGGACGAGCCGATTCGCGTGCTGGCTCTCATCGGCCTCGCCTTCCTCCTCTTCCTCGCCGGCCTGGAGATCGAGTTTGAGAAGCTCCGCGGCCGCCGGCTCACGCTCGTCGGCGGCGCCTTCGTGCTTTCGTTCGCCCTCGCAGTGGTCGTCGGGCTCGGCCTGAGCGCGCTCGGCCAGGTCGAGGACTCCCTCTTCGTGGCGATCGTCCTCGTCGCCACGTCGCTCGGGGTCGTCGTGCCCGTCCTCAAGGACTCGGGGAAGCTTGGCTCCGACCTCGGCCAGCTCGTCGTCGCCGCTGCGTCAGTGGCGGACTTCGGCGCGGTCATCCTGCTCTCGCTCTTCTTCTCGCGCGAGTCCGCCGGTCTGGGCGCCCAGATGGTGCTCCTCGGCGGCTTCGCTCTCGCCACGATCGTTGCGCTCGCCGTCCTCATGGGCCTCGGGCGCTCGATGGTCTTCACGCCGGTGCTGGAGCGGCTCCAGGACACGACTGCGCAGATCCGCGTGCGGGGCGCCTTCCTGCTCCTCGTCGGCTTCAGCGCGCTCGCCGTGGGCCTCGGGCTCGAGGTGATCCTGGGCGCCTTCCTGGCCGGCGCGGTCCTCACGCTCGTCGACCGCGACCGCCGGATGACCCACCCCGACTTCCGCCGGAAGCTCGAGGCGGCCGGCTACGGCATGTTCATCCCCGTCTTCTTCGTGACGAGCGGCGTGCTCTTCGACCTCGACGCGCTCTTCGCCAGCAGCTCGACGGTCGCCCTCGTTCCCCTCTTCCTGGCCGCGATCCTCGTCGTTCGCGGCCTGCCGGCCCTCGTCTACCGGACGACCCTGGGTCGGCTCGAGACCGCCGTCGCCGGACTGCTGCAGGCGACGACCTTGCCCTTCATCGTCGCGGCAGTGTCGATTGGCATCGACCTCGGCGCCCTCGACGAGGCGACAGGCGCAGCCCTCATCGCTGCCGGGCTCCTATCCGTTCTCGTCTTCCCGCTTCTTGCGCTCACATTCCTGCGGCGCGCGGAGACCGCTGTAACGGTCGCCGGCCCGCAGAGACTCAAGCCCACGACCAACTGACCAGGAGGAAAGGCATGACCGCGACCGCACCGACAGCGACGAGCAAAGGGATGCGAGGCCTGAAGGGCAAGAACGTCCTCGTCACCGGAGGAACCTCCGGGATCGGCCAGGCCATCGCCGTCCGCTTCGCCGAGTACGGCGCCAACGTCGCCATCAACTACCTCCGGACGGCCGACGAGGCCGCGGAGACCGAGGAGAAGGTACAGGCCTGCGTGGCGAGCGTCCGGCAACTTGGCGTCCGCGACGTCCTGGTCCAGGGCGACGTCTCCAAAGAGGACGACGTCGTTCGCATGTTCGAGGACGCAGTCGACCAGCTCGGCAGCCTCGACGTCCTTGTGAACAACGCGGGCATCCAGATCTCGAGGCCTTCCGAAGAGCTCTCGGCCGAGGACTTCGACAAGGTGATCGCCGTCAACCTGCGCGGCGCGTTCCTGAGCGCGCGCGAGGCGATCAAGCGCTTCCTCGAGCAGGGCACACCCGGCGTGATCCTCAACATCTCGAGCGTCCACCAGCTCATTCCGAAGCCGAGCTACCTCGGCTACTCGGCCAGCAAGGGCGGGATGCAGAACCTGACCCGCTCGCTCGCGCTCGAATATGCGGGCCGGGGCATTCGCGTGAACGCGATCGGCCCCGGCGCCACGGTCACCCCCATCAACCGGGCGTGGATCGACGATCCCATCAAGCGCGAGATGGTCGAGGCCCACATCCCCATGGCCCGGGCCGGCACCGCCGACGAGATGGCCGGCGTGACCTGCTTCCTCGCCAGCGACGACGCCGCCTACATCACGGGACAGACGATCTTCGTCGACGGTGGCCTCACTCTCTTCGCCGACTTCCGCGAGCCGTGGTCGTCCGAGTGACCACCGACACGGAGCGCTGGTGGCCGTCGCCGTTCGGGGCCGACGACCAGCTCGGCATGCTCAACCACGTCGACGACGCCAAGCGGCGCGAGGCGCTGGCGCTCGTACGGCGCGGGCGTCTCTACGACCTCGGACGGGTCCTCGACGAAAACTGCCCGGTCTTTCCGGGGCGCTACTTCCGCCAGACGCTCGTCACGACCGCCCACCACGGGAATGCGCACATGCCCGTGGGCGAGAACGAGGTCAACTGGATCACCGAGGTCGTCTCCGGCACCACCCAGCTGGGTACCCACCTCGACACCCTGGGCCACCTGCAGCAGGGCGGCCGCGGCTACAACGGCTGGACAGTTGCTGAGCTGGCCGGCCCCGCCGGCCTCGCCAAGCTCGGCTCGGAGACGATCCCGCAGATCGTCACGCGCGGCTGGCTGGTAGACGTGTCCGCGCGGGACCTGGGTGTCGGCGGCGTCGTCACGCTCGACGACCTCGCGGGCGTCAATCCGCGTTCCGGCGACGCCGTCCTCTTCCACACCGGCTGGGGCGCCCGCTGGGAGGACCCGGAGATGTACCTCTCCGGCGAGCCGGGCCCCGGGTGCGACGTCGCCGAGTGGCTCGTCGAGCGCGGGGTCGCGCTGACCGGCTGCGATACGTGGAGCTACGGGCCCGTGCCGGCCGAGAACCCCGCCCGGCCCTTCGAGGTCCCGCAGATGCTCAACGTCCGCCACGGCGTCTTCGTCGTCGAGAACCTCGACACGGCCGAGCTCGCGGCGGACGGTGTTCGCGAGTTCGCGCTCGTGCTCACCCACCCCAGGCTCCGGGGCGCGACCGGGGCCTGGACGTCCCCGATCGCCCTCGTCTGACGGGAGGAACCGCCATGCAGAACGAATACGACGTCATCATCATCGGCACCGGCGCGGGCGGCGGCACCCTCGCCCACCGCCTGGCGCCCTCCGGGAAGCGGATCCTGCTCCTCGAGCGCGGCGACTTCCTCCGGCGCGAGGTCGAGAACTGGAGCAGCAAGGAGGTCTTCGGCCGCGCGCGCTACAAGACGAAGGAGGAGTGGATCGACAAGGACGGGCAGCCGTTCCATCCCGGCCAGCACTACTACGTCGGCGGCCAGACGAAATTCTACGGCGCCGTCCTCTTCCGACTTCGCGAGCGCGACTTCGGCGAGGTCCGCCACCACGGCGGCATCTCCCCGGCCTGGCCGCTCTCGTACGAGGACTTCGAGCCCTACTACACCGAGGCCGAGCGGCTCTATCTCGTCCACGGCGAGCGCGGCGAGGACCCAACCGAACCGCCCGCGTCGGGGCCATACCCCCACCCGGCGATCAGTCATGAACCGCGCATCCAGAAGCTGCACGACGACCTAGTCCGCACGGGTCACAAGCCCTTCCACCTGCCCGTCGGCGTCAACCTCGACGAGTCGAATTCGGAGAAGAGCGCCTGCATCCGCTGCTCGCGCCTCGACGGCTTTCCCTGCATGGTCGACGGGAAGGCCGACGCGCACGTGCTCTGCATCCGCCCGGCGCTCGAGCACTCGAACGTGACGCTCCTGACCAACTCGAGGGTCGTCCGGCTCGAGACCGACGAGCAGGGCACGTCCGTGACCGGCGTCGTCGTCGATCGTCACGGGATGCGCGAGACCTTTCGCGCGGGCATCGTCGTCGTCTCCTGCGGCGCGGTCAACTCGGCGCTCCTCCTCCTGCGCAGCGCCAACGAGCAGCATCCGAACGGGCTCGCCAACTCGTCCGACGTCGTCGGCCGGCACTACATGGCCCACATCAACTCGGCGCTGATCGCCGTCTCCAAGGACCCGAATCCGACGCGCTTCCAGAAGACGCTCGGCCTCAACGACTACTACTGGGGCGCCCACGACTTCGACTTCCCGCTCGGCCACATCCAGATGCTCGGGAAGAGCGACAAGGACATCCTCCGGGCGGGCGCACCCTGGTACGCGCCGGGTCTCGCACTCGACTACCTGGCGCGCCACGCGGTCGACTTCTGGCTCACGACCGAGGACCTGCCCAACCCGGAGAACCGGGTCACGCTCGACGGCTCCGGCCGCGTGCACGTCCACTACACGAACCGGAACACGGAGGGCCACAGGCGCCTGCTCGCCAAGCTCAAGGACCTGCTCGTCCACCTCGACATGCGCGAGCACCTGATCCCGAACCAGCTCGTCCGCGACGAGCGGATCCCGATCGCAGGCGTCGCCCACCAGTGCGGGACGGTGCGCTTCGGGACCGACCCGGCGACCTCGGCGCTGGACTTGAACTGCAAGGCGCACGACGTCGACAACCTCTACGTCGTCGACACGAGCTTCTTCCCCTCCTCGAGCGCCGTGAACCCGGCGCTGACGGCGATGGCGAACGCGCTCCGCGTCGGCGACCACCTGCTGGAGAGGCTCGGCGCCGCGCGTCAGGCGGTCGAAGAGCCGGCACGTGCGCTGGCGGGGCGCTGAGACGGCATGCTCGCCGAGACTCGACCGCTGGTGACGCGCCACGAGCTCGTCGTCGAGACGGACGCCCACGAGGGCCCCGTCTACGCCGCCGACGAGCAGGCGCTCTACTTCACGACCACCCGTCGTGGCCGGGTCTCCATCATGCGGCTCGACCTGGCGACAAGCGCCGTCTCTGTCGTCCGCGGGGATGCGAACAACGCCAACGGCATGGTGCTCGATCGCGAAGGGCGCATCGTGGTCTGCGAGCAGGGCAACTTCACGGAGCCCGCTCGGATCTCGCGCCTCGACCGCGCCAGCGGCACCGCCGAGGTGCTCTTCGAGGACGGGCTGAGCTCCCCGAACGACGTCGTCGTCGCCGCGGACGGCGCGATCTGGTTCACCGATCCGAGCTACGGCGTCCTCCAGGGCTTCCGCCCTCGCTCCGTCGCCGCCGACCGAGTCTGGCGCCTCGACCCGGAGAGCGGCGATGCGGCGATCGTGGCGACGTCGCTCGACAAACCGAACGGCCTCGCCTTCTCCCCCGACGAGAGCGTCCTCTACGTCGGCGACTCGGGCGCCATCCACGGGCCCGACGATTACGACCCCGACCGGCCGCGCCGCGTCGTCGCCTTCGACGTCGCCGCCCGCCGCCGGCTGGCAAACGAGCGCCTCTTCGCCGACGAGATCCCCGGCTTCCCGGACGGCCTGAAGGTCGACGCCGCCGGCCGCGTCTACGTCTCATCGGCCGGCGGCGTCCTCGTCTACGACCCCGACGGCACGCCACTCGGAGAGATCGAGCTCCCGGGCGCCGTCAACTTCACCTTCGGCGGCCCGGACGGCGGCGTCCTCTACATCACGCGGGACGACTCCGTCTGGGCTGCCCACCTGCTCGCGAAAGGAGCCTGAGATGAACACCATCCGCACCCGTCGCGTCATCGACGTCCAGGGGGCCGAGGCCGTGCTCGCCGCAGCGGAGGCGAAGGCTGCCGCCGACGGGCTCCGCGTCGTCATCGCGGTCGTCGACCCGTGGGGCGAGCTGGTCGCGCTGCGGCAGACGAAGGGCGCGCAGGTCGCCTCCAGCCGCGTCGCGGTGGACAAGGCCCGCACGGCCGCCATCTTCGTTCGCCCGAGCCGGGAGATGGAGGAGCAGGTCACGAACGGCCGTCTCGGCGCCCTGGCGCTGCACGGCGCCTGCTGCCTCATCGGCGGGATCCCGCTCAACGTCGGCGACGAGGTCGTCGGCGCTGTCGGCACGAGCGGCGAGACGCCGGACGAGGACGAGGGGGTCTCCATCGCCGGCGCCGCTGCGGCGTTCACGACGACCGAGGTGCCGGCGCTCACGCAGGTCGGCGCGAAGACGGTCGTCGAGGCCGTGGCCGCGGCCGCGGCCGCTCGTGGAGTCGCGCCTGTCGTCTCGGCGGTCGACGCCGGCGGTGCGCTGATCTACCTCCACCGGCCCGACACCGCCCAGGTCGCGAGCGTCGAGGTAACGACCGACAAGGCCCGGACCGCCGCGATCTACCGGCGCCCGAGCAAGGACTTCGAGGACCAGGCCTCGGGCGGCCGCCCCTCGGCGCTCCACCTCGCCCGCGCCGTCCCGCTCCAGGGAGGCATGCCGATCGTCGTGGACGACCACGTCGTCGGCGGGGTCGGCGTCTCAGGCGCCTCCTCTGCCGACGAGGATCGAGAGCTCGCCGTCCTCGGCGCCAAGGCGCTCGCCGCCGGCAACGGACGCGCGAACGGCGCCTTCTTCTTCTCGAGCGACGACCTCGCCCGCAAGTTCGCCGAGGGTGGGCTTCTGCTCGAGGAGCACAGCTTCAAGCTCGACGCGGGCCGCCGGGAAGGGCCGGGAGCACCCGAGCTCCATGCGAGCGAGATCGACGTCATGCGCGTCGTCGAGGGGAGCGCCACGGTCGTCACCGGCGGCGAGATCCGCGGCGACCGGATCGAGGGCGGCGAGGCGCGCACCGTCTCCGAGGGCGACGTGCTCGCCATCCCGAGCGGCGTACCGCACCAGTTCGTCGAGGTCTCTGACCCGTTTCTCTACTTCGTCGTGAAGGTGGAGGAGTGATGGCCGCCGTCGAGACGCTGACTCCGGCCGCGCGGCTTCCCGGGCCGCCGGAGCTCCTCCCGGGCAAGCCCGACGCAATCGTCGACCTCCAGGCCGCCGAGGGGCTCGCCCTCGTCGGCGGGGAGTGGCGCTACGCCGACGCCCACGTCGAGGAGATCGACTTCGTGGGGCTCGGCCATCCGGACGACCCGCTCGGGCCGGGCCTGGAGCCGAATCGGACGTACGACGTCCTCCCCCACGCCGAAGCGGCCGACTTCGACGACTCGGGCTGGCGCACGCTCGCCGCCGCTAAGACCATGCTGCGGCTCGCGGACGGCCGCGTCTGCTTCAACTGGTACCGGCTGGCGGTCACGATCCCCGAGCGCGTCGGCGACTTCGACCCGACCGGCTCGACGGTCGTGTTCGAGACCGTCCTCGACGACTACGCCGAGATTTGGGTGGACGGCGAGCTTCCCGTCGCCGTCGGCGACGCGGGCGGTCGCGTCGTCGCCGGCTTCAATGCGCCGAACCGCGTCGTCCTCACGCGGGACGCACGCCCCGGCCAGCGCTTCCAGCTCGCCGTGTTCGGCGTCAACGGGCCCATCTCCGCCTCGCCGCGGAACTACATCTGGATGCGGACTGCGACGCTCGACTTCTACGCGCCCGAGCGGGCACGGCCCGCCCGGGAGGCGGGGCTCGAGGTCGAGCGCCTCGACCCGCGCCTCGACCGGCTCGTACCACCCGAGGCCCGGCTCGAGCAGGTCGCCGGCGGCTTCGAGTTCACCGAGGGCCCGGTCTGGACGCGCGACGGCGCCCTCCTTTTCAGCTCGCCGAACACGAACGCGATCTACCGCTGGACGTCAACGGGGCAGGTGACCGTCTTCCGGCCCAAGAGCGGCTACACGGGTGTCGACATCGGCCGCTACCAGCAGCCCGGCTCGAACGGGCTCACGTTCGACCCTGAGGGGCGACTGACGATCTGCCAGCATGGCAACCGCCGCGTGCTCCGCGTCAACCCGCACGGGGACACGACGGTGCTCGCCGACCGCTACGAGGGCAAGCGGCTCAACAGCCCGAACGACCTCGTCTATCGCTCGGACGGCACGCTCTTCTTCACCGACCCGCCCTTCGGACTTCCCGATCCGGCGGAGAGCGAGCTCGGCTTCGCGGGCGTGTACCGCGTCGCCGACGGCCGCGCCCAGCTCGTCACGGACGAGCTGGAGGGCCCGAACGGCCTCGCCCTCTCGCCCGACGAGCGCCACCTCTACGTCGGCAACTGGCAAGACGACCGCAAGATCGTCTGGCGGCACGACCTCGAGCGCGGCGAGGGCAAGGTCTTCTTCGACATGACCGAGGCGCCCGGCGAGGACGCCGTCGACGGCCTCAAGGTCGACCGCCAGGGCAGCCTCTGGGTATGCGGCCCGGGCGGCATCTGGGTGCTCTCGCCCGCGGGCGAGCACCTCGGCACCCTGCGCCTCCCCGAGGCGCCCCACAACCTCGCCTGGGGCGACGACGACGCCCGCGGGCTCTACGTCACGGCCGAGACGGGCGTCTACCGCCTGCGCGCGGGCGTCCCCGGTATCCGGCCCGAGTGAGAAAGGACGCGCCATGCTCAAGAACCTGACGGTCGGCGACACGTTCCCCGACTACGAGCTGCCCGACGAGAACGGTGTCACGCACCGGCTCTCCGAGCTCCAGGGCTCGTACCCGCTCGTGCTCCAGCTCGGCCGCGGCGAGCACTGTCCGCGCGAGCGCCAGCACCACCGCGAGCTGCTCAAGTTCCACGAGTGGTGCGGGGTCCTCGAGAGCGAGCTCGTCACCATCCTCCCGAATGATCTCCACGACGTGCTCAAGCTGAAGATGACGACCGGCGCGCACTGGACCTTCCTCGCCGACCGCGACCTGAAGGTGCGGTCCGAGCTCGGGATCGAGGAGTACGTCGACGACCACCACACCGCCTCGGTCCCGCACACGGTCGTCCTCGCGCCCGGCCTGAAGATCTTCAAGGTCTACGTGGGCTTCTGGTTCTTCGGCAGGCCCTCGATCTACGACCTCTGGACCGACCTGCGCGAGCTGCGGCGCGAGCACGACTACAACTTCGACCCCCTCGCGCCCGGCGTCCGGGAGGAGTGGGAGCGCCGGCACCTCAAGGCGACCGCGTCGAGGGCGAGGAAGACCCGCGCGGCGGCGCCGAAGCGCCGTGCCGCGAAGCGCTCGACCACGGCAGAAAGGAGCTCGCGATGACGGTCTTTCGCACGATCACTACAGGCGTCGCTGCTGGCCTCGTCGGGACGTCAGCAATGACCGCCCTCCAGGAGGTCATGGCCGCCCGCCGCCGCGCTCGCGCGGGCATGGGCGGCAACGGCTCGCAGCCGGACGATCCCTGGGCGAGCGCCCCGGCCCCCGCGCAGCTCGCGCGTTTAATGATCAGGGGCGCCACCGGGCGGGACGTTCCAGCCGAGAAGATTCCGCTCTTCACGAACGCCGTGCACTGGGGCTACGGCACCTCCATGGGCGTCCTCTACGGGCTCGTCCAGCGCACCCGGCGGGGAAGTCCGCTCGTCCGCGGGCCGCTGTTCGGCCTCGGTGTCTGGGCCTCCTCCTACGCGACCCTCGTCCCGCTCGGGCTCTACCAGTGGCCGTGGCACTACCGGGCCGGGGCGGTCGCCAAGGACCTGTCGTACCACCTGGTCTACGGCTCCGGCGTCGCCGCCGGCTACCAGCTCGTAGGAAGGAGAGGACGATGAGCGAGCGCTTCGACGTCGTCATCGTCGGCGCCGGCCCAGGCGGCGAGGTCGCCGTGAACACGCTCGCGAAGCGGGGCGCTTCCGTCGCGCTCGTCGAGGAAGAGCTGATCGGCGGGGAGTGCACCAACTGGGGCTGCATCCCCTCGAAGACCCTGCTCCGCCCCACCGAGCTGCAGGGGAAGTCGATGCGCGCGGCGGGGATCATGACGCCGGCGCTCGAGTGGCCGCCCCTGTCCGACTACCGCGACTACATGGTCTCGAACCACGACGACAGTGGAAAGGTGGTGCGCTACGAGGAGCGCGGCATCACCGTCGTCAAGGAGTGGGGCCGCTTCACAGGGCCGGGCCGCGTCGAGGCCGGCGGGCGCGTCCTCGAGGGAGACGCGGTCGTCCTCGCGACGGGCGCCGAGGCCGTGATCCCGCCGATTCCGGGCCTGACCGAGGCGGGCTACTGGACGAACCGGGAGGCGACCGCGCTGACCGAGATCCCGGAGAGCGCCGTCGTCGTCGGCGGCGGTGCCGTCGGGATCGAGCTCGCGCAGTTCCTCGCCCGCTTCGGCTCCCGGGTGACACTCGTCCAGGGCGCGGAGCGGCTCGCCGAGCGCGAGGCCGCCGAGATCGGCGACGCGCTCGCGGAGATACTCCAGGAGGACGCCATCGACGTGCGCCTGGACGCGCGTGCCGACGGGGTCCGCGTCGAGGGCGGCCAGAGGGTCGTGACCCTTGCGGACGGCGCCGAGGTCTCGGGGAGCGTCGTGATCGTTGCCACGGGGCGACGCCCGCGCACGGACGGCCTCGGGCTGGAGACTGTCGGTATCGAGCCGAGCCGGCGTGGGATCGAGGTCGACGAGCGGTGCCGTGCGACGGAGGGAGTCTGGGCGGTCGGCGACGTGACCGGCATCGCCGCCTTCACCCATGTCGCCAAGTACCAGGGCCGGATCGCCGCGATGGACATCCTCGGCGATCCCGCGCGGGCCGACTACCGCGGCGTCCCGCGGGTCACGTTCACCGACCCCGAGGTGGCCGCCGTCGGGCTGACCACGGCGGAGGAGGCGCGGGCGCATGGGATCGAGGCGGCGAGCGTCACGCTCGACCTCCCGACCTCGATCACGCGTCCTTACACGTTCGAGGAGAACCCGCGAGGCGTCTTTGGCATCGTCGCCGACATGGAGCGGCAGCTCCTCGTCGGCGCCTGGGCGGTCGCCCCGCTTGCGAGCGAATGGATCCACCAGGCGGTGCTCGCCATCCGCGCCGAGATCCCTATCGCCGTCCTCAAGGACACGATGGCGCAGTTCCCGTCCTTCAGCGAGGCGTTCGGCACGGCCCTGCGCTCGCTACCCGACGCTCCCGACGAGATGATGGAACACCGCGCACACCCACTCATGACCGCGGAGGCGGTGGCGAGCCGGACCTGATGTCGCGGGCATACTGGACGGCTTCTGGCCAGCGCTCCGCTGACCCTGTAAGGATCATCGCAGCCGGATCACTCAGTGATGATGGCGAGGATGGCTGCGCCGATCCGGATCGACGGCTACGCGCCTATCCGCGACTATGCCGCGATCGGTGACGGCCGCACGGTTGCGCTGGTCGCGCGCGACGGGTCGATCGACTGGCTCTGCCTTCCCGACCTCGACTCGCCGAGCGTCTTCGGCGCCCTCCTCGACCGTGACGAGGGCGGCCGCTTCGCCCTCGAGCCCACCGTCCCGCACGACGCGGCCCGCCGCTATCTGCCCCAGACGAACGTCCTCGAGACGACGTTCGAGACGGCCGAAGGGGCCGTCCGGGTCACGGACGCGCTGACCCTTCCGAGCGGGCGCCTCGGACCCTTCCGCGAGCTCGCCCGCCGGGTGGAGGGACTGCGGGGGCGGGTACCAATGCGCTGGTCGGTCGAGCCGCGTTTCGCCTACGGCGCCCAGCGCCCGGCCTTCTCCACCCGCGCGGGTGTTCCCGTCGCCGCCTCCGGCAGCGACGCGCTGGCCGTTCTGAGCTGGGACGCCGGCGAGGCGGAGGTCGTCGGAGCCAGCGTCGGCTCCGACTTCGTCGCGGAGGCCGGACAGCGCAGCCTCCTCGCGCTGAGCGCCGCCCGGCAAGAGCCGCTCGTCTTCCCGGCACGAGCCGATGTGGAGACCCGCCTCGACGGGACGGCGCGAACGTGGCGCGACTGGGCGAGCGCCCGCGGCTACGTCGGCCCCTGGCGCGACGCGGTCATTCGCAGCGCGCTCGTGCTCAAGCTGCTCGTGTTCGCTCCGTCCGGAGCGATCGCCGCCGCGCCGACGACCTCGTTGCCCGAGGACGTCGGCGGCTCGCGCAACTGGGACTACCGCTTCTCGTGGCCGCGCGACGCGGCGTTTACGTTGCACGCGCTGCTGTCCCTCGGCTGCGACGGCGAAGCGCGCGCCTTCTTCTCGTGGCTTCTCCACGCCTCGCAGCTCACGCATCCGCGGCTGCAAGTCCTCTACCGCCTCGACGGACGCATCGACGCTGCGGAGAAGGAGTTGCCGCTCGCCGGCTACCGAGGCTCGGCGCCGGTTCGAATCGGCAACGGCGCCGCGGAACAGCTTCAGCTCGACGTCTACGGCGAGGTTCTCTCCGCGGCTGCGCTCTTCGCGAGCTTCGCCGGCGGCCTCGACGGCGACCAGGCTCGCCGGGTAGCCGAGATCGCAGATCTCGTGTGCGACCTCTGGCGCCGGCCCGACGCAGGTATCTGGGAGGTGCGCAGCGAGCCGATGCACTTCACGCAGTCGAAGATGATGTGCGCGGTCGCGCTCGACCACGCGGTCGCGCTCGCCGATTCGAACCTCCTTCCGCGCGCGAACGCCGACCGCTGGCGGGAGGAGAGCGCTCGCATTCGCGTCTGGATCGACCGCAATGGCTTCGCCGAACACAAGGGGAACTACACGCGCGCCTCGGGCGAGACGGAGCTCGACGCGTCACTGCTCCTCGCCGTGCTCGCCGGCTACGACCGGGCCGACGCGCCACGTCTCGTCGCCACCGTCGACGCGGTTCGCGAGGAGCTGGGGCGCGGCCCGCTCGTGCACCGCTACCTCGACGAGGACGGGCTCCCGGGCGAAGAGGGAGCCTTCGTCGCCTGCACCTTCTGGCTGGTCGAGGCGCTCGCGCGCCAGCGACGAACCGACGAGGCGGTCGCGCTGATGGACGAGGCGGTCGGTCTCGCCAACGACGTCGGCCTCTACGCGGAGGAGATCGATCCGGCAAGCGGCGACTTCCTCGGCAACTTCCCGCAAGGCCTGTCCCACCTGGCGCTGATCAACGCCGCGACCGCGCTCGCCGAGGCCGCCCCTTGATCTGGGGTGTCATCGTCGGCGGGGTGGTGGGAACGGTCGTGCTGACCACGGCGCTGCGCGCGGCGAGCGAGCTTCGCCTCACGCGAATGGACATCCCGTTCCTCCTCGGAACCGCCTTCAGCCAAGACCGTGTCCGTGCGAAGGTGATCGGCTACGGGCTCCACTTCATGTTCGGCGTCCTGTTCGCCCTCGTGTACTACGCCGTCTTCTCCGCGGTCGACCGGAGTGGAGTCCTGCTCGGCGCGCTCCTCGGGCTCGTCCACGGGCTGTTCGCCGGCACCGCTCTCGTCAACATCCTCCTCCCCGCGGTGCATCCGCGTATGGGAACGGGCTTCGACGCAGCGGGTGACGCGCCGCAGCTCGAGCCTCCAGGCTTCATGCTCGTCAACTACGGCCGACGAACGCCGCTGGCCACTGTCGTCGCGCACATCGCCTACGGCGCGATCGTGGGCGGATTCGCAGCCTGGGCGGGCTGAAGCGTCAGGCCGCCAGGCCGGCGACCGCCTCGAAGGCTTCGGCCCGCGGAGCCGTGAGCGCGGCTCGGAGCGCCGGCAGCTCGTCGCGAGCGGCCGCCAGCACGCGCCGGTCGAGCTGGAGGAGCAGCACGCCGTCGTCGACGAGCCGGCTCGCCGCGCCGTCGACGAGCCGACGGTACGGGTCCAGCCCGTCCCCCGGGGCGAACACCGCGTCGAACGGCTCGGCCTGGAGCTCCGGGCGGTCGGCGGCCTGGGACGCCGGCACGTACGGGAGATTGGCGGCGATGACGTCGAACCGACCCGGAACGGGCTCGAGCAGGTTACCGGCGCGAACGTGAACTCGGCCGCCGAGTCGATGGAGCCGAACGTTCGCCCGGGCCAGTTCGACGGCCCGTTCGCTGGTGTCGGTGGCCCAGACCTCTGCGCGGGGGCAGGCCTCCGCGATCGCGATTGCGATCGCGCCGCTGCCGGTGCCGACGTCCACCACGCGCGCTCCACCGTCGCCGAGGTGTCGGTGCGCCGCGGTCACGAGCTGCTCGCTCGTCGCTCGTGGGATCATCACCCGCCCCGGCGCCGTCAGGAGCCTCAGGCCGCTGAAGGTGACCTCTCCCATGCTGGATCCGACGGCTCGGCCGCTGGCTACAGAGCCTGCTCGCTGCTCACGAGGGCACGGAGACTTTCGTGCTCCTCGCGACAGGCCGGGCAGCCCTCCAGGTGCGCACGCAGACCGGGGACTGCCGCGTCTGCGTCACGACCGGCGACTTCGAGCTCCACGTAGCGGTCGAGCTCGTCGAAGCAGAGGTCACAGCCGACTTCCGCCCCGGCCGGTCCGAGGAGCCGGCCCAGCGCTTGCTGGATTTCCAGACGCTCCATCTAGTCGGCCTCCTCCTCCAGCCGGCCGTCGAGGGACAGACCGCACTCTTGGAGATGGTTCCGGAGCTTCCGCCGCGCGTCGTGCAACGTCTTGTAGAGGGCACCGCGGGTCGTGCTCAGCCGCTCGGCGAGGACGTCGATCGGCACGCCGTTCAGTGCGAGCGCCACGAGCACGCGCCGCTGGTGCGGCGTCAGCACGTCGCGGATGGCATCCTGCAGCGTGGTCAGGAGCTCGCTCTGCTCGAGCTCGGCGTCGGGCTCGAGACCAGCATTCGAGAACACGCCCCACGCCTCGGGCTCGATCGGAACCTCCCGTCCCTGCCACGCGCGCTTGCGGAGCTTCGCCGCCGCTTCGTAGAGGGCGAACTTGTAGGCCCAGGTGGTGAAGCGGCTGGCCCCGCGAAAGTCCTCGAGCCGAGCCAACACGCTGACCAGCGCGTCGTCGGCGGCCTGGTTGGCGATGTCGTCGAGGTCGTCTCCGTGCAGATGGGGCAGCGTGGGCCGCCGGCGCGCGACCTCGAACCGGGCACCCCGCAGCAGAAGCGCATGCAGCCGGGCGATCGCGTCGTCGCGCGTCGCGCCGTCGGCTCTGAGGGAGCGGAGCCACTCTCGCGAGTCTGCATCCAGTGCTTCCCTCGGTGCGGGCGCCACCGCAAGCGGAGACATCCGTTCCCCTGCGCTGACGGTACCGGGGCTCGCGACGCTCACGCCGCCGTTTCTCCTTCGATCGGGGCGAGGATGCGTACCGCCAGCTCGGAGTCGCAGCCGCGCTCGGCAAGCTCGATCAACGCGTGCAAGTCGTAACGCGAGTCCTTTGCCAGCCGCGCCGCGAGCGGGAGCGGGAACCCAGAATCGATGAGCTGCTGTCGCCGCCAGCGCACGACGCCGTGGCGCGCCCGTTCGTTCGCCGTCTTCGTCTGCATGACTTGTTGGTGTCGCTCGAGGGGCGGGCCTTACCGTCACGTGCGGCGGCGAGATCAGTAACCGCTGTAGCGCTCCGCCACGACGTTCGCCTCGTCCACGCCGGCCTCGCGGAGGACCTCTTGCATGGCCTCCACCATCGCCGGCGGCCCCGCGACGAGGAACGTGTCCTCGTTGAGTTCCGCCCCGAGGTAGTCGCGAAGGAACTGTGCATCGATCTTCCGGGTCTCGCCCTTCCAGCCCGGGTCCTGCGTCATCGTGAGGACGAGCCGAACGTTCGCGCTCTCGCTCTCGAGGTCCTGCAGCTCGTCAAGGAAGGCGGTCGACTCGCGGTCGCGATTCGAGTAGACGAGCGTGACGCGATAGGGAAGCCCTTCCTCGCGGATGTAGCGGAGCATGTTCCGAAAGACCGTGATCCCGATTCCTCCGGCGATGAAGACAAGCGGCCGGGAAGTGTCATCGGGGAGCGAGAAGCTGCCCTTCGGCGGCTCGACGTCCACGTCTGCCCCGACCTGAAGCTCAGTGAGGGAGCGCTTGAACGCGCTGTTCCTCATCCTCGTCGCGAAGCCGAGCAGGCCCGCCTCTTTCGGCGACGTCACCACGGTGAAGTGCCTCCGCAGTCCCCTGTCGTCGTGGTGGCCGACATCGGGGAGCGTGACGAAGAAGTACTGCCCCGGAGCGAAGTCGACGACTTCGCCGAGCAGGTCGAACGTCACCAGCAGCGTCCCCTTCGCGACCTCTCGCTTTTCCTTGATCCGTGCCCGCACGTTGCTCCTCTCCTCGGGGCCTTGTCCACACGGTGGTACGTGTCGCCGGCGGACCGAGTCATACGCCGGTTCATGCGTCGGAGTAAGACGCGGCGGCCCGACGACACCAATGCAGGGAGAGCAAACAGGGAGGTGCGTACTCGATGACATCGACGACGCAGAACAGCCGGCTCGCCAATCCCGCCTATCAGGCGTACCTGCTCCTGCGAATGGGCTTCACGGCCGCGCCGATCCTCTTCGGGCTCGACAAGTTCTTCAACTGGATGGTCGACTGGCCCGATTACCTCGCGCCGTGGGTCAACGACATCGTCCCCGGCAGCGGCCAGGACTTCATGTACTTCGTCGGCGTGGTCGAGATCGCCGCCGGGGTCCTCGTGGCAATCGCGCCTCGGCTCGGCGCCTACGTGGTGGCGGCCTGGCTCGCCGGAATCATCGTCAACCTGCTCACCGCGGATCCGCCGACCTACTACGACATCGCCCTGCGCGACTTCGGGCTCATGCTCGCGGCGCTCAGCCTGGGCCGTCTCGCGCAGGCCTTTCACGCCGCACCCGCTGTCACGGCAGAGCCCGAGGGGCTCCGTCGAGCGGCATAGAGCGATAGCTCCCTCCCCAGGCCCGGTCGCGAACTGTCGGCGGCCGGGCCTCACCCATGTGAACGAAGAAGCGGGCGTGAGAAACGGCGGGCTCGGGAACGAACTAGCCGACCGAGTGTCTCCATCAGGGAGGGTCGATGGACATCCTGTTCCTCATAGGCCGCATTCTCTTCGTCATCGTCTTCATCTCCTCCGGGGCGACCGTTCACCTCCTACAACGCAAGGAGGGCATCCAGTACGCCAAGTCGTACGGCGTGCCGATGGCAGAGGTCGGCGTCCCGCTCACCGGCCTCATGGCGGTCGTCGGCGGAGTGTTCGTCGCCCTTGGGCTCTGGGGTGACCTCGGAGCGCTTCTCATCGCTGCTTTCCTGCTCCTCATCACGCCGCTGATGCACGCCTTCTGGCGCGAGACCGACCCGATGCAGAGGCAGATGCAGCTCGTGAACTTCACGAAGAACACGGGGCTGCTCGGCGGTGCCCTGGTGCTCTTCTATACCTGGAACCAGCTACAGGGCGAAGCCGGCCTCTCTCTCACCGATCCGCTCTTCGGCCGCGGCTAGACCTGCGGTCGGTAGGCGAGGTAGGCGACGCCGTTCTCGTATGACTCAGAGGCCGAGCGCGACAGCTTCAGGGGCGGGTCGCCATCGCCGAATAGCCGCAGGCCCGACCCGAGGGTGAGCGGGTAGACGAAGAGGTGCAACTCGTCGACCAGGCCGTCCGCGAGCATCGCGCGGACGAGCATCGCGCTGCCGCTGACGTACAGGTCGCCGTCGACCGCCTCCTTCAGGCTGCGAATTGCTTTCGGGTCGTACGGGCCGATGATCTCCGAGTTCCTCCATGTCGCCTCGGTGAGCGTCCCTGAGATGACGTACTTGGTGGTGTCGTTGAAGAACGGCGCCCCGGGATCGTCCTCCACGGTCCGGGTCGACCAGGCGGGCTCGAACATCTCGTAGGTCGTGCGCCCGAGCAGGATGCCTCGGCTCCGTTCCGTGACCGCGCCGATCGCTTCTCCCATCTTGGGGTGGAAGCCGTAGTCGAACGTCCACGTCGGCGCGTCGATCACGCCGTCGAGGGACATGAACTCGTGTACGTGTATCTCGCCCATTTCCTCACCTCGGTGTCTTGTTTGCCCTGTAGACGTCGCCGTTGCCGCGAACTCATCGAAACACCGCGCCGGACGTTAGATTCTGCTCATGAGCGTTCCGCGCGAAGGCGGCTGCGCTTGCGGCGCGGTTCGCTACCGGCTCACGTCCGATCCGCTCTTCACGCACTGCTGTCACTGCCTGAATTGCCAGCGGCAGACCGGGAGCGCGTTCGTGATCAACCTGCTGATCGAGGCTGACCGACTGGAGCTGCTCGGCGAGGCGCCCCAGCCGGTCGACGTGCCGCGCGACGACGGCAGCAAGCAGCGAATCTTCCGCTGCCCGTCCTGCCAGGTGGCTGTCTTCAGCGAATACAGTCACCCCGGGGTGCGCTTCGTTCGCGCCGGTACGCTCGACGACCCATCCGGGGTGGCGCCCGACGTCCATATCTTCACCCGGTCGAAGCTGAGCTGGGTCACGCTCCCTGACTCGGTACCGGCGTTCGAGGTCTATTACGATATGAAGACCCTCTGGCCGGCCGCCAGCCTCGAGCGCCTCGAGGCGGTCCTCGGGTCGCCCGGCTCGGACGACTCCTAACTGGCTGGCAACCAGCCCGGACGAGGCCGCTCCTGAGTGGGAACGGCCCCGTCCGAGGCAGCGTGGTGCGGCTGCGACTACTTGTGGGTCACGCTGGCCAGCACGAACCGCTCGTGGCCTCCCTGGGTTACGTGCTCCTTGATCTCTCCAAGCCCGGCCGCGTAGACCTTCTTCTCCAGCTGTGGTTCCACCGGGCTCCACTCGACCGTGACGAGCGGCCGCCGGAACGTCCCGTCGGGCACGTTCAGGCTCCCGCGATGCCCGAAGACGTGCGCTTGGTCAAGCGCCCCACCGGGCGGATAGAACTCCTGCCGGTAGGTGTCGCCCAGGAGCGGGTGGGCGCGCATGATGATCCCGGGCTTGGCGCCGTTGACGCCCGACTTCCACGAGTCGCTCGCTCGGACGAAGTGGCCGTTGCGCAGCTCGAGGGAGTTCTCCCCCATGTACCAGACGTTGCCGTGCTTGTCCTGCGCGTACCAGTCGAAGGTCCGCTCGATCGGCTTCCCGTTCTGGGACACGGTATCCCGGACGACAGTGGACCTGATTCCGAGGATCATCTTCGTTCGATGCGTGACGATCATGTTGTCCGTCTGCGGCGTCGTTCCCTTGAAGCCCACGTAGTGGAAGTGCGTGCCCGGCTTCAGGGGGAAGTAGCGATTGCCGATCCTGGCGACGAAGTTCGCAGGGTCGATCGAGGGCGAGTACGGCCCGTGGACCACCCAGCGTGGCTGCTGAATCGGGGCCGCCGCCGCTGAGCTGGCCCCGATCGAGAGTGCCGCGACGAGCGCCGCTGCGCACACCAAGGCCAGGCGTCGCGGCGAGACGTGCTTGAGTCGCGTGGCCATGCTTTCCTCCAATTCCTGGATTTAGGGCTGATCAGGGCCAGCATTGGCGGCGACCCGACCGAGAACCATCCGCCGAACGGCTGATCGCCCGTGCGACCGCGGCTCGTCCGTCGAGCCGAGCCGCCCGACAACCTCCGCAAATTGCGGCGAACCGCGCGCCTCCGGCGGCTGGGTTCCGGAGTCGCCGGGTACCGAGTAGCTGACGGGAGAAAGGAGGTGACACGTATGTCGCAGCTTCTTCCGGAGCGCCGCGCCGAAGGCGGACGTGAGCGCTGGGAGCCGCTCAGCGAGCTCGAGCAGATGACCGAGCGCATGCGTCGGACGCTCGAGCAGACTTTCGGCGGCTTCGGCTGGCCCTCGCCGCTTGCGGAGAAAGGCGTGTGGTCGCCACTCGTGGACATCGAGGAGACCGACGATGCCTACGTGCTCGAGGTCGAGCTCGCGGGCGTCAAGCGCGAGGACCTGAACATCGAGCTCGTCGGCAACGAGCTCATGATCACCGGCGAGATCAAGGAGCGAGAGCACAAGGGCACCGTGCGCCGGCGGGCGCGCCGAACCGGGCGGTTCGAGTACCGCGCCAGCCTTCCTGCTCAAGTCGACCCGGACAAGATCGAGGCGACCCTCAACGAGGGAGTGGTCACAGTCCGCGTGCCCAAGTCGGAGCGCGAGCACCGGCGCAAGATCGAGCTCAAGGCCTGACGAGGGGTGGGGGCCGGCACCGTGCCGGCCCCCATCTCCATCACGGTCTCGGTCTTCCCTCAGGGGCGCAGGACGAGCAGGGCGCCGGGCCGCCGACGCCCTGCTCGGGTCGCCGGCTACGGCGGCCGATGTACTTTTCGACCGTTCCCCCATGCGCGTCGGGGACGGCGCGCATCTCTTCGAAGTAGCGGGCCAGGACCTCGCGCACGACCTCGGGAGGTGGGGGCGCTGGGCGCCCCCACCCCGCACTCAGCGGACGTCGATGCGGCCGCCGGCCAGCAGCTGGTCGAGCGTGCTGAATCCCGTCCACCTGGACGAGAAGACGAGCCGGTTGACGCCCCACAGCGTCAGTCCGATCGCGTCCGGATCGGTGCCGTCGGCCGTCACGCGGAGCATCAGGCCGTCCGCGACGAGGATCGGGCGCCCGCGGTTCGTGATGTCCCTGAGTCTCGCCGTGGCGCGGAAGTCCGCGTCGCCGGCGAAGGCCCCCAGCGCGTCGATGTCGTTGCTACGGATGCGGTATGCCTTGCCGCCGCCTTCGTAGACCACCTCGACGAAACCGGTGGGCCCGCTCGCGCTCTTGAACCTCACGTCGAGCTCGAAGTTCAGGCGCGAGCCCGTGTCGGCGGGATGCGTCCCGCCCGACGGGCCGATGGTGATGTTGCCCTTGCCGTCGACGTGTCTCTGGTTCGGTGCTGGGTTCAGGACCCGGACGGACGCGGAGCTCGTCCCCGTGTAGAAGTTGCCGATCACGACGTCGACCGTGTGCACCCCGAGCCCGAGCGACGCGAAGCAGCTCGCGGCCCCGGTCGTTAGGGCACTGCCGATGAGCTGCACCGGGACGGGGCCGCACAGCGCCGTCGGGCCCTGCCTGAAGGTCACGGCGGCGTTACGGATGTCGCCTGCGGCCGCGTCGCCCGAGCCTGAGACGATCGCGCTGTCGCGAACCGTCGCCCGCAGCAGGATGCTGGCGGAGCCGCCGGGGCCGGCGAACGCGATCGCGTCGCCGACGTATGCGGGCGAGACGTCCTCCTGCGTGACCGTCACCGTGAAGGACGCCGTCGAGGAGCCGCCGGTTCCATCGGTCACGGTGACGCTGACCGGGTAGGAGCCCGGAGCCGCCGTGACGTTCCCGGCGAGCGTCCACGTGCGGGTGCCCGGCAGGACGCCGGCGCCCGAGGTGGCTGAGACCGCGAGCGTGAGGCCCGGCACGCCGGTGGCCACGGCCGAGAGCGTCGATCCCTCCGAGTTCTCGTCCACGGCCGAGACGACCGTCGCACCGCCGAGGCCGTCGCTGTACTGGACTGCGCGGTCGAAGGTCGTGAGGACCGGGACAGCCTGGATGGTGAAGTCGGTCGCGGAGATGTCGAAGAAGACATTTCCGACCGCTTCCACCTTGATCCGTGCCTTCGTCGTCGCGACGTTCGGCAGGACGACCGACTCGGAGCCGTCGTTGGCGGTCGCCGCGGCCAGGACGTGCGGGTACGTGACGCCGCCGTCCACCGAGAGGCTGATCTTCACGTCGGCGACGTCGATCGGAACGACGTTCGTCCCGGCCACGTCCTACGTGACCGCCTGGGTCGAGCCGCCCGCAAGCGGCGCCGACGTGGCCTGCGAGGTGACGAGGAACGGCCCGGCGAGCGGGTCGATCACGAGCCGCGTGTCCGCGGAGCCGACGCCGCCCGCCCCCGGGTTCCCGTCCCGCGCCGTCAGCTTGAAGTTCAGCGTCCGGTCATTGAGGAACCCGACCCAGGCGTTCGTGGACAGGAACTCCGAGTAGCAGTCGCGGATCTCCGGCGGCAGGGCCGTCGGAGGCGCAGGTGCGGCCGGGCAGACGCCCGTCTCGGCGTTCGTGTTGTTGGCGAGGATCTGTGCCAGGTCCGGGAACACGCGCGTCGGATCCGTCCCAACGGCATTGAGGCCGGGCGACGGGCTCAGGAGCGTGTCGGTGGCGCTGACGTTGGCCGCCGTCCCGAACTGCCGGAAGAGCGGGCCGTTCACCTTCGCGTTGTTGACGAGCGCGGTTCCGGTCGTGCCGCCGCGGTCGGTCTGCTCCCACATGTACGTGAGCGGGTCGCCGTCGAAGTCGGTGCCGCTGCCCGTGAGCGCGAATGGGGTTCGCGTCGGGATCGTGTACTGCGCCGCCGTCGTCACGGTCGGGGCGTGGTTGTCGGTCTCGGTGATGATCCAGCCCTTGTTGTCGGCAGGGCCGCCCTTGGCGGTCTCGCCGACGTAGCCGGTGAACCCGCTCACGTTCGCGAGCGCGAGCTGGCTCACGTTCACGAGCCCGAGAACTCCACCGAACGTCACCTGGAAGCCGAAGTCGTTGAAGATCCCGGCGGCTCCGAACGGTGCGACGGTCGCCGTCGCGCCGATCGGCAGGATCCCCGGCGCTCCCTTCACGGTCTCGGCCACGGTGCCGGTCACGCCCACGCCGTTCGTCACGGCGAGTGTGCTGATGTCGGTGCCCTGGTGGGCGCCGCTGAACGTGACCGTGAAGCCGGCATCCGACAGCGACCCGATGGTGGCCGTCCCGCCGGCCGGCCAGCCGGTTACGCCGTTCCCGCCCTTGGCGAGCTCGCGCACCGAGCTGGTGCAGCCGCCGGTGCAGTTGAGGATGGAGATGGACGGGACGTCCACGTTCGCGGAGGCGCCGGCGAACGTGAGCGTGAAGCCGCCGCTCCCTGCGCCCGAGGCCGTGACCGTGCCCGCGAAGCCGGCGATGGCGTTGACCGCCGTCGCGACGTTCGCGTTCGAGATCGCCAGGCCGCCGCTGCCGAGGACGGCAGAGAGGTTCCCGCCCAGCTCGACCTGGAACGACTGCGTGGCGCCGTTGAAGCCGGTGAGGATCGCCTGCTGCTGCTCGTTCCCGCCCTGGAGGGCGTTCTGGATGCCCGCGGCGGTGTTGTTCTGGCCGCGGACGACGGCGTGCGTGTCCGCGCCGTTGTAGTTGAGGGTGAACGAGTCGCCGTCGGTGTCGTAGCCGTCGAGCGTGACCGTCTGCACGTCGCTCGGGCCCTGCAGGGCTTCCTGCACGCCCGCGGCGGTGTAGTTCGAGTCGTTCACGATCGGGACCGTGGTCGCCCCGTCGAAGATGATGGTGAAGGAGTCGAAGGTCGACCCGCCGTTAAACGGCGTCGAGACGATGCCCGTCACGCCGACCCCGTTGACGACGGCGAACGTGGTGACGTCCGTCGAGGCGAGGGTGCCGCCGAACGCGACATCGAAGCCGGCGGTCGTCGGCGGGCCGGCGCCGCCGATCGCGGTGACGGTGAGCGTGGCGCCCACCGGCCAGCCGGCGATGCCTTCGATTGCCGCCTGGATGCCGGCGGCGCTGTAGTTCGTCCCGTTGACGATCGGCGCCGAGAGGTTCCCCTGGTACTCGAGCTGGAACGAGTCGGTGCCGCCGAAGCCCGTCAGCTGGAACGTCTGCGTCTCGTTGCCGCCTGAGAAGTCGGTCAGCGAGACGTTCTGCACCTCGTTGATCGGCGGCCGGTCGCCGGTGACGAGGGCCGTGATCTCCTGGAAGCTCCGGAACGACCAGTAGGGGTCGCTGTGCGGCTGGAGGTTGTCCTGCTGACAGATGCCGGCGTAGGCCATGATCGACGAGCCGCTGCCCGGCTCGACCGAGTTGGCGGCGCTCCGGTTGCCGCCGGAGCAGTTCGACTGAGTGCCGTTGAACGTGTGGTTTCCCGCGAACTGGTGGCCGATCTCGTGCGCCACGTAGTCGACGGCGAAGAAGTCGCCGACGGGCGTCGAGAGGCCCGTGCAGCCCTGCGCCTTGTTGTTCCCGCCGACGACGCCGAGGCTGGCCACGCCGCCGCCCGGGTTGCCGAGGCCGATGTGGCCAACGTCGTAGTTGGACGCCCCGATCAGCTGCCCGATGACGATGCGGGTGCGGGTGAGCGTGGCGCTGCCGCAGGAGGTCGCCTGCGCAGGCGTGTAGCACGGCGAGGAGCCGCACGGCCCGTTCGCGCCCGTCATCTGAGCCGGCGCGTCGAGGTTGATGAGGTCGTTCGAGCCGACCAGGATCATCCGGACGGCCGTCTCGTCCTCGTAGATCTGGTTGACGCGGTTGACGAGCGTGACCTTGGCGGCCGTGACGTTTGCCGGCCCGCCGAAGTAGGCGGCGTAGGTGGGATCGCTGAGGAGCGCGAGTCGGTAGGTCCGCAGCGTCACGAGCGGGCCCTCGGGCACGTCGAGCGTCTCGGCGAGCTCGGCGGCGAACGCTGTCGCGTCCTCCTCGTCTCCCTCCCGCTCGACGAAGACCCCGTGGACGTTCTCGAGGTCGCGGCCGTAGTAGCTGACGTAGAGGCTCTGGTCGTTGCGGTAGTACGGGTCGATGTACCAGTTTCCCGTGGGCGAGCGCACGGACGCGTGGAACCCGAGGGGGCCGATGTCCGCTCGGATGGTCGCCGGGTCGTCGATGCCGCTGCCCGCGTAGGTCTTGACGTCCGGGTGCTTGCGCGCGAGCGCCGGCGCCATCACGGGCGAAAGCTCGAGCGCGAAGCGCTGGAACCCGCCGCGGGGCGCCGGGAGCGAGACGACCAGCGGCCGGGCAGCCGGCGCGGTCTCTCGCGGCGCGCCGGCGAGCGCGCTCCTGAGCCCGGTGCGGTTCAGCCTGAAGGCGCGGTACCGGTCCGGCCGCACCGCCGGACGCGCGCCCGTGCGCACGGGTCGCGGCACTCCCGCTACGTGCGTCCAGACGGCCCTCGTCTGCTTGGCGGACTGCGCGCGCCGGTCCTTGCCGGCTGCGGCGGCCGGTGTCGCGGCAACGGCCGCGATCACGACGGACAGGGCGACGATCGCGCTTACGGCGCCCGGCCGCCGCAGCGGCACGCGCCCGAGCCGGTCTCTGACGCGGTTCATGGTCCTGTTCCCCCTCCTGGATCGGCCACATCGACGGTTCGTCCCGTGGAACCCAGGCGCCACTTGCCTGCCGCGCCCGGCCGCAATGTCCCGGCGCGATCCTCTCCCTCGCAGACGGCGAGGTCAAGCGTGCGGGTAGAATTCTCCCCGTAGGTTATCGCCTAATAGTCGTAAACTACCCGGGAGACCGCTCATGGAGATCGCCGCCCCAGCCCGCCCTCCGGCCCGCGCTCACCGCAGCGTCGAGGACGTCCTCCGGACGAACGGCCTCACCCGGTTCCATCGCAAGGCCGTTCTCGTCACCGGCGCGGCATGGACGTTCGTGGCCATGGAGATCCTGCTCGTCGGGTTCACGGTTCCCGTCTTCACGGACATCTGGGGACTCTCCGGGAGCATGGCCGGCTGGATTGCTGCGTCGGCGCTCGGCGGCTCGCTGCTCGGCGCCGTCGTGCTCGGCCGCCTCGCGGACCGGATCGGGCGGCGGCGGATCTTCCAGGCGTCGATCCTCTGGTATGCGATCTTCACGGGGCTGACGGCGCTCGCCTGGGGACCCGGGTCGCTGTCGGCTTTCCGCTTCCTCGCCGGGATCGGGCTCGGAGGCGTCCTCGTCGTCGACCCGGCGCTCCTCGCTGAATACCTCCCGCCCCAACGGAGGGGACGGTTCCTCGTGCTCCTCGACCTCTTCTGGCCGGTCGGCCTCTTGCTCGCCACGGGCCTCTCGTGGATCTTCCTCGACCAGGTCGGCGGCGAGAACGGATGGCGCTACCTGTTCCTCGCTGCCGCATTCCCCGCGTTCCTGGCCTTCGTCGCGAGGCTCACGCTCCCGGAAAGCCCCTACTACCTCGCGCGGTCCGGGCGAAAGCAGGAGGCGGCGGTCGTCCTCTCGGAGATCGCCGGGGAGACGGTCGACGGGGGCGAGCTCGAGGCGCCCGAAGAGCCGCGTGGGTCCCTTCGCGAGCTCGTCTCGGAACGCCTCCGCTCCTCGACGGCCCTCGTGCTCGTCGTCTGGATCGCCCTCAACATCTCGTACTACGGCCTCTTCCTCTGGCTGCCGTTCGTGCTCCAAAGCGATGAGCGGTTCAGCGTCAACGTCTACCTCCTCCTGGCGTTCTCGGCGCTTTCCCAGTTCCCCGGATACGCCGCCGCCCTCTGGCTCGTGGAGCGGATCGGCCGCAAGCTGACCCTCGCCTCCTTCCTCTGCCTGGGCGGCATCTCCGCCTACGCGTTCGCCGTGGCGGACTCGGCGCCCGTGCTCATCGCGTCGCTCTTCTTCGTGGGCTTCTTCAACCTCGGCGCGTGGGGCGCGGTCTACCCCTTCACGGCAGAGCTCTTCCCTACCCGGCTGCGCTCGACCGGGTTCGGGATGGCCGAGGGCGTGGGCAAAGGCGCGGCGATCGGCGCCCCGTACCTCTTCGGCGCGCTGATCGACTGGAGCGGCGACACCGTGTGGTCGCTGACCTTCGTCGCCCTCGTCATGGTCGCTGGCGGCCTCCTGACCCTGCTCGGCCGGGAGACCCGCGGGACGCGGCTCACCTAGCCGAACCGGAAGAGCTCGACGAAGCGCGCGACCTCGGCCGGGTCGCCCGCAACGACAGTCAGGGCGGCCGGATCGAGCTGCCCCGCCAGCACGCGGACGAGGGCATCGTCGTCCGCTTCGAGCACCAGGTCCGGCTCGGCGGCGGGCCCGGGCACGACCGAGAGCGCTCCGTCAGCGACGGCCAGGCTGAAGGCTCCCTCACGTAGGCGAACCTCGTAGGCGCGCGTGACGCCGTCGGCCTTCTCGCGGTGGAAGAACGCCTTCAGCGCGAGTGCCAGCCAGTGGGAGCGCAGCGCCTGCCCGGGCTCGCGGGCGCCGAGCGAGGCGGCGCCCCAGCGGCCCAGTGCAGCCACCGCCGGCTCGAGCGCGCGGCCGTAGCTCGTCAGCTCGTACACCGCCGAGGCGGCCGGCGGGGGCAAGACGTTTCGCTCGAGGACGCCGGCGCGCTCCAACCCCCGGAGTCGGGTCGCGAGCACGGCCGTGCTCACCTCGGGCAGCCCGTCGAGCAGATCCGTGAAGCGCTTCGGACCGAGCAGGAGCTCGCGCACGACGAGGAGCGCCCAGCGCTCGCCGACGAGGTCGAGCGCCCTCGCCAGGCCGCAGTACTGGCCGTACGTGCGGTCGGACTGCCGCCGCTCCGGGGATGCGACTTCGTAATCAGAACTCAACACTTGCGTTTCCGAAGTATGCCGACTAGCGTGGCCGGCGAAAGCAAACGGAAGGAGTCGCTGAGATGAGCACTGTCGAAACAGCGGTCGGCCGCTTCGTCTGGCACGACCACATGTCCGGCGACCCGGACGCCGCTCGCCGGTTCTACGCAGACCTGTTCGGATGGGACTTCGAGGTCTGGAAAGCGGGCGAGTGGGACTACCCGATGATCAAGGTGAACGACACGACACACGGAGGCTTCGGCCCCTCGCAGGGCGGTGCCCCGCCGCACTGGCTCTGCCACGTGCTCGTCGACGACGTCGACGCGGCCGCCGCCCGGGTGGAGGCCGCGGGTGGCTCGATCGTCGCTCCGGCCATGGACATCCCGGAAGTCGGCCGCATGGTCGTCGTCGCAGACCCCCAGGGCGCCGTTCTCTCGCTCTATGCATCGATCGGCGAGCCGCAGCTCTCCGAGGGCGTCTTCGTGTGGGACGAGCTCATGACTACCGACGTGGAGGACGCGAAGCGCTTCTACGGCGAGGTCGTGGGCTGGGAGGCCCGCGACATGGACATGGGCCCGAACGGCACCTACACGATCTTCAGCTCGGGCGGAGCCGACCGCGCCGGCTGCATGCCCCGGCCGCCTCAGGCCGAGGACGTGCCGCCCAACTGGATGACGTACATCGGCACCGCCGAGGTCGACGCGACGGTGGAGAAGGCCAAGAGCCTCGGGGCGAACGTCCTGATGGGACCCGCCGACGTTCCGACCGTCGGCCGGCTCGCGGTCTTCGCCGACCCCACAGGCGCAGTCGTCGGCCTCTTCAGCCCTGAAGCGCAGTAGCGCCTAGGACCTGAAGCCACGAGGGAGCGGGGCCACACGGCTCCGCTCCCCGCGGCCGCCCACCCCGGTATTCTCCAGACCGACACATGGGCGGTCTTCTTGCCTACCTGGACCCGGGCTCCGGCTCGATGCTCCTGCAAGCCCTCGTCGGCGGCGTCGCCGCGGTGGCGGTGGCAGGCAAGTTCTACTGGCGCCGGTTCCTCGGGTTCCTCGGCATCCGGAAGAAGGACGACTCGTAGCGGGCGTCGAGCCCCGAGTCGAGCACGGCTCCTTTCGCGACCCGGACAGCCACGTCTTCTACGCCGGCGGCGAGGTCCTGCGAGCGCTGTCGGCACGCGGGCTCACCGACTGGGAGGCGCTCGCGAGGACGACGCTCTTCGCCGAGAGGGTCGCCGAGGGCTCGCTCGTGGCTACTGAGCAGGTCGACGACCCGGCCGGACTGCCCGCCGAGCTCGACGGCGCCGGCGTCGCAGCCGTTCTCCGGCACGAGCGGATCCCTTTCGTCTCGTACCCCTACGAATGGCCGTTCGGGATGCTCAAGGACGCTGCCCTGCTCGAGCTCGACCTCCTGCTCGCCGCCCTCGACGAAGGCCTCGTGCTCAAGGACGCGTCGCCCTACAACGTCCAGTGGCGCGGGTCGAAGCCGGTGTTCGTCGACGTCGGGTCCTTCGAGCAGCTGCGCGAGGGCGAGCCGTGGGCCGGCTACCGCCAGTTCTGCACGCTCGTGCTCTACCCCCTCCTGCTCCAGGCGTACAAGGGCGTCCCGTTCCAGCCCTGGCTCCGCGGCTCGCTCGACGGGATCGAGCCGGCGGAGATGCGCGCCCTCCTCAGCTTTCGCGACCGCTTCCGGCGGGGCGTCCTCACCAACGTCGTCCTCCACGCCAATCTCGAGAGCCGCTACGCCGATCGCGAGGTGAAGGCCGACCTGAAGAAGGCCGGCTTCAGCGCGGAGCTGATCCGCGCGAACGCCCGAAAGCTGCGAAAGCTCGTCGGGCGGCTCGAATGGAGCCCCGGCCGGACGGCGTGGTCCGGCTACGGCGAGGCGACCCCCTACGACGAGGCCGACGCCGCCGCCAAGGAGGCCTTCGTCCGGGAAGCGGCGGCGGCTCGACGCCGCGGGCTCGTGTGGGATCTGGGCTGCAACGACGGGCGCTACACGCGGATTGCGGCGCGGGAGGCCGACTACGCGGTCGGCGTCGACGCCGATGCGGCCGTGGTCGAGGCGCTCTACCGAGCGCTCCGTGACGAGGGCTCCCGGACGATCCTGCCGCTCGTGGGCAACGTGGCCGACCCCTCCCCCGGCCTCGGCTGGCGCGGCTCGGAGCGGACGCCGCTCGCCGACCGAGGCACGCCCGACCTGACGCTCTGCCTCGCGCTCGTCCACCACGTAGTGCTCTCGAGCAACGTGCCGGTCCGTTTCTTCCTCGACTGGCTCGCCGAACTGGGGACCGAGCTCGTGATCGAGCTCCCGACGCGCGAGGACCCGATGGTGCAGCGGCTACTCGCTCGCAAGGGGCCGGGCGCGAACCCCGACTACGACACCGAGACGTTCGAGCAGGCGCTGACGGAGCGCTGGCGCGTCGAGCGCCGCGAGGCCCTGCCTTCCGGGACGCGGATCCTCTACCGTGCGCTTCCACCGGCCTGACCCGCCGCGATCGTTCCGGGCCGCGGGCCTCCACCTCGCCGGGCTGTCGGCGCTCGCCGTCGCGCAGCCGCTCTTCGACCTCCTCTCCGACAACGTCGAGTTCTTCGCGGTCCGCGGCTCGAGCCGCTGGGACGTCGTTCTCTTCGCCGTTGGGATCGTCGTCCTGCCGCCGCTGGTCATGCTGGCGCTCGAGGCCCTCGCCGGCCTCGTGCACCCCCGCGCGGCCTCGATCCTCCACCTGGCGTTCCTCGCCGCCCTCGTCGCCCTGCTCGCGCTGCAGGCGCTCCGTGGGCTGGGGACGGGAGCCCTGGCCCTCGCCGCTGCGCTCGGCGCCGCGGCCGCCTTCCTCTACGTGCGCGCGCGCCCGGCGCGGGCGCTCCTCTCGGTGGTGGGCGCCGCGCCGCTGCTCTTCCTCGTGCTCTTCCTCTTCTTCTCACCCGTCTCGCGACTGCTGGACAGCCCACCCGAGCCGCGCCTGGCCAACGCGCCCTCGGGCGCCCCGGTCGTCATGGTCGTGCTCGACGAGCTTCCCACGGTGTCGCTCATGCGTGGCGACGGGGAGATCGACGCCGTCCGCTACCCGAACTTCGCCCGCCTCGCGGACGACGCGACCTGGTACCGGAACGCGACGACCGTGCACGAGTGGACGACGGGCGCGGTGCCCTCGATCCTGACCGGCACCCGCCCTCGAGGGCTTCCGCTCTTCCTCGACCATCCGAACAACCTCTTCACGCTCCTCGGCGGCAGGTACGACCTGAACGTCCACGAGTCGCAGACCCACCTTTGCCCGCCGGCGCTCTGCGACACCGACCGGGAGGCGCTCCCCGAACGCGTGAGCTCGCTCCTTTCCGACCTCTCGGTCGTCTACGGCCACCTCGTGCTCCCGGAAGATCTCGCCGACGAGCTTCCCTCGATCTCGACGGCCTGGCGCGACTTCGGCGACGGCCCGCAGGCCCTCCTGCAGGAAGGCCCGGCTCTGTCCGGCGGACGCCCGGCCGCCTACACGGGCCGCGACGCCGAGGTGCAGGAGTTCGTCGATTCCCTCGCGCCTTCGGAACAGCCGACGCTCTCGTTCCTGCACGTCCTCCTGCCCCACCATCCGTGGGAGTACCTGCCCGACGGGAAGCTGTATGCGTCGGACCTCGGCTTCCAGCCCGGGCTCGAAGACGAGGGCTGGGTGGGCGATCCCGAGCTGGCCATCCAGGCCCAGCAGCGGCACCTCCTGCAGGTCGGCTACACCGATCTCGCCCTCGGCCGCATCCTCGACCGGCTCGAGGAGACCCGCCTTTACGACGAGTCGCTCGTGGTCGTCGTCGCGGACCACGGCGTCAGCTTCCGCCCCAACGGCGAGCGCAGGCGCGTCGAGCCCGGAAACATGGAGGAGATTGCGTTCGTCCCGCTCTTCGTTAAGCCTCCGGGCCAAACCGACGGGGAGACGGTGGACGCGCCGGCCCGGACGATCGACATCGTCCCGACGATCGCGGACGTCCTCGGAGTCGAGGTCCCGTGGGACCTGGACGGGCGTTCGCTCCAGGCCGCGGGAGATGGGGACGGCGATGTCGCCGTCGGCACCTCAGCCGGCGAGGTCGTTCAGGGCGACCTGGACGAGCTCGTTGCCCGACGCGACCATGTCCTGGCCCGACAGGTCGAGCTCTTCGGCGAGGGCAACGACACCCCTGGGCTCTTCGGGATCGGCCCGAGGCCCGACCTGCTGGGGCGCCCAGTCGGCGCGCTTGCCCTGGCCGCCGGCGGCGGGCCGACGTTCTCGAGCTACGGCGGGAGCGACTACGACCCCGACTCGCCCGTCGCGCCGGTCCGCGTCTACGGACGGATCGACGGGGCGCCGCCGGGCCAGGACCTGGCGATTGCGGTCAACGGCCGCATCGTGGCCGTCACCCGGAGCTTCGAGCACGACGGCGACACGCTGGTCACCGCCGTGACGCCGGAGGACGCCTACCGCCCCGGGACAAACAGCGTGCGCCTCTTCCTCGTGGAAGGAAGCGGCGAGAGCACCGTCCTCCAGGAGCTGCCTCCCGCCTCTTGACTTCGATCTCACACCTGCTATACATAGCATGACTGAGATGAGGAAGCTCACCAAGGACGAGCGGCGGCGCACCATCGAGACCGCCATCGAGCGGCTCCGCGAGCGCCTCGCCGGCGCACAGGACGGCTGGCTCTTCGCCCAGATCGCCGAGCAGGTGGCCGACCGGCGCCGCGAGCTGGGGCTCTCCCAGGCCGAGCTGGCGGAGATCTGCGGGACGACGCAGTCGGCGATCGCCCGCCTCGAGTCCGGCGGCCGTCCTCCGCGCATCGACACGCTGCTCAAGCTCGCCCATGCGCTGGACTGCGAGCTCCACGTCGAGCTGCGGCCGAGCCCGCCGAAAGGATCGAAGGCGGCATGACCCGCCTCGAGGTCCTCGAGCAGCGGCTCGCGGTCCTCGAGGAGGAGGTGGCCGACCTGCGGACGCAGCTCCGCGGTCCCGACGCGGCCGGGCTCGCCCGGCGCGCCGCGCTCGGCACCCAGCCCCTCCGGCGACCGCCGGAGACCCGGCGCGAAGCTCCACGCCGGGAGGCGCCGCGACCAGTCACGCCCCCTCCGGCCTCGCCCGCCCGCCCCTCGGCGCCGCCAACCCGGCCCGCCGCGCCCGCACGGCCGCGTCGTGAGGTCGACCTCTCCAAGCTCTTCGGCGCCTTCGGCCTCGCGGCCGCGGGCGGGATCGTCACCGTCCTCGGGATCGTCTTCTTCTTCGTCCTGGCCGTGAACCGCGGCTGGATCAACCCGGAGCTGCGGCTCGTCTTCGGCGCCGCGGTCTCGGTCGGCGTCTTCGCCGCCGGATTCTGGCTGCGACAACGGTTCGGGACGACGCATGCCGCGCTTGCAGCGGTCGGGGCCGGGATCGCCGGCGCCTACGCGACGCTCCTCGCCGCGACCGCGCTCTACGGCTTCGTGCCCGAGCTCAGGGCACTCGCGGCCGCCGCGGGGATCGCGGCGGTCGCAACCGTCGTCGCCGTCAGCTGGAAGGGGGAGCTCGTCGCCGCCCTCGGGCTCGTGGGCGCGCTGCTCGTGCCGCTGATGACCGTCGCCGAGCACGGGGAGCTGACGTTGATCGGGACGAGCTTCGCCGCCCTGGTCTTCACGGCCACCGCCGCCGTCGCCGTCCAGGAGCGCTGGAGCACTCTGCTCGTCGCCGGCTTCGTCGCGGCCTTCCCCCAGATCGCCGGCCTCGTCGTCCAGAGCGGGCCCGGCGAGTGGGCCGTCGTCTGGCTGACCGTGCTCTTCTGGTGCCTCTTCGCCGGCGCCGCCGCGGCCGTGCAGCTCGTGTCGAAGGCCAAGGTCGAGCCGCTCGCGGCGACGCTTGTTTTCGCCGCCGCCGCCCTGTCCGCGTTCGCGTCCGCCCGCCTGTTCGCCGGTGAGGCCGGAGGATTCAGCGAGGTCGGCCTGGCGCTCCTCGTCGCGGCGTTCGCACACCTGGCGCTGGGTGCCGCGTTCCTGCGGCGCGAGCGGGACTTCTCGACGCTCCTCTGGGGCATCGGGCTCACGCTCGTGGCCGTCGCGGGCGCCGAGCTCCTGAGCGGCGCCTGGCTCGCGGTCGCCTGGGCCGGCGAGGCTGCCGTCCTCGCCTGGCTCGCGAACGCGACCCGCGAACGGCGCTTCAGCCTCGCATCGGTCGCGTATCTCCTGCTCGCCCTCGGGTTCACGCTCGGGCACGAGGCGCCGTTCGACGACCTCTTCACGTTGACCAAGCATCCCGCCCTCGGCGCGCCGAGCGTGCTAGCGGTTGCCGCAGCGGCCCTGCTCGTCGCCTGGTTCTCCCGCCGGCCACCCGAGCGACCCGAAGGCGAAGGGCCGGTCGGGGCCTTCCTGACCAACCTCGTGGCCGCGCTCCACCAGGCCCGCAGCGCCTTCGTCTGGCTCGCCGGCGGCCTGGCACTCTACGCGGCCTCGCTGGGGTTGCTCGAGCTCTTCGCCGCGTACAGCAACTCCTACGACCTCGACCCGAGGTACGGCTTCGAGCTCGGACACGTCGCCGTGACCGCCCTCTGGGCGCTCGTCGCGGTCGGCCTCGTCGAGGCCGGCGGCCGGCTCCGGCGGGTCGACCTTCCGGTCGCCGGCCTCGGCCTGATCGGGCTCGCCGTGGTGAAGACCGTCCGCTTCGACGTCTCGGAGCTGAACGTCGACCTCAGGTCCTGGGCCTTCCTCCTCGTCGCCGCCGGCGCGCTCCTGGCCGGGTTCGAGTACCAGCGCCTCCTCGCCGAGCGGTGGCAGCGCCTCCGGGCCGAGGCCGCGTGCGCGATCCTCGCCAGCGTCCTCGTCGGCGCGGCCGCAGTAGTCGAGCTCGCGGACGGCGTCTGGCACCGCGTGGACACGGAGGGCGGAAGCCTCGTCCTGCTCGCCCTCCCCTACGCCCTCCTCTCGGCGATCGTCTTCCGTACCCCGTGGCTGCGCGGCCTGGCCACGCTCCTCTGGGCGATCCCGCTGACCGTCGCCGGGACGGCGCTCTTCCTCCTGCTCGAGCACGTCTGGCTCGTGCTGGCGCTCTCGCTCGGCGCCGCGCTCCTCGCGGTCCTGGCCGTGTGGGCCCGTGAGCCCCGCTTCCAGACCGCATCCGCCCTCTACCTGCTGTCGGCGCTCGTCTACACGCTCGCCTACGAGGCGCCGCCGCGCGACTTCGTCATCGCCGCGGAGCACCCCGGGGCCGGCGCCGTCGGCCTCATGCTGGTCGCGCTCGCCGGCGTCGTCTTCGGCGCCTGCACGCAGCACGAGGCGCCGGCCGAGCGGCCGCCCTTCTCCTGGAGCCAGCCGATCACGCTCGCCGGGCTCCTCGGCGCGATGCGCTCGTGGCAGCCCGCGTACCGGGTGCTCGCCTACGTCGGCGCCGGGGTCCTCGCGCTCTACGCCCTCTCGCTCGGCATCCTCGAGCTGGCCGAGCTCGTGTCCGGCGCGACTGTCCAGACGGGCTTTCAGCGCGGCCACACCGCGGTCAGCGCGGCCTGGGGAGCCATCGGCCTCGGCCTCCTCACCCTGGGGCTCGTCCGCCGCTCGCGCGGGATCCGCCTGGCCGGCTTCGGGCTCTACGGGATCAGCATCGCCAAGCTCTTCCTGTACGACCTCACGTACTCGAGCCCGATGGGCCGGCCGCTCTCGTTCCTCGCCGTCGGCATTCTCCTGCTCGCCAGCGGGTTCTTCTACCAGCGCCTGAGCGAGCGGATGGCGACCTAGCGCGCCGCCCGCTGGGGCCGGCGCTATCGTCAGCGCATGGACGACGTCCGCGCGTTTCTCGATGCCTCGGAGGCGTTTTTCTCCGCGTTTGCGGCCGTCGCCTGGGGAGCGCTGGTCCTCGCAGTCGCCTTCCACGTGCTGCGGATGCTCCTGCGCGTCCGCGCGTGGCAGAACATCCTCCAGGCCGCGTATCCGGAGACGAAGGTGCGCTACTGGAGCACGTTCGGCGCCTACATGGCAGGCGTCGGCGTGAACGCGATCGTCCCGGCGCGCGGCGGCGACGTCGTCAAGCTCTACATCGCCAAGCACCGGATCGACGGGTCCACCTACCCGACGCTTGCCTCGAGCCTCGTCGTCGAGACGCTCTTCGACTTCGTCGTCGCGACCGTGCTCTTCCTCATCGCCGTCCAGATGGGCCTGCTCCCGGGCCTTCCAGACCTGCCGCGCCTGCCGGCGTTCGACTGGACGTTCGTCGTCGAGCACCCGCGTGTCGCGGTCTTCCTCTGGTGCATCCTCCTCGGCGGCCTGATCGTGCTGATCGGCTGGGCGTCGCGCCACGTGACCGCCTTCAAGCAGAAGCTGGCGCTGGGATTCGCCGTCCTCAGCGACTGGCACGTCTACGTCAGGCAGGTCGTCTCCTGGCAGGCCGGGAGCTGGCTGGCGCGGATCGCGTCGACGTTCTTCTTCCTGCGGGCCTTCCACGTCGACGCGACCGCGGAGACGACGCTCGCCGTGCTCGTCGTCGCCGGTCTCTCCACGATGCTCCCGTTCACGCCGGGCGGCGCTGGGACACAGCAGGCGATCCTCGTCTTCGCACTCAGCGGCGCGGCCTCGCGCTCGACCATCCTCGCCTTCAGCTTCGGCCAGCAGCTGGTGACCACTATCGTGAACGTGGCCATCGGGTTCGGGGCGATCCTGCTCATGCTCGGCACGCTCCGCTGGCGCAGCCACGTCCGCGGCGACGAGGAGGAGATGAAGCGCTCGAGGGCCGGCGGGCCCACGGCCGCCGAAGGGGGTGCAGACACGCCGCTCCCTCCGGTCGCCGCCGATCGTGACCGCGTATGATGCTTCCCGGATGGAGCGGACGGTTCGAAGGCGCGAGCCGGGGGGTTATGCGGAAGCCGTTTCGCGCCTCTGGGAGCGCGTAGGTGCTGCGCTTGTCCGGCTCGAGCGCGTCGCCGAGTCGCCCGCCGACGGCCTTGCGGACGGATTCCTCGACGAGCTGCCCCAGCTCCAGTACAGCCTGCATGCCGGCGCGGAGCTCGCGGTCGGGATCGAGCCGCCGCCGGGCGCGGACGCGCTCCACGCGGAGCTGGTCTCGGCGCTCGCCGAGGCCCGCGACATCACCGCCGAGGTCGGCTTCGCGCTCGAAGCCGGGGACGTCGAGCTGGTCGAGCCGCTGCTGCCCGAGTGGCGCGGCGCGCTCTTCCGGGTGCGGCTCGCGCGTCTGCGCGCGCTGGAGCGAACCGCCCTCCAGATGGGCAATGACGGGAATCCGGAGCCGGAGCCGCCGAGGAGCCGGCGGGAGCGTCCGTCGTTCTCGGCGCTCGTCGCCACCGGGCTCGTGATCGGCGGCGCGTTCCTCTTCACGGCCGGCGCCGTGCTCGCCGCGTGGCCGGTCTGGGCGGCCGGTCTCGCCCTCTTCGCGGGCGGGTTCGTCCTCTATCGGTAGAGGTCGAGCCGGGCGAGGGACTCCTCCCGGCCCAAGAGCTCGAGGCTCTCGAAGAGCCCCGGCGAGACCCTCGAGCCCGTCACCGCGGCGCGGATCGGTCCGAAGGCATCGCGCGGCTTCAGGCCGAGCCGCTCGGCCAGGCCGCGCAGCGCCGCCTCGATCGGCTCGGCCGTGAAGGGGTCGACGGCCGCCAGCGTCTCCCGGGCCTCGGCGAGCACCGGGCCGGCGCCGTCGATGAGGCCCGCGGGCGGCTCGATCCTTCGGAAGAAGAAGCCGGCAAACGCGGGGTACTCGTCCAGGCGGGAGATCTTCTCCTGGACGAGCGGCGCGGAGGCGTGGATCGTCCCCTCGTCGCCCTCGAAGCCGCGCTCTCGCAGGTAGGCCACGAGGACGTCCGCGAACTCCTCCGGCGGCAGCTCGCGCAGGTAGACGCCGTTCATCCAGTCGAGCTTCGCGTAGTCGAAGGTCGCTGGGCTCGACCCGACCCGGTCGAGCGTGAAGCGCTCGACGAGCTCGTCGGGCGACATGATCGTCGTCTTGTCGTCGAAGCTCCAGCCGAGGAGCGCGAGGTAGTTCATGAGCGCGGGCGCCAGGTAGCCCTGGTCGCGGAACTCTTCGACCGAGACGGCGCCATGGCGCTTCGAGAGCTTCTTCCCGTCCGTCCCGAAGACGTTGGGGACATGGGCGTACACCGGCAGCTCCCGCCCGAGCGCCTCCAGAATCCGGATCTGCTTCGGCGTGTTCGGGACGTGGTCCTCGCCGCGGATCACGTGCGTGATCGCCGAGTTGGCGTCGTCGAGCGCGGCCGCGAAGTTATAGGTCGGCCGCCCGTCCGAACGGAGGAGGACGAGATCCTCGAGCTTCTCGTTCGGGTACTCGATGCGGCCCTTGATGGCGTCCTCCCATGCCGTCGTCCCTTCGTCGGGCATGCGGAAGCGGACGGCCGCGTCATCCTCGTAGGCGTGCCCCTCGGCGAGCAGCTGCCGCGCCGCCGCCTGGTGCCGTGGCAGCGAGTCGAGCTGGAACTCGACCTCGCCGTCCCAGTCGAGCCCGAGCCACCGGAGCGAGCCTTGGATCTGCTCGACCGACTCCTCGACCTCGCGGCTCGTGTCCGTGTTCTCGATGCGGAGGAGGAACTCGCCTCCTCCGTGGCGCGCGAAGAGCCAGTTGAACAGGGCCGTGCGGACGCCTCCGATGTGGAGGAATCCGGTCGGACTGGGTGCAAAGCGGGCGCGGACGGGCACGCGGGCATCGTACTCAGGCGCGAGGCGGCCCTAGCCGCCGGCGAGGAAGTCGAGGAGAGCGCGCTTGGCGTCGGGGTCTTGCAGCAGATCGGTCCCGTGCTCGGCGCCGCTCGTCACGACCAGAGCCTTGCCGCTGGACCCGGTCGCCTCGTGCAGCCGACGGGCGTCGCGCGCGAAGCTCGCGTCTTGCCCGCCGACGAGAAAGAGCGCCGGCATCTCCAGGCCCTGGACGGCGGGGAGGGCGTCGAGGCCACCGAACTCACGCGGCGCGGACAACGCAGCGACCCCAGCGGCGTCGACCTGCCCAGCGGCGACGAGTGCCGCGGTCCCGCCCATCGAGGCGCCGACCAGGATGATCCGCTCGGCGCCGCGCCGACGCAGCTCCTCTGACCCGGCCACCATGTCGTCGTCGATCGACGAGCTGGCGAAGTTGATCGCGAGCGCGCGCATATGGCGCTCGGCCAGCTGCTTCGCGAAGGGAACCCAGGAACAGAAGTCGCTCCCGAACTGGTGCCCGAGGACGACGCCGACCTCTCCGTCGCCCACGAGCGCCGCGTCGAGCTCGATTCCGTCCCCAGTCGTGAGCGTGACCGCTTCGACATCCTCGTCGCCACACGGCGCCGCCGTTGTCGTCGTCGTCGCGGGCTGGGAAGTCTCCGGCCGTGCCTCCTGGCCGTCGCCGCCACCGCATCCGACCGACGCGACCAGCAGCACCAGCACCAGGGTGCGGGCGATCCCCGTGCCCATCGCTATACCCGACGTCACTCGCCTGCTTTTCGTTAGGAGGCCGAGCAGCCGCGGTCATCGTTGTGAGGTGTCAGAGCGCAGAAGGTCGTTTACTCATGCGAGCTCGGGGAGCCCAGGCGCGTCCTGTAGGCCAGTGAATGGGCCAGTGAAAGAGAAGCCCGCCGTTTCGCCCCAAGCTGTCAAGGACTACTCCGAAACGGCTTCTTCGACCAGACCCAGCTGGCCGCGGACCTGTGGCGTAGTGGCGACCCCGCTCTAAGGGAGGCAGGGCTCGAACAGGATGTCGTGCATTGGGATTACGCTCACGCCGGTTTCCCGCGCCAGATTGCCGAGCCCGATTCCCTTGGCGCCGGCGGAGATGACTAGCCCGTGACAGTTCGGAGCCCCAGGGACAGGCTCCGGGCGGTCAGCGGATGCACTTCCGGCTGTTCCGAGCACTCCGATTGAGAGGACTGCTAGGAGTGCTGCTCCTCGTCTCATCTTCGCGCCTCCTTCTACTCGCGAATCACGTGTCGAGTGTACGGCGGCGCACGGGGAGCGGTTTGCGAGGTAGCCTAGTCATGCGAACATGTGTTCGGGACCTCGCAGGGCTCCGCCTAGGGCCGCTTCCGCGAGGCTCTCGACTCGGGGCGCGTCGCCGAGGCTTTGAAGGCTGCGGGCGCGCGCTTCCGCACGTCGGACTGTGGAAGGCCCTTGAGCTGTGTCTAGGCGGGTGGAAAGGGCTTCGAGACGCGCCCTCGAACCCCTGTGCAATGGCGCAGCGCGCAGCCGACCGGGAGGCGCCCAGATGGGGTCGTGATCGAGGGCGACGACCTCTCGCACCAGGCTTGGGGGCCCACCCAAAGCGGCCGGCCGCAACGACTCCATAGGGCTGCCTGAACAGCAAAGAGCCCGATCGTGGAGAAACGGGCTCTTTGCCTCCTTCGAAATGGGCCCCGCCCTGCGGCTAGGCGTACTCGGGCCCGGCGAAAGTGAACAGCTCGACTAGTTTGCGCCCCTCATGTAGCCGACGACCCTGATCCTTCGGTGCCATCTGAACGGGGATCGGTCTCCTGCAGGTACTCCTCGAGGATCAGCTTCTCGACAACCGCGTACCCGTCGTCCCGCGAGACGACTCGCTCGATCTGTGAAATGTCATGGTCGGGTTTGAGTAGGAACCAGGTGGGGTTGGAGCGGATGCGCTCATAAGCTTCGAAGTTCAACTCGATCGTCTCGATGCACTCTGGGTTGCTGCATTCGCACACGAACTCGCTCGTGGCGCTTTCGGGGAGGTACCCGATACGCTCGTTGACGTCGGCGAGGTACTCGATCCGCTCGTTCACCTCTCGAAAGAGGGTCTGGTTGCGCGCCAGGCGCTCCAGGGACTCCGACATCAGTGCTCACTTCCCTCGGCCTCCGGGAGCAGAGACCTCGAGCGCCGCGAGCACCAGGGCTAATGAGCGGCGGAGGAACAGGAAGCGCCAAAGGGGCGCGCCCGGTCAGTCTACGTAGCACCGGTTGGCAGAGGATGGAAGAACGCTACGAAGGTTGCAAGGGCGCTCCTGATCGAGGGCGACGACCTCTAGCCGCCCGGGCGAGCAGTAGCGCAGCCCTTCCTCGAGACCATCGCCGGGAGCGGGCCGCAAGGTGACCCTAGGACTACCCTGCCCGACGCCCCGGCGAATCTCAAGCTACGCCAGCGGGGAGCCCGTGGCTAGATGGCCGTTCGGGACAGTCTGAGGACAGACTTGGGCAAAGGGCTCTCTGAGCCTCAGCGCAAGATCCGCCAGGTTCCGGCGTCATAGGAGTTACCGGAGCCGGGCCCGCACCGCGCTGTTGGGGGAACAGCCCTCGGCGCCGTCTCGCGACTAAGCTGGCCCGGCTCCGCACAGCAACGTTACCCATGGCTGTGTCTCTGTATGGCGCCGACTTTGGGGGTCGAATCGCACTGGTACTGCCCGTCCGACTTATAAAGCCCCACCTTCCGCCTAGAGGTAGCTCCCACGCCGCACCACGCCAGGGCCGGCGCGCCCCGCCCCCGGGGCCACGCTCGAGTCTCTATGTATGTGGACCTCGAGGAGAAGGGAGTCATGACCTACGCTCTTATCAGCCCGTTACCGCGGCGACTCGTCTCCTCTATGTAAAGGGGCTCCGAGCTGAGCCTACTCATCAGGGTCGCTTATCAGCGCTGGCCCACGACTGGCCCACAGCTCAGGGATACCGCATGACCACAGGGCTTCTAGCGTGAATGCGGTTATCGTAGTGCCGTGCTCGCCGGCGCCCACGTCTCCACCACCGGTGGCATCCACACCGCCGTCGAGCGCGCCGTCGACCGTGGCGCCGAGTCGATCCAGATCTTCACGCAGAGTCCGCGCGCCTGGCGCCCCACGAACCACCCGCCGGAGAACTTCGAGCGCTTCAAGGAGGCCCGCGCCGAAGCGGGAGTCGGCGCGGTGGTATGCCACGCCCTCTACCTGATCAACCTCGCCGCCACGGATGCAGAGGTCCGCAAGATGTCGCGGACCGCGCTCCTCGACACGATCGGCGTGGCGTGTGCGATCGAGGCGGACGGCGTCGTCCTCCACGTCGGCTCGCACATGGGCGACGGCTTCGACGCCGGGCTGAAGCGGGCGCTCCCGGCGTTGAAGGCCGCGCTCGCGGCCTGCGACGGCCCGACCTGGCTCCTGCTCGAGAACTCAGCCGGCGCCGGCGGGACGATCGGCCGCTCGCTCGACGAGCTCGCCGTAATCGTCGACCGGCTCGACGGCCACGCACGGCTGGGGCTCTGCCTGGACTCGTGCCATCTCTGGGTCTCGGGCGTGGACGTCACCGATCCGGGGGTCTACGACGCGACGCTGGCCGAGGTGGACGAGCTCGTCGGCTTCGAGCGGCTGCGCTGCCTCCACGTGAACGACGCCGCCGCGGAGCTCGGGTCCAACCGCGATCGCCACGCGAATGTCCTCGACGGGGCGATGGGCGAAGGGCTCGGCACGTTCCTGGCGCACCCCCGCGTCCAGGGACTCCCTGCGATCCTCGAGACGCCCGGCCCGGACGGGCACGGTCCCGACGCAGCCGAGGTCCAACGGCTGAAGGACCTCCACGCCCGCGCGACGGGAGCTACGCGGCCTGGTCGCTCTGCTCGACGACCCGGAAGGACGGCGTCCCGTGGGGGAGCTCGAAGAACTCGGGGTTGACGCACCCGAGCTCGTCCGCCCGGTGCTCGTAGCAGCTCGAGACCTCGGCCCTGCACATCGGGAGCGGCTGACGGATCGCCCGCACGGCCCCGAAGCCGCCCTTGCGGCCCCGCGCCTCGTCGAGGAGCTCGAGGTCGATCTCGACCGCGTAGACCTTCTGCATACACCCGACGTAGGTGCGCCCCCACTCTTCGTAGGCGTAGAGGAAGGGGCACGCGCGATCGATGCAGGCGGCCGGGTAGACGACCTTGTCGCAGTGCACCTGGCAGCGCCGACACTCGGTCTCCTCCTGGGGTCGGAGCGGAAGCTCGGTCCCGGTGAAGATCTGTCGCCGCACAGGCATGTCCCTGGATTGTTGACCCCCTCCCCGCTCGCCGCAAGACTTGACATGGCTCGGCTCGGGGTGTAGGCGGCGCGGCCTCAGAGCTCGCCGCTCAAGCGCCTGACGACGTTCAAGACGTCCATGGCGGTGAACGCCTCGAAGTCCGGGTCGAGGCCCCGCTCGTCGTCGTCGGCCCGAAACCAGAAGGCCTGGACCGTCGCCATCCCGAGCTCCTTCGCGCCGCGCATGTCCTCGTAGCGGCGATCGCCCACGAAGAGCGCGTCCTCGGGAGCGACACCCAGCTTCGATAGCGTCGCCTCGAAGACCGCCGGGTGAGGCTTCCGAAGGCCGACCTCGGACGAGAAGACCGCGGCGTCGAGACGCTCCGAGAGGCCCATGTCGGCGAGGTCGCGGTGCAGAAGCCAGCCTGGGTCGAACGCGTTGGAGACGAGCCCGGTCAGGAGCCCGCGATCCCTGAGGGAGTCGAGGAGTGCGTGCGTGTGGTTGCCGAGCATCCGCGCCGGCGCCCATGCTGCGTGCTCGGCGGCGAGGAAGTCGTCGAGCTCGTGGTCGTCCAGCTCGACGCCGAACCCGCCAAGGAGCTCCCGGACCATCTCCGGGTACTCGACCTCCTCCACCGAGCCCTGGACGAAGAGAAGCGGCACGTAGCGCTCGCGGAACACGGCCGCCGTCTCGTCGGGCCCGGGCAGGCCGTTGCGCTCGAGCGTGGCGAGCCCCGCCTTCCACCCCTCCGCCAAGAGCTCCTCGTCGTAGGCGAAGTGGAAGAGCGTGTCCCCCCAATCGAACAGAACGGCGCGCAGCACTCGGCAGAGGATAGGGTGGCGCCGCCGTGGTTCGCCGCATCCTCCTCGCGCTCCTTGTGCTGGGGCCGCTCGTCATCGCCCTGGACAAGCTCACCGAGCTCGGCGACATCGCGCTCTTCGTGCTCGCGGCCCTCGCATTGATTCCGCTGGCCTGGCTGATCGGCGAGGCGACCGAGCACGCTGCTCACCACACCGGCCCCGGCATCGGCGGCTTCCTCAACGCGACGTTCGGGAACGCCCCCGAGCTGATCATCGCCCTGATCGCCGTCAACTCCGGGCTCACCGAGGTCGTGCGGGGGTCGCTGACCGGCTCGGTGATCGGGAACCTCCTGCTGGTGCTCGGCTTCTCGCTCCTCTTCGGCGGGAAGGGGCGCCTCGACCGCGAGTCCAGCCTGACCTCGTTCGCGCTCGTCGCCTTCGCCGTCGTCATGTTCCTGATCCCTTCGATCCCCGGGTGGGAGGGCGACCCCGACCGCCACTCGCTCGCCGTGGTCTCGGTTCCGGTCTCGATCGTGCTGCTGCTCGTGTACGTCCTGGTGACGTGGTACTCGCTGCGGCGCCACCACTCCCTGCACGTCTCCGACGAGGCGGCGGCGTTGGCTGCATGGTCGCTGCCGCTGTCACTTGGAGTGCTGGCCGCCGCGACCGTGGTGACAGCGTTCGTCGCCGAGACGCTCGTCCACACGCTGGAGGCGTTCGCCGACGAGGTCGGGCTGACCGAGTTCTTCGTCGCCGCGGTGATCGTCGCCATCGTCGGGAACGCCGCCGAGCACGGCGGCGCGGTCGTGGTCGCCCACCGCGGGAACATCAAGCTCGCCGCCGAGATCGCGCTCGCATCGAGCGCGCAGGTGGCGGTGTTCCTCATCCCCGCGGTCGCGCTCCTCTCCTGGCTGATCGAGCCGCTCTCGCTCGCGTTCCGGCCGATCGAGATCATCGCCGTCGGCGGGTCCGTCGTCTTCACGGCGCTCCTGCTCTTCAACGGCCGCTCGACGCGCTGGCGCGGCACGGTCCTCATCGCCGCCTACGCCGCGGTCGCGTTCGGCTTCTACGCGGTCGGCGACCGCCCGACCTGATCGCCGCGGGGTTCGGTTAACCCCACGTTACGTCTCGCGCTCACCACCTTGTGCGACACGGTGGGCGTCAGGAACATGGCGGGCGTTCCCACGGCCTTCAGGAGGTCTTAGAGTGGCGACCATGGCTACCGAACCTCAGCAACCTCAGAGCAGCACGAACGGCGCCGTCGTCACCGCACGCGGCGTCACCCGTGTCTACGGCGAAGGCGATACGGCCGTGCAGGCCCTGTGCGGCGTCGACCTGGACGTCGAGCGCGGGCGCCTCACCGGCGTGATGGGCCCGTCCGGCTCGGGCAAGTCCACCTTGATGCACATCCTCGCCGGCCTCGACAAGCCGACGGAAGGCGACGTCAGCATCGACGGCACGGACATCTCCGAGCTGAGCGACACCGAGCTGACGAAGCTCCGCCGCAAGCACATCGGCTTCATCTTCCAGTTCTTCAACCTCCTCCCGATGCTGACGGCCGAGGAGAACATCGTCCTCCCGCTCGAGCTCGGCGGCGCGAAGATGGACAGGGACTGGGTGGACTCCGTGATCGAGCGGGTCGGACTCTCCGACCGTCGCAAGCACCGCCCATCCGAGCTCTCGGGCGGGCAGCAGCAGCGCGTCGCGATCGCCCGCGCGCTCATCTCGAAGCCGACCGTCGTCTTCGCCGACGAGCCGACCGGCAACCTCGACTCGACGACGAGCCAGGAGATCCTCGAGCTCCTCCGGGAGTCCGTGGAGACGCTCGGCCAGACCTTCGTGGTGGTCTCCCACGACGCGAAGGCGATGGCCATCGCCAATAGGACGCTGTTCCTCGCCGACGGCTACATCGTCAAGGAGCTCGGGAAGTCGACCGAGCACGAGGTCCTCGAGACCATGGAGCAGGTCAGCCACAAGTGATCCGCGTCGCGCTTCGAGGCCTGTTCGGCCGCAAGCTCAGGGCCACCCTCACTGCGATCGCGATCGTCCTGGGCGTCGCCATGGTGAGCGGCACCTACGTTCTCACCGACTCGATCGACCGCGCGTTCGACAACATCTTCACGGACAGCCGCCAAGGCTCGAACGCTGTCATCAGCGGGAAGTCGGCGTTCGATCTGACGGAGGGAAGCGGGGTCACCGCCCCGTCCTTCTCCGAGTCGCTCCTTCCGAAGGTGCAGCGCGACCCCGACGTCGCGGAGGCGGAGGGCAGCGTCGACGGCGAAGCGCAGATCATCGGGGACGACGGCAAGGCCATCGTCTACGGCGGGGCCCCGAACCTCGGCTTTTCGATCGCCAACGGCGACAGTCGCTTCAACCCGCTCCAGCTCGTCGAAGGCTCCTGGCCCGGTAACGGCCAGGTGGTCATCGACGCTGCAACCGCCGACAAGGAGAGCTTCGCCGTCGGCGACACGGTAGGGATCCAGGGAGAAGGTCCGGTCCAGCGGCTCAGGATCTCCGGGATCGTCAGGTTTGGCTCGGTGTCGACCATCGGCGGCGCGACTCTCGCCGGCTTCGACCTGCCGACCGCGCAGCGCATCTTCGACAAGGAGGGAAAGCTCGACGAGATCGCCGTGGCCGCGGCGCCCGGCGTCTCGGACCAGCAGCTCGTCCGAGACCTGCAGCAGATCATTCCTCCGAACACCGAGGTGCAGACCGCGGCAGAGCAGGCCAGGAGTGACGCCGAGGACACAGACGAGTTCATCTCGTTCCTCCGGACGTTCCTGCTCGTCTTCGCGGGCGTCGCACTCTTCGTCGGTTCCTTCGTGATCGCAAACTCGCTCTCGATCACGATCGCGCAGCGCACGCGGGAGTTCGCAACCCTGCGGACGATCGGCGCCTCGCGGAGACAAGTGCTGACCTCGATCATCATCGAGTCCCTGGTCGTGGGCGTGATCGCGTCCGTGATCGGGCTCTTCCTCGGCCTCGGCCTGGCGAAGCTGCTGTTCTGGCTCTTCGACGCCGTCGGGTTCACGCTCCCGAACACGGGCCTGCTCTTCGAGACGCGCACGATCGTCGTCGCCCTCCTCGTCGGCATCGTCGTCACGTTCGTGGCGAGCCTGCGCCCGGCCATTCGCGCTACCCGCGTGCCGCCGATCGCGGCGGTGCGCGAAGGCGCGACGCTGCCGGAGTCGCGCTTCGCGCGCTTCCGCGCAGTCGGCGCGATCCTCCTCACAGCCCTCGGCTTCGCCGCGCTGATCTTCGGGCTCTTCGGAAGCGGCCTGGACACGACCGAGATCCTCCTCTTCATGGGCCTGGGCGCGCTGCTCGTCTTCTTCGGCGTCGCGCTCTTCGCCTCGAAGCTCGTCCCGGCCCTCGCGACGGCGCTCGGCTGGCCTGCGGCCCAGCTTGGCGGCGCCTCGGGGCAGCTCGCGCGCGGCAATGCCAAGCGGAACCCGCAGCGGACGGCCTCGACCGCCGCAGCGCTGATGATCGGGCTGGCGCTCGTCACGCTCGTCGCCGTGCTCGGCCAGGGCATCCGCTCGACGTTCACGGACGCGGTCGACAAGATCTTCGTCGCCGACTACGCGATCACCGCGCAGAACAACTTCTCCCCGATCCCGATCGAGGCCGCGGAGGCGGCCGCGCAGGCGCCGGGCGTTCGCGAGGTGGCGAACGTCCGCACCGGCGAGGCGCTCGTCTACGGCGATCCATCCTTCATCACCGCGGTGACGCCGAACGCCGGCTCAGCGATCAACCTCGACTGGAAGGACGGGTCGCAGGCGGTGTTCTCCGAGCTCCGCGCCGACGGCGCCTTCGTCGACGAGGACTTCGCCAAGGATCACGACCTCACGGTCGGCTCGCCGATCGAGATCACCACCCCCACCGGCAAGAAACTCGATCTCACCGTCAAGGGCATTTTCGACCCGCCCGCAGGCGGCTCGCCGTTCGGCAACGTCACGATGTCGAGCGACACGTTCGATGCGAACTACGACCAGCCGCAGAACCTCTACTCGTTCGTGGAGACCGACGGCGGCGTCACGGAGGCCAACACGCGGTCGCTCGACGAGGCCCTGGCCGATTTCCCGAACGCGAAGGCGCAGACGCGTCAGGAGTTCAAGGACAACCAGGTCAGCTTCCTCAACAACATCCTCAACATCCTCTACGTCCTGCTCGCGCTCTCCGTCGTCGTCAGCCTCTTCGGGATCGTCAACACGCTCGTGCTCACGGTCTTCGAGCGGACGCGCGAGCTCGGCATGCTGCGCGCGATCGGCATGACACGGCGGCAGGTTCGCCGGATGATCCGCTACGAGAGCGTGATCACGGCGCTGATCGGCGCCGTCCTCGGAATCGTCCTCGGGATCGTCCTGGCCGGCCTGCTCGTTTGGCGCGTCGACTTCATCGACTTCTCCGTGCCCATCGGGCAGGTGATCGTCTTCGCGATCGCGGCGGTCATCGTCGGGATCATCGCCGCCATCTTCCCGGCGCGGCGCGCCGCCCGGCTCAATCCGCTCCAGGCGCTCCAGTACGAGTAGTCGAGAGGGCGCGGGCGCCGTGCCAGCGCCCCTCCTCGGCAGATTCGTCTGTTAGGGTCCCGCGCTCGCGCGCCGACGCCCGACGGAGAGCCCATGCCGATCGCCGCTCGCCTCGCAACGACGCTCTGCATCGCCCTCGTCGCCGCGCTTGCTCTGGTCGGCGGCGTCGCGGCCGATCCCGACAAGATCGACGCGAAGCGCACGGAGGCCGAAAGCGTCCTCGCCCAGATCCACGAGCTGGACACGGAGCTCGAGCTGGCGATCGACGAGTGGAACGGCGCCAACGTCCGGCTCGAGCAGATCGAGGCCGAGCTGGCCGCCAACACAGAGCGCCTCGCCGTCGCGAAGGCGAGCATGCGCCGCGCGCAGACGACCGCGGAGCGACGCCTCGTCACCCTCTACCAGGAGGGCGAGGTGGACGTCGTCGAGGTCATCCTCGGCGCGACGAGCTTCGACGACCTCCTCGACGGGCTCGACACCGCAAGCCGCGTCGCAGCGAACGACGCACGGATCGTGGAGGAGGTGCGGAGCACGAAGGCCGAGGTCGCGCACCGGCAGGCGGCGCTCGAGCGCGCGCGGGCACAGCAGGAGGAGATCGTCGCCCAGCGCGCAGCGCGGCGCGCCGAGATCGAGCAGGGGCTGGCCGAGCGCCGGGCGCTCTACGACTCGGTCCGAGCGGAACTCGCCGAGCTCGAGGCCGCGGAGCAGCGTCGGCAAGAGCGGCTGGAGGCCGAGGCCCGCCGGCAGGCGGCTGCGATCGAGCGCCGGCAGGCCCGCGCCCAGGAAGCACAGGAGAACCAGGCCCAGCCGGACCCGGCACCGGTGTCCTCCCCCGCGCCCGAGCCGAGCCCCTCGCCCTCGCCCCCGCCCGCGGGCCCCGGCCATCCGGAGGTCGTGCCCATCGCGCTCCGCTACCTCGGCGTCCCCTACCGCTGGGGTGGTGCCTCGCCGTCCGGGTTCGACTGCTCCGGGTTCACGATGTACGTTTACGGGAAGATCGGAATCTCGCTCCCGCACTATGTCTCTTGGCAGTACGGCTACGGGAGCCCGGTGTCACGCTCGCAGCTTGCCCCGGGCGACCTGGTCTTCTTCAACGGGCTCGGCCACGTCGGCATCTACATCGGCGGCGGCAACTTCGTCCACTCCCCGCACACCGGCGACGTGGTCAAGATCTCGAGCATCTGGGACTCCTGGTACTCCTCGACCTGGGTCGGAGGCCGGCGGCTTTAGGGAGGCGAGAGCTTGCCGGTGAGCGACACCTGGATCGCTCGCGGGCCGAAGTCCTTGCGTGAGAGCTCGCGCACCACGCCGTGCGCGGCCTCGGCCGGGTCGGGCACCGCCGTGCCGTCGCCGACGAGCGCGACCGGGGCGAGCTTGCCCCTGACCCACGAGCCGTCCCCCCGCAGCTTGACTCGGAGCACGCCGCCGACCCCTCGCGGGCCGTCGACCCTGAATGTGTGGTTGCCGACGAAGTTCCCCAGGCTGTAAGCGATTAGCCGATCCCCGTACCACTCCATGCCCCTCAGGACGTGCGGGCCGTGCCCGACGACGAGGTCGGCGCCCGCGTCGACGACCGCGTGGGAGAAAGCGCGCAGGTCGCCGCGCTCTTCGCCGAGGTAGGTCTCCATCCCGCGCGGGACCCGTGTCGCGTCCTTTCCCTCGGCGCCCCCGTGGAACGTGACGACGACGACGTCCGCCCAGCGGTCGGCCTCCTGCACGAGCTCCTGGGCCCGCGGGATGTCCAGGATGCTCTCGCCGGTCGGATAGAAGCCGAAGCCGAGGACGATGACGCGCACCGGGCGTTTCTGCACCCGTCGGAGCTCGTCCACGAGGCCGGTATGCCCGAGGCCGGCGCTCTCGAGCGCCGTCACGGTGCCGTCCAGGCCGGACTGCCCGTAGTCGTACGAGTGGTTGTTGGCGACGTTGAGGACCGTGAGCCCCGCTTCGCCGAGCGCGTCGGCGGTCGACGGCGGCGTGCGGAACGCGAAACAGTCCTTCTCCTTCTTGCCGCATTTCGACGTGCCCGACTCGGTGAGCGCCTGCTCCAGGTTGCCGAGAACGACGTCGCCGCGCAGCAGGTAGCTCACCTGGGCGAAGAGCGCAGCGCCGTCGGAAGGCGGTGGGTAGCCGTCCCGCCCCATGCGATGTCGCCGACCGCGGCGATGGTCACGGTCTCGTCCGCGGGCGGCTCGCGGCCCGGCTCCGTCTCCGTGGGAGCCGTCTCCATCGGCGCGGTGGGCGACGTCGGGAACGACGTCGCCGGCGGGCACGGGGCGGTCGCGCTCCGGTCCGGGGGCTCCTCGCGGAAGGCCCAAGCCGCCGCCAGCCCAGCGACGAAGAAGATCCCCGCGAGCAGGGCGAGGCCGCGCAGCCGGGCGCGTCGTCGCCGCCGCCGCCGCTGCCTCCGCGCGACGATCTCCTCCCGCGAATACCCCACCGCCACGATGATAGAGACGGGCTCATTCCTCGTATCCTTCGTATCGGCTTCCCTCCAGGACTCCGGGCCCCTTGCTGAAAACAGGGATGTGAGCACCGTCGAGAACGCGCTCGAGCGCACGCTCGTCGACGGCGTTCCGGTCTTCTGGGCCGAACCGCCCGGGCCTTTCACGGGCGCGTTGATGTTCTGAGTGGGGCGAGCGGACGAGACCCTCCCGACTGCCGGTGCCTCGCACCTCGTCGAGCACCTCGCCCTCTTCAGGGCCGGCAGGCGGCGCTTCACCGTCAACGGCTTCGTCGACGGCACCCGGACGGCGTTCTGGGCGACGGGAACGGGGGACGAGGTCACCGGTTCCTCACGGACGTCGCCCGCGCGCTCGGCGACCTCCCGCTCGACCGCCTCGAGGCCGAGCGGCGCGTGCTCCGCACGGAAGAGAGCTCGAGCGGCGCGAACGGCCCACCGGTGGTCCTGCTGGGCCTTCGCTGCGGCCCCCACGGCCACGGCCTGCTCGACTACCGGGAGTTCGGGCTTCACCAGCTCGGTCCGGACGCGATCTCCGCCTGGGCGCGTGAGCGCTTCACGAGGGGCAACGCGGCTCTGTGGCTGAGCGGGCCTCCGCCCGAAGACTTCTCGCTCCCCCTTGGCCCGGGGGACGCCTTGACACCGCCCGAGCTCGAGCCGATTCCGGGTCTCGCGCTCCCGGCGCACGTCGACCGCTGGAGCGGCGGCATCGCGATCGGCTTCCTCGTCGACCGCACGACTGCCGCGACGACGTTCCTGCGCGTCGCCGCCGAGCGGGTCCACGAGCAGCTGCGAATGACCGCCGGGCTCACGTACTCGGTCGGCGCGGACTATCTGCCCCTCACGAAGGACGTCGCGCACGTCACGCTCGGCGCGTACTGCCTCGACGAGCAGCCACCCGCGTCCGCGACGGGATCCTCGACGTCCTCGGAGCGCTCGCGAAGGACGGGCCCACGGAGGCCGAGCTCGCCGAGGCCGCCGCGGGCGCGCGCAAGTGGTGGGCGGATCCATCGGACCCTCAGCGGACGCCTCGACCAGGCGGCGGCGGACGTCCTCTTCGGCAAGGAGCCCAAGGACGTCGCCTCTCTCATCTCCGAGGTCGAGGCACTCGAGCCGCGCGACGTGTCGAGCGTTCTCGAGGACGCGCTCCTCGGGAAGCTGACCCCGGCTGCTCGCCGCACGGAGATCGCGGCGCTCGAGCGCATGTCAGCGCCGGATCAGTAAGGCGTGGGAGCAGTGCCGGCGTCGACCGTCGCACGCGGGGCGCCGGTGATCGCCCGCGGGATGCGCTCGATCGCCTCCTCGACGTCCCTCTCGGATACGTCGAGATGCGTCACCGCGCGGAGGACGTCCTTGCGCGCCGCGAATGAGAGCAGGACGCCCCCGCCACGAAGGCGCGCGACTGCGTCGTCCGCGCCGAGGCCGAGCGCGCCGACGTCGACGAGCACGAAGTTGGTCTCGACCTGGTCGACGTCGACCGGGAGGCCGGCCGCGGCCAGCCCCTCGGCCAGCCGCCGCGCGTTCGCGTGGTCGTCGGCGAGGCGGTCGACGTGGTGGTCGAGCGCGTAGACGCCGGCCGCGGCGACGATTCCGGCCTGGCGCATCGCTCCGCCGAAGAGGTGCTTGAGCCGGCGCGCCTTGGCCATGCGCTCGGCGGAGCCCGCGACGAGGGCGCCCAGCGGGCAGCCCAGCCCCTTCGTCAGGCAGAGCGTCACCGTGTCGACCGCGCTCCCGTACTCGGCCGCCGGCGTCCCGCTCGCGACGACCGCGTTCAGGAGCCGCGCGCCGTCGAGGTGGACGAAGAGCCCGTGGCGACGGGCCTCCGCGGCCACGTCGCGCACCTGCTCGAGTGGCCAGACGCGCCCACCGCCGCCGTTGTGCGTGTTCTCGATGCAGACGACCTTCGTCGTCGCCATGTGCAGATCGGTGGGCGGGTTGACGAGCTCGGCCACCTGCGCGGGCGTGAAGCGCCCGTCCTCGGTCTCGAGCGACTTCATCGCCAGGCCCGAGTGCACGGCCGGGCCGCCGAGCTCGTAGCGAAAGATGTGGGCGTCGGCCTCGGCGATGACCTCGTCCCCGGGCTCGGTCAGGAGCCGGAGAGCAATCTGGTTCGCCATCGTCGCCGTCGGGAGGAACACCGCCTCCTGCTGGCCCAGGAGGGCGGCGCCGCGCTCCTCGAGCGTGATGACGGTGGGATCCTCACGCTTCTGCTCGTCGCCGACAACCGCGGCGGCGATCGCCTGCCGCATCCCCTCGGTCGGCTGCGTGATCGTGTCGGTCCTGAGGTCGATCACGCGCCCACCGTACCTGGCGGCACGACCGGGTGCATGCGGCCGGGGGAGCGCGAGAGGACGAACCATGCGGCCGCGGAGACGAGCAGCGCCGCGCAGCCGGCGACGGTGAACGAGAGCGCTGTCCCGCCCGTGGCCGCGAGCCAGCCAGCGAGGAGGCCGCCCGCCGGCCCGGCGCCGTTGAAGGCGAAGAAGTAGAAGCCCATCATCCGGCCTCGGAGCCGGTCCGGCGTTGAGAGCTGGAGCGTCGAGTTGGCATTCGACGTCCAGAGCGTGAACGCAAGCCCGGCGGCGAAGAGCAGCGGCGCGGTGGCGTCGAGCGTCGACTGCGTCGCCAGGCCGAGCTCGGCGATCCCGAAGGCCACGGTTCCTCCGACGAGGAGCCGCGGGCTCGCGCGCGAGATCGTGGCCGAGACGAGCGCGCCGACGAGGGCGCCTGCGCCGAAGCACGCCGTCACGACGCCGAAGATCTCGGGGCCCGAGTGCAGCGTCTGCTTCGCGAGCACCGGTAGGAGCACGTTGAAGTTGAAGGACAGCGTCGTCACGAGCAGGACGGTCGCGAGCACGACGCCGGCCAGCGGCACCCTCCGGACGAACGCGAACGCTTCACGGCTCCCGCGCACGAGTGTCGGGCGCTCGTCGCCTCGGTCGACCGCGAAGAGCTCCTCCGGCCGGATCAGCAGGAGGCTCGCCAGTACCGCGACGAAGCTCACGGCGTTGAGGAGGAAGCACGCGCCCGGGCCGGCCGCCGCGATCACCGCGCCGCCGAGCGCCGGGCCGAGCACCCGCGTCCCGTTGAAGAGCCCCGAGTTGAGCGCGACGGCGTTCGGCAGCTCGTCGCGGCCCACGAGCTGGAAGGTGAAGGCCTGCCGCGCCGGCTGGTCGACGACGAGCGAGATGCCCCGCAGGCCGGTGAGCAGGTAGACCATCCACGGCTCGACGATTCCGCCGAGGGTGACGCCCGCGAGCACAGCCGCGAACACCATCGAGGCCGCCTGCGTGGCGATCACCGTACGGCGGATGTCGAGGCGGTCGACGAGGACCCCGCTGAAGAGCCCTAGGACGGTCGCGGGCAAGAACTGGCACAGCATCAGGAAGCCGACCGCGACCGGCGAATGGGTCAGCTGGAGGACCAGCCACGCGGCCGCGATGTTCTGCATCCACGTGCCGGTGACCGAAACGACCTGACCAGAGAAGAAGATCCGGTAGTTGCGGTGCCGGCGCAGGCTCCGCCATGTGCGGCGGTTCGCGCGCAGGATCGCCGCCGTCACGCGTCGTCCTCGATCAGGCGGCGGAGCGCCGGCAGGGCCGCCTCGACGGCCTCGAGCTCGTCCGGGTCAAGGCGCTGCAGGCGGGCCGCCAGCCAGGCGGTGCGCCGGCTCCTCGCAGAACGGAGCACGCGTGCGCCCCCGTCGGTCAGGGCGAGCTCGACGCGGCGCCGGTCGCGCTCGGAGCGGCGGCGGGCCACCAGCCCGGCCGCCTCGAGGCGGTCGACGTAGGCCGTCATCGCAGGAGCGGAGACGCCCTCGAGCTCTGCAAGCTCACGCACGCCGATCCCCGGATTCGTCCTGATCGCCCAGAGGAGCGAGGCCTGGCCACCCGTGATTCCCAGCGGAGCGAGCTCCTTCCGCAGGCGACGGTTGAGATGCAGCAGGGTCGGTCGGAGCCCGTTTGCGACCGTGACCGGATCGGAGATCGTTAACATCGTTAATGATTCTACCGAGGCACCTCTGGCTGCCGCATCACCCGTTCGGGGAGCCACCGTGCGCAGCGTGGACCTCGAGCTCCTCGACGCAACGCTCGAGACGCGCGAGCCGGCATACCGCGCCGCCCAGGTCTGGAGCTGGGCCGCCCGCGGCGCGAAGGGCTACGAGGAGACGACGAACCTCCCCGCCGCGCTACGCGCTGACCTCGCCGCAGCAGTACCGTTCTCGACCCTGCTGCTGGAGAAGGAAGCACGCTCCCGCGACGGCACCGTGAAGGCGCTCTTCCAGACCGCCGACGGCCATTCCGTGAAGGCCGTCCTCGTCAGCGGACAACCCGACTGCGAGGAGAGGCAGAGGGAGCGCCTGCCGTCCCGGTAGCGCATGACTCCGAGGAGGTCAGGTTGCGCCCGAAGCGCATCGACCCGGTCGCGCAGAAGGTGCAGGTGTTCGTCGAGTACGTCATGCTGGCCGGCGTCAACGACACGGTGCTTCAGGCCGTGCGCTGGCGCGGCTCCTCGGCTCGAAGGCATTCAAGGTCAACCTGATTCCCTACAACCCGACCGGGCTCTACGACGGCTCCTCGCGGGAGGCGATCGCCGCCTTTCGCGAGGCCCTTGTCGACGGCGGCGTCCCGGCCACCGTGCGTCTCACGCGCGGACGGGACATCGAAGTCGCCTGCGGCCAGCTCGCGGCGGCGCGGTAGCGTCCGCCGGGGCGGCGTCAGAGCGCTGTTCGGCACGCGCCGGTGAGCCGCACCTTTGGCACACTCTCGCGCTCCCTCGGCATATTCCGGCACACACCTGCGCGGACCGCAGCGTTACGCTGAGAAGCGGGTGGTGGCCCGGGGTGGCCCCAACGGCCGGAGGCGCCGCAAGCGCCGGCGGCGGGCGCTAGCGGCCGACCAGCCGCTCGGCGAGCTGCGCGTGGCCGCCGTCGCGGGCGAAGTCGGCGGCAGAGCGGCCGTCGTCCGCGGTAACCGCCGGGTCGGCGCCGTGCGCCAGCAACAGCTCCGCGAGCGGCTCGTCGCCGTTCTGCGCCGCGGCGTGCAGCGGCGTGAACCCGCCCAGCTGCTGGGCATTCGGATCGGCGCCCCGCTCGAGCAGCAGGGCGGCGGTCTCCTCGTTGCGCGCGGCCACCGCGCTCTGGAGCGGCGTCACGCGGAGCTGCTCGTTGCGGGCGACCACGTCGACGAGCGCGCCGCGGTCGACGAGGAGCCGGGCCGTCTCGGGGTGGTTGAAGAAGGCGGCCAGGTGCAGCGGGGTGAATCCGTCGTCGCTCCAGGCACTGACGATGCCCGAGTCGGCCTCGAGAAGGTCTGTCACGCGGTCGGCCCTCCCGACAGCCGTGGCCTCGAAGACGTCGAGCTCGGGGTCGCCGCCCAGGATCTCGTCCACCCGGGCCCGGTCTCCCCGGTACACCGCTTGGAGCAGCTCACTCAAAGAACGTGTCCTCGTCCGAGTACTGCGGCGCGCAGCAGCAGAGGAAGCGCAGCTCGTCGTCGCCCGCCGTGATCTGGTGCCAGGAGCCCGGAGGGATGAGGATCGCGTCACCGGGGCCGACGTTACGTTCGTCGCCGTCGAGCTCCATCCGTCCCGTTCCTGCCAGCACCACGTAGATCTCCTCGGTGCGGGCGTGGTAGTGCATGCGCGTCGCGCTTCCCGCAGCCAATGTCGCCTCCGCGAGGCTCTGCTTGAACGCGCCGCCGAGCCGCGCGTCGAGCAGCACCCGGATCGTGGACCCATCGAGCGTCGTGAACGCCTCGGCTTTTTCCCGGCTGCGTACGTCCATCACGCGCTCGGCGCCTCGAGGGCCAGAACGGCTAAGCGGGCGGCATCCCGCTCCTCCGGGAGCTCCGCGGCTTCGGCACGCTCCCGGATCACCGGAAGGGCCGTGCCGTCGCCGATCCGAGCAAGCGCGGCCATCGCGGCGATCCGCTCCGACGCTTCCTCGGCGTGCAACCTACGCCGGAGGTCCGGGACGATCGGTTTCGCAGCCTCCGGACCGAGCTCGATGAGCGCGCTCACCGCAGCGTCCCGAACGGACCGGTCACGGTCGCGTGTAAGCGACAACACGAGCCGCCTGGCTCCATCGTCGAGGATCGCGACCGCGGTGTCCGGAACCCAGGCCCGCACGCGTGCGCTCTTGGCTCGCGAGAGCTCGTCGAGCACGATCGCGGCCCTGCCGCGGTCTCTCCGGAGCGACTCGGTCTCGCGCTCGAGCGACGCCTCACTCTCGGGGCCGACCTCGATCGCCTCGGCGATCGCCGCGGCACGATCGTCGCTCCAAAGGCGCTCGAGCTTGCCGAACGTCCGCCGAAACCACCCCTTCTCTCGGATCCGTTGGCGCAGCGCCTGCTGGAAGTCTTCCTCGTCGGCCGCACGCTCGAGCAGGACCTGCTGGAGGACTGCGCGGTCGTCAGGGTCGAGCTCGCCTGCCAGCCGCTGCGCCGCCGCGACGAACTCCTCACCCGTGTGCGCCTGGGCGAGCGCGTCCACGCGGGCACCGATCTCCTCCTTGGTCGCGGTCACGATCCCGTCTGCGCCTCGAGCGTCTCGCGCTCCCCTGCGACCGGCGTGTGCGGATGCTCGTCGAACCCGTACTTGACGATCGCCCGCTTGGCGGCCTTGACCTCGTCCAGCCTGCGCACCGGCCTGCGGCGGGGCGCCTCCTTCAGGGCTTGCGGATCCGTGCCGGCCTCGGCGGCGATCGCCCGCATTGCATCCACGAACTCGTCCAGCGTCTCCTTGGCCTCGGTCTCCGTCGGCTCGATCATGAGCGCCTCGGGGACGACCAGGGGGAAGTAGATCGTCGGCGGATGGAACCCGTGATCCATCAGGCGTTTGGCGACGTCCAATGCCGTGATGCCGTGATCGCGCTTGAGGTTACGGACCGAGAGCACGAACTCGTGCATGCAGAGCCGGTCGAACGGCAAGTCGTAGGCGTCGCGCAGGCGCGCGAGGAGGTAGTTCGCATTGAGCACCGCGGCCTCGGACATCTCACGGAGCGCCAGCCCGTAGGAGCGGATGAACGCATACGAGCGGACGAACACGCCGAACGGCCCGCAGAACCCGCGCACCTTCCCGATCGTCTTGGGCCGGTCGTAGTCGAGGCCGAAGGCGTCTCCCTCGCGAACGACGGCCGGCACCGGGAGGAACGGCTCGAGGATGTCCCTGACCGCGATCGGCCCGCCGCCGGGCCCGCCGCCTCCGTGGGGCTGCGAGAACGTCTTGTGCAGGTTGATGTGGACGATGTCGAACCCCATGTCGCCGGGGCGGGAGATCCCACACACGGCGTTGAGGTTCGCGCCGTCGTAGTAGAGGAGCGCGCCGGCGTCGTGGAAGATGGCCGAGACCTCCTCGATATGCTCGTCGAAGAGCCCGAGCGTCGAGGGGTTCGTCAGCATCAGGCCGGCGGTCCGCTCGTCCACCTTCGCGCGGAGGTCGTCGAGGTCGAGGTTGCCGCGGGCGTCCGTATCCACCTTCTGCAGCTCGAAGCCCGCCATGGCGACGCTCGCCGGGTTGGTGCCGTGCGCGGTGTCGGCAGTGATCACAACGCGGCGCTGCTCGGCTTCTCCGCGGTCGGCGAAGTACGCACGCATGAGCATCAAGCCGGTGAGCTCGCCCTGCGAGCCGGCCGCCGGCTGGAGCGAGACGGCGTGGAGCCCGCACACCTCGGCGAGGATCTCCTGCAGCCGCCACATGAGCTCGAGCGCCCCCTGCGCCGCTTCCTTCTCCTGGTACGGATGGAGATCGCGGAAGCCGGGCAGGTTGACCACGCGCTCGTTGACCCGAGGGTTGTGCTTCATCGTGCACGAGCCCAGCGGGTAGAAGCCGGTGTCGACGCCGAAGTTGCGGTCGGCGAGAGCCGTGAAGTGGCGCAGCAGCTCCGGCTCCGAGACCTCTGGGAGGCGCGGGGCCGCGCCGCGCGCGAACTCCTCGGGCACCTCCACCTTCGGGAGGTCGTAGCGCGGCAGCGACCCGGCGCGGCGACCCGGCTGCGACTTCTCGAAGATGAGCTTCATCCGGCCACCTCGCCCAGCACTTCGGCCAGCCGGTCGATGTCCGCCGGGGAGCGTTTCTCGGTGACCGCGACGAGCAGCGCGTCGTCGAGCCCCGGGTAGTCGCGCCCGAGCGCGTAGCCGGGGTGCAGCCCCCTCGCGCGGGCGTCTCGGATCACGTCCTTGGCGCTCCGTCCGACCCGGATCGCAAACTCCTTGAACGTTGTCTGCTCCGGAAACACCAGTGGGAGGCCCAGCCGTGCCTTGGCGTACTCGCCGAGGCTCATGCAGGTCTCCCCCAGTTCCCGCAGCCCCTGTGGGCCCAGCCAGGAGAGATGGACGAGCCCCGCCAGCGCGAGGAGCGTCTGGTTCGTCGTGATGTTCGATGTCGCCTTCTCCCGCCGGATGTGCTGCTCGCGCGTCTGCAGGGTCAGGACATAGCCACGCTCTCCGTTGAGATCCGTCGTCTCGCCGACGATGCGTCCTGGCATGCGGCGAATGAGATCGGAGCGCGCCGCGATGAACCCGTAGTGCGGACCGCCGTAGGACTGGTAGTTCCCGGCGCTCTGGCCTTCGCCGATCGCCAGCGCGGCGCCGTAGGCCCCGGGAGCCTCCAGCACGCCGAGCGAGACGGGATCGACGTGCGCGACGGGGAGCGCCCCGGCGTCGTTCACGGCGGTCGAGAGGTCGGGAGCGCGTTCCAGGCACCCGAAGAAGTTGGGCTGCTGGAAAATCGCGCACGCGGCCTCGGAGGCTGCCTCACGCAGCTCGTCGGAATCCGTGACGCCCCCATGGTGTCCGATCTCGACTACCTCGAGGCCGAATCCAGGCGCATACGTCTTCACGACCTGGCGCACCTGAGGGTTGAGCGTCTCGCAGAGGACGACCTTGTCACGGCCCGTGGCGTGCTTCGCCACGAAGCACGCGTCGGCGGCGACCGTGGTGCCGTCGTACCCGGACGCGTTCGAGACGTCCAGGCCGGTCAACTCGCAGATCACGGTCTGGTACTCGAAGATCGCCTGGAGCACTCCCTGGCTCATCTCCGGCTGATAAGGCGTGTAGGCGGTGAGGAACTCGCCTCGGGAGAGCACCGCGTCGACCACTGCGGGGACGTAGTGGTCGTAGATGCCGGCGCCGAGGAACGAGAGCTCCTTCCCCGTGTCGACGTTGCGCTCCGCCAGCTCGGTCAGGTGCGCGACGAGCTCGGGCTCGGACAGCGCCGGCTCCAGGTCGAGCGCGCGACCCAGGCGCACGCCTGCCGGGATGTCCCGGAAGAGCTCGTCCACCGAGGAGACGCCGACCGCGGCGAGCATCGCCTCCCGGTCGGCCTCCGTGAGCGAGAGGTAGCTCACTGCTCGGCCGTCTGCTTGCGATAGGCGTCGGGATCCAGCAGCGAGTCCACCTCCGTGGGATCGGACAGGCGGATGCGGATCAGCCAGCCCTCGCCGTACGGGTCGTCGTTGATCGTCTCGGGCGCCTCGACCACCTTCTCGTTGACCTCGACGACCTCGCCCGAGAGGGGCGCCACGACCTCGCTCACGGCCTTCACGGACTCAACCTCGCCGTAGCTCTCGTCCCTCGCGACGGAGGAGCCTGCTTCCGGCGGCTCGTAGTGGACGATCTCGCCGAGGGCGTCCTGCGCGTACCACGTAATCCCGAGCGTCGCGATGTCGCCCTCGACCCGAGCCCAGTCGTGCGCCGGGTGGTAGCGAAGGTCGTCGGGGTAGCTCTCTTCGGCGGCCACTAGGACTCCTCTCGCTGGTAGAACGGCTTCTGGACGATACGCGCGCGTCGCGGTCTTCCGCGCAGGTCGAGGGTGATCTCGGTCCCGACCTCCGTGAGGGCTGCGGGAACGTACCCGAGGCCGATGCCGACGTCGAGCATCGGCGACAGAGTCCCGGACGTCACCTCGCCCCCCTCGGCGATCGCCATGCCGCTCCGGGGGATGCCCGGGTCCTCCATGATGAACGCGATCAGCCCCTCGGCCGGCCCCTCCTCCTTCTGCCGGCGCAGGACCTCGACGCCGGTGAAGTTCTTGTCGAGCGCGCACGCCCAGCCGAGGCCGGCCTCGATCGGGGTGCGACCCGGCGTGATGTCGTTGCCGTGCAACGGGTAGCAGACCTCGAGCCGGAGCGTGTCCCTCGCTCCCAGCCCGCACGGCTCGACGCCCTGCGCGAGGATCGCGTCCCAGAGCGCGACGGCATCGTCGGGTGCACACCCCAGCTCGCAGCCGCGCTCGCCCGTGTATCCGGTCCCGGCGACCAAGCAGCGAACGCCGAGGACGTCGACCCTCTCGCGGACGGAGAACGGCTCGACCTCGAGTCCCAGCCGTTCGAGCGCCTCCGGCCCTTGCACTGCCAGGTAGGCCCAGTCGTCGGAGACGTCGTCGGTCTCGGAGAGCGCGGCGTGATCAGCGTCGACGTTCGCAGCGTTGACGACGAGGAGGTAGTCGTCCGGGCCCAGCCGATAGACGATCAGGTCGTCGACGATCCCACCGCGGTCGTTGGTGAGCAGCGTGTACTGCGCCTGGCCGACGGCGATCCGTTCGAGGTCGTTGGAGAGACGAGCCTGGAGGTAGTCGCGCGCGTCCTCGCCCGCGAGACGGAGCTCGCCCATGTGAGAGACATCGAAGACCCCGGCGGTCGTCCGCACAGCGCGATGCTCTTCCGCGATGCCCGAGTACTGCACGGGCATCTCCCATCCCGCAAAGGGAACGAGTCGCGCGCCGAGAGCGGCATGTCGCTCGAACAGAGGCGTGCGCCGGAGCGTCTGCACCGGGCGGAAATCCTATCCGGATCGAGCCCTGCCCAGGCGCCCCCGAAGGGGTCTCAGCCCCCCGATTCGATGCTATTGCGGGAGTGCGCACGCGTGGCGCGCGCGATTGTGCCGAGAGTGCGGCCGCGCTCAGACGTGCTCGAAGCGCGCGTGAAATGACGAAGCACCGGTGCCTCGTACGTGATGCGCAGCCCACGCACCGCGTCGGCTTCGGCGAGCACGGAGCGGGTGGCGTCGGCTGCGTGCTCCAGCTGCCGCGAGGTGTAGACGCGCCGCGGCACGGCGAGACGGACGAGCTCGAGCGGAGGGTGCCTGTTGGCGCCCGTTCCGGGGTCGCGGCCCGCCATCACCGAGCCGATCTCGACGCCGCGAACGCCGCCCGCGAGATAGAGCGAGCAGGCGAGAGCCTGCGCCGGGAACTCCTCCGCCGGGATGTGCTAGAGCATCGCGCCCGCCTCGAGGTAGACGGCGTGTCCTCCAAACGGCCGGAGGATCGCGGCCCCGGCCTCGGCCAGCGTCGTGCCGAGGTACGCGACCTGCTCGATCCGGTGGCGCAGGTAGTCCTCGTCGAGCACCTCCCGGAGGCCGGCAGCCACCGCCTCGAGATCGCGCCCGGCCAGGCCGCCATACGTGTGGAAGCCCTCGAAGACGATCCCACGCGCCTGCAGCCGGTGGAAGAACTCCTCGTCCTCCCTGATCGCCACGAAGCCGCCGATGTTGGCGATCGCGTCCTTCTTCGCGCTCATGAGCACCGCGTCCGCCTCGCCGAGTTGCGTGCGGGCGATGTCGGCCAGCGAGACCTCCGCGAAGCCCTCCTCCTGCTTGCGCACGAACCAGGCGTTCTCCGCGAAGCGCGCGATGTCGAGGACGAACTTCTTGCCGTGGGCCCGTGCCAGCCTGGCGACGTCCCGGATGTTCTCCATCGACACGGGCTGGCCGCCGCCGGCGTTGTTCGTGATCGTCAGCATCACGATGGACACGTGTGCGCCGTCCGCTCCCTCGAGCAGCTGCTGCAGCCGGCCGACGTCCATGTTGCCCTTGAAGGGCGCGTCCGAGCTCAGGTCGAGCGCCTCCGGGACCGGCAGGTCGAGCGCGATTCCGTCGCGCACCTCGATGTGCGCCCGGGTCGTGTCGAAGTGGCATTCGACGGGACGATCTCGCCCGGGTCGATGATGGCGCCGAAGAAGATGCTCTCGGCCCCACGGCCCTGATGGGCGGGAAGGACGAACGGGAAGCCGAGCACTTCCCGCACAGCGTCGCGGAAGCCGTCGAAGCTCCGCGACCCGGCATACGACTCGTCGCCGCGCATGAGCGCCGCCCACTGCTTCCTGGCTCATGGCGCCGGTGCCGGAGTCGGTCAGGAGGTCGAGCTCGAGGTCGTCTGCAGAGAGCAGGAACAGGTTGAGCACGGCGGCGGCAAGGGCGCGCTCACGCTCGTCGCGCGTGGTCGAGCGGACGGGCTCGACCATCTTGATCCGGAATGGCTCACGGGGGCGCGCATCGCCCCCGCTTTCTACACGTCGGCCGCTCGGCGTGAGGGCGCTAGGAGGGTTTGGCGGAATATCGCTCGTCGCCGGGGTGCGATGGTCGTTCCGAGGCAAGGACGCAGGGAGCGCCCGTAGCCACTGCTACGGGTGCGACTGAGGACACAGTCCTCGGGGCGAGCAGCGCGGCCCGGCGACACAGCCGTTATTTCGTCAAACCCTCCTAGCTGCGCCGCAGGAAGGACGGCACCTCGAGCACGCCGGACGGCACGTCGAAGCCCTCGCCGGGCTCGCGCTCAGCCAGCGGCTCTTCGCGCTCCCGCGGCTCGCGGCGGTAAGCCTTGTCGAACCCGGTCGCGATCACGGTCACGCGCACCCGGCCGCCCATCGACTCGTCGATCACGGCGCCGAAGATCACATTGGCATTCAGATCCGAGGCGCCTGTCACGACCTCGGCCGCCTCATTGACCTCGAAGAGACCCAGGTCCGGGCCGCCGGTGATGTTCAGGAGCACCCCCGTGGCGCCCGCCACCGAGGCCTCAAGGAGCGGCGAGGAGACCGCGGCACGCGCCGCCTCTGCGGCCCGGTTCTCGCCCTCGGCCTCGCCGATGCCCATGAGGGCGGAGCCGGCGTCCGTCATGATCGTGCGCACGTCCGCGAAGTCGAGGTTGACCAGGCCCGGGATCGTGATCAGGTCGGTGATGCCCTGGACGCCCTGGCGCAAGACCTCGTCGGCCATGCGGAAGGCATCGACGACGGAGGTCTGCTTCTCGACGACCTGGAGCAGGCGGTCGTTGGGAATGATGATCAGCGTGTCGACCTGATCGCGCAGCTTGCCGATGCCGACCTGGGCCTGCTCGGCACGCCGGCCTCCCTCGAAGCCGAACGGCCTCGTGACGACACCGACGGTGAGCGCGCCGATCTCGCGCGCGATCTCGGCGATGACCGGAGCGGAGCCGGTGCCCGTTCCTCCGCCTTCGCCGGCCGTGACGAACACCATGTCAGCGCCCTTGAGCGCCTCCTTCAGCTCGTCGCGCGTCTCCATCGCCGCCTCGTAGCCCTTCTGCGGATCGGCCCCGGCGCCGAGCCCGCGGGTGGCGGACGCGCCGATGTGGATCTTCTGGTCGGCCTCGACCATGAGCAACGCCTGCGCATCCGTGTTGACGGCGACGAACTCGCAGCCGCGGAGCCCGGCCTCGACCATCCTGTTCACCGCGTTCGCGCCGCCGCCGCCGGCGCCGACCACCTTGATCACGGCGAGGTAGTTGCCCGATTGATCTCTCACGTTGATCCTCTCCCTGACACGCCGAGCTTGAAGCTCAGCTTGAGCGTCGGGCTGAGGGTACGCATGCGGCACCGGGTTGTCAAATGCCTATTTGCAGCGAGATTCCGCGAAAACTCTAACCCTCTAGTTGAGAGTTGAGGGTTGTGCCTCCGACCGCCCGCTCCGGAACCGAGACGTCGAGATAGGCGAGCGCGGCCGCCTCCTCTGCGCTCATGCTGCGGAGAACGCGCGCGGCGACCGCGAGCTTGAGCGCGAACGAGCGCCCCTGGCCGAGCCGGAGCTCCATGCCGTCTGCGAGAACGAGGGTGACGGTACCCCCGGTGGCGCTGGCCGACTCGACCCGCTCCGGGAACGTGTTCGGCAGCCGCCGGAGGGCCTCGAGAGCCGTCCTGACCTCCCCGGCCTCGACGGTCGCGCCCGGGGCGAGGCCGGCGCCCGGGTCGGCCTGCACCACCGGGCGCTTGCGTGTCCGCTCCGGGTCGACCGCCCTGATCACGCGGCCCTGAACGGAGACGAGCCAGGCGTCGGCCCCGCTCTGGACCACGGCGAGCGGCCGTTCGCGGACGATCGCGATCCGCAGCGTGTGAGGGAAGGCGCGGTCGATCCGGGCGGCCCGCACCGCCGGGAGCGCCTCGAGCTCCCGGAGCAGGTCGTCCTGGTCGAGCGACACCAGGCTCTCTCCCAAGCGCGGCCGCAAGGCCTCACGGACCTGCTCGCGCGCGGCCGGACCGCCGCCGGTGAGCTCGAGCTCCTCGAGCGCGAAGAGCGAGGAGAAACGCGCGCCCGCGTAGAGGAGGACCAGCGCCGCGGCGACGAGCAGGAGCACGCCGAGGATTCGAACCGTCGTGACACCCAGCCGGCCGCGAATGCCGTTCGCGGGCACGAGTGAGAGGTGCGGTCTAGAAACCACGGGACCGTGTTCGCCGCACGGCCCCGCGGTCCTACTCCAAGGGCGGCACCTCGAGCGCGCCGAGCAGCTGGACCTCAGGATGGAGGACGACCCCGAACTCTTCGCGCGCACGCCTCCGGGCCTCCGCGATGAGCGAGATCGCATCTGCCGAGCGCGCGGCGCCGGCGTTCTCGATGAAGTTGGCGTGCATCGGCGAGATCTGCGCGTCGCCGATGCGGTAGCCGCGGAGCCCGCACGCTTCGAGCATCCGGCCCGCGGTCAGCTCGTGCTCAGGATTCTTGAAGACGCTCCCGAACGTCCGCTTGTTCGTCGGCTGGGCGGCCTTGCGCTGTCCCTGCATGGCGGCGACGGTCGCCTTGATCTCGGCAAGCGGCCTCGGCTCGAGCGCGAACTCGGCCGACGCCACCACCTGGCCCGGCCGGAGGCCCGAGGCCCGGTAGCGGAGCCCAAGCTCGTCCGGCGTCCGCCAGCTCGCTCCGGCCGCCTCGGCGACCAACGCCCGCCTCAGCACGCCGGCCGTCTCACCGCCGTAGGCCCCGGCGTTCATCCAGACGGCACCGCCGACCGTGCCCGGGATCGCGCAGACGAACTCGAGGCCGCCGAGCTCGGCAGCCCGAGCCCGGTGCAGGCAGACCGCGAGCGGCGCTCCCCCGCCCGCGACTACCGATCCGTCCCGGGCCTCTGCGGCGGCGATCTCCCCGTCGAGCTTGAACACGACGCCGGGGAACCCCTCGTCGGCCACGAGGAGGTTCGACCCGAGTCCGACGACGGCGACCGGTAGCCCTTCCTCCTCGGCCCACGCGAGCCGCGCGACGAGCTCCTCCACGGTCTGCGGCCGGTCGAACCAGCGCGCGGGCCCGCCCGTGCCGAGGGTCGTGTAGCGGCTGAGCTCGACGTGCTCCTTCATGCCTCCAGCTCCTCCCGGAGGAGCGGCAGCACCGAGTCCACGTTCCCCGCGCCGGCCGTGAGCAGGAGCCCGCCGGGGCGGGCGAGCGAGGCGGCGATGCGCGCTGCGTCGGCGAGGGCCGGTGCCCAGCCGATCGGCATCCCGGGCCGCGCCTCGGCGAGCCGGTCGGCGACGAGCTTGCCCGTGATCCCCGGCACGGGTTGCTCTCTGGCCGCGTAGACGTCCGCGACGACCGCGGCGTCCGCGGCGGCGAGCGCTTCTGCTAGCTCGCTGCCGAGATGCAGCGTCCGCGAGTACAGGTGCGGCTGGAAGAGCACGACCAGCCGCCCGCCCTCGGGCAGTGTCGCGCGCGCGGCCGCGATCGTGGCAGCGAGCTCCGCCGGATGGTGGGCGTAGTCGTCGAGGAGCCTCACGCCGCCGGCCTCCCCGTGCTCTTCGAGGCGCCGCCCGACGCCGCGGAAGCTGGTGAGGATCTCCGCCGCGGCGTCCCGCTCGAAGCCGGCGAGTTCCAAGGCGGCGAGCGCACAGGCGGCGTTCAGGCGGTTGTGCTCGCCGGGGACGGCCAGCTCGAGGTCGACGGGCTGCTGCTCCCGCCCCCACACGACGCGACCCGCAGGCAACCCGGCCGCCCAGCGCCGGAAACGCTCTTCGAGCTCCGCAGTCGAAGCGAACGTCGCATGGTGGTCGAGCTCGACGTTGGTGACGACCGCGATCTCGGCGGGCAGCTCGAAGACCGTCCCGTCGGACTCGTCCCCCTCGACCACGAGCCACCCGCTCCCGGCGCGGGCGTTCCCGCCGAGCTGCGGCACCTCCCCGCCGATGAGGAAGGAGGGGTCGTCGCCCAGCCCGTCGAGGCAGAAGGCGATCATCGCCGCCGTCGTGGTCTTTCCGTGGGCGCCCGAGACGACGATCGAGCGCCTCAGCCCCACCAGCTCAGCCAGCAGCCCCGCGCGGCTGCCTCCCCGAATCTGCGCGGCATAGGCGGTCGAGACGACCACCTCGGCGCCCTGCGGAGGCTCGGGCGGCTCGGGCGAGACGGTGACCGGGATCCCGGCGGCGCGCACGTGCGCGAGGTACGGCGTCTCGTTGCGGTCCCACCCCGAGACCTCGGCACCCCAGGCCTTCGCCACGACCGCGTAGCCGGAGAACCCAGCGCCGCCGATGCCCGCAAGCCAGAGGCGGCGCCCGTCAAGCTCGGGCAAGCTCGATCAGCTCCTCGGCGACGACGTCCGCGGCGTCCGGCTTCGCCAGGGCGACCATCGCCTCTCCCATCCTCGCCAGTCGTTCGGGGTCTGCGAGCAGCTCGTCGACTCGGCGCCGGAGATCGAGATCGTCCTCCCTGACGACGACGGCGCCGCCGCCGCGCTCGAAGTAGCTCGCGTTCTTCGCCTGGTGGTCGGCGGTCGCGTGCGGGTAGGGAACGAGCAGCGCCGGACGGCCGGCGGCAGCGACCTCCCACACCGATCCCCCGGCGCGGGCGACGACGAGGTCGGCGGCGGCGAGCGCCGCGCCGAAGTCGTCGGTGTAGGCGAGGAGCCGGTAGTCGTCTCGGCGCGGGCGCCGGTCGAGCTCGGGGAAGTCGCGCTCGCCGGCGAGATGGAGCACGGTGGGCCCTTCGGCGGCGTAGGCGTCGAGGGCGGCCTGGTTCAGGCGCCTGGCGCCCTGGCTGCCGCCGAAGACGAGCAGGGCCGGCCCAGTCGCCGGGAGGCCGAACGTCTCCCGCGCCTCCTGCTCGGAGGTCGGCCGGGAGCTCGACGGGATCGGCCTGCCGACGACCCGGTACTTCCAGCCTGCCTTCCCCTCGAGCGGGAATGCACAAAAAACGCGCATTGCGAAGGGCGCGGCGAGGCGGTTGGCAAGCCCGAGGTGGGCGTCGGCCTCCATGATCGCCGCTCGAATCCGCAGGACGCCCGCCGCGCACACCATCGGGCCGCCGACGTATCCGCCCGCGCCGAGAACGAGGTCCGGCCGCCGTCGTCGCAGGATCCGCAGGCAGGCCGCGGGCGCGGTCGCGTCCCGGGCGAGGGCGCGCACGAGCCCCAGGCTCATGCCGCGGGGCAATCCCTCGACGCGGAACCCGTCGAAGTCCAGCCCGGCCTCGTGCGCCAGCCGCTCCTCGACGGAGTCAGGCCGACCTGCGAGCGTGACGCGCGCGCCGCGGCTCGTGAGCGACTCGGCGACGGCGAGCGCGGGCAGGACGTGCCCTGCCGTCCCGCCGGCGGCGATCAGGAACGTCGGCGCTCGACTCTGCTGCATGGTTGACGGCGATGTTAAGGAGGATGCCGACGGAAGCGAGCATGACGATGAGGCTCGAGCCGCCGTATGACACGAACGGAAGCGGGATACCGGTGAGTGGGGCGAGACCCATCACCGCACTGACGTTGACGGCAGCCTGCCCGCAGATGAGAGCGGTAATCCCCGTGGCCAGGAGCTTCCCGAAGCGGTCCCGGCAGGAGAGCGCCACGTTGAAACCCGCGTAGCCGAAGGCGACGAACGCCGCCAGCAGCGCGAACGCGCCGAAGAGCCCGAGCTCCTCGCCGATGATCGCGAAGATCATGTCGGTCGAGGCCTCCGGCAGGTAGTAGACCTTCTGCACGCTCTCCCCCAGGCCGACGCCGAAGAACCCGCCCGAGCCCAGCGCGAGCATCGCCTGGACGCTCTGGAAGCCCGCGCCCTGCGGATCCTGCCACGGGTCGAGGAAGCTGAGGATGCGCTCGCGTCGGTACGGCTCGAGCCAGATTGCCGCGAGCACGAGCGAGACCGCGATCGCCCCGGCGCCGGCGAGCGTGGAGAAGCGGGTGCCGGCCACGACCAGGATCGCCGCGAGCATGACCGCCACGGAGATGGCCGTGCCGAGATCCGGCTCCATGAGGACGAGGCCCATGGCTGCGCCGAAGACGATCCCGATCGGGCGAACGAGCTCGCCGAGCGACCGCGGGGCAGGCGAACGCGAAAGGTAGGCGGCGACCCAGAGCGCGAGGGCCAGCTTCGCGAGCTCGGACGGCTGCAGCGTCGCCGGCCCGAGCGTGAGCCAGCGCTTGGCGCCGTTCACCGGCGTCCCGGCGACGAGGACCGCGACGAGCAGGACGAAGCTCGCGAGCAGGAGCGGTGGGACGAGGTAGCGCAGCCGGCGGTAGTCGCTGCGCGAGAACACGACGAGGAGGACGACGCCCAGCAGCGCATAGGCAGCCTGGCGCTTGAGGTAGTAGGCCGGATCGTCGGCGGCGAGCGCCGCGCGGGCAGAGCTCGCGCTGTAGACCATGACGAGCCCGAAGGCGACGAGGCCTAGCGTGATGACGACGAGCAGGTGGTACTCGAGCCCGCCGCCGGCCGGGCGCTTCACAGCGCCTCCACGAGCTGCCGAAACCGCTCGCCGCGCTCCTCGAAGTTCTCGAACTGGTCGTAGCTGGCGCAGGCCGGCGAGAGGAGGACGACGTCGCCCGGCTCCGCGTCCGAGCGCGCGTCGGCGACGGCGCGCTCGAGGTCGGCCGAATGGCGGAAGCGGACACCCTCGCGGGCGAGAGCCTCGGCGATCTCGTCGGCCGACTCGCCGATCAGGTAGGCGCACGCCACTCCGGACTCCCGCGCCTGAGCGGCGAGACCGCCGAAGTGCGTGCCCTTGCGCGAGCCGCCGAGGATCACCCGCAGCCCCGGCGGGTAGGCGGCTAGCGCCCGCTCCGCAGCCTCCGGGTTGGTCGCCTTTGAGTCGTTGATCCAGCGGACGCCGTCGAGCTCGCGGACGAGCTCGAGACGGTGCGGCACGCCGGCGAAGCTCTGGAGCGCGGCGCGGATCGCCTCGTCCGCAAGGCCCGCGGCACGGGCGGCTGCAGTCGCAGCGGCAGCGTTCTCGCGGTTGTGCGCGCCGGGGATGCGAGGCTCGGCCGGCAGCGGGTCATCGGCGCCGAACTCGACGCGGCGCCCCTCGCCCGGCACCGGAGGAAAACCGCGAGGGACGACCGCGACGTCGTCCGGGCGCTGGTTCTCGAAGATGCGGAGCTTCGCCGCGCGGTAGGCATCGAAGTCGCCGTGGCGGTCCAGGTGGTCGGGGGTGACGTTGAGGAGGACGGCGACGCGCGGCCGAAGCTCGTCGATGTCTTCGAGCTGGAAGCTCGAGAGCTCGCAGACGATCCAGGCGTCGCCGGCGAGCGCTCCGTCGAGACCGGTGAGCGGCCGTCCGACGTTCCCGGCGACCGCAACCGGGCGATCCGCGGCGCGGAAGATCTCGCCGAGCAGCTCGCTCGTGGTCGTCTTCCCGTTCGTGCCGGTGACGCCGATCAGGGGGTTGCCGAGCAGCCGCGAGCCGAGCTCGACCTCGCTCCACACCGTGACGCCGCGGGAGCGCGCGGCGGCCACGAGGGGCGCCTCGCTCGGTACACCGGGGCTCTTGATCAGCAGGTCCACGTCGTCGACGAGCGCGGGGTCTTCCGCGCCCAGGACGACTTCGACGCCGTGTGCTCGAAGCCTCCCGGCCTCCACCTCCTCGCTACGGTCGACGGCGAGCACGTCGACTCCCCGCCGGGCAAGCGCGAGCGCCGCCGCCTCGCCCGAGCGGGCGAGGCCGACGACCAGGGCTCGCTCAAGAGGCAAACTCGGACGCGTAGCGGTAGTAGAGGACGAAGCCGCAGGCGCAGAGGATCGCCGTGATGATCCAGAAGCGCACCATGATGCGCGTCTCCGACCACGCCTTCATCTCGAAGTGGTGATGCAGCGGCGCCATCAGGAGGACGCGGCGGCCGAAGCGCTTGAAGCTGACCACCTGCACGATCACAGAGAGCGCCTCGATGACGAAGATGCCGCCGATGAGGATGAGCAGCGACTCCGTCTTCGTCATGATCGCGAAGGCCGCGAGCGCGCCCCCGAGGCCCATTGAGCCGGTGTCCCCCATGAAGACCTGCGCAGGGAAGGCGTTGTACCAGAGGAACCCGATCGACGCCCCGACGAGGCTGGCGCCGAGGATGGCCAGGTCGAGGTCGACCTGGTCGGCGCGGCCGATTGCCCGGATGGACGCGAGCGCGGCGACGAGGCTCATCGCCGTGTAGGTAAGGATTGCGATCGTCGTCGTCCCCGCGGCGAGCCCGTCGATGCCGTCAGTGAGGTTCACGCCGTTCGCCGCGCCCGCGATGATGACGAAGAGGAGCACGTACCAGCCCCACGACAAGGGCAGGTCGACGTCGAGGAGGGGGAGGTACACGTCGGTCGTGAGCGGGTCGTCCAGTCCCCGCGTGCCGACAACAGCGACCACGACCGTGATCGCCCCGAGCCAGAGGAGCTTCCAGCGGCCCGAGAGCCCGAGCGAGCGGCGGCGCGAGACCTTCGTCCAGTCGTCCACGAAGCCGATCGCCGCGCAGCCGAGCGTGACGAAGAACGCGGTGACGGCAGGGACGGTCCGGGCGGAGAAGATCAGGAACGGGACCGCCATGGAGATCATGATCAGGAGGCCGCCCATCGCCGGCGTCCCCTGCTTGACGACGTGTCCCTTGGGGCCCTCCTCGCGGATCTGTTGTCCGAACTCGTTCTTGCGCAGGAAGTCGATGAACTTGGGGCCGGAGAGGATGGAGATGACCATCGCCAGCACGCCCGCGAGCAGGACCTCGACCATGAGCGGAGCCTAAGAGCCCCTGACGCAATGAGGGCGATGCCGCCTGCCCGCGCTGGGCGGCCCGAGGCCGCGTCCTCGGTCGCGCCCATACCGCTGGGGGTATGGGCGCTCCTTGCGTCCTTGCCGCGAACCACCCAGCGCACCCAGTCGACGAGCCATCATCACGTCAGGAACTCTAGGGGACGACCGCGACGGCCTCCGCGATGACCTCGAGGCCCATAGCGCGGGAACCCTTCACGAGCACACAGTCGCCGGGTTGGAGGACGGAGCGGAGCGCCGCGAGGCCCTGTTCCACCGTAGGCGCCCAGCGCGTCACGGGCACGCCGCGCGCGCCCGCCACGTAGTTCCGCGCGAGCGGACCGACGGCGACGAGGACCTCCACCCCGGCCCGCGCGGCCGCCGCCCCCACGTCCCGGTGATAGGTGGGAGCGCCGGGCCCCAACTCGGCCATGTCCCCGAGCACTGCGACCTTGCGGCAGGAGGCTCCGCGGTCGCTCAGGTGCTCGAGGGCCGCCGCCATCGAGAGAGGGTTCGCGTTGTAGCAGTCGTTCAGGAGCACGCCGCCGCCGGGGAGCGACACCTCCTCCCCGCGCAGGCGCGAGAGCTGCACGCGGCGGGCGCCCTTCTGCACCTTCCCGAGCGGAAGCCCGAGTGCGTGGTACGCGGCGAGCGCGGCGAGCGCGTTCGTCGCGTTGTAGCGCGAGGAGAAGCTGAACTCCAGCGTGAGCGGGCGCCCGAATGCCTTGACGCGGAGGCGCGCGCTGCCGCCGCGCGCGGCGAAGTAGCTCAGGCTCACGTCGCCTCCGTCGCCGAAGCGGAAGACGCGGATGCCTTCGCGGCCGAGGTATGGCTCGAGGTAGGCCTCGCCGGCCGGAACCACCGCCGTGCCTCCCTCCGGCAGGCTCTCGATCAGCTCTGCCTTGGCCTGCGCGACCCGCTCGACGGTCCCGAGCAGCTCGAGGTGCACGGGCCCCACGCTCGTAACGATGCCGACGTCCGGTTGCGCGATCTCGCACAGCTCGGCGATCTGGCCGACGCCGCGCATCCCCATCTCGACGACGGCGACCTCGGTGTCCTCGTCCAGGCGGCAGAGGGTGAGAGGGAGGCCGATCTCGTTGTTCTGGCTGCCCTCGGCGACGACGGTACGCGCGTGCGGCGCGCAGAGCGACCCCAGGATGTCTTTCGTCGACGTCTTCGCGGTCGATCCGGTGACGGCGACTACCTTGGCCCGCGAGCGCTCGCGGACTGCCTGCCCCAACGCCCCCAGCGCTCCGAACGCATCCTCGGGGACGAGCGTCGCCACAGCGCCGGCCGCGAGGGCGTCGTCCACGAAGTCCACCCCCCTTCCCACGGCCACGAAGAGGTCGCCGCGCTCGGTCGCGCGGGAGTCGATCGTCAGACCGGTCGCCAGTTCGGCCCCGGGCGCCCGCGTGAGCCGGCCCGGCGCGAGCGTCTCGACCTCGTCGAGCGCGAGCGGGATCATGCCGGTGCGCCGAGCCGGCGCAGGGCGTCGCGGGCGACCTCGCGATCGTCGAAGGGGATCGTCCGGTCGCCCAGCTCCTGTCCCTGCTCGTGGCCCTTGCCGGCGATCACGACGACGTCGCCTTCCTCGGCCTCCTCGATCGCGAGCGCGATCGCGGCCGCCCGGTCG